>WNGE01009366.1_pt1 | contig 11286 bp, 13 predicted proteins | sample 5400651 | NCBI WGS metagenome assembly WNGE01 (sample SAMN13153370, study PRJNA577476) | soil metagenome | isolation source: 60 cm soil or saprolite under grassland replicate 2 | place: USA:California | collected 2016-06-15 | reverse complement strand
ACGCTGGTCGGACCGTCTGATCACCGTCTTGGCGTTGATCGGGATCTCGTTGCCGGTCTTCTGGCTGGTGTTGATCGTTCGCTACCTGTTTGCACAGGATCACCCCTTCCGCTTCATTCCCGACGGCGAGTACGTCCCCCTGACCAGCAACCCGTGGCAATGGTTCTTCCACCTCCTTCTGCCTTGGCTCGTACTGGCGGTGCTGTTCATCGGCTTCTACGGGCGCGTGCTGCGCTCGAACATCCTCGACACGATCAACGAGGACTACGTACGGACCGCCAAGGCGAAAGGGCTGCCGCCCAGGCGGGTGCTCGTCAAGCACGTCCTGCGCAACTCGCTGATTCCGATCGTCACGCTCTTCGGCCTCGACTTCGCCGGCGCCCTCGGCGGCAGCGCGATCCTCACCGAGACCGTCTTCGACCTCAAGGGCGTGGGTTACTACGCCGCGCAGTCCGTACAGAACCTCGACCTGCCACCGATCATGGGCGTCACGATCTACGCGACCTTCTTCATCGTCGTCTTCAGCGTGATCGTCGATCTGCTGTACGCCTGGCTTGACCCCCGGATCAGGGCGACCTAGCGGTGTGCCCTAGGCTTGAGCGACGGCGAGCGTTCCGTGTGAGTTGTTGCGGACCAGGGTGGCACACACCCCGCGTGCGATCTCGACGAAGCACTTCGAGGCATCCGTCAGTGCACGGTCTTGATGCCAAGCGACGACGATAACGCGCGGGGAAACCGGAAGGTCGAGCTCGACAAGGGAGATCCCCAGGCGGTCCGGCTCGATCGCAAGCCGCGGAAGGAGTGCTGCACCCATACCGGCGGACACCATCGCTTGCGCCGTGCCGTTGTCGTCCGAGCGGTAAACGAACTGGGGCTCCAAGCCACGACTGCGCATGTTTGCCTCGAGTTGCGCGACCTTCCGGCAGCGTTGGAAGCTGATCAGCGGGATGCTCGCGAGCTCCTGCGAGCAGCTCGACGAACGAAAACGGTCCTTCCTCGAGTGGAAGCGTCGCGAACGCCAGGTCCAGATCCCCGCCCTCGATCGCCTGGAGGAGATCCCCGTCGTAAGCCCGTTCCGTCAGCTCGATCACGGTACGCGGACACTCGCCCCCAAAGAGCTTCATGATCGAGGGCAGCACCTTGGCGCCGACACTCTGAAAGGTGCCGATACGGAGTGTGCTTTCGCCGTCGAGCAGCCTCTGCATATCTGCCTCAGCGGCCGAAAGCGCCGCCAGCATGCGGTGGGCGTGGCGAAAGAGAAGCGCGCCGTGTTCGGTGAGGGAAACGCGCCTAGGGCCGCCTGGCCGGTCGATCAGGCGCACGCCGACGATGCGCTCGAGGGCGGCAACCTGATGACTAACCGCAGACTGCGTGTACCCAAGTCGCGCGGCGGCGCGGCTGAACGATTCCTCCTGAGCAACCGCGTGGAAGGTGGCGAGATGCCGAAGTTCGACGCCGAGCCACTGATCCGCGGGGTTGGGCATTAGGCGGGCGATCCGAGATTCCGGTGGCAAGCGCGCTCCGGCGAGACCACCCGACAGTCCTCATATCCCGTGCCAGTGTTCCTCACAGCAACTGCCCGGAGAGCCTGCTTGGACGATCCCATGCTACGCGTAGGGCTCCACGGTTGTCCCCGTCGGCGACCTGCCAGAACGCGGCAACCGGCCAGATTCGGACAGAAAACAGTGCGGTTGTCGATTCCAGCGCGCGTCGTTCGTCTTAGAAGCGAGCAAGCCCGACGAAAGGAGGAAACGATGAAGTACATGCTGCTGATCAATCTGGGCTCCAAGGCACGCGATTTCGAGAGCCTCACGGAGGACGAGCAGAAGCAGATCGCTGCCGGGTATCAGTCGATCAACAAGACACCCGGCGTCACCCCCGGCGTCTGGCTGCAGCCCCCGGAGGCGGCCACCACCGTGCGCGTGCAAGAGGGCAAGACGCAGAGCACCGACGGCCCGTTCGTCGAGACCAAGGACGCGCTCGACGGCTACCTCTTCTTCGAGGCCGACGACTTCGAAGCGGCGATCGACCTCGCGTCGCAGATTCCGGCGGCGAGCATGGGCGGTGCCGTGGAGGTGCGCCCGGTCAAGGAGCAATAGCGACGCTCGAGAACTCAGGACAAGGAGAGGAACGGAACGATGAAACAATTCCTGCTGCTCTACAACGGACCAGCAACACCGCCGGGAGCCTCACACGAAGGATGGCCGGAGTGGTTCACTAAGACTGGCGATGCGCTAATCGACAGGGGCTCGCCGATGGAGAACGGCTTTGTCCTGCACAGTGACGGATCGACCAGTGACGATTCATCAAGCTTGAACGGCTTCAGTCTCATTCAGGCTGAAGGTCGGGACCAGTCGCTCGACTTGATCAAGGACCATCCGTTTCTAGCGCTCGGCAGTGAATACACGATCGAAATATTTGAAGTGCAGAAGGGGTAGTGCCGAGAAAAGGGAGCCCGATCCCGGCTACATCTTCGCTGAAGCCGTCTGATCGACCACCTTGCGGGCGGCGAGTCGCTCGACGATCCCCCATTTCGATCTCTCGACCTGCTCGACCAGGAAGCCCTCGCTCACGACATAGTCGAGCGGCTCGCGCGTGAGGTGGTCGGCCGCAAAGCGGACGCTCAGCGGCTCGAGCAGTCGTTGGACTATCCGGATGGGAGGCGACGGGCTCCGGACATGCTCGAGCAGCAGAATGCGTCCGCCCGGCCGCAGCACCCGCCGCGCCTCCGCCACGGCTGTGCGAGGGTCGGGGATCGTGCAGAGGCCGAGCGTGCAGACGACAGTGTCGAAGCCGTCATCGGCGAATTCCAGTGCCTGCGCGTCACCGAGGCGCAGATCGGCCGATTTCTCGAGCTCCTGCGCGCGTCCGCGCCCAATCGCGAGCATCTCGGCACTCAGGTCGATTCCCGTCACCGTGACACCGCCGGGGTAATAGGCGAGGTTGCGCGCGGTGCCGACGGCGAGCTCGAGCACCTGCCCACGCGCCTGCTCGCAAACCCAGCGGCGCCCGTCACCAAAAAGGACGCGCTCAAAGAACGCGATCTGGCGGTCGTAACGGGGCGCATTCCGATCTTGGTTCCTGCGCACCCGCTCGGTCTCGGCGGCGTTGTCGAAATCTCGGCTCATGCGCGAGCTCAGTTGATCCGCTTGCGGATCCACCAGACCGAGAACCCGACGAGGGCGAGCGTGAGCGCGCCGAAGATGCCGGCTTCGATGCCCTGGAAGGGCCAGAAACGACTGTCCGGTTGAAAGACTGTGGTCGCGTACTCGGTGATGTGGTGCTTCGCGAGACAAGCGGCTTCGAAGGTCCTGGTGGATGCGTTCTTGGTGCAGGCTTCGGCGATCGCCGGGTCGTTCGGGTACCCCCGCGCGGCGCGTAGACCGTGCGTCTCGCTCAGGATCCATGCGTTGTGTAGCTGAGGCCCGGCACCGCCGACCCAGGTCTTGTGAACTGCAGCCTCGTAATGTGGGCGCACGAGGGTCGCAATCACGATTCGGGCTACAAAGAACGCCACAAGGGCCAGGCCGATCGAGGCTGCCGTGCGGCGAAGGACAACGCCGATCGCGATCACGAGCGCGGCGGCGAAGAGCGTGTAGGCGGCCGGAACGAGGCCCTCGAAGTCGAAGCCGTCCGGCATCCGCGCGCCGACGTGGTCGAGAGGCGCACGCCACCAGGTCAGGAGGAGCGTGAGCAAGACCGCGGCGGAGAGAGCCGCTATTCCGATTAGCGCAAGCCTCGCGGTCAGCCAACGGCCACGCGTGATGCTCTGCGTCCAAGCCAGGCGAAATGTTCCGCGCTCGAACTCGAGCAACAAGGGGGCGGCGAGCAATGCTCCGATCAGACCGGGCAGCACGTTGAACCAACCCGCGAGATTCACCAGCGAATCCCAGCGACCGGCGAACTCGTCGAGCTTGTCCTGGCACGTGCCCGTCGGGTGTCCGAGGCAGGTGGCAACGCCGTCGTGGTCGTAGACCGACGCCATGTGAAGTCCGGTGGGAACGAGGACGGCGACGGCCAATGCGAGTATCAGTGCTGCGATCAGCGTCTCGGTGCGCTGTTGACGCCAGGTGACCCAGATCACGACGCGATCTCTTCGGGCGTGGGCTCAGAGACGCTCGGCCGCGCCGTCAGCTGACCGAGGTAGGCGAGCACGATCTCCTCGAGCCCGACCTCGTCGATCCGCCAACGCGCATCGACGACGTGGCCGTTGACTCGGACGAGCAGTGTCGTTTGGCGCCCGGTATGGCTCTCCTCGATGACCGAGTGCATGCGAGCGATCGCGGCGGGATCGGTGCGCGGTCCGGTCAGCAGGCGGTGCGAGCCGAGAATCTCGTCGATCGATCCCACGAGCCGAACTCCCCCCGCGGCGAGGATCACGAGGTGGTCGCAGACGCGCTCGAGCTCCGCGACGATGTGCGACGAGAGTATGACCGTGAGCCCGCCGTCGGCGACGGCCTCCATCAGCGACTGCAGGAACTCGCGGCGGGCGAGCGGATCGAGGGCGGCCACAGGCTCGTCGAGCACCAGGAGCTCGGGCCGCTTGGCCAGCGCCAGCGTCAGTGCGACCTGCGCCTGCTGGCCGCCGGACAGCCTCCCGACCTTCTGTTCGAGTGGAATGCCGAGGCCGGCCAGTCGTCGACGGGCCAGCTCATCGTCCCAGTGTGGATTCAGCTCGCGCCCCAGCCTGAGCATCTCGGCGAGCTTGAAACCGCGATAGAGCGGATGGTCCTGCGCGACGAACCCGACCCGCGGAAGCACGAGTTGCGGCTGCTCGCGGGCCGACCACCCAAGCACGTGCACCTCCCCGGTAGTCGGTTCGGTGAGCCCGATCGCCAGGTGCAGCAGCGTCGTCTTACCGGCGCCGTTCGGGCCAACGAGCGCGGTTACCGAGCCGGCTGGGACCGTCAGTGAGCAATCACGCAGCGCCCAGTGCGACCCGTAGCGTTTTCCGAGGGCCTCGGTCTGGACTGCGGGGATCGCAGTCATGCCGCCTCTTCGACGAAAGCCGCCTGCACGGCTGTAGCGAACAGCGCGGCGACGCCCTCCTCGTCGAAGCCGGCTGCTTGCGCCCGTTCGATCCAACGCAGCAACGCTGCTTGCAATGCGGCGTGGTCGGCCGGGGCGGCAGGCGTAAGCGCGAGCGAAACGAACGTCCCCTGTCCCCGTCGCGGCTCGACGAGCCCTTCGTGATCGAGTTCGCGGTAGGCCTTCAGCACCGTGTTCGGGTTGATCGCCAGCTTGCCGACAACCTCTTTCACGGTCGGCAGCCGGTCACCCGGCTGCAGCAGTCCTAGGCGGATCGCCTGTCTGACCTGCTGCACCAGCTGGAGATAGGTCGGCACCCCCGAACGCTCGTTCAGCCGGAACTCGATCATCGCCATTTACCTAGATACATAGGTAAATAGGTTTATAGCAGATTCGAACAGCTAGGCGTGCAAAGGAGGAGCCTCCCGAGGAGAGGCTCCTCTTTCGTCAACGCATATACCTCAAAATCCGGATCTGGTGACCAGATCCGTGGCGTTCGGGTTCGGAAACACTGTCGGACTCCCCGGGGTTCCCATGGCGAAGAGCACTCGAAACGCGGTGCCCTGCGGAATGAGGCCTTGGTAGTCACCCACGAAGTAGCCGCGGGCATACGGGGCCTGGTGCATGTCGAAAGGACCGGCCAGGTGGTCCTCAGTCCAGGTCCCTCCACCATCGTGAGAGTGCACGATCCAATGGTCCGTGGTGAGCACCCCGTCGCCAGAGATGTCGTTGCGGAAGTCGTAGTAGGAGACCGCCACGACACCTTGATCGTTGACCGCCACAGCCGGCTCAAAGGCCTGGTCCGTGAAGATCCCGCTCGTAGGCGTCTGGTTCACCTGCTGCCCAGCAGTCCAGGACAGCCCGCCGTCGTCCGAATGCGAGAGCAGGATCAAATCATCCCCGTGGGCGTTGTCCTGATGGTCCTGCCAGACGACGTAGATCCGCCCGAGGTGAACCGCGGAGTAGTCGACGGCCAGATTGATGATGACGCCGTCGGAGCGCACAAGTCCGCAGAGTGGATTGCCGCTGATGAACGGACGGCAGTTGATCGGCTCCGGATCGGTCTCACCGATCGCATTCACTCGAGCGACGGGGATGGCTTTCTTCGTCCAGGTGACGCCCTTGTTCGTCGAGCGGATTACCTGGATGTCGTCCGTCTCCTTGACCTGCGTGTTCTGATGGCTCAGTCGGGTCTCGATGTGCATGAAGCCGTCGACCAGCGTCCCGTCGGGCAGCACGACAATCTGGTTGGAGATCGTCTGGTGCTGCGTGCCGGGATCGAAGATCGGCCGCGCCGGCTCCCACGTCGGGCTGGCCGACGCACCGTTGGTCGTTCGCGCGAACCAGGTCGGAGCGTGATACGCGTGCGCGAGCTCGAACGCCGGCGCGGGTGCGTTCTCAGCGGGCGAGACGAGGCGGTCCCAGACCGCGTAGACGAGATTGCCTGTCGCGTCGGTTGGGTCTGCGGTGAGTGATTCCTTGTCGTTGAAGTTGTTTCCGAGCGGAATCCCTGCCTGCGAGGTGTCGAACTTCAGTACGAAGGGCTCACTCCAGAACGAGCTGGTATTGGGCATCTTGGCGGCGAGGACACCGTTTCGCGTGGTCGTGCGGTCGGTCGAGAGGCTGATCGCCCAGAGGTCGCCGTTCGGCGCCCACGAGATCCAAGGGTCGGATGAGCGTCCGAAGTCGCCGCCGTTCGCGGCGGTCCCCCCGGCGCAGCGGCTGAAGTGGGGCCACGAGTAGTTGAAGGTCGCGCCCCCATCGTGACTCACGAATGCCACGAGGCCGTGAGCGCCACCGTCGGACCAGCGATCCTGCTGCCAGAAGCCGGCCACGTGGGCGGCGTTGTTCGGCCTGACGGCGAGAAACGGCTCGACCTCGCTGTTCGCATAGTTGAAGTTGGCGCCGGGGAAGTTGCCCTCTGTGGCGCCGCCGCAGCCCGGCGCAAACGGGGTCGGGATGCTGACCGAGGTGGGCGGTGACAGGAGCAATGGGTCCGCACCGGCTGGCGATGCCGCTACTACAGCGACGGCGGCAGCCCCGAGCGTCAAGAGGATTCGTCGCACGTCCCTTCCCTTCTTTGATCCCTTCACCGCCTCACAAGACAGGCAGAGGACGCCGATGCTACTCCGGTCGCCCGCCAATTAGAAGAGCTTGGCTTGCGGGGAAATTCAGGTCTTCAAGCGCTCTGCGCGCGCCACGAGATCGTGGGCGACGATCGTTCTCTCGTCGGGCCTCACTCCGCCGGCGCCAGGATCGTTTCGAGCCGCTGGAGACTCGCCGCCGGCCACAATGCTTTCGAGTCGTAGTAGACCTCGAACGCCGGCACCGAGTCCGGGAGCGTGATCCAGTTCAGCTTGGACCTGGTGAAGATATGAACGTCGGGTGTCACACCAGAGGGCTGATCGAGCGTACCGCCGCGAACAAACCGAACCTCAGGGCGACCGTATTGGCTGAAGACCGCCACCTGGCAGGTCGGACATCGGAAGATCTGCTGTTTGCTGCCGTCGTCGCGAGGCACGTCGATCGGTTGCGGGACACCTGCGAGCAACTCCACACGGTCGGCCTCGATCAGCAGGTTGATGACGAAGGCGCTTCCGGTCTGCCGCTGGCAGTTCAGGCAATGACAGCAATGCGTGAAGAGCGGATCGGAGGTAAGTCGATAACGAATTTCGCCGCAGGCGCATCCACCCTCACGTGAGACGCTCATGAGCCTGGACAGTACCCCCTGTTCCCGGGCCGGACAGCTGACTTGACCGTCGAGGCTCCAGACGGGAGGATCGGCTCGATAGCACCCTATTCATACGAGGAGGGGGGACCTCAATGAGGGTTCGTCTAGTTCGATGGCGGCCGGCGCTCGTGCTGGCTGTTGCGGTAGGAACCTGTCTGTTCGCCGGCGCACTCGCGAGCGGCGGCCGGCAGGCGTCCGCACCGCAGCTGCCGATTCCGCGTCCGCTCGTGAGCGACTATCAACAGGTCTCGAAGTCCGAGACGCCGCCGACGCAGGCGCAATGCGCCTCGGCCGGGCGGCGCTGCTTCTCGCCGCAGGCGATCCGAGCGTCGTACAACCTGCTGCCGCTGTACGCCGCTGGCAAGGACGGCAGTGGCCGGACGATCGCGATCGTCGACTCGTACGGCAGCGACACGATGGCCCACGATCTCCACGTGTTCAACCAGGCGTTCGGGCTCGCGCCGATGTGCGGCGAAGAGGGCGTGACGTGTGCGCCAGGCATGCCGAAGTTCAGCGAGCTGACGCTGCAGGGCTCGCCCGCGACGAAGGCCCCGCCGTCTGGGAGCAACGGCACCGGCCAGGAGGACAAGAGCGGGTGGGCACTCGAGGTCGCGCTCGACGTCGAGACCTCGCACGCGATCGCCCCGGGGGCGAACATCCTGCTCGTCCACTCGCCGACGGCCGAGACGCTCGGCGTCCAGGGCTTCCCGCAGATGATGGCGAACGAGAAGTACGTCGTCGACAACCACCTGGCCGACGTGATCTCGCAGAGCTTCGCCTCCGCCGAGGAGGCGTTCGGCAGCACGCAGTCGCTCGAGAACCTGCGCTACGCCTTCAAGGCTGCGGCCGCCAACGGTGTGACCGTCCTCGGCTCTTCGGGTGATACCGGGACGGCCAACGACCGCAAGTCGCCCGTTGGCAAGGGAGGCTCGCCGATCCCGACACCGACGGTCGTCTGGCCGGCCTCCGATCCGCTCGTCACGGGCGTCGGCGGCACGTCGCTTTGCACCGATCCGAACAACACGACCACGCGCACCGTCGACAGCATCTCCCCGCCGGCGCAATGCCAGGGCGCATTTGCCGGCCAGGCGGAGGTGGTCTGGTCCAGGCCCGCGGCCGGCGTCGCCACAGGCGGCGGCTTCAGCCACGTGTTCTCGCGGCCCGACTATCAGGACGTGCTGCCCGCCGGCAGCACCGCGATCCCGTCGACCGCGCGCGGCGTGCCGGACATCGCCCTGCAGGCCAACTCGCGCACCGGCGCGCTGGTCTATATCACGCTGCCGCCCGACGGCAACAGCGGCCTGATCTGCGGCACCGCGCCGTGCAGCACGGGCTGGTACGACATCGGCGGAACGTCGCTGTCCGCGCCGCAGTGGGCGGGGCTCGTGGCGATCACCGCCCAGATCGCGGGCCACGGCCTGGGTCTAATCAACCCGCTGCTGTACGACCTGGCCTCCGATCCGGCCATCTACGCCGACGACTTCTTCGACGTCACCGTCGGCGACAACCACGTGAACGGCGACAGCGGCTTCTACAGCGCGTCGACCGGGTGGGATCCGACGACGGGTCTCGGGACGCCGAACGCGGCGAACCTGCTGCCCGACCTCGCCGCGGCGAGCGGCTGACCGTTTCGACGGGCCCTCGCCGCTCGCGCGGCGGGGGCTCGTCGGCCAAATCCTCGGCTATCGCCTCAAGGTTGGCGTGCCTGTCGACTCCGCTGACGGTCGAATCGATCAGGGGACGAGCACCCGATGTCGGCCACGCTCAGAGTTCGGCGTTAGCCGACGCGACCGAGCGGCACGAGTCGAGCGAACGGGCTGGCGTTAGGCCGCCGTCGTCAACTCGTGAGCTGTGTCGTACACTCGGCCGATTGGCGGATGAAGGAAACGTAGCGGGTGTCCGGGCTTTCTTGATTGCCGACATCCGCGGGTACACGTCGTTCACGCAGGATCGTGGCGACGTGGAAGCGGCCCGGCTCGCGGCACGATTCGCATATCTCGTGCGCGATTGCGTCAGCGGGGCGGGAGGTCGAGTGGCGGAGTTGCGCGGCGACGAGGCTCTCTGCGTGTTCGACTCGCCACGTCAAGCCTTGCGAACGGCGGTTGCGCTTCAGCGGAGCTTCGCCGATGCGACGCGCGAAGATCCGTCGTTGCCAATGCACGTCGGAATCGGCCTGGATGCCGGTGAGGCGGTAGCGGTCGAGGGAGGCTTCCGCGGCGGTGCGTTGAATCTGGCGGCTCGGCTGTGCGCGCTCGCCGGTCCGGGCGAGGTGCTTGCGAGCGACGGGATCATCTTGATGGCCGGCCGAGTCGATGGGCTCACCTACGCCGGGGGGAGCCGTATGCAGGTGAAGGGCGTGCGTGACGCCGTACGCGTTCATCGGCTTCGGTTCGATCTCGATTTACCGCCGGCCCAGACGACAGCGCCGACGAGGTGGCTCCGGACGAAACGGGGACGTCTTGTCCTTGTGGGCGCGGTACTCGCAGCCGCCGCTACCGCCGTTGCCGCGTTCGTCGTCGTCCGCGGCGGAGGCGGCGAGTCAGTTGGAGTGGCGGGGGATTCGGCAGCGCTGCTCGACGCCGCGAGTGGGCGGCTGCTCGGGCAGTTCCCGGTCGGAGCGACGCCGATCGCCGTCGTCTCCGACGGCTCCACGGCGTGGACGCTGGACGCCGATGCCCAGACGATCTCTCGCGTGGATGCACAGGGGGGAAGACCGCTGGCGAAGGCACCCGGCGCGACGCCCACGGCGTTGGCGCTCGGCGGAGGCCTCCTCTGGGTGGCGTACGTCGTGCGTGATCCAGCAGGGAGCAGAACCGGCATCGCGGCGCTCGACCCGTCGACGCTCGCCCCGCGCAGGCAGACACTGCTGCCGGGGGTGGGCCCTAACGCCGGCGGGCCGCCAACAGTGGCGTACGCGCACGGCTCGGTCTGGGTGTCGGGCCCATTCGACCTCCTGCGGAAGATCGATCCGGCTTCGGGCCGCGTCACCGGAACGCTCCGGGCCGGCGGTGATGTCATCGATCTCGCAGTCGGGCTCGGATCGTTATGGGCGAGCGTAGGTGGCTTCGGGATTGCGCGTATTGACCCGGCGACTGTCCACATCGAGCAGCGGATCCACCTCTCGACACCGTCGGTGGACGCCGTCGCGGTCGGCGCCGGGTCGGTATGGGTGGCGGACTCGCTCGCCGGACTCGTGTGGCGCATCCAGCCCGGACCGCCCCTCCAGACGCACACCCTGCGCATCGCTCTCGGCGCGTCGGGACTGGCCTTCGGCTCGGGGGCCGTCTGGGTCGCAAGTGCGGTCGATGGACGAGTCGTCCGCATCGATGCGGCGAGCGAGAACGTCAGGAGTTTCGCAGTGGGCAACGCGCCCCAGTCCGTCTCGGTCTCTCGGGAGGCGAATGCGGACCGTCCACTCGGATGCCGAGCCTTCGTGCGGCCTTCGCGAAGGAGACGCCAAGAGCGGCGCCGTACTGCTCATTCGGGTCGCTCTCGAAGACGTACGCGTGCCGGACGTGACGCCGCTT
>WNGE01021283.1_pt1 | contig 11287 bp, 15 predicted proteins | sample 5400651 | NCBI WGS metagenome assembly WNGE01 (sample SAMN13153370, study PRJNA577476) | soil metagenome | isolation source: 60 cm soil or saprolite under grassland replicate 2 | place: USA:California | collected 2016-06-15 | reverse complement strand
AATGACAAGCAAAATTTAATTCTGGAAATCATTGTCTGTGATGGTGGAAGCGTTGACAATACAATTGCAATTGCTCAAAGCGTAGGAGTTGCTGTAATTCAAAGTCCAAAAGGCAGGGCAAAACAAATGAATGCAGGTGCATCCATTGCGCAATGTGCTATTTTATACTTCTTTCATGCCGACAGCATTCCGCCGCAAAGGTTTACTACACATATTTTAGATGCCTACAAAGCCGGAGCGACGAGCGGATGCTTTCGCCTTGCTTTTGATTATGACCACTGGTTTTTAAAAACCAATGTCTGGTTTACAAGGTTTAATGTAAATGCAGTTCGTTTTGGAGACCAAAGTTTGTTTGTCACTAAAAATGTGTTTCAAATGGCAGGTGGCTTCAGGGAAGACTTGTTGATGATGGAGGATCAGGAAATTATTCATCGTATCAAAAAGCACGGAAAATTCAAGGTGATGAATTATTATGTAATTACATCAGCAAGAAAGTATTTAGATAATGGCATTTTAAGAATGCAGGGAATATTCTATCGCATCTGGGCAATGTATTATCTGGGCTATTCACAGCAAGAAATGTTGAAGGTTCACAGAAGATTAATACGAAAGCACAAACTATAAGAAGATGACCGTGGGTCTAAAGAAATAAAAAAATTAGAAAGAAATGATTCATTCTGTTTTTGATAAAATAGGTGCATCGGTTTTAATCGCTCTTTTTATTGCACTGTTTATTCTGGAGACAAAATTTCAGCTTCGCAAAAGAGTACAGCCGAGAATAAAGAGAGTTATCATCAATTTCATTGTTTCTATTCCTGCCTTTGCGTTACTTCGTTTACTTTTTATCCCTGTGATGGTTTGGCTGGCAGTGAAAAATCAATCATGGCAAATTGGGTTTAATTACTTGTTTAGTGATCCTGTTGCAATAAAATATATCATTGCATTTTTGCTTCTCGATTACAGCAATTATCTCTGGCATATTTTATTGCACAAGCTTCCTGTTCTTTGGCGTTTTCATCTGGTGCACCATACTGATTTGGATTTGGATATTACTACAGCTTTCCGTTTTCATTTTGGCGAGATGGTTGGTTCAGTTCTCTTTCGTGGTGCAGCAATTCTTTTAATTGGGGCTTCACCGTTCTTGGTTTTGGTATATGAAATTACATTTGAAGCCGCTACGCAGTTTCATCACAGCAACACCAGGCTTCCCTTCAGGCTTGAAAAGTTCCTGAATTGTCTCATTGTTACTCCACGCATGCACGGCATTCATCATTCAATGATTAGAAATGAAACGAATAGCAATTATTCTGTCATCTTTTCCTTTTGGGATAGAATACACAAAACCGTTCGATTAAACATTCATCAAAATGAAATTGTAACAGGTGTTCCTTCTTATGCCGATGAAAAAGAACTGACTATTGGTATGCTCTTAAAGTTGCCCTTTACATCTATCCGTAAATGGAAAGATGGTGAAAGACCAGTAGATGAAAATCACAATCAACTAAAACAGTAAATAGAAAGAAGGGAGAATTGACCAGCTATACTTGTCAAGGGTTAAAAATATAAGAGAGATTTTTATGAACCAGCTTCATTGCTACAATTAAACCCAGTTGCGTCGCACTCTTCAAGGTTTTTGTCGCTATTCAGCAATGAAGCAAAGTCGCCACAAATTTATATTATTCATTTTCAAATTAAAATCAATAACTATCCAATCCATTTTATTGTTATTAATATTTATCCAAGGATTTTATAAGCCCTGCGCAGCAATTTCTTCAAATTATCATCAAGACTTTTTTGTCTATGATGAACAATAATTTGCTGATTGACTCTTGAAGCTACAGGATAAGGATAAATTTTATTGAAGAAATGATTTATAGACAAACCTGCTTCATTGGCAAGGATCAATTCTTCAATTAATTCACCCGCATGTGGAGCTATCATTGTTCCGCCTAATATTTTTTGTTTACGCAAAAATCCTTTTTTAGAAATAAACAAAATAAGTTTTCCGTAGCGATAATCATCAATTATTGCCCGATCATCTCCATCAAAATTTAAATTCAATTTTTCAAAATCAATATTTCGCTCCTTCAATTGTTTTTCCTGTAAACCAAACGTGGCAACTTCAGGATCAGTAAATGTAACCCACGACATGTGATCAATCTTGAGTTTTTTCTTGAGCGGTGAAAAAAAATTATTTAATAACAATCTTTCATGTTGTTCTGCTGCATGAGAAAACTTTAGTGAACCTGCAATATCGCCGCACACATAAACATTTTTATTGCTTGTTTGCAAATATGCATTTGATTGGATGATACCATCTTTAACAACGATACCGGCTTTATCCAATTGCAAAGATTCAAGATCAAAGCTTCGCCCTATACCCACAAAAACTGCATCAAATTTTAGCTGAATTTTTTCTCCTCTTTTATTTTCAACAATGACGGTGTTTGCATCTGCGAAAGATTTCACAGATGCATTCATAATAAATTCAATGTTCTCCTCTTTCAATTTTTCCATCAATACATTACTTATTTCTTTGTCTTCTTTTGGAAGAATAGCGTCACCTTTTTGAAGAATCGTAATATTACTTCCAAGTCTTCTTAGAGCCTGTCCAATCTCAACCCCAATTGGTCCGCCTCCGACCATTAATATTTTTGCTGGTAATTGTCTGATATCAAAAATGCTTTCGTTGTCATAGTATTTTACTTTTTCTACACCGGGCACTTTTAATTTGGTGGGATAAGAGCCAGCAGCAATAACAATTTTCTTTCCTTTATAAACTATATCGTTAACCTTTACTTCATCCTTTGAAATGAAGCTTGCTATACCGAGAGCGACATCCAATCCTTCCGATCTCAAATACTCGGCATTTTCATGTTTACGTATAATTGATTGCCTTGATAACACATACTCAGTCGCTTTGGCTATGTTTGGTTTATTGTTTTGATTAACGCCAAATTTTAAAGCTTCGTTAGTTTCATGAATAACTCTTGAAACATGAATCAATGCCTTGCTTGGCACACATCCAAAATTCAGGCAATCGCCACCGATTCGTTTATCCGATTTATCAATCAGCAATGTTTTAAGTCCTACCTTATTCATAAAAAGAGAAACACTCAAACCGCCTGAACCTGCACCTATAACAATAATATCGTAAATTGAATTTGGCATAACATGAGTTGATTATTAAACTAAATGGTTGTCGTATTTCCTGCGGAATTCCTTACACTAATAATAGCACAATAATCGAAAGCACACGAAGTTTTTAAATAATTAAAAAAGGGTGTTTTAATTTTTAAATATGATTTCAATAATTATACCCACGTACAATGAAGCGGCTTGTATAGAGCAGACTTTGGAAAATATTCTTTCACTGAAGGGTGAAGCCGATTTTGAAATTATTGTGAGTGATGGAAAAAGTACTGATAACACTTTGGCAATAAGCCAGAATTATGCAAAAACAATTATCACTGAAAAATGCAAGGCGGTGCAATTAAACAGGGCAAGTGAACAAGCAAGAGGTGATATTCTTTTTTTGTACACGCTGATATGCAGATTCCTGCCGGCGCTCTGAAAGCGATTTGCAAACAAATTTATGAGGATGGTTATGATGGCGGTGCGTTCTCAAACGTTTTTTCATCTCATAATAAAAAAATAAAACGACTGGGACGTGTTTTAAATTTTAGAATTTTTAATTACTCTAATCCCGACAGAAATATTTTTTTTGGTGATAACGGAATATTTGTAAAGAAAGATGTTTTTAATGCATTGGGTGGGTTTAAAGAAATTCTTATTATGGAAGATTATGACTTTTCAATTCGGATGCGTTCAAAATTTAAAGTTCGCGTTATTCAGGAACCCAAACTTATTCTTGATGCAAGGCGACATGTTAAAGATGGATTCATAAAAACAAGATTGAAATGGATACTCATCAAAAAATTATATCAATTAGGAGTTTCTCCAAACAAACTTGCATTATGGTATCGCGATACGAGATAGAATTATTTTCAATTGTCTTTATTCGGACTGTTTTTTTCTTTGCGGCTGACAAGAAAGCGTAATGATAACAATCATATTTTTGCCGCATGCACCTTTACATCAAAAACATGGTTTGTGATCGATGTATTCTTGTTGTAAAACAGCAATTAGAGAAATTAAATCTTCCTTACACTTCAGTAACATTAGGCGAAGTTGAACTTTCAAAGGAACCAAACGAAAAACAGAAAACACAGCTAAAAGAAAATCTCGCTGTATTAGACTTTGAAGTGTTGGATGACAGCAGGAAAAAACTGATAGCAAAAATAAAAAACATTATTATTGAACAAATTCACTACCATGATGCAGATGAAAAACATAACTTCTCTCAAATTCTTTCTCAAAGGTTGTATAAAGATTATTCTTATCTAAGCAATTTATTTTCTGATGTTGAAGAAATAACAATAGAAAAATATATCATTAACCAAAGGATTGAAAAAGCAAAAGAATTAATGGTGTATGATGAATTGAATTTAAGTGAAATTGCTTACAGGCTTGGATACAGCAGCGTAGCACATTTATCTTCACAATTCAAAAAAGTAACCGGACTTACACCAAGTCATTTCAAAAAATTAGGTGAAATACGTCGTAAACCTCTTGATAAAATATAGCTATATGAAAAATGACTGGAATTTTTTGTGTTATGATGCATAGTACTTCGCCTTTGGAGTCTTTCTCGAATTTTCTTTGATAGTCGTTAAACAAACATTCTACTTTTTATTACCGTTATTTATAGCGGTCATTATCATCATGGTTACAGAATGGTCAGTGTTAGGAGTAGCAAGACAGTTGCATACGCGTAAAACAGGACAAATAACCTCGGCTGCACACAAGGTTAGTATGCCCTGGAAATACTTCCGCGCAAGTTTCATAACATTATACAGCACGTAATAAAAATAAGACAGCACCATAAAAATTATTACATATCAGTTCATCAATAAGGCGAGCAAAACACTTCCGCAATAGGCAACATCATAGGCAATGTCCAATCTTTAACCGGCTTCTCCTTATTAGCGTTTATAAATTGTTCTTGTTCTTTTGTCCATTTTGCAGAAAAAAAGAGATACGCCTTAAACAGATTTTCTTCTTGCAAAGGAGTAAGGTTATTCGATACCGTAGATCGTTATGATGAGATAATAAAAACTCAATTAAATAAAGACTGGATACTTTTGTTGAGAACGCAACAATGTTTTCTTCAATTTTTTTTGTACGTCCATTGGAAATCTCTCAGACCATTGCCTTACAAAAAATATTTGTTTCTCTGAATTTTTTTCGTCAGTATGTATTTGACCAGTAAAATGGCATATTAGAGTCAAAGCCATTTTTGTTGGAATGTCTTTGATAAGATCCAAAACATTTACGGTAGCATAATCATTATAAACATCATCGTAGCCAATATTTACGGAATATTCGATAGGCATATAGACGATTTTAAATAATATAATATCTTCTTACTTTTTTAGAAATCTGCAAAATTATGTAAGAATTTAGATGCCGAAATATATTCAGCAGCACACGAGTGCGACCAACAACAGCCTCATACATATTCTTTACTCTGGCTCATAAAAATCTTCCACCCAAATATTCTGTAAATCATTTCCATAATTGTATAACATCTGCCTTTGTGTGCCAATCTAATATAATTTTGTATTGTAAAAAATTTAAAAGAAATGCACACATTTATAAAGAAGAGCTTTCCTGTAACGGGCACGAGTTGTGCATCGTGTGCGGCAAGTGCGCAAACAATACGTGAAACATCAGCATGGAATTGTGCACGTGAATGTGAATTATGCAAACAATGTTGCCTAACTTGAATACAGATAAAATTTATGCGCTTAACTGAAATTGAATTGTTACAAATTTTTACAAAATCATGAAAAGAAATATGATGCAAAATATATTCGCTGTTTTTTGAACACGGCGCAAATCCGATAGAAGGAATGGACATGATGAATATGAAAATGTAAATTATTTTAAAGGTGAAGAAATTCCATATAATAATCTGGGTTTACATTATAGGTTTTCTGCTTAATTTAATTTGGGAAGTCTTGCAAGCACCTTTATATGAAGGATTTGATCTTTCATCGTTACACTTATTATATTGTCTTTATGCTTCTGTAGTTGATGCATTTGTTATTGCAATAATGTTCTCAGGTTTTGCAATATATTATCGCAGATTGAATTGGGTTAATAAACTCACGATAGGTAACGCAGTTGTTTTAATAATAAGTGGCTTATTTGTAGCTATAATATTTGAAAGTTGGGCTTTAATTCGCAAGCAATGGAACTATTCTTCAAACATGCCAATATTGCCGTTTACTAAAATAGGTTTGTCACCTGTTTTGCAAATGATGATACTTCCTTTTATTACTTTTTATCTTACAAAAAAAATCAGCGAGAAAAAAAGAACTAACAAGGATCTATGAAAGCATATTTCAAAAACGAAAAATTATATAAAACAAATTCATGATTATATAACGCATAATTTTTGTTGCTAATTAATTTGTAGTTGAAAAATTCATAGATGAAAATGCTGTTTTTCCCTTGTTATTTTTTTTCTTCACAACATTATGTTATCAACCTCTATTTAGCTTTCTGCAGATAAAAATTTCGGAGTGATGCAACATGAAGTAATATGCTGAAAGGCGGACCTATAAAAAGAGGTACCAGTACAAGCGGATAAAAGTTTAAACCTTTATTTCCAAATATTACTGCGGATACAGGTGCCGCGATTAAATCTGTCATACCAAATATGTTCCATATTATTCCGGTTAATTTATATTTTCCAATCTTGTTTTTTACTATCCATGCAACAGGCAATGCAGTAAGGCCAACGATAATATCGCCAATTCCCGCAAACATTGCAAAACCTTTTGATAAAAAATGTTCATAAGCATACAGATAAAGAAATATTAATCCAAGTATCCTGTAAACCTGCAAACTCATAAGCCAATGCGATGGCATATTATTCAACAAAGCATTAACAGGTTTTGAAAATAAAATTACCAGAATACCGATCAATAAAGGAATTGAAGCCAGTAACACCAGATGGCTCAATTTAAGTGTAGAGGCATAGCCAAAAAGATTCGCTGTTATAAACCATACAATCAAAAATACGGAAATGAATAGGGGTAAATTCGAATAAACCAGACCATTCTTCCTTGTGATTTTTGCAGCATACAAAACCAAGACTGCTGGTATAAGTACGGACAAGCAAAAAATGATAATTGAAATAATTATAAAAGATATGGCTGACATAGTATTACTTTAAGTTGTTTGTTTTTCGATTCCGAGAATCTTAATCGTCAAGATACTTTATCGCTCCATTTAAAAGATTTATCAATTGGATACTGAATATTTTTTTTGAAGGGGTAAGTAATAACCTTGAGAATATTATTTGAAGGCGGATAATCTTCTTGCCCTTCAACTCCTAATTTTTCGGGAGTTCTACCGCGCTTATAAAGAAATGTTCCAAAAACAAAATCCCAAATCGCAAGTGTATTCCCGTAATTTTTTGATTCATTCATATTTGCACTGTGATGATAGCGGTGTGTTTCGGCACCGATAAAAATATAGTTTAAAAATCCTGCTCGTATATCTGCGTTAAAATGAGAGATCATGCTTTGCAAATCAATGATGAGCGTTGCAGCCAGTGCCGCTTCGGGAGAAATACCAAGTAATACGAGCGGCGCTTGAACAATGATTGCTGTTATTATTGCATTGATTGGATTGAATACAGCATGCATAACCACATATACTTTATCGGGCAGGTGATGTGCCAGGTGAACACCCCATAAAAATTTTCCCCATCTTCCTTTGCTGGTGTGACTAAGGCGATGATACCAGTATTGAAAAAATTCATACACTAACAGAAAACCGATAACGCTTATAATCGTTGGTGTACTCGAAAAAAAACCTTTGTGATTTTCACTGTAATAAATTGCAAATAATCCAAAAGCAGATTTAGTTACTGCAATTAAAGGTGCATCAACAACGATATATTTCAAATCTCTCAAAAAGTTTTTCCATGTCATTTTCCATTTGGGCGATAGCGGAAGCATAAATTCAAAAAACATCAGAACTAAAATAAGTGCCAGTGTTGTAAATCCGTAAGTCAATTTATAATTCCATTGGTAATGAATTGCGCCAACAATTACTAATATGATGGAAGTGAGTAAAACGGGATAAAGTGCATATGTTATTATTCTTCGAAACATATTTTTAATTTTTATTTTTTAACCTATTGTGACGGATTAAGCTGCATGCTTTTTTGCTAAATCAGTTAAACCGAAACGCTGCAAGGAAAAATATTGACAGGAATAAAATGAGTTGCATAAGAACAGAAACACTTATCAGATTGGTTAATTCAACAATTCTGATTTTCATAGTAGCTTCTGCCCTATTTTCTATAAAATCTTTTTTGAGTTTGGTTTTCAGTGAGCTTCGCCAGATGATGTTTAAAATGATGATAATGAGTAAGCCGAGTTTTATTTCGAACCATAGTTGTTTCATAAACACGCCATCGGTTAATATCATCATAGCTATTCCAGAAATAACTGAAATAACAATACCGATGTTGGCTATGCCCGGAAGCTTTGCATTTCCTTCCAAAATAACCAATGCTCGTTGTTCATTGCTGAAATACACTTTCCTGAATTTCTGTAAGACCAAAAAGTTGGCAAGGGAAAGTCCACCCGCAATCGTCAACCCTGCAATGTGAACTGTTAGCGCCAGCTTCAAAAGATAAAAGGTCATCATAAACTTCGTTTAATATTTTAGAATCATAATTGAAATAAGCCGTTCACAATAGAACAGGCTTACAACTAAACAATTTTTTAGTTTTGCGAAACTATAACCCCATGATTTTTTATTAAAAGACAAGATTGCTGCGGTGTACAATATCAAACAAACAATACATAATAGTTCAGAAACATGCTATCTAAACAACAACACACTATTCAGGATGATCGCAGAATTCAAAAAACCAAAAAGCTGCTTGCTGAAACGTTAAGACAATTGATGACAGAGAAAGATTACGATGCTGTTACCATACAGGACATAACAGAGAGGGCAAATGTGGGCAGAAGTACCTTTTATGCACATTATGAAAGCAAGGAGCAATTAGTGTTAAACAATATCAATTTTCATGAGGAGCTTGTTGAGGCAGATATAAATGATGCGACACACACAATGGGAATAAATCTTGCATACCTATTCAATCATTTACAGGAAAACCTGCCTATTATTAAACAGATCGGCAGTAAAAAAATTGGTCAGCAGCTTGCCGATCATTTTACGGAAATAATTGCATCAAAAATTATTGAATACTATAAAAGAAAAATATTTCCTTCAAAAAAGGAAAAAATAATCCTTGCGTATAAAGCACAGGCTGTTGCCGGTGGTATTGTGCGAATGCTTTTTTGCTGGTTGTTAGACAATACCCCTGTTTCCTCAGAGGAAGTAATAAAATTAGCAGAGCATATGCTTCACGTTCACTTCGAAAAGAAAGCGTAATTATTGCCCTCGCGCCAATTTAAGAATTATATACCGGCTTATGTTTAAGCAATTCGGAGCTTAGCGGAAGACGTCTTACAGTTGAAGTTGCAGAAGAAAAGAAAAAGAGTTCACGGGAAGGTGGCTACCGCTCAAGAGATAAAAAAGGTGGTTATAACAGGGATCGTAACCGTTATTGATCTTGATATCTTACCCATTGAATAACATAATTGTTTCACTATAATTATCGAAGTTGACTCCTTAACTCAATTAAGCAATCTTGAATATATATACCTGTTCAATTTCATGTTTGCCGGAAGAAAGTCGCCGTACCTTCAAGTGATCTAACCATACATTTTGGCTTGCAGCAACTGCGACTTATAAAAAATAAATTGAGGTATTCCGCTCCAATCGTTCTCTCCTTCATTCCATGCTTCCATTCAGTCGCTCACTCATGAAGCCCAATACCAGAACTATAAAAGTATCCCCCGAAAGACACTCCAAGATTTTCAAGTGTTTTGTAAAACCAATGGACAAAAGCGAAAGCGAAGTTAGCGTCTGCTATTGTTAGACGATATAGTAAAACTTGCCAAAAGACTACGGCATAAACCCTGCCCGCCGCAGCTAAAGCGCAGGCGGGACATATCCCTCACACATTCCTTTCCTTTATTCCGTTTCCTTTTGGCATGTATGCAGCCGCCTTTGTAAGTGCTTTCTTTTTTTCCATTTTTTCTTTTACAAAACAATTTTTTTTCCGTTAACAGATTAAACACTTAAAGGTTATGCAACACAGAGCACGTCTTTCATATCTCATGCTTCTTTCATGGGAGATACAGCGTAAGAAGAAACGCACTCGCTCCAAATCATTGCGGGCTGCATGGGCAATCACGTTAAATGAGGACATCACTATTTACTATCTCGTCAAACGTTATTCGCATAATCATTACCCAAACAGAGTGCAGACAAAAGACCTCGCCTTGTTTCATGCACATTAATTATTCAATTATCATAATTATTTAATCAAAATTAAAATCTACAGTTATGGAAGTCACTGGAAGAATCGTTAAGGACGCAGTTGTTAATCAACTCAAAGATGAAAGAGAAGTTATTAATTTTTCTATTGCAGTTAACGACAGTTACAAAATCAAAGGCAGCGATGAAATCAAAAAAGTAACAACCTACTTCAATTGTGCTTATTGGATAAGCAGCAGCATTGCTAAACATTTAACCAAAGGAACATTGGTTGAATTGTATGGACGCATCGGCGTTAATGCTTACACCAATTTACAAGGTGAAGCAAAAGCATCGCTTACATTTCATGTAAATAACATTAAGCTGCTTGGTAAAGCAAAGTTTAGTGAGGCAATGGCTGAAGTAAACGAACCTGTTCAGGAAAACAATACTACTGAACCTTCAGATGATTTGCCTTTTTAGAAAATGATAGCATCATTCTGTTTTTGCGGAATGATGCTTTTTATTTTTTCATTTATTTTTCTTTCAACAAACCGCAGCAGTACCGCCTGCGAAATACAAATTAAAGCCTGCCCGACGGCAGGCGGGCTGGTAATCAGTATGGCACACAATCTTAATTACAACGAACAAACAGGAAAGTATTCTTTCTATTCATTAAAGGAAAAAGCATGGCATTCTTTCGGGCAAATTTCAGACAAGCAGTTAAACAGCAGGGAAGTTTTGATACAATCGCAGCTTGCATTTCCGGTAGGCAAAGCACCGCACGTTTACCGTCTTCCTTCAGGAA
>WNGE01023943.1_pt1 | contig 11290 bp, 13 predicted proteins | sample 5400651 | NCBI WGS metagenome assembly WNGE01 (sample SAMN13153370, study PRJNA577476) | soil metagenome | isolation source: 60 cm soil or saprolite under grassland replicate 2 | place: USA:California | collected 2016-06-15 | reverse complement strand
TCGACTGAATAGTCGGGGTCCGTGTAGGGGCCGCTCGTGTCGTAGAGGCGGAGCGTCTCGCCGTTGGTGAGGGTGAGCGCGCGGATCGGCACGCGGATCGAGGGATTGGAGCCCGTGAGATAGGTCTTCATGTGGCCTCCCTTCGCTGGCATTACCCAGGTCAGGTTGTTAGCGGTCGGCAGCACTGCCGCTGCCCTCTCAGCCCGGTGAACCGAGCTCCCGCGTGAGCAACTCGTGTCGGAGGGATGCTACGTCTATTGGCCCCGGGGGTCAAGCCGCCCCCGCCTCACTGCGTCGTGGGCAGGATGCGGATGAGGACACTGGTCTTGGCGGCGAGGCCCTTGCGGATGTAGCGGCCCATCCCGAGCGGCACGATGATCCAGTACTTGCTGCGGTAGGCGCGGAGGATGGCCGCCTCGAGGTCGGGGCGATCCTCCACCAGCTCGGCCTTCCCGTCGAAGGCGGGGCCGTCCTTTTTGCCGACGTGGACCGTGACGCGCCCGCTGTTCCTGATCCGGCGCGCCTTGAGGCTCGCGCGCTGGGTCGTGAAGTACACCGCGTCCTCGTGGAGCCAGCACCACGTGGGCACCGTGCCCGCCTTGCCGGCCTTGCTGTACGTCGTGAGGTAGATGTAGTGCGCGCGGCCAAGACCCAGGGCGAGGGCGGGATTCACTTCCGTCGCCGACCCCGCGCGCCGGGCTCGGCCACGACCAGCCGATAGCCGAGGTCGGCGCTGTCCAGCGACCGCAGGTGGCCGAACCTCGCCTCCCAGCGCTCCGTGCGGAGGTCGTCGGCGAGGCGACCAAGCCCCCTGTCCACGCGCTCGGCGGGAAGCTGGGCGAAGCACGACATGGCGCTTCGCACTGCAGGGTCGAGGTAGGCGTCGGGCCTTCGCCAGAAAGCTCCGAGAAAACCGTCGATGCAGTCGTGGGGCACAGGCAGCGCCTGCGACGTGAACTCTCCTCCGAGAGACTCCGCGAGCTCGGACAGCGAAGGGAAGCGCGGCAGGTCGAACTCCACGATCTCGGGCAGGTACTCGGTGGTGAGCCAGAAGCTGTCGCGGCACGCGGGGTCCCAGGTGACGACGACCACGCGCCGGGCGACGCGCGCGAGCTCGGCGAGCCCGCCGCGGCGGTCGGCCCAGTGATGCACGGTCAGCACGGCCAGCGCCGCGTCGAAGGCGCCGTCGGGGAAGGGGAGCCGCTCGGCTTGGGCCTGAACGGCCGCCGGCCGCTGGCTGGGGGGCCGTTGGCGGATCATCTCCCAGGATGGCTCGACGGCGACGACGTAAAGGTCCGACGGCTCGTACGAGCCCGCTCCGGCGCCCACGTTGACGACGCGAGCGGCATTCCCGAGCGCGGCGCGAATCTCGAGCGCGATTCGCGGATCGGCCTGCCGGTGCGCGACATACCCTGTCCCGATGGCGTCGTAGACCGCTCGCACGAGTCGAGACCTCCTGCAGGCTGCGGGAGCGAGACTTGCTTCCGGGCGGCCTCCATCCTACCATTGCGCTCCGTGACGCGCAGGAGCGGTCATGGCGTGCGTTCGCATTTACGAACACGAACCCTGAACCCTTTCGCGTCTTAGAGTGCCTGGAGGATTCTATGCCGCCTCATCGCCACGCGTACCGTCCCACCGTCATGGGCAAGAGAGGTGCCGTCGCCTCGGCCCACCCCATCGCTTCCATGGCCGGCATCCGCGTCCTCCTCGAGGGCGGCAATGCCGTGGACGCGGCCGTCGCCGTCGGCTCGACGCTCAATGTCGTCGAGCCCTTCATGTCGAGCGCTGGAGGCATCGGACTCATGCTGATCTCGCGCGGTGGGGGACGGGAGCGGCACGTGCTGGACTTCATCGGCCTGGCCCCGTCCGCGGCGAGCCCCGCGGGCTTGGTCGAGGACGACCTGGCTGGCGGCCCGAAGTCGTGCGCGACCCCGGGCAATCTCGGCGGCTGGCTGGCGGCCCTCGAGCGTTTCGGCAGCATGCCTCGCGCGAAGGTCTTCGCGCCGGCCATCGAGTGGGCCGAGGGCGGCGTGCCGCTGACGTGGATGAGCAGCCGCTTCATCGACCAGGCGCGGCCGCAGCTCGGCCGCTCGGCCGAGGCTCAGCGTCTCTACCTGGGAAACGGCGGCCCTCGACCCGGAAAGATCGCGACCTACAAGGAGCTGGCCGGGACCTTCCGGCAGGTCGTCGAGGGCGGCGCCGAGGCGTTCTATCGCGGGCCCATCGCGAAGTCTATCGCTCGCGCGGTCACCGAGGCCGGAGGCTGGCTCTGCGAGGCTGACCTCGCGGCGTTCAAGGCCGAGTGGCGCGAGCCCCTGCGCATCACCTATCGCGGCGCCGACCTCTACTCGGTGCCGCCGCCGTTCTCCGCTTTCCAGATGCTCGAGACGCTCAACATCCTCGAGGGCTACGACGTCGCCGGCTGGGGGCACAACTCCGCGGACTACCTCCACCACCTGATCGAGGCCATCAAGCTGGGCTCCGCCGACCGTCTGGCCTATGCCTACTCGGGCGACGTGCCCATCAAGGGGCTGCTGTCCATCCGGCCAGGTTCGCCGACGAGCAGACGACTCACTTCGCCTGCGCTGACGCCGAAGGCACGGTCGTCTCGGTGACGCAGACGCTCGGCGTTCCGTTCGGCTCGGGCTTCGCCGTGCCGGGCACGGGACTCGTCCTCAACAATATCCTCAAGTGGATGGACCTCGACCCCACCTCCCCGAACGTGGTGAGGCCGGGGCGCAAGGCCGGCACCATGATGTCGCCGACGCAGGTCTTCAAGGAGGGCGCTTTCGCGCTCAGCATCGGGACTCCTGGATCCTATGGCATCCTCCAGACCCAGCCCCAGATGCTGCTCAACGTCCTCGACTTCGGCTACCACGTCCAGGAGGCGATCGAGCAGCCGCGGGTGCGCGTCTACCGCGACCGGCTCGTCGACGCCGAGTCGCGCATCCCGGAGCCGGCTCGCGAGGAGCTCGGCCGGCGGGGGCACTCCGTCAACGTGATCGACGACTGGTCGTGGGTCGTCGGCGGTGGGCAGGGGATAGCGCGCGATCCCGAGTCCGGGGCGTGGATGGCCGGCGCCGATCCGCGGCGCGACGGCTACGCTCTCGCCATCTGATGAGTCTCCAAGACAGGATGGCGGTGGTGACGGGCGCGGGCTCGGGTCTCGGCCGCGCCATCGCAGAGGCGCTGGCCGCTGCGGGCGCTCCCGTGGCGGCTGTGGACCTCGACGCGGCCTCAGCCGAGGAGACGGCGGCCCTGATCGCCAAGGCCGGCGGGAAGGCCAAGGGGTTCCAGGCGGACACGGCTAAGGCGGCCGACGTGGACCGCGCCGTCAGCGGCGCCATCAAGGCGCTGGGCGCGCTCGAGATCATGGGCGTGGTCGGGCTCACGCGCCAGATGGCCGTGACCTACTCGGCGCGCGGCATCACCATCAACGCGGTGTGCCCCGGGCCCATCCTGACCAACCTGCGCCAGCATTCCCAGCAGATACTCGGTCCCGAGATCCCGGACATGTCCGGACGCGGCATCGCGGTGAACGACGAGCAAATCCGCGCGGTGGTGCCCTCGGGCCGGCGCGGCACCGCCGACGAGATCGCCTCGGCGGTGCGGTTCCTCGCCTCGGACGAGGCGAAATACATCACCGGCCACAGCCTCGTCGTGGACGGAGGCTGGAGAGCGAAATGATCACGAAGTTCTCGGTTCTCTACGTCGGACAGATCGAGCTCGACAACGTGGGGCTTCACGGCACGCCGGCCGACGAGCGCCGCTATCCCAACGAGCGGCTCGCCGAAGCGTTCCAGACGGCGAAAGAGGTCGCCCAGCACATGGACGAGCTGGGCTACTACGCGCTCTGGACGGCGGAGCACCACTTCCAGCACGAGGGCTACGAGGTCTTCCCGAACCTCATCCTGCTCGGCACGTGGCTCGCCTCCCACACGCGGCGGCTCAAGTTCGGCTGCGCCTTCAACGTGCTGCCGATGTGGCACCCGATCCGCCTCGCTGAGGACTTCGCCCAGGCCGACATCATGACAGGCGGGCGCGTGATCATGGGCGTCGGACGGGGCTACCACACGCGCGAGGTCGAGACCTTCGGCGCGCCGATGCTGGACAACAAGGCCAACCAGGACCTCTTCGAGGAGCAGATGGAAGTGCTTCTCAAGTGCTTCAACGAGGACTCGTGGTCGCACAAGGGCAAGCACTACACGATTCCCGCGCCCGTCGAGTACCGCGGCTACCCGCTGAAGGAGATCACCGTTGTGCCGCGCCCGCTCAACCTGCCGGTCGAGATCTGGCAGCCGATCGCCAGCGGCAAGACGCTGCCGTACATCGCCCAGCGCGGCATCAAGGGCATGGTCACGCTCAACGGCGAGCGCATCTTCGACCAGGTCGTGCGCGCCTACCAGGCCGAGGCGGCGAAGGCGGGCCGCGCGCTGGCGCTCGGCGAGAACATCTGCTGGGGCGCGGGCCTCTACCTGGCCGATACCGTCGAAGCGGCAGTCGCGCGTGTCGAGCCCTACCACGACGAGCGCTACAAGTGGTTCGCGCCCTTCGGCTTCGTGCGGTACGCCGACGAGGAGGGGCGCTCGTGGGGCATGCCGGGCGCGCCCGCGAGGGTGCCCAGCATTCGCGAGGGCGTGGCGCAGAAGGCGTGGCTCTGCGGGCCGCCGGCGCACGTCATCGAGCAGATCCGCGACTTCGAGTCTCGCTACCCGGGGCTCGAGCACATGATGATCCACTGGGCGGAAGGCATGCCGCCGAAGGAATTCAAGGAGCAGCTCGCGTGGTTCGCGCGCGACGTCATGCCTGCCTTCGCAGGGCGCCGATAAGGGCCCATCTGCTTCGTTGGCTTCCTCGGCCGCACGCTCAACGTAGAAGGACTACGCCTCGCGTGCGGCTCTCGGGCGCCGCCTCGCATCTGGACCCTTCTCGCCGCCCTGCGCGTGCGCACTTCCGTGAGGACACCCCCCGGGGGTATACCCCCACCCGGTAGTCCTCCCCTCGTGGGGGGCCCCCTAGGGGTTGTATTTTTCCCTTGCGCTCCCTCGTGGCCCGGCGATAATACCCTCGGGTCCATCGGGAGGCGCCGGGCGGCGAATCCCACAACCACTCGAGGGAGGACAGAGCGCATGGCGAAGAAAAAGCCGTTTGGCGGCTACTCGATCAACTTCAAGGGCTGCAAGGACACCATGGAATCGGTCATGGGCGGGGGGCCCATCGGCCCTTCCGAGATGACGAAGAAGATCTGGGCGTACGTGAAGCGGAAGAAACTCGCCAAGAAGTAGACCCGCCGCGTCTCGACCGGATCGTCCTGAGCCTGCCCGGCGCCTCCAGGACGCTCCGGTCTTCTTGACTTGCTCTCCTCTCCCTACGAGCCTGTGAGCGAAGCGCAGGCGCTCGAGTGGCTGCTTCACGACGACGGGCTTCTCCGCGTGCCCCTCCTCGTCTGGGGCGACATGCTGGTGCGCGGCTACACCGACAAACTGTACGAGCAGGCGCTAGCCGAACGCCCGGCCTAGTAGGCGAGAGCTCCTAGCCCAGCGCGGGCAGGATTTCGTCGAGGCGGGTTACTTCGAGGTCGGGCGTGACGCCGAGCTTCTCCGTGGGCGCGCCCAGGCGGTTGCACCAGCACGTGCGGTAGCCGAAGGCCTTGGCGCCCGCGATGTCCCAGCCATTGGACGACACGAAGAGGATGTCCCCGGCCGGCAGCGCGAAGGCCCGCGTCCCCAGCTCGTAGACGGCCGGCGAGGGCTTGTAGGTCCGGACGGCGTCGACCGACAGGACGTGCGTCAGCCGGCCTTCGAGTCCGCTCGAGCGGACGGCCGCGGCGAGCATCGTCGGCGAGCCGTTCGAGAGGATGCCGAGCGGCGTGCCCGCCATCGCCGCGAGCGCGCCCTTCACCTCGGGGAAAGTCGCCAGCGAGAGATAGGCGTCCATCAGCTGCCGGATCGCTTCCTCCGAAGCCGCGATCCCGAGGCGCTCGAGCGCAAACCGTAGCGCGGCCTCGGTCACGGCCCAGAAGTCCTCGTAGCGCCCCATGAGGGATCGCAGCCACGTGTACTCGAGCTGCTTCTGGCGCCAGAGCGTCGACAGCGCTTGCGGATCGCTGGTCACGGCGCGCCCCGCCTCGATCACGGAGTGGACGTCGAAGAGCGTGCCGTAGGCGTCGAAGACGAAGGCCCTGGGCTTGGTCACGGGGACTTGCCTCCGCCCGCGACTTATCGGTTTTGGGGCGACGGGGGATGGACGGCCGCGACCGCGGCGTGACGGCGGCGGTCCGGCGGCTTGCGCGTGGGCGGTGGGAGCGCGGGACGGCGTGGTGTCTCCGGCGGCTCGATGCCGGACTCGACGAAGCCGTACCGCAGGAGCTGCTGGGCGTCGCGGAAGGAGAGACTCCGCGTCTGGGCGCCCATCACGATCAGGAGGAAGCGCTGGCCGGCCCGCCACGCCGCGATGGCGAGGTTGTAGCCCGCTTCGCGCGTGAAGCCCGTCTTCAGCGCCTGCACGCCGCCCGGATCCTGGAAGAGCGGGATGCGCCGGCTGTGCACGCGGCCGCGATAGATGAAGCTGGCGCCGCCCAGGAGCGGCCGCGACGAGGGGTAGTCCTGCACGACGTGGCCGATGAGCCGCGCCATGTCCTGCGCCGTGCTGCGTCCCCCCGGATCCGGCAGGCCGTGCGGGTTGGCGAAATGCGTGGAGCGCAGGCCGAGCTGCTCGGCCTTGGCGTTCATGCGATCGACGAAAACCTCCTCGCTGCCACCCAGGTGCTCGGCCACCGCCGTCGCCGCGTCATTGGCCGAGGCGATGGCGACGCCTTCGAGAAGCGTGCGGAAGGGGACCTCCTCGCCCGTGCGGAGCCCCATGCGGTAGCGCGGTGTGTCGGCCGCGCGCCGGCTGATCGTCACCGGCTCGTCCCATTGCACCTTCCCCGCCTCAAGGGCCTCACACGCGAGGTAGAGCGTCATGAGCTTGACCAGGCTCGCCGGAGCATGATCCTCGGATGGATTCTTGGCGAAGAGCACGGTGCCGTCGGGAGCCAGCAGGAGGGCCGATTCGGCGCTCAGGTGCAGCGGCCGGCCGGCCTGCGCCCAAGCCGGGGCGGCGAAAAGGAGAGCCGCAGAGGAGATCACAACGAGGAAGCGCACTGTGATCGATTGTACGGGAGCCGGAGGGCCCGGCCTAGCGAAAATGCTATCGGATGGCCCGCTTGAGCTCCGGAGAAGGCTTGAACCTGGGCGTGCGACCGCCCGCCACGTTCATGGGTTGTCCCGTGCGCGGGTTCTTGCCCTTGCGCGCCTTGCGGCGGCCGACGGAGAACGTGCCGAAGCCGACCAGCGTGACCGGCTGCCCGCGCTTGAGCGAGGCGCGGATCGAGGCGAGGAGCGCGCGCAGCGCCCGGTCCGAGGCGACCTTGGTCCAGCCGCTCTCGGTCGCCATCGACGCGACGAGATCCGCGCGAGTCATGAGAGTAGAATCGCCATCGCCATACGCAGCGGGCGGATGCTAGCAGAGCCGGTGTGGGGTGGTCAAGCGCCGCCGGCCCCGACCCGGCCGAGGGGTGGTATGGTGGATGGGCTGTGAAGAAGGTGCTCCTGTTCTCCATGGAGGGCAATGCCGACGGCGAGGCCGCGCTGGCCTTTTTCCAGTCGCGCGGCGCCGCGGTGGACGTGCGCGACGTGGGACGCGACCCCGAGGCGAGCGCCGAAGTCTTCCGGCTCGCGGGACGGCTCGCCGTGCCCACGATCGTGATCGAGGAGCGCGTCTTTCTGGGCTTCGGCGGGCACCGCAACGAGATCGAAGCGCTGATACGCGAGTAGCCCTTTGCTATACTCGCAGGGCATGATGCGGTGCACGACGCGGCTGCGCCGGCTCATCACCGGCCCCGAGCTGGCCTTTCTCATGGAGGCGCACGACGGACTGTCGGCGCGCATCGTCGAGGAGGCCGGCTTCGAGGGGATCTGGGCGAGCGGGCTCACGATGTCGGCCTCGTTCGGCGTCCGCGACAACAACGAGCTGTCCTGGACCCAGGTCGTGGACCACGTCGGGTCCATGGCCGAGGCGGCATCGCTCCCCGTCCTCCTCGATGGTGACACCGGCTACGGCAACTTCAACAGCATGCGGCGTCTCGTCGCCAAGCTCGAGCAGGTCGGCGTCGCCGGCGTGACGATCGAGGACAAGCTCTTTCCGAAGACGAACTCGTTCCTTCGCGGCGAGGCGCAGGCCCTGGCCGACATCGAGGAGTTCTGCGGCAAGATCAAGGCGGGCAAGGACAGCCAGAACGATCCGGACTTCGTGCTCGTGGCGCGCGTGGAAGCCCTCATCGCGGGCTGGGGACTGGCCGAGGCCCTCAAGCGCGCCGAGGCTTATCACGCCGCGGGGGCCGACGCCGTCCTGATCCATTCGCGGCAGTCGAACCCGGCCGAGATCTTCGCCTTTCTCGCCGAATGGAACGGGCGGTGCCCGGTGGTGCTCGTGCCGACCAAGTACTGGCGCACGCCCACGGAGGACTTCCGCGCCCGCGGGGTCAGCGCCGTCATCTGGGCGAATCACCTCTTGCGCTCAGCCATCGGCGCCATGCAGGCGACGGCCCGGCGCGTGAAAGAAGACGAGTGCCTCGTCAACGTGGAGCCCGAAGTCGCGCCGCTCCAGGAGGTGTTCCGCCTCCAGCGCGACAGCGAGCTGGTCGAGGCCGAGCAGCGCTACCTGCCTACGGCCCGCGGGCCCGCGCTCTCGGCGATCGTCCTGGCGGCCAGCGCCGGCGAAGGCTTCGCCGGGCTCACAGCGGCGGCGCCCAAGGCCATGCTCAAAGTCCAGGGCCGGCCGATCCTGCCGCGGCTCCTCGACGACTTCGCGCGCTTCGGGTGCCGGAGCGCCGTGATCGTCCGCGGGTACCGGCCCGAAGCGATCGACGTGCCCGGGGCCCGCTACGTGGACAATCCTGACTGGGCGACAACGGGCGAGGCCTGGTCGCTCGCCCTCGCCGAGGAGCACCTCGCCCCGGGAACGCTCGTCTCCTTCGGCGACATCGTCCTCAAGCGCCACATCGTGCAGGCGCTGCTCGAGGAGGCGGACGCGGGGATCACCCTCTCGGCGGACTCGGCGCTAGCGGGCGTCGACGGGCCCGACCGCATGATGGGCGACCGGCCTGACACCGGGCGCTTCTCCTTCGAGGGCGTCTTGCTCCGCGCCATCGGCGACACCGTCCCGCCCGCGGAGAGTCACGGCAAGTGGATCGGGCTCCTGCACCTGGGCGGCGACGGCGCCGGATGGCTACGCGATGCGATCGCCCTTGCCCGCGCGGACGGCACGCTGCACACGGCCCGGCTCTGCGATCTGCTCGCGCGGGTGATCGCCCGCGGGCGGCCGGTCCGCGTCGTCTACAGCCGCGGCGGCTGGATCAACGTGAACAACCTCGCGGACCTCGTGGACGCCTCGGGCATCTGAGGCTCACCCGTCGGCAGCCCCGGCCGCTCAGGCTGCGACCTTGATGCGGCAGAAGCAGGAGGCCTTGACCGGCACCTCGGAGCGTGCGAGGGCCAGGTCGAGGCGCTGCTTGATGAGGGCGGCCTCGACCTTTTCGCCGCGCCGGGTGAGGCATTCGTGGAGCCCGTGCAGGCTCCAGAGGTTGTCGGGATGCTGGCAGGCCCGGCTGAGGGTGCCGTCGAGGCCGAGATCCGAGCGGTAGATGGCCTCGGCCTCGGCGACGCGGCCCTGCTCCAGGAGGAGCGCGCCGAGGGCGTGCCGGGTCGGCTGCATCCAGCCCCAGGGCTCGTCGTAGGGGAGCGCGTCGTCGAGGGCGACGGAGCGGCGGAGATGGGCGAAGGCGACCTCGTAGTTGCCGCGGCGGTACTCGATCTCGCCGTCGAGCATAGCCTCGGCCACCCCGAGCAGGTCCTGGACCGTGTTGTTGTGCACGAGCCGGCTCTCCGGCACGCGGCGCTTGGCCTCGAGGAACGCCGTCTTGGCGGCCTCGGCCAGGGCGATGTGTCCGAGGGCGGAGTGGGCGACGGCCTGGGCGTAGAGCATCATCGCGGTGGTCGAGCAGTAGAGCTCCCGGTCGCGGGGCAGCTCCTGGGCGATGATCTCCTGCCACTTGCCGAAGCGCACGAGCACGTGCTGCTTCATCGGCAGGTAGCCCTCGATGAAGTCGGCCATGGGCGGTGAGGGGATGCGCAGGAGCGCCTCGGGGGTGGTGTCGATCAGCTCCTGCGCCGCCTGCAGGGCCGCCGTGTACTGGCCGAGGAACATGGCGCCGTAGACGGCGAAGTGGTAGTCGTGGGTGCGGTAGAGCGCGTACACGTTCATCGCGCCCTCGCGGGCGAGGAACTTGCGGTCGGCGACGATGGCCTGCTGGTTGTAGACGAGCACGTCGCGGTAGTGGCCGCAGAGCACGTCGATGTGGGTGGGCATGTGGATCAGGTGTCCGGCGTCCGGCACCAGGTCGCGCAGGCGGTCGCCGGCGCGGAGGGCGCGCTGCGGGAAGGGGGACATCTCCATGAGGTGGACGTAGAGGTGGAGGAGCCCCGGGTGGTTCCACGCGGCGGGGAGGTCGCTGAAGGCGCTCTCCAGCATCGCGACCGCTTCGGCGGTGCCGGCGCCTTCTGCGATGCCGCCGGTCGTGAGGTCCCACATCTTCCAGGGCGTGAGGTTCATGATGGCCTCGGCGAAGACGGAGCGGACCTCGAGGTCGTCGCGGTGGGCGTGGAAGACCTGGCGCATGGCGTCGGCGAAGGCGGCGTCCCAGGGGGCCTGGTCGGAGTGCTTTCTGGAAGCAGGCGATCGCCTCGGCGTGGTTGAAGCCGAAGAGCCAGTTGAGCCCCCGGTCGAACCAGAGCTGGGCCTCGGGGGCGGCGGTGGTGACAGGGCGGGAGTACGAGCCGAGGTTGTAGTAGTCCATGTGAGCCTCCGTAGCGGTGGAGTCCATCGGCCTCGCGGGGCGTCCGTGTCGGGCGGATTATGTCACGGGGACGGGGGCGCGCGCACCCGGGGATCGCGGCAACCCGGCGAGCGTGGTGGTTGTCCGCCGCATGCCGCGCGCGAGACACGAGGCAGACGCCAGAGCAGAGGTAGCGGCGGACTGCTGCGGTCCCTCGGGTCAGCGCGATGCTGGCGGGACGGCGCGACTCGCAAGTGGTAGACTCGGCGGAGGAACGCCGGGGTAGCTCAGTGGCAGAGCAACTGATTCGTAATCAGTAGGTCGCGGGTTCAACTCCCGCCCCCGGCTCCAGTCTTCTCAGGTGCTTCAGCCTACCCCACTCTGCTGCTGTCACTGTTATCTGTCGTGACTTCA
>WNGE01009428.1_pt1 | contig 11290 bp, 7 predicted proteins | sample 5400651 | NCBI WGS metagenome assembly WNGE01 (sample SAMN13153370, study PRJNA577476) | soil metagenome | isolation source: 60 cm soil or saprolite under grassland replicate 2 | place: USA:California | collected 2016-06-15 | reverse complement strand
CGCTCCGTCAGGGGCTGGCTCGCCTGGGCCTGCGTCGCCAGGACCGAGGTTCCCGAAATCACGTTGTCGCGCGCCGCCGCCTGGAACTTCGCGAGGCCGAAGTCGAGTAGCTTGACACCAGTCTTGGTCAGCATCACGTTGCCGGGCTTCAAGTCCCGGTGCACGATTCCCAGCCGGTGCGCTTTATCCAGGGCGTCGGCGATCTCGATGCCGTAGCGTAGGAGCTGTTCGGCCGGGAGCGCGCCCTTGTCCAGCCGCGCGGCCAGCGTTTCTCCCTCGAGGTATTCCATGACGAGGTAGTCGCGGTCGCCCTCGCGGCCGACGTCGTAGAGCGCGCAGATGTGGGGGTGTGAGATCTGCGAGATCGTCTTCGCCTCGCGCTCGAAGCGCTGGCGCAGATCCTCGTTGGAAGTCAGGTGCTCGGGCAGTACCTTGACGGCGACTGTCCTCTCCAGCCGCGTGTCCCGCGCCCGGTACACCTCGCCCATTCCACCCGCGCCGATCGCCGAAAGGATCTCGTAGGGGCCGAGCTTCGAGCCTGCCGCCAGCGTCACGTTGCCTCCTGTCCTGTTTGCCTCATCCTTGTTTCATGCGTCCTGTCGCTTCGACAACGCCGCGCCGGACTCTCTCCCGCGAGTCCGGTTACCCGGATCCCCAGAAAGCGATGACGCGGGAAGTTCTTCGGATCTCGCCTGATTCTATTCTGTTCTCCCGGTTCCCGGCTTAACGCGAGAGACTGACGCTACTGGCGCTGTCCGCATCAACGAACGTTTTCGATCATGCCGATGTCGGCCTCCTGCTGTTCCATGGTGTGGACGACCAGGCGGCGGCCGTCGGGACTGACGTCGAAGGTGTTGTTCGGAAAGAGCTGGTAGAACATGGTGGCCAGGGAGATCGTGAGCGGGATCTTCTCCCGGCCGGATCCGTCCGCCCGGACCCGCCAGAAAGCGCCGGTCAAGTCCGATTTGCCCTCTTCGCAGATGAGCTCATCCGGCCCCGTCCAGACGAACTGGACCAGCCAACCGGAAAAGACCTGACGCGGGGCGCTCTGGAAGTCGTAGACCCAAAGGCCCGCCTGGGCGCCTCCCGGCCGGCCAATGTAGGCAATCCTGCGGCCGTCCGGAGACCAGCGGAACGCGCTGCCGGCGCAGGCCTCGAGCACTCGCGTCTGCTTCGTCTTCGGATCGTAGATGGCCCCGTGGCCCTGCGCGTCGTTGCTCAGGATGCGCCCCTGCGAATCGACGTCCGCCGTGAGACCCAGTTGCTTCGGCACGACGACCTCCGGAGGCCCGCCCGAAATCGCCACGCGCCGGAACCGGTCGCCCGGGAGGCCGAGCTGAGCAAGGCTGGACCGGAACAGGAGGGTCTGTCCATCCGCATACCAGCGTGGAAAGACGTTCTGATAGTCATCCACGACGAGCGGCGCGGGGTTTGAGCCGTCCGCGTCCATGACCCAGATTCCTTCCCGTTCGACCCCCCTGCGATTGGAAAAGTACGCGATGCGCTTGCCGTCGGGAGAAAAGGCGGGGCCCAGTTCCCCGCGAGCAGCGTCGGAGGTCAGCCACTTGAGACTCGCGCCCTGTCCCTTCACATCCAGGTCCGCGACACCGATGTTGATGTTCTGCCGGTATGTCGAGAACACCATCCGCTTCCCGTCGGATGAGAGGGAGAGGTCCGCATCGTCTCCCTGCCCGGCCGTAATCTGCTGCGGCTCCCCCCCGCCCGAAGGCACCTTCCAGATGTTGACGGTTCCGCCGCGACCGGAAGAGAAGTATAGGAACTTGTCGTCCTGCGACCAGACGGGCGAATAAACCAGAGCGCCATCTTGGGTGACCGCCCGAACCTGCCCGCCGGCGAGCTCGGCCACGGCAAGCTCTCCGTAGGGACCGCCCTGGCGCCGAACGAATACGATCGACCGGCCGTCGTGGGAAAAAGCAGGTTGGCGGTGAAAACGATAGATCGAGTCCGGCTGCGTGACGGCACGGGCGTTGCCGCCGGAAGTGTCGCAAGACCAGATCGTGCCGGTCGCCAGATTGGAGTACGCAAGAGACCGTCCGTCGGGAGACCAGGCGGGCTCCATGGCATCGACGATGACTCGCCGGGGGCCGCCTCCCAGGGCCGGAATCTCCCAGATGTCCGAGAAGCCGGACTCCTTCAGCTTCGCGTAGGCGATTCTCGTTCCGTCGGGAGACCAGCTCGGGTGCGATTCCACGCTCGGGTCGTTCGTGACTCGCACCAGGTGCCCGCCCGCGACGAGCCCCACCCAGATGTCGTAGCGGCCGTCGCGGTTCGAGACGAACGCGACGGAGCGGCCGTCGGGAGAAAGCGAAGGCTGAGCCTCCACGCCCGAGAAATTCGTGACGCCGACGAATCGCATCGGGATGCGCAATCGGTCCGCTCCGAACCGGGAGACGATCAGCCCCGCCCCGATTGCCCCGATCGCGAGCCCCAGCAATAAGCCTGGAAGCATTCGCCGGGAGGCTCGTGGGGCTCTTGCCGCCGGCGCCGCGTCCGGCGATGTGCCTTCCGCCGCTTCCTCGAGCTCGATCCGGGCATCGCCGATATCGTGCAGTCGCTGCCGCGGAACTTTCTGGAGGCAGCGGCGGAGGAGCCTCCGAATCGCGGCCGGCGTCGTTGCGGGAAGGGCGGTCCAGTCCGGATCGCTCTTGAGCACCGACGCGAGGATGTCGGAGACCGTCTCCCCCGAAAAAGGATGCCGTCCCGTCAGCATCTCGTACAGCACGGCGCCGAAGGCCCAGACATCCGCGCGCTTGTCGACGGCTTTTCCCCGCGCCTGCTCCGGAGACATATAGGCCGCGGTACCGAGCGCCACGCCCGCCTGGGTCGCCGCGGCGGTCAACGTCGGAGAGGTCGAGATGTCGGGGGAGGCGACGTCGCCGACAAGAGCCTTCGCCAGACCGAAATCCAGGACTTTCACCTGGCCGCCCGGCGTCAGCTTGATGTTGGCCGGCTTCAGGTCGCGGTGGACGATGCCCCTTTCGTGCGCCGCTTCGAGCGCCTCCGCAATCTGCCGCGCGATCTCGAGAGCTTCGTCGGCAGGGAGCGGTCCTCGCGCCAGCCGCTCCGCCAGCGTTTCGCCCTCGGCCAGCTCGAGCACGAGCGCCTCGACGCCGCCCGACTCCTCGAGCCCGTAGATTGCCGCAATGTGGGGGTGATTCAGCGACGCCAGGACTTTCGCCTCGCGCCGGAACCGCGCCAACCTCTCCGCGTCGGCGGCGAATGCTGCCGGCAGAACTTTGATCGCCACCTCGCGTCCCAGTTTCCCGTCCCGGGCCCGGTACACCTCTCCCATGCCGCCCGCGCCAAGCGGAGAAAGGATCTCGTACGGGCCGAGGCGTGTTCCCGTGTTCATTGATTTGAGGCGAGACTCTACATCCGCGGCGCTCCCGGGAAGCTCCCTGGTCCAGTAGATCTCTAAGCGCCCCGATTCGTCCGACATCTAGGCGACCAAGCGGCCGTCGGGCAAGAACTGTCCCAACGGCTCATGCCGGGCGGCGCCGTCACTTCGGGCCCTCGACGAGATAGAGGTCGAACCGCGACCTCGCGCGACAGCCGCGTGTCCCGCGCCTTGTAGACCTCTCCCATTCCTCCGGCTCCCAGGGGAGAAAGAACTTCGTAAGGTCCAAGACGGCTCCCGGAGGAGATTGTCATCTTCAATTCACCCGGCTCATTGCCACGGGCACGCTACCAAACCGTTCTGACAAGGCCGGACTCGACGATCTCTCCATCGCGGGTTAAGAGCGGCAGGGAGAGACTCCGAGCGGCCGCGCAAATCAGCGCATCGAAAGGATCGTCGTTAGGACGGTTTTCCTCCGCAAGAAATACCTGCTCGACGGTCAGATCCAGGGGCTGGTAAGCCGGATTGCTGAAGAGATCTTCGAAGAAACTCCGGAAGGAAGGCCGTAGCTCCACTCGTCGCCGGCGCACCAGGAGGGCGCATTCCCAAAGCACGGCGGTCGGCACGTAGGTCAGGGCCGAGCGCGTTTCACAGGCCGCGAAGTGTGCCGCGGCTTTCCGGCTCAAGCGCCGATCTCTGCTTGCAAAGAAGAGGAGAGGATGCGTGTCGGTGACGATGGCGGTATCAGGCACGTTTCCAGGCCCGCCGGCGTTTCGCCCGGGTTTTTCGTTCGGCCGACCCGCGGAACAGAGCGCGCAGCTCCGCGCCCGCCCGCGCCAAACTCGCCTCGGATCCTGGAATCCTGGCGTTGCCCACGACGGAGCGGGTCTCCAGCGCTGCAGCGCCGGCCCCCGCGCGGGCTTCGGTAATGATCTCGTCGAGCGCCTCGCTCAGGCTGCGGCGGCCGCCCGCCTTCACGCGGGTCTTCAACCAGAGAAGGTTATCCGGTCGCAGGGTCACCGAGACGGCCTGCTTACTCATACGATGATTATACGATAAGTCTCTTCTCTCTCACTTGGCGCCAACCGGGCGGCTGTCCCAGTTCAAGACCAGGTCCAGGAGAGCGTTGGGCTCCTGACCGCCGCTGATCGCGAGAATCCGCTGGTGGTCCGCCGCGGGCGCGAACGACGGGCCGGCCACGGCGGGCCCTCCGGTCCGGAAGAGCGGTTTCGCCTGCCCGAGATCGAGAGTCTCGCCATGCGCGGCGACCGGGACCGCGAAGAGCTGGCCGTCGTTGGCCTGGTAGAGGATTTCCTTTCCGTCCGCGCTCCAAAAGGCGTAGACGCCGCCGGCGGGCGAGATCTGCCACTTTCGCCCCGGCCGGGGAAAGGGCGTCGCGTAGACCTCCCAATTCCCGGACTCGTCCGAGGCGTACGCGAGCCAGCGGCCGTCGGGAGACAAAGCGTCGGGAGCCTCGTCAAATTTCGTCCTGAGGAAGGGCTCCGGCTTGCGTGCCCCTTCCATCGGCAGAACCCAGATATCCAATACGGTGTCCTTCGCGCTTTCATAGAAGACCAGAGATTTTCCATCAGGCGACCAGACGAATGGGAACTTGTCGTTTTCGGACACGAGGAGGGGCTCTTCCTCCGAAGTTCCGCCGAGCGTCTTGCGATAGAGGTCGTAGTGCCCCTTGCGGTTGGAAGCAAAGACGAGAGCGCTTCCGTCCGGGGACCACGTCGGCGACTTGTCGTCGCCCGGATCGAACGTGAACCGTGTGCGCAGGCCGCGCGCGAGGTCGAAAATCCACAGGTCGTATGTCCCCGTCGTCGGGTCACGAACGGAGACCGCGGCCTGCTTTTGGTCCCGGGAGAGGGAGACCTCGCGGTACGCGCCCGGCTCGCCGACCATGCCCGCGGCCTTTCCGTCGCGCCCGAGCCACTCAAGCCGTGTGCTCGACTCACCGCGCGCGGTCTGATAGACGAGGACGCCGTTTCGAGAGGCGGAGAACACGGCGAGCGCCGTCGCCACCGAGGGGAAGAGAATCCGGTCGGCGATCGCAACGGCTTCGCCCGTGAAGGCGAGGCGCCTGGCGTCGAAGGGCCGGGCCATCAGCGTCCCCTCGCGCACGAAGAGCAGGCGGCCCGACGCGTACTGGGCTTCCGACGGAGAGCGCAGGACGAGCTTCTCGGCTTCGCCGTCGAGCGAGGCAGCCAGGATCGGGTTTCCTTCGTTGGAGCTGGTCTGCCCGCGGGCGACGTACAGGAAATGCCGTCCGTCCGGCAGGAAGCGCGGGTGGCGGTGCGAATCGTCGCCGCGCTTCGCATCGAATCGTGTGACCGCCGATGGCTCTCCCCCCTTTTCGGAGACCTTGAAGAGGGGAGATGTGGCGTTGGGTGCGAAGACGATGACGCCGGCCGGGCTCCAGCTTCCGCCCTTTCCCTCGGCCGCGGTGCAGACTGTCAGCGGCGGGCCGCCCGCGGCGTCGATCGTCTTCAACTTCCCGGCGGCGAAGAAGCCGATCGAACGGCCGTCGGGCGACCAGAAGGGATACTGCGCCCCTTCCGCCCCGGCGAGGGCGCGTGCTTCTCCGCTCTCCAGGGATCGGACGTAGAGGTTGACCCTGCCGCCCGCGTCGGCGGCGGTGAATGCGACCCGCTCTCCGTCGGGCGAGACCACCGCCGGCCCGGGACCGTTCTGCTCGAGCCAGAACGCGGTGCCTGCCGGGGGCGGAATCGCGAGGCGAAGAACGCGGACGGGCCGCCTCGCGTCGCGGACGACGATCGTGGCCAGAGCGGCGGCCGCGGCGACGGCGGCCGCGGCGACGGCCTGCCAGATTCGCTCGCGCCTCTTGCGTCGGGCGGTGACGGCGGGCGCCGGGATCGAGGCCGCCGAGCCTCCCTGCGCGATCCATCGGAGCTCGCTCCCGATGTCGTGCGCGCTCTGCCAGCGGTCCTCCGGGTCCTTGGCGAGGCAAGTCCGGACGACGCGGTCGAGAGCCGGGGGGGTCGTCGGTGCGGCCGACGAGACCGGTGCCGGCTCCGCCGTCATGATCGCCGAGATCAGCGAGGCCTGGCTCTCGCCGGAGAACGCCTTCCTCCCCGTCGCCATCTCGTAGAGCGCGGCGCCGAGGGCGAAGATATCGGAACGCGCGTCCGCTTCCTTCCCCTCGAGCTGCTCCGGCGCCATGTACTGAAACGTGCCGAGGATGGTCCCTTCCTGCGTCAGCGGAGTGCTTCCCGCAACAGTGGGCAGAGCGGTCAGGCCTGACTGCGGGCTCGCCGGCGCCATCACTTTTGCCAGACCGAAGTCGAGGAGCTTCACGCCGGACTTCGTCAGCATGACGTTGCCGGGCTTCAAGTCCCGGTGCACGATCCCCTGCCGGTGCGCCTTGTCCAACGCGTCGGCGGTCTCGACGCCGTAACGCAGCGTCTGCTCGAGAGGCAGCGGCCCCCTCGCCAGCCGGTCCGCGAGCGTCTCGCCCTCGAGATACTCCATGACGAGGAACTCGACACCGTCCTGGTTGCCCACGTCGTAGAGCGAGCAGATGTGAGGGTGCGAGAGCTGCGAGATCGTCTTCGCCTCGCGTTCGAAGCGCTGGCGGACCTCCGCCGAGGCGGAGAGATGCTGCGGCAGAACTTTGATCGCCACCGTCCGTTCCAGCCGCGTGTCCCGCGCCTTGTAGACCTCTCCCATTCCTCCGGCCCCCAGGGGAGAAAGAACTTCGTAAGGCCCCAGACGGGAACCGGCAGCAAGGCTCAAGCTCTGGTCTCCGAATTCGAAATCAGGGTTTACTCGTGAGGATTCTAACCGCCGCCGGGCTCGGCGCGGGGGCGAGAGCCCCCGGGCTGGGTTAGAGTTCGCCTTGGATGAAGCGTCTGGCCGACTTGACGGTCGAGGACCTGACGTCCGCCCCGGTCTGGCGGTACGAGGGGGGAGACGGTGTGGACGCTGTCGTCGTGGCGCACTCACGGGATGGCCTGTCGCAGATGGACGAGGAGATTTTTCTCGCCGCGACCGAGTTCCTTCTTCCCGATTCGAGCCAGCACCTCGGGTTCTGTTTCCCGGTGGACGACGCTGGCCTCGACTATCTGCAGCCGGCTATCGTGACGCTGAGCGGGCACGTCCAGTTCTGGTTCGATGGAGCGGTGCCGGCGGAAGTCCTCTCGGCCCAGTGGGCGGCCCTGGGAAAGCGGGTCGAGGAGGTCTTTCCAGTGCGTTTCCGCTGCCGCGTTCCGGTGGACGGCCGCGAGGTGACGGGCGTGATCCCGGGCATCAAGACCTCCGCGGACATCGTCTCCACGCATCCGGCCGAATTCGTCGCGGGCGCCTTTCCGGAGACGGACGAGGTCCCGTACGAGTCTCCGCGCCCGGATGGATCCGTCCTGAGCGCGCGGCCGAGCCGGGTGCGGCGGCTCTTCGCCAACCGCGCCGGCGTCTGCGTGACGAGAACGGCTCCCCGGCGCCGCGTCGAGATGATGGTCGAGTTCGACCAGGGGACGTCGCGCGGCACCGGCGTGACGGGCGATATCTCTCGCAACGGCATGTTCGTTCGCTCGGCGCGCCCTCCCAACGGCGGACCCGCGGTGAGCCTGACCGTGCACCTTCCGGGCGGGAGGGAGATCCTCATGATGGGGAGGGTCGTGCGCAGCGCCTTCGCGTCGGACCACGCGCCGTCAGCCGGGTTCGCGCTCCGTTTGACCGACAAACCTGCCGAGTACGACGAGTTCTTTTCGCGGCTCCTCGACCCCTCCAAATAGACGGCGTTTTCGGGGATTCCTGTCCTGGCTGGAACCTCTCGGCCGCCGGTTCGCGAAGGCGACGCCGCAGCCGAAACCCGACCCCATCTGGTAAATTGAAGGCGTTATGGAAAGGAGAAAACGCCACCGGACCGTGGGGGTCCGGGTGGGACCGGTTCAGGTCGGTGGGGAAGCCCCGGTCGTCGTCCAGTCGATGGCCAACACCGATACGGCCGACATCGCGGGGACTGCGGGGCAGTGCATCGAGCTCGCGCGCGCGGGCTCCGAGATGGTGCGCGTTACGGTGAATGTCCCCGAGGCCGCCCAGGCCGTGCCCGAGATCAAGAAGCGAATGCTCGATGCCGGAGTCGAGGCGCCCCTGATCGGAGACTTCCACTACAACGGCCACGTCCTCCTCTCGAAGTTCTCCGACTGTGCCAGGGCGCTGGACAAGTACCGCATCAACCCGGGCAACGTCGGCAAGGGAGCCCGGCGCGACGAGCAGTTCGCGACGATCTGCTCCATCGCCCGCGACAACGAAAAGCCCGTGCGCATTGGCGTCAACGGCGGGTCTCTCAACCAGGAGCTCGTCATGGCCAAGATGCAGGAGAACACCGACAAAGACCTGGGCCGTACTTCCGAAGAGATCATCAACGAGTGCATGGTCCTCTCGGCTCTTCAGTCGACGGAGCTCGCTCTTCAGTCGGGACTGCGCAAGGACCAGATCATCATCTCCTGCAAGGTCTCGCGGCCGCTCGACCTGATCGCGGTCTACCGCGACCTCGCCTCGAAGACCGAGCAGCCGCTTCATCTGGGACTGACCGAGGCCGGCATGGGGATGAAGGGCCTCGTGTGGTCCTCCTCCGCGATGGGAGTCCTGTTGAACGAAGGGATCGGCGACACGATCCGCGTTTCGCTGACGCCGCGCCCCGGGGGCGACCGCCGCGAGGAGGTTTACGCGGCCTGCGAGCTGCTCCAGTCATTGGGTATCCGTTCCTTCGCACCTTCCGTGACGGCCTGCCCCGGATGCGGCCGCACGACCTCGACCACCTTCCAGGAGCTGGCCGAGCGCATCCAGGGCTACATCCGCGACAAGATGCCCGAGTGGAAGAGAGAGTACGAAGGCGTCGAGAACATGACGCTCGCCGTGATGGGCTGCGTCGTTAACGGCCCAGGCGAATCCAAGGCCGCCTCGATCGGCATCTCACTTCCCGGCACCGGCGAGGAGCCCCACTGTCCCGTTTACATCGACGGCCAGCACTTCACGACGCTGAAGGGCACCTACGAAGAGCTGGCCCACGCCTTCCGAGCCCTCGTCGACGACTACATCGCGACGAAGTATCCCCGCCGCCAGCCCGCCCCCGCCGTCCCCGCCTGACTCTCGTTGGCTAGGCCAACACAACCTGACGAGGAGCGGGTAGCTCGTCCCATGTCTTTCCCGAGAGCAGTCGGCCGTTTTCTCTTTTCCATACGCCGCCCCACTGCTTGAAAAAGAACGCGACTCGAGCCCGGCGGCACTGATCTTGGATAGAAAGGACCCATTTCTTATCCATTGGACGAGCTCCTCGGCCGCTCTCTCCGCCGACGATCACCCAATCGATCCTGTCGAGACTGATCTGCCCCAGGTCCTCAAGGAGAGGCTCAACAGACAGGAACCTGATTGACGAGTTGAGGGTTCGCAGAAAGGGTATTCGCGGAAGCCCAAACCGCCTGTCCTCGACCGACACTCCGAGCCACACGTTTGGAACATTCCAGAATTTCGGATGCTTGGCATGCCAGTCGGCCAGGCGAGCTGCTCTTTTCGTGAGAACCTGAAAAGTGTGCTGAGACGCTTCCATCATTACGCGAAAAACCCTCCCGATGAACTCGTCGGGTATCCGCTCGTGGAAGAGATCACTCATAGAATTCACAAAGATCATCCTCGGGGATTTCCACCTGAGGGGGATTTCGAGTCTCGCCGGCCAGAGCTTCAGGTCGAATCCCTGTTCGTACGGATGTCCGGGGACCCCCCTCCATCGTTCGGCGAACGTCTCTGCATAGCAGTGCTTGCAGCCTGGGCTGATCTTGGTGCAGCCGGTGACCGGATTCCAGGTTGCGTCTGTCCACTCGATAGGGGATTTATCGGACATCAGCGGCCTCCTCGTTGACCGTACTTTCTGAAGATATCGGTGATGATCCTAGATCCTAGTGGCCACCTCTTTCTGGGAGGCTCCGAACAAGTAGTAGACCGTCGCCCCTCTCGAGTTGCGCATCGGGAGCGGCTTCGTGACGTGGGCGAAGCCCGCGACATCTTTGAGGCGCGTGCGAAACGCGTTCGCAACCGTTTCGTTATCCTCCTTCTCAGGAAACTCCTCGAAAAGGCTCCGTTTTGTTGTGTAGGCCACCTGTGTCCAGGACTCGTCGCCCCAAAATGCGGTCATCCTAGCTTTGGATCCGGCGCTCACCTTGGTCGGGTCACGCCACAGCGCGTTGCGGTTCATGTCTGCCACGGGGAAGTTGAGGACGAGGTCGATCGTCCGGGCCTTGCCGGCGGAAGCAAGCACATCCCAGTTCAGGTGTAATCCGTACGGGTCTAGTAAGCAAAGCCCTCTGCGGCGGTCTTCGAATCGGACTCTGGGAAACACTTCCTTCAACAGCATCTGGTTGCAGTCGCCTTCATAGACATAGACGCCTGTCCGACCCTTAGTGAGGCGCCGAAGCTCTGCAGTCTTTGCGCTGTCGAGGTCGATAAAGTGGTATTCACGAAAAGCAGGCCGGATCTCGAGCGCGATTAGCGGGCTTCCGGGAATTTTCACGCCGGTCTTCCTCGAGATGTGCGTGCCTGCACCTGCGAAAGCATCGATATAGACGTGTTCTAGCCGGGCGGACTTCTGCGCCGCCAGGATGCGGGAGTAGGCAGCTGCGTACTCCTTGATGATCTGGAGCTTGAGCTCTGACCATTCGCCGACGCGATCGAACTTCAGCGTAAAGTCATCCGGTTGCCGAAGAGTCTACCCGGCCTCCTGTCGGAGCGATCAGATTGCGGATGCCCGGACAAATGAAGACGTTGTGCCAGCTCGGTTCCAGAACGGGAAAGCAGGCTTAACCGACCCGAGTCTGGTTCACAGGCCCCTGTCCGTCTAGGACATGACGGGGATCCCGACTGCCCGCGCGATCTCCCGGAAGCGGGGATGAGAGCGGAGGGGCTGGAGGCGGG
>WNGE01008107.1_pt1 | contig 11290 bp, 10 predicted proteins | sample 5400651 | NCBI WGS metagenome assembly WNGE01 (sample SAMN13153370, study PRJNA577476) | soil metagenome | isolation source: 60 cm soil or saprolite under grassland replicate 2 | place: USA:California | collected 2016-06-15 | reverse complement strand
AGCTCGGTGATTACGGGATCGGATACCGTCGCGGCTGCGCATAACGACTCGATGGTCGTGCACCGCTTTGGCCCGGTGACGGCGGTCGTCACCGGGTGGCTCGTCGTCGCCGGCCGCGGCTCGAGCGGAGAATTCCAGCGTCGCTACCGCTTCACGGACACGTGGGTCAAACGCGGCGGTAACTGGCAGATCGTCGCGGCGCAGGATTACGTCGCGCCATGATCCAGCGCGTTTGGATCCTGCTGCTGTGCGCGACCCTGGCAATTCCCGCGGCGGCGCAGCAACCAGCTGATTCCGGAACGACGGTACGCGGGTTCGTTCGCTCGAGTGTGGATTCATCTCCCATCTGGATGGCGCAGGTTCAGCTGGATGATGCTAAACATCGGCGCTTTGTCACCGTCACTGATTCACTGGGCGCATTCACGCTGACCAGCGTGTCGCCGGGCCCCTACGCTCTCACGGCTCGCTACATCCTGTATCACCCCTACGCCCGTGACATCACGGTCGCCGGTCGCGACACGTCACTGGGAATAATCGTGCTCCAAGGCTATTGCCCCCACGACTCGGTGACTGCACTGGCCGACATTGCCCGAGGGGAACCGCAGCTCATTTACAACGGCGGCCTGGCTCCGCTTGCACCGACGCGGAAGGACTTGGCGTTCGAGAAGCGCTACCATGTTCAGATTGTCATGCTCGGAGATGGCGAGCCCGAGCTCGACGTGTGTCTGGGAAGGAATAACCGCGTGGTTGTCCGATTCCTCGACGACAGGTATGGAAACCAGTGGCGACGGGCGGCGTCTCAAACGCCCTTTGCGAATCTGTTGAGATCCGGCACGACACCGGACTAGGTTGTAGCTTCTGTGCCGTGATAAACCTTCAGCCGGTCGTGCTCGAACGGCACGGCATCCGCCTGGAGCCGTTGACCGAGGGGCACAGCGACGCGCTGGCGGCGGCCGCGTCTGACGGCCGGCTGTGGGAGTTCTGGTTCGTCGCGGTCCCGCCACCTGACGGCATGCGCGCGTACGTGACGGAGGCGCTCAAGGGTCAGCGCGACGGTCACATGCTGCCGTGGGTGGTACGCGATCTGCCGACCGGCGCGATCATCGGATCAACACGGTATCACGACATCGCGCCGGCGATCGACCGCCTGGAAATCGGCCACACGTGGTATGGGAAGAGTCGCCAGCGCACCCACGTCAACACCACGTGCAAGCTGCTCCTGCTCGGCCACGCCTTCGACACGCTTGGCTGCAAGGTCGTCGGCCTGCGGACCGACAATTTCAATTTCCGCTCGCAGCTCGCGATCGAAGCCCTCGGCGCCAAGAAAGACGGCGTGATTCGCCATTACGCATCCGCCGCGACGGCAGCGCGCGCGACGTCGTCATGTACAGCATTCTCGCGGCGGAGTGGCCCGACGTACGCCGCCACTTGGAGCTGCGGCTGCAGCGGCATCGCGTCGCAGACGTACATTAGGGCGTGCTTCGGACCCCCCTCTCCGTCGCGGTCTTTGCAGCGGCGCCGGCCTGCTGTGGCTCGAGGACCACCAGTATCGTCCCTATCCCATTATCATCAGCACGACCTTCGTCCCGATCCCGGTTCCCCGGGTGGGGGCGGGTCTCGTCGCCATCGCATCGACCCAGCCTTTTCAGAACTTCGACTGGTCCCTCGTGGTGGCACTGAGTGTCGGCCTCTTCTCAGGACGGTAACCCCATGGAGCGGCGCTTCGGCTTGCTGCACGCCAGCGCGCTCAACATGACGAACATGATCGGGATCGGGCCGTTCATCACGATCCCGCTGCTCATGACCGCGCTCGGCGGCCCGCAGGCGATGCTCGGCTGGGCTGTGGCACTGGTCATCGTGCTGTGCGACGGCATGGTGTGGAGCGAGCTGGGCGCGGCAATGCCGGGGTCGGGAGGGTCCTTCGGCTACCTGCGGCAGGGATACGGCGCCGCGACCGTGGGCCGGCTGATGGGATTTCTCTTCGTCTGGCAATTCATTTTGAGCGGCCCACTCGAAATCGCCTCGGGGTACATCGGCTTCTCCAACTACCTGGGCTACATCTGGAAGGGGATCACGGCATCGCAGACGATGCTCGTGATCGCCGTCGTGGGACTCGTGAACGTCGTGCTGCTGTATCGCCGCATCAAATCGATCGCCACGATCACCCTGACACTCTGGATCGGCACGATCGTGACGGTCATCGTCGTGGTCGTGACCGGCGCGCTGCACTTCGATCCGCGGCTGGCGTTCGATTTTCCGCCCGGCGCCTTCACCCTCTCACGCGGTCTCTTGCGCGGGCTCGGCGCCGCCTCACTCATCGGCGTCTACGATTACCTCGGGTACTACGACGTCTGCTACATCGGGGACGAGGTCAAGAACCCGGGGCGGGTCATTCCCCGCTCGATCCTGCTGAGCACGGTGGCGGTGGCGCTGATCTACGTCGCGATCAACTTCTCGATCATCGGCGTCGTGCCGTGGCGCGAATTCGTGCCGGCGGGTTCGCATCCGCAAGCGAGTTTCGTGGTCTCCATCTTCATGGAGCGGATCTTCGGCTCGCGCGTCGCGACTCTCGTGACGGCGATGATCCTGTGGACCGCGTTCGGGTCTGTGTTCGCGCTGCTGCTGGGCTATTCCCGTGTGCCGTACGCCGCGGCCAAAGACGGCTACTTCTTCAGGATATTCGCCCGGCTGCATCCGAAGCACGGATTTCCCTACGTCTCGCTTATCGTGCTTGGGGTGCTGTCGATTCTCGCCGGTATGGTGTCCCTCGACACGGTGATCCAGGCGCTGGTCACGATGCGTATACTCGTGCAGTTCATCGGACAGATCGGCGCCGTCACGTTGCTCCGACGTCGCGCGCCGGACATGCCGCGGCCTTACCGCATGTGGCTGTATCCGCTGCCCAGCCTGATTGCACTCTTCGGATGGGTTTTCATTTTCGCCACCACGCCGCCGCTGGTGATGGCGTTCGGCCTGGGTGCGCTGCTCCTCGGGCTGCTGTGCTTTGGCGCCTGGTCGTGGAAAGGAAAAACGTGGCCGTTCGAGGCCGTTTCATCCTGAAGGCCCCAATCCGGCAACAATGTCTCCCGACCTGGTGTAGCTCCGGGAACAAAAGGGAGGCCACAACCATGACACGCATACTGAGCTATCTCATCGCAGCCGCGGCCGGGATCACGACGGTGGCACCGGCACAAGGCAGCGTGGCATTGAAGGGTGGCTTGTCTTACGGCAACGTGACGAACCGTGGCGTGCTGCCGGGGAATCTGTCGGAACGGACGGGATTCGCCGTCGGTCTTTCTTTTGGCACCGGCCGCAACATGCTCGGGTTCGGGGTCGATGCGCTCTATGCGCAGCGCGGCGTCACAGGCTCGGCGCCCGACGAGCGCAAGCTCGACTATGTGGACGTGCCGGTCGTCTTGCGCGCCCTCTTCCCGACACCGGGTATCGCGCCCTTCGCGTATGCCGGCCCGCAGGTCTCCTTCGAGCTGCGATGCCGGACGGGTGGCAGCACGTGCCCCGCGACCGATCGTCCATCCACCAGCTATGCGGCGGTGATCGGCGGCGGCGCCCGCCTTGGCGCCACGAGCGCGCTCACGGTCGAGGGCCGCTACGTCTACGGACTCACCGACCTGAAGCTCAGCACGGTGACGAGCTCGGATAGCTACAAGACCCGCTCGTTCCTGATTCTGGTGGGGTGGACGTTCTAGCAGCAGATTCTCGAGAATGTCCAACATATCTCGAGAGATGTCGCGTAGGGACTTTGTCACTGCCGCGGCGACTGCGGCGGCAGCTTCGCAACTGCCAATCGGCGCCGTCACGAACCAGGCACCGGCGAACGGAACGGTCGTCCTGTTTCAGGGGGACTCGATCACCGACGCCGGCCGCAACCGCGCCTCGACCGACGCCAACTCGGCCGGGGCGCTCGGCAGCGGCTATCCGCTGCTCGTCGCGTCCGCCGTGCTGGCCGCGCGCCCGGGCGGGGCGTTGCGGTTCTACAATCGCGGCATCAGCGGCAACAAGGTGCCCGATTTGCAGCAGCGCTGGACCACCGACACGATCGATCTGAAACCCGACGTGCTCAGTATCCTGATCGGTGTGAACGATTTCTGGCACAAGCTGGATCACGGATACAACGGGACGGTGCAGGACTACGAGCAGCAGTACAACGCGCTGCTCGACGCGACGCGTGAGGCGCTGCCACGCGTGCACCTGATCGTGCTCGAGCCGTTCGTGCTTCGAACCGGGGCGGTGGATGCGCGCTGGTTCCCCGAGTTCGATCAGCGTCGCGCTGCCGCGGCGCGCGTGGCGGCACGCACGCGTGCGACGTTTGTGCCGCTGCAAACGGTCTTCAATCAGCAGACCCGCGCAACGCCACCCGAGTATTGGGCTTCGGACGGCGTGCATCCCACACCGGCCGGCCATGCCGTCATTGCCGAGCAGTGGCGCCGTGCCGCGCATCTCTAGTCGGCTGAGTTCGATCGGCGCGACGCTGGTCGGCGCGGCACTCGCGTGCGCGTCGGGCGCAGCGACCGTTGCTCCACCGCCGCCCCCGCCGCCGCCCCCCCCGCCCCCCTGGGTTCAGGTCTGGAGCGACGAGTTCGACGGACCCGCCGGCACGGGCATCGATACCACCAAGTGGCGTTACGATCTGGGCGACGGATGCCCGGGTGTTTGTGGCTGGGGCAACAACGAACGGGAGTATTACCGCTCGGACACTTCGAACATCAGACTCAATGGCTCGGGCCTGCTCCTGATCGTCGCACGCGTCGCGACAGACAGCATCCCGTGTTACTACGGGCGGTGCCGCTACACCTCCGCCAAGATCACCACCAACGCCAAAATGTTCGCCGATCCGGGTCGCGTCGAAGCGCGCATCAAGCTCGCATCGGGGCAGGGGCTCTGGCCCGCCTTCTGGATGCTCGGCAAAAACATCGGCGCCGTCGGCTGGCCGACGTGCGGTGAGCTCGACATCCTGGAAAACCACGGCAGCGACATCACGTCCATGAGCTCAGCGGTGCACGGCCCGGGATACTCGGGCAACACGCCGTTCGTGCACGTCAATCGCTTCGCCTCTGGCGGGGTCACCGACTTCCATGTGTATGCCGTCGAATGGGACTCGGTGAGTATCCAATTCTTTGTTGATGGCGTTCGGCACCATCTCGTGACGCGTGGCTCCGTGGGGCAGTTCGGCGCATGGGTGTTCGATCAGCAGTTCTTCGTGATCCTGAATCTCGCCGTCGGCGGCAATTTCGATCACGACCCGACGTCCGATGCCATTTTCCCCGCGACGATGCAGGTCGACTACGTGCGCGTGTACAAGCGGGGCACCTAAGGGCCCGGGTTGCGGTAGTTCACATCGAGCGCACCAAGCCTCATCAAGTGTTTTGCTAATCGCGCGCTGAAATCCGCAAAGTCCCTCTGATCCCGCGGCGTCCACGCCACCTCGGCGAGCGCGACGAGCCTCGGAAACACCATGTATTCGACGTTCTTGGGCGTCCGCTGGTACTCCGTCCAGATCTGCCCCTGCGTACCGAGGATGTGCGACGCCTGCGTGGAGTCGAACGAAGCAGGAACGGGCTCGAAGGCATAGACCCTCTCGAGCGGCAGGAAGCCGCCGATGGCCAGCGGCTCGTTCGCGGGGTTCTGCGACTGGTAATAATCGAAGTAGGTGTTTGACGTCGGCGTCATGACGACGTCGTGGCCCGCCTGCGCGGCCGCGATGCCGCCGTCCATGCCCCGCCACGACATCACGACGGCGTTGGGCGCCAGCCCTTCGGTCCCGCCTTCGAGAATCTCGTCCCAGCCGATGAGCGCCCGGCCGCGCGCCTCGAGAAACCGGCTCATCTGCGCGGTCAGCCAGCTCTGCAGCTCGTTCTCGCTGTGGAGTCCCAGCTCCATGATGCGCGCCTGCGCGACGGGACTCGCGACCCACTGCGGTTTCGGGGCCTCGTCGCCTCCGGTATGGATCCAGTGACTCGGGAACAACGCCAGCACCTCGGTGAGCACGTCCTGCATGAAGTGAATCGCCGAGTCTGACGGGTTGAGGATGTTTTGGTCGACGCCCCAGTGCGTCAGGACTTCGAGCTGCTGGCCGGTGTTGCCGAGCCAGGGGTAGGCGGCGATGGCAGCCTGCGCGTGGCCCGGCATCTCGATTTCGGGGACGACGGTGATGAAGCGTGCCTGCGCGTACGCCACGATCTCGCGGACGTCGTCCTGGGTATAGAAGCCGCCGTGTGGAATTTTGTCGTAGACCCATTGCGTCGAATCGGCGTATCCACGCTGCTGGCCGACGAGCGACTGGCGGCGCCACCCCCCGATCGAGGTGAGGAGCGGATACTTCTTGATCTCGATGCGCCAGCCCTGATCGTCGGTGAGATGCCAATGGAAGCGATTCATCTTATGGAGCGCGAGCAGGTCGATGTACTTCTTGACGAACTCCTTCGGCATGAATGAGCGCGACACGTCGAGATGGGCGCCGCGCCACGAGAAGCGCGGCAGGTCTTCGATGTCGACCGCGGGCACCGTCCATATCACACCGCTCACCGGCGCCTGGCGGAAGATGTCGGGCGGCAGGAGCTGGCGCAGCGTCTCGATCCCGTAGAACACGCCCGCGGCCCGGTAGGCGCGAATCGTGATGCGCGATCCCGTCACCGCGAGCCGATACCCCTCCTCACCGAGCCGCGCCAGGGTCGGATCCAGGCGCAGGGAAATCACGCGCGCGGCACCGGCCGCGGCGCCGCCGACCGACAGCCGATAGCCGGTCGCAGGCCCGAGCCAGTCGGCCAGCTGGTAGCCGATCTGCCGCGTGGCGCGATCGGTCGCCACGATGGTGGCCGGTGTGAGGAGGAACGTGCCGGTCCCGCGAGTCATATGCGCGGGCCGCGGGATCATGGCGAGGGAAGTGTCCTGGACTGCAACGAGCGCCACGAGCGAGAGGACGTTGATCATGCCGATATGATATTGCTCGCCGAGATGTTCTGCGAACCGTAGATTATCGGCCATGAAACGACGCGACTTTCTTCAGACGATGGGAGCCGCTGCGGCGAGCGGGATGGTCGCCCGGGTTCCCCTGGGTTCACCCGCCAAGAAGTTGCAGCGCATCGGTCTCGAGACGTACGCGGTCCGCCACGCCATGGCGGAAAACCCCGAACAGACGCTCGCCGCGGTGCGCGCGATGGGTTACACCGACGTCGAGCTGCTCTGGTCGTTCAATCTTTTCGGCCGCACGCCGGCGCAAGTCGCCGCGACCCTGAAGAGCGAGGGGCTGCGGGCGCCGTCCGCGCATATGTCCGCCGACACCATTTTCGTCGGCTGGGAGCGCAGTCTCGAGACGGCGAAGGTGCTGGGCCACGAGTTCCTCGTCGTACCCGATTTCGAAGACTGGACCAAGCAGACGCTGGACGACTGGCGCGAATGGGCCGATCGCTTCAACGCCGCCGGCGCGGTGGCGCGGAAGGCCGGGATCTGGCTCGCCTTCCACAATGAGGCCTACCACCAGAAGCCGATCGACGGAAAGGTGCCCTTCGACATCTTCATCGACCGGCTCGATCCCGCCGTCACTCGGGTCCAGCTCGACACCGGCAACATGCTGATCGGGGGCGGCGATCCGATGCAGTACCTGCAGAAATATCCCAATCGCTTCTGGAGTTTCCATCTGAAGGACGCCGTGCCGGATCGCTCCAAGGACACGCGCCTGGGGACTGGCATCTTCGATTTCAAGAAGTTTCTGGCCGCGGTGCCGGCGCTCGAGCAGAAGCCGACGTACGTCGAACAGGAGACTGCACACGACGCGGCCGGCGACCTGGCCGACGCGAAAGCGAATTGCGAGTACCTCAAGGCCCTCGAGTTCTGATGCGGCACCTCGCGGCGCTGCTCGCGGTGACGGTGGTGATTTCGCCGCTCCCTGCACAGCAGCGCCGCGTTGCTCCCAAGCACTACACATACGTCATCGTGCACGGCGCCTGGGGCGGCGGGTGGGATTGGCTGGCGATCGATTCCATGCTGACGGGACGCGGCCACAAGGTGGTGCGCGTGACGCTGACGGGTCTGGGCGAGCGCCACCATCTGGCATCGCCCAACATCGGGCTCGACACCCATATCGACGACGTCGTCAACAAGATCCTGTGGGACAACCTGCACGACGTCGTGCTCGTGGGGCACAGCTATGGCGGGATGGTCATCACCGGCGTCGTGGACCGGATCCCTGACCGGATCAAACGCGTCGTCTATCTCGACGCGCTGCTTCCCGATTCGGGCGAATCGCTGATGTCGATTCCGGACACGGGGCGCGCGAAGTTCGTCGCGAGCATTACGCGCGGGGACTACCTCGTGCCCATGTGGGTGCAGGACACGACGGTGATCCCGCGCGACGTGCCACAGTCGCTCCGCACCTTCACAGACACCTTACGCTTGGTCAACCCAGCCCGGCTCCAGGTTCCTGCCTCCTATATCCTGACTTACGAGCCGCAGATCACACCCGATCCCTTCCAGATGTTTGCCGATCGCGCCGCCACCCGCGGGTGGCCGGTCTACAAGATGGTGTCGGATCATCTGCCCGAGCGGACACATCGGACCGAGCTGGTGGCGTTGCTCGAGAAGGTACCGTAAGCCATGATGATTCCTGTACTCTTCCTTGCCACGCTGATGCAGGACACCACCACCCGCAGCTTTTTGAAGACCGTCGATATCACCACCGGACAAATCCAAACCGTCTACAGCGCCGACCGCCGCTTCGAAGCCCCCAACTGGTCCCGCGACGGCCGCTATTTCCTGATCAACCGTGAGGGTCGGCTGTATCGCCTCCCTGTCGGCGTGAGTCAGCTCGCCGAGCTGCGTGTCGATTTGGCCACGCCGCGGATCAACAACGATCACGGGATCTCACCGGACGGCCGTTCACTCGTCATCAGTCACGAGCCGACCGAAGACTGGCTCACCTCGAGCGTCTATACGCTTCCCATCGGCGGCGGGACGCCCAAACAGATCACGACGAAGGCGCCGAGTTTCTGGCACGGCTGGTCGCCGGACGGCAAGACGCTCGCCTTCGTGGGCCGCCGCGACGGCGAGTTCGACATCTACACCATTGCGGTGACCGGCGGCGACGAGCGCCGCATCACGACGTGTACGGGCCTCGACGACGGGCCGGACTATTCGCCCGACGGCGCCTTCATCTATTACAACTCGTTCTGCAGCGGCAAAATGGAGATCTGGCGCATGCGGCCGGATGGGACCGAGAGCGAGCAGCTGACGCACGACGCCTACGCCAACTGGTTTCCGCATCCCTCGCCCGACGGGCGCTGGATCGTGTACTTGGCGTTTCTCGAGGACCAGGGGCAGGACCATCCGTTCGGCAGGCAGGTGAAACTGCGGCTCATGGATCTGCGCGACCGCTCGGTACGCGATCTCACACCGGCATTCTTCGGCGGGCAGGGAACGATCAATGTTCCAAGTTGGTCACCTGATAGTCGCCGCGTGGCGTTCGTGACGTACGAGCAGCAAGTTAGAACCCGATGATTTCGTTTGTTGCGAGGGGCATTGCGTTTGTTAGTAGGGGCGCAGCATGCTGCGCCCCTACCCACATCTCCGCTGCGTGTTAAAGGAAGGCGCCGCATGACTCTGATTCGCTTCAATTCGTCGCAGCAGCCGCAGGCCGATCTGTCCATCACCTACGATGCGGTCGTCGTAGGCTCCGGCGCGGCGGGCGGCATGGCCGCCCACGTGCTCACGTCGCAGGGGATGAAGGTGCTGCTCCTCGAAGCGGGGAAGAAGATCGACATCAATGCCGAATTGCGATCGATGGAGTGGCCCTACGACCATCCGCGCCGGGGCGAGGCCCCGCCCGGAGACCACGCCATCCGCTTCAACGAGTACAACATCCGCAAGCCGCCCTACGCCAAGGGCTCGGCGTTCAAGCACGTGTTCTCGTACGTGGGCGGCTGGGGCGGCTCGGACTACGTCAAGAACATCCTGGTCGACGAGAAGCAGCATCCGTATACCGGCACGAAATACGCGTGGGTGCGCGCGCGGCTGCTCGGCGGCAAGACCAATATCTGGGGCCGCCTGGCGCTGCGGCTTTCCGACTACGACTTCAAGGGCAAGACGCACGACGGGTTCGGCGAGGACTGGCCCATTTCATATGCAGATATTGAACCGTATTACGACAAAGTAGACCTGTACCTCGGCATCTCCGGCCACAAGGAGAACCTGCCGCATTTGCCCGACAGCCTGTTCCAGCGGCCGAACAAGCTCACCGCGTCCGAGGTGAAGCTGCGCAAGAGTCTCGCTACGATGGGACGCACGCTGACGCCGTATCGGGCCGGCGTGACGACCGACGGCGTGAAAAACAAGTATCGCAGCAAGTGTTTCGGGCGCGGCGCATGCGGCCGGCGGCCCGGTGGCTGCGACATCCACGCGGCGTTCGATTCGCCGACGGGGCTGATCTATCCGGCGATGGATACGGGCAACCTCACGCTGCGCACGAATTCGATCGGGCACGAGGTGCTGGTCGATCCGAATACCGGCAAGGCGCGGGGCGTCTCGTTCGTCGACGCCGTCAATCACCGCACCTACGAGGCGAAGGCGAAGGTGGTGATCCTCGCGGCGTCCACGCTGGAGAGTGCCAGGTTGTTATTGCTGTCGAAATCGCGGCAGTATCCCAACGGCATCGGCAATTCGAGCGGGCACGTCGGCCACAACTTCTGCGAGCACGTGATGGGACCGGGCGTGACGGGAATGGTCAAGGAGCAGGTTGGCGCGGCCCCGACGCTGGACGACGGCAAGCCCGGCGGCTTCTACATCCCGCGCTTCCGGAATTTGCAGGACAAGCAACCGGGCTTCATCCGCGGCTACGGCTTCGAGGGTGGCTCGGGTTTCTCGATCTTCCCCGACGGCGTGTTCGATACGCCGGGATTCGGCGGGCAGTTCAAGAAATCGGTCCGCGACCACGCGGGCGCCTTCATTGGGCTGGGTGGCTTCGGCGAGGTGCTCGCCCGCTACGAGAACCAGGTCGATCTCGATCCTGAGGTGCAGGACGCCTGGGGGATCCCGGCTCTGCGCTTCAACTATCAATTCGGTGACAACGAGAAAAAGATGTGTGAGGACATGGCCGCCGCCGGCAAGGAGATGCTCGAGGCGGCGGGCATCGAGGTGATCGGCGTGGACAAGAATATCCTCACCGAAGGGTGGTCGATTCACGAGCTCGGCACGGCGCGCATGGGCAACGATCCCAAGACGTCCGTGTTGAATCAGTTCCAGCAGTCGCACGACGTGAAGAACCTGTTCGTGGTGGACGGCT
>WNGE01025628.1_pt1 | contig 11292 bp, 11 predicted proteins | sample 5400651 | NCBI WGS metagenome assembly WNGE01 (sample SAMN13153370, study PRJNA577476) | soil metagenome | isolation source: 60 cm soil or saprolite under grassland replicate 2 | place: USA:California | collected 2016-06-15 | reverse complement strand
TCGTGCGGCGCAATGGCGGCGCATATGATGTTGCTGGAGCGATTCCCGGCATTCCGTGCGGCACAGATGCGCCTCGAAAACGCCACCTTGCGTCGCCGCGAAACGGGATTCGATGCGGCAAAGGTCAAGCTCGTCACTATCAAGACCGTCGTGAATGTCGTTTACAAGACGACCGAGCAGAACATTTCCGACGCGCAGATCAAGAGCCAGTTCAAGGCGATGAATAAGGATTTTCGCGCGACGAATCCGGACAGAAATCAGACGCCCACTCCCTGGAAGGGTTTGGTCAGCGATGTGCGGCTCCAGTTCAAACTTGTGAAGGTCACGCGCACGAAGACGACAAAGAGTGGGTTCGGCGTGGACGATGCGGTGAAGAAAGCTTCCACGGGCGGCATTGCGCCGTTTAGTCCGAAGACGCATCTTAATCTTTGGGTCTGTGCTCTTACCGGGGGACTCCTCGGTTATGCGCAGTTTCCTGGCGGTCCAGAAGCGACCGACGGCGTAGTCATAAATTACCGCGCCTTCGGAACCATTGGGACAGTTGAGGCGCCTTTTGACAAAGGCCGCACCGCGACCCACGAGATCGGGCATTATTTTAATCTGCGTCATATTTGGGAGATACTCCGGATTGCAGTGGATCCGACATGGCGGCGGATACGCCAAACTGCGCCGGTCCAAATTTCGGCACACCAAGTTGGCCGGTTGTGACCTGCAACAACGGACCGAACGGGGACATGTTCATGAACTACATGGATTACACCGACGACAAGGCGATGTTCATGTTCACGGCGCAACAGGTAATTCGAATGCGGACTGCGCTCGATACGCTTCGTGGCGGTCTGATTTAGAAAAGTCGGAGGGCGTTGTGGCAGGAAAACCCGCGGCGAACGATTCGCTATTCGCCACCACCTGGGTCCACGTTTTCGAGGAAGATACAGCCAAGGGCGCTGTCTATCGCCCGGAGGAAGATGATATTCCGCTTTCGCGCCGACCTCGTCAGAGGATCAAACTCCGTCCCGACGGCTCCGCATCTGTATTCGTTCCGACTGCCGACGATCGTTATATGGAAGAACCCGCCACTTGGAGCGAAGAGAAAGGAGCGGTGGTAATTCATGAACGGGGCGGGACTCCTCCCTTGCGCATCGTGGATCGCTCGCCTTCCCGCTTAATCGTACAATCCGAAAAGCGCTGACCGATCAATAATTGTGCCGAAGAAACAATCCAGTGCGGGGCGGACGTTTGAAATAAGCACGCGGGTCGCCCGGCAAGCCCTCGTTAGGCGATATCAACGCGATCGGAATGCGCCGCTCACCCGTCCGCTCCGCATTTACACACTCGATCCGTCGGTCTCGGATCGCATCGGCGGCGTGGCGACAGTGCGTGTGCCCTACGAAAAACTTGAGCCCGGACCGATCGGTTCGCTGTTCAAGGTAATCAGTGACGGCGCTCCGAAAATCTTGCGGCACGAGCCGCTGGATCTCGACGATCCTTACCTTCTGCTTTCGAGCGGTCTAAGGCCTTCGCCCGCGAACGGACAATTTCACCCACAAATGGTATATGCCGTCTGTAGTTTAACCTATGCTGCGTTCCGGCGGGCACTGGGTCGCGACATCTCTTGGGCGACGAATGACGACTCCGCCGATGAACCACTTCGACTGATCGTGCGGCCATTCGGTGCGCGGGTCGCAAACGCTGGTTACAGCCGAGAAACGGGAGATCTTTCCTTCGGCTTTTTTAAGGCGGGAAAAAAACGAGCCGGTTTCACTTTGCGCGACGGCATCATTTGCACCGCGCTGAGCCATGACATCGTTGCGCACGAAACCACTCATGCTCTTCTTGATGGCCTGCGCTCCCTTTTCCTGAATCCAACAAATGTCGATGTCCCCGCTTTTCATGAAGGCTTCTCCGATCTGGTCGCGATTTTTCTCCATTTCAGCTATCCGGAAGTAGTCGAGCGCGCCATTGGTGAATGGGAAGCGGAGTCGTCGGGCATAACTATGCTCACCGATCTCGCTCGCGAATTTGGGTATGCGCGTTCGAAAACCGGTCGCGCCAAGGCGCTGCGTTCCGGAGTTGATGTGGAAGGCATCGCCGCATTCGATTCCGATGTGCTGCCTGGAAAAGAGCAGGCGCTGAATCGTTACGATCCCAACTTGGAGCCGCATGCGCTTGGCTCGGTTTTACTCTCTGCCGTGTTCGAAGCTTTCGTGACGGTGGTGAAGCGAAAGATCGATCGCTTCTTCCGCATTGCGGATCTTGATCCAAAAATGCTTGGCCAGGTTCCACTCGGTGAGGCTCTGATCAAGGCGATTGCCCAGGAGGCCAGCAAGGTCGCCGGCCAATTTCTGAATGTTTGCATTCGTGCAATCGACTACTGTCCGCCAGCGGACATGGAGCTCGGCGAATATTTGCGAGCTTTGATCACTGCCGACAGCGAGGTGGAGAGGGAGGACAAATGGGGTTTTCGCGAAGCGCTGATGCGCTCATTTCGCCGTCGCGACATATTTCCCGATCACGTTCCGTTTATGACGGAGGATGCGGTCCAGTGGCAGCCGCCGGACACCACTCTGTGCATTCCCGAACTCGCCTTCGCGAAATTGCGCTTCGATGGCGAACCTGGTCGGCCAGCGAGTGCGAAGGAGATGATTCGGCAGGCGGATGCACTCGGCCGGTTCGTGACTCATCCGGCGCATGTCATTCATTTTCATCTCATCCGGCCGGGCAGCGCACTGCCCAAGGGCATTGTGCAGGCGTCACCGCCGATGGTCGAATCGGTGCGCGTCGCGCGTCGCGTTGCTCCTGATGGCCAATGTCGTATTTGACCTCGTCGCCGAGGTGACTCAGTCGTGCACTGTCAATGTCGCGGGAAACATGTTCGACATGGACGGCGGGTGCACCGTCGTAATCGATCCGCAGGGAGAAGTCCGCTATTCGATCTCGAAACGGTTTACAAGCGATGCGCGGCGTGCCCGACAACATGCTGCCATCTCCGGACCGCTGAAAGAATTTTGGACGAAGTCAGGCCGCCGCTATAAACAAAAGCCTGGCGTTCTGCAGCGCGTGCATGCGTCGTAAAGGATGCCGTTACTTTTGCTTTACCCCGGCCGTTACGACACCATGCCGCACTTTGGATTCGGTCTCGGCAGCGCCGAGTTCTGAGTCGGCCCTGGATGCAGTTCACATCGGCATTTTCGCGCGACTGGTGACGCGCAACGTCACTTCATCTCTGATGTACGATTTGTAGTCGCTGCTCTTAGACCTTTTCTTGCCTGATGGCGCGCGAAAAGTCTGCTCAGGTCCCCTGTTATTGCCTTATTCTCGTGAACTCGAGCTTCGGACCGTCGGGCTCCTGCAGGATCATGTGATCGGCGGAAATTTTCAGCTGATAAACTGTCGTTGCGAACGGTGTCCCCGACAAGGACAGCGCCGTTACTCGAAAATTCCCAAACCGTTGCAGTAGAAGCTCCCGACAGGCTCCATTTGCCAACAATGCTGGACTTTCCGCAGCCAGCTACGATGCACAGCAAGGCTGCCGACGCAATTATCCTCAAGCTCGACTTCGATTGAGAAAAGCGGACTCGCATGTAACTCCGGCTTCGATTCTGCTCAGAGTGTTTACTGCGGGCGAGAAAAAAGTCGGAGCTTATTTTTTCTTCGATTCGCGCGTTGGTTCGTCTAATTCCTTCGCGGCGCGCTTGGAATCCCCGGGACGATATTCTTCTTGTTCGGCGGCGGCGAAGGCCTTTTCCAAACCGACCATGTCTTCACCAGGCCGAAGCGTATCGAAGGACTCCACTTCTTTCCGTAGTTCTTCTTCAGAATAATTAGCGGCCTTGATCGACAATCCGATGCGGCGCTCGATTTTATCCACCTTGATGACGCGCGCTTCGACTTCCTGACCAACCTTGAGGACATCCTTCACTTTTGCGACATGATCTTCGCTCAATTGGGAGATATGAACGAGGCCGTCAATGTCATCCTGCAATTGCACGAATGCGCCGAAGCTGGCGAGCTTGGTCACTTTGCCTTTCACCAAGTCCCCGATTTTGGACTTCTCATCGATCGTCTTCCATGGGTCTTCGGTGAGCTGTTTGACCCCAAGGCTGATCCGCTGGTTTACTTTGTCGATGTCGATCACGACAGCCTCAACTTCGTCGCCTTTCCTAAACATCTCGCTCGGATGATTGATCTTGCGGGTCCAGCTTAAGTCGGACACGTGAATCATGCCGTCGATGCCTTCCTCCAATTCGACGAATGCGCCATAGGCAGTCATGTTGCGAATCTTGCCTTTGACATTGCTTCCGATGGTGAACTTCTTCTCGATTTCATCCCACGGATTCGGTTCGAGCTGGCGCAGGCCCAATGAAATTTTTTGTTCCTCTTTGTTGACGCCGAGCACCACTGCCTCCACCTCCTGGCCAACGCTAAGGATGTCCGAGGGGCGCATGATCCGCTTCGTCCAGGAAAGTTCGGATACGTGGATGAGGCCTTCCACGCCTTCCTCGATCTCAACAAACGCGCCGTAGGGAACAAGATTTGTGATTTTACCTTTGATGCGCTGGCCGGCCGGAAAACGCTCCTCGATTTGGTCCCACGGATTTTTCTGCGTTTGTTTAAGTCCGAGCGACACCCGCTCTTTTTCCTTGTTGATGTCGAGCACAACGACTTCCAACGGCTGCCCTACCTTCAATAACTCGCTGGGATGTCCTAGTCGGCCCCAAGTCATATCGGTGACGTGCAGCAGACCGTCCATGCCATCTAAATCGATGAATGCACCGAAGTCGGTGATGTTTTTCACAGTGCCAGTGACGCGGTCGCCCACGTTCACGCCTTCCATGAATTTTTGTCGTTTTTCGCTGCGTTCCTGCTCGATCACCTCCCGCCGGCTGAGCACGACGTTTTTCCGGTCATCATTGAGCTTAACAATTTTGAAATCGTAACTGTTACCAACGAATTGCTGCAAATCTTTCGGCGGAACGACGTCGATCTGGGACGCTGGCAAAAAAGCCTCAACACCGATGTTGACCATCAGGCCGCCTTTGACCACCGATCTCACCTTGCCTCTAATCAGGCCGTCACCTTCGAAAACACTGACAATTTTATTCCAGTTTTGGCGGTAGGCGGCTTTCTCCTTCGAGAGAACGACCATGCCTTCTTCGTTTTCCAGCCGCTCTAGGAGAACGTCCACCTCGTCGCCCACTTCCAGCGAATCGGCATCCTCAAATTCGGTCAACGGAATGACGCCCTCGGATTTGTATCCCACATCGACCAGCACTTCGCGCGGGCGAATTTCCAAGATGCGCCCCTTGACGATGCTTCCCTCGCGGAAGTCCGGCATCGGCTTCGACATCACATCCTGCATTTGAATCATAAAAGTAGGCCTCCTATGGGTACAGCGGCGCTCAATCGAACGCCGATGTTTCCGCGCAGCTAAACTAGCGGAAATGGGGACGCCATAGTAGCCAAGTTACCAGTGGAGGTCAAACGCTGCGTCTGCGTTCGACGTTGGGCGTTCGGCGTTGAGCGTTGGGCGTTTCCCCTTTATCCTTTAGTAGAACATGTCGATCGTCCGAATGCCGATATTGATTGCCCTCCTCGCAGCCATATCGCTGCGCGCCGAATCTCCGGCTGAACAAAAAGTGCGCGAAGCGATCAAAACACCGGATCTCACCGTCATTCATCTTTGGGCGCCATGGTGTTCGAATTGTCAGGCTGAACTCAAGAGCGGCGGCTGGGCGAAAATCGTACGCGAAAATCCGAACGTGAAATTTTGGTTCGTCTCGGTTTGGAATGATGGCCAGGACGGGCGCGCGATGCTAAAAAAATTCGACATTGTCGATCAGTCAAATGTAACAGTTCTTGCAGATCCCGGCCCGCGTCGTGGCGAAAGCAAAATCAAACAATTTGCCGGATTGCCGCTCGCGTGGATCCAATGGTCGCACAAAGGCGAACCGTCTATCGAACAACCTTTGCATGACTGAGATTTCTGCAGCGCCGTCAATTGCCCACAATAAACCGCCCGCAATTCTGTCGCTCATTGGCGACACGCCACTGGTGCAGGTTACGCAGTTTGACACCGGCCCGTGCCAGCTTTTTCTGAAACTCGAAAATCAAAATCCCGGTGGTTCGATCAAGGACAGGATCGCGCTATCGATGATCGAGGCGGCCGAGGCCGATGGACATTTGCAGCCAGGCGGCACGGTCGTTGAAGCCACGGCAGGGAACACCGGTTTGGGTCTCGCGCTCGTGGCGGGTGCCAAAGGTTATCGCGTCTTGCTGGTGATTCCGGACAAAATGTCGCAGGAAAAAATCTCGCACGTGAAGGCTCTCGGTGCCGAGGTGCGGATCACGCGGTCTGATGTGACTCGTGGGCATCCCGAATATTACCAGGATGTGGCCGCGCGACTCGCCCAAGAAATCCCGGGCGCCTTTTATGTGAATCAGTTTGGCAATCCCGCGAATCCGCTGGCGCACGAGCGCACCACCGGACCGGAAATCTGGGAACAAATGCGGCACGATGTTGACGCGATTGTTGTGGGAGTTGGGTCTGGCGGAACGCTGACCGGTCTCGGGCGATTTTTCAATCGAGTGAAACCGCGACGCGGCATCGAAATGGTTCTCGCGGACCCCACCGGCTCGATTTTATACGAATACGTGAAAACGGGGAAGCTGGTCGAATCGGGAAGCTGGGCAGTGGAAGGCATCGGCGAAGATTTTGTCCCCGAAATCGCCGACATGTCGTTAGTCACCGATGCGTTTGAGATTGATGACGAAGAAAGTTTCGCAACGGCGCGTGAGCTTTTGCGCAAGGAAGGAATCTTCGGCGGCTCATCCACAGGCACTCTTGTCGCAGGCGCACTGCGTTACTGCCGGCAGCAAACGAAGGCAAAACGTGTGGTTAGTCTCGTTCCTGATACCGGCAACAAATATCTCTCCAAAATGTATAGCGACTTCTGGATGGCCGAGCAGGGATTCATTCATCGACCGCCGCATGGCGACCTGAGCGATTTGATTTCGCATCGTTATGAAGCGGGCGAAGTGATTACGGTAGGGCTGGACGATTCGCTGCTCACAGCGTTCAAGCGAATGCGCGGCTCGGACGTCTCACAACTTCCGGTCGTCGATCAAAGCGGTCGCGCCGTCGGGATCATCGACGAATCTGACCTGCTGGTTAAGGTTCATCGCGACCCGTCACACTTCAACGATCCGGTGAAAAAAGCGATGACCGATCGATTGGAGACGCTGCCGCCAAACGCCACAATTAAGGATTTGCTCGATGTATTTGACCGCGGTCGCGTCGCCATCGTAATGGAAGACAACCGATTCCTCGGGCTCGTCACGCGCACGGATTTGCTGTCTTATCTGCGGCTTCACATGCCGAAATCGGCTACGCCACCGGAACGAGAGTTCGTCTAGAGATTCACAGATTTCGCGGATTTCCACAGATTGCAAAAAATGGGGTTGTCTTTAATCCACGGAAATCGGTGTAATCTGTAGAGGCCTCAAAACTGACCATGAAAAAGCAGCACGAATTTGCCACCCGCGCCATACATGCTGGCCAAGTACCCGATCCCTCTACCGGCGCGGTGATGACGCCGATTTACGCGACGTCGACTTACGTTCAGAAAAGTCCGGGAAAGCATAAGGGCTATGATTACGCCCGTTCCATCAATCCAACGCGCCTGGCGTACGAAAAATGCATCGCTGACCTCGAGAGCGGGACGCGTGGCTTTGCCTTTGCCTCGGGCCTCGCCGCGATGTCCACAGCGCTCGATCTGCTCGAAAGCGGTTCGCACGTCGTCGTCAGTGACGATCTCTATGGCGGCACGTTCCGACTTTTCGAGAAAGTCAGGCGTCGGTCCGCGAACCTCGACTTTACCTACGTCGATCTTACCGATGCGAAACAGTTCGACGCTGCGATCCGACCAAACACGCGCATGGTTTGGATTGAAACTCCGAGCAATCCACTGCTTAAGATCATCGATCTCGAAGAAATCGCGAAGACGGCGCGCGAACACAAGATTATTTCCGTTTCCGATAGCACCTTTGCCACTCCCTGGATTCAGCGCCCGATCGAAACCGGCTTCGATCTTGTGATTCATTCCGCGACGAAATATTTAAATGGACATTCCGACATGGTTGGCGGTGTTATCGTCGTCGGCGAAAACAAGGAACTCGCCGATCAAGTTGCGTTCTTACAAAACTCCGTCGGCGCAATTGCCGGGGCTTTTGACAGCTTTCTTGTGATGCGCAGTTTGAAGACATTGCCGTTGCGCATGGAGCGCCATTGCGCTAACGCGCTCGAGATTGCGCGCTGGTTGGAGGAACACCCGGAAGTGAAGTCGGTGAGTTACCCCGGTCTTAAATCTCACCCGCAACACGATCTGGCTCGTGCACAAATGCGTGGCTTCGGCGGAATCGTAACGATCACGTTAAAAACCGATCTCGCCGGGACGAAACATTTTTTGGAGAACACCAATCTGTTCGCGCTGGCGGAAAGCCTCGGCGGCGTTGAAAGCCTGATCAATCACCCTGCGCTGATGACCCACGCTTCGGTGCCGAAGGAGCAGCGCGAAGCACTCGGGATCAGCAATTCATTGGTCCGATTGTCGGTCGGCGTCGAAGACGTGCGCGATTTGATTGATGATTTGAAGACTGCGCTGGAAGCGACTTGATTTCCGACAATCGGTCGCGATGGATATCTTCCATCGAAATGGGCAATACATTCGGCCAGCTTTTTCGCGTCACTACCTTTGGTGAATCGCATGGCGGCGGCATTGGCGTGGTGATCGACGGCTGCCCGCCAAAAATCGACATCTCGGAAGCCGATATTCAACTAGAGCTAGATCGGCGGCGTCCCGGTCAAAGCAAACTCACGACACAGCGAAAGGAGGAAGACCGGTGCGAGATTCTCTCGGGTGTTTTTGAAGGAAAGACGCTCGGCACTCCTATCGCACTTGCAGTTCGAAACAAGGACGCTCGGCCTGAGGACTACAGCGAGATCGCAGACAAATTTCGTCCGTCACACGCCGATTACACTTATGAGGCTAAATACGGAATCCGAAACTGGCAGGGCGGCGGTCGCGCGTCAGCGCGCGAAACGATTGGACGCGTTGCGGCGGGTGCCGTTGCGAAAAAGATCTTGGAAAGGTTGTATCCGAATTTCGAGGTCGTCGCTTATGTGACGCAAATTCACGACATCACAGCGAAGATCGATCGTTCGAGGGTGAAAATGAAAGACGTGGAGAAAAACATCGTCCGCTGCGCGGACGCCGCAGCAGCGAAAAGGATGATGTCGCTCATTGAGCAAGTTCGCGACCAAGGCGATTCGATTGGCGGCCTCATTGAATGTGTGATCCGCGGAATCCCACCCGGCCTTGGCGAACCGGTTTTCGATAAGCTCGATGCAGATCTTTCTAAAGCGATGCTGAGCATACCAGCCACAAAAGGATTTGAGATCGGTTCCGGTTTTGGAGCAACGCGGATGCGCGGCTCCCAGCACAACGATCCATTTGTGATGCGCGCTGGAAAAATACGGACAAAGACAAATAAGTCCGGAGGCGTCCAAGGCGGAATTAGCAATGGCGAAGACATTTATTTTCGCGTGGCATTCAAACCGCCCGCGACGATTGCGCTTCAGCAGAAAACTGTCACGAGTTCCAAACAGCAAAGTGAGCTCGCGGCGCGGGGACGACATGATCCGTGTGTTCTTCCTCGAGCCGTGCCTATAGTTGAAGCGATGGCCGTGCTCGTCCTTTGTGACCACGCGCTGCGGCATCAAGCGATCGGTGATTGGTCGCGGTGACGCCTGAATCTCACCCGACCGGCGGTTCGCTGCTTTGGCAGGGCGTCTTTCTTTCTTTTGCAGCAGTGTTGATCTTATTCGAAGTCGTCCGTGGCTGGCGCCTGGGGTTGCTTCGCCAATTGATGCGGCTCGCTGCGCTTGTCGCCGCATATGCGGCCGCGTTTTTCGGCGGCAGGTTTCTTGTTCCAATCACGCGTTCATTTTTGAAAATGCCTGATTTCGTTCTGTCGGCGCTCGGGGGCGCGACGCTGGCATTCGTTGCGTACGCTGTGGTCAGCAGCATGGGATCAATTTTGTTTAAACGAACCGGCGAACAAGATTCCAGAATCGTCCAGCTGATCTACGGATTTGCGGGGGCAATTGTCGGATTGTTCTTCGGTTTCTTCGCTCTCTGGATGATTGTTGTGAGCGTGCGCGTTGTCGGCGCCGTGGCGGACGCGCAGATTCACAGCCGATCAGCTACCGTGCGCGCCAGTCCGGACGCCGCATCACATGCTCTGGAGGTACGACGACGCTTTCTCGGGGATGGAAATGAGCAATCTGCAGGGTTTGCCGGGTCGCTGTCGCGGCTAAAAGATTCACTTGAGCTCGGCGCCTTGGGAAATGCCGTCAAACAGACGGATCCGGTTCCCCCAAAAACGTACGACACACTAACGAAAGCGGTTGCGGTATTTTCCAGTCCGGAACGCGCCCGGAAATTTCTGTCCTTTTCAGGAGCGCGCGAGTTGAGCGAGCATCCGAAAATTATTGCGTTACGTGACGATCCGGAAATTTCCGAAATGATCGCGCAGAAGCGATTTCTCGATCTCCTTCGGGATCAGCGGATCATCGACGCGGCAAATGATCCGGCGCTCGCGGAGCGCATCAAAAAGTTCGATCTTCAACGCGCGCTCGATTACGCGACGAGCAGCGGTAACCACGAATAGACACTAACTCTAAGAGGCGCAGCGGTGCATAGTTTTCTTTATTCGTGTCGATTCGTGTTCATTCGTGATTAATTCCTGCGCGGCTATGAAATACATCGCCACGATCGGGCTCGAAGTGCACGTTCAGCTCAAGACGCGCTCAAAGATGTTTTGCGCCTGTCCAGTCGAGTTTGGAGCGCAACCAAATACGCACACGTGTCCGATCTGCCTCGGTCTGCCGGGCGCACTGCCGGTAATGAACCATGAGGCGCTGCGCCTGACGATGCTCACCGGCCTAATGCTGGGATGCGACATCGCCCCAATCTCCAAGTTCGACCGAAAAAATTATTTCTATCCGGACATGTCCAAAAACTATCAGATTTCTCAATACGACATGCCGCTCTGCACGAATGGCAGCCTGTCGTTACACGATTTGGCCTATCCGAGAGATGCTCAGAAAAATATCGCAGTTCCCGATAAAGAAGTTCGTCTCGTGCGGATTCATCTCGAAGAAGACGTCGCGAAAAGTTTCCACTTCGAGAAGAGCACAGGGATTGATTTCAATCGCGCCGGCACGCCCTT
>WNGE01019715.1_pt1 | contig 11293 bp, 9 predicted proteins | sample 5400651 | NCBI WGS metagenome assembly WNGE01 (sample SAMN13153370, study PRJNA577476) | soil metagenome | isolation source: 60 cm soil or saprolite under grassland replicate 2 | place: USA:California | collected 2016-06-15 | reverse complement strand
TACCGCCACTGGAAGCAATGGCGTGTGGTGCACCGGTGATTGCCAGCCGGGTCACCGCTGTGGTTGAGGTGTGCGGTGAGGCGGCGCTATTTTTCGAGCCTAAGTCTGTCAGTTCACTGGCCCGCACGATTGATAACGTCCTCGACGATCATAATTGCAGGAAACGACTGATTAGCTCGGGCTTGCGGCGTGCGTCTGAGTTTTCGTGGAGCCAAACAGGGAACCTAACGCGAGCCGTCTATCAAGAGGCGATACGGCGATTCCGCGAAACGCGCCCGTGAAAATGTAATTCGGCCACATTAAGACTCCTCGCTACGGAAAAGAGAAGAGGCCGGCTTCATAATGAAGACAGCCCCTAGTAATCCAAATTCTGGTTCTTCTACTGAACAGTGCTGCAGTGATCGACCTGGGTTGTTGTTGAGCTAAACCGGAACTGATACTCGGGTGATGTAATAAACACGCAGACCATCTTTTGATAAGCTAAGACATCGCCCGCTAGTACATGGTTGACGTTGTCGAACCAGAAATTGTAACCGGCTATATCCACGCCGCGACGTAAGTAACCGAAGTATTGCATCAGAACGAAACCGGAATTGTAGACTTTGAGGTTCGAAGGGTCTTGATACGAACTGTTGTCAATGATGTTCCTGGTAACAGCTGCTCGCGTCGCTCCACCATTTAATTGATCGATATAGGTGCTTGCCTGGGATGTCAGATCAAAACCAATGTTGTTCCCGGCAATGTCCGTCGCCATATTCATCGTATTCAGCACTGCGTTCACGAATAGAGTGTTAGTCATCGTGTTCGGATATTTCCCCAAAAACTCCGGCCGTTGCACCCAGGCGTTAGCAAAGGCTGATTTGCTGGCCTCGATGTTAGCTGCGGATGGATCTATCTGAACTCGGTCGGCCTTAAACTCTGCAAATGAAGGTTGGCGTCCGAAGGTGCCCGCGTACAACCGATAAACGTAGTAACCGGTCTTTTGAAACTCGTCCGAAAAAAAGAAGGAGGCACTCACTGCCGCTCGCCGGTTGTAGATGCAATTCGCATCGCCGACACAGGCAGTGTTGATCTGCTGATTGGCCCAGACGAAGAAGTCAGAGTCGTTAATCGTGATCGGTGTGTTCGTCCCCGGCCGAAAACGCAGCGGCTTAACTTTGACGTTGCCATACCAAAGTTCAGATGGAAGATTTGGTCCATCAGGCTGGGTTATTTGCAGGGTGGGGGCCTGGGCAAGGACCGTAACCGAGACGATCACAACGGCGAGAACAGCGGCAGCAAATTTCAGCATCATGTTACTCCTAACCCCTCAAAAGCAGTCACGTTAGCCATTCAAGACTCAGAGAAAGGTGGGTTCTCTCTTCATTCATTCAGCAGGGCGGGGCTTCGACCCAAAGCGAAATTCAGTCTAGCCTTCAGCTCGAACCTTTGTCAACGAAGTTGTCTATGCAAAGAATCGCGCCAATTCACCTAAATTGGCGAACATGTTAGAAGTCGCCAGCCACTCAGGGGTTGGACGGCAGATGGCAAGAAAAAGCCGAAAAATGTTGCTGGTCATTAATTTTGTTGACACCGTCGACGTCCCGAAAATATCGTACTAATTGGGTGCCTGGCCGGAGCGCGAACCGCCTTCGGCGTGATAAGATGTCGCGGCGCGCTCAACGCTGGTCATTGAGGACTTCCCAGACGGACAAACAGGATGATTCGACGAGCAGTCAGTGCGACTATAGCTCTCTGTGTCCTGGTCGCTTTCTGCCCACCGGCTCTCGCTTACGAATACCGGGACAACCAGGGCGTGGGCGGTAAACACTGGGTAACCAATCCAATAATAATTACCTTCTCATCCTCGCTGACTTCCCCGCCCCGCAATATCAAATCCGGAAGTGATGTAATCGGAGCTGCTCGGCGGGCGCTCGATCATTGGTCGAGAGTAGCCAACATCAAGTTCCTGGAAAACAACTCGGCGACGCAAACGATCAGTCCGCAAAATGTTGGCGATGGCATCAACCTGATTACTGTAGCAACGGATAACGCCGCCGCTTTTGGTTCGTCAGACAGCCCGGGAAGAACGCGCGTCTTTTATGACTCAGCCGGAACAATCGTGGAGGCGGACGTGGCCCTGAACCCGAACGAGCCTTTTTCGAGCGACGGAACTCCCGGTACTTACGATCTCGAGTCTACTTTCACGCATGAAGTCGGGCATTTGCTGGGGCTTGAACATTCGGTGGTGATCGGCGCCACGATGCAACCACGCCAGGCGAAAAATGGATTGTTCAACCTGCCGGCAATTTCCCAGCGGACCTTGTCTGAAGATGACCGCGCCGGCCTGAGGGCGTTGTACGCCCCGGAGGTTAGCGGCTCAATTTCCGGCAAGCTATTGATTAACGCGGCGGCGATAAATCCTCAGTTCAATGGCACACGCGCCTTTGTGGTCGCCGAAGATGCAGCCACGGGCAAAGTAATCGCGGGAAACATCGCCAATACCAGTGGCGGGTATCGCCTCGAGGGATTGGCGCCGGGCTCGTATCGTTTGCTGGGAGAAACCTTGAGCGGCCCGATAACTGCTGCTGACATGGCGCAATCTACAGAATTGAACGTGGCCGCAATTTCGATTCGCGGCGCCAATGGTCAAACGGCCGAGCAGATATCAACGGTCAAAGTAGCAGGGACCGGCGGCAACTCGGCAGATTTCCCAGTCAGCTTGAACATATCGCCGGCGTTGCAACCGAAAGTCATTGGACTCAACAGCGAACTTTCTACGGTGGCCCTGCCGGTGGAAGCGGGAAAGACTTCGAGAATCTTAATTGGCGGTGACGGTGTCGATCAGATTTCAGCGTCGGGGATTTCGGTCGAGTCACCTTTCTTCAAGATTGATCCCGGCAGTCTCTCTTTACAACACTTCGACACGCCTTATCCAGTAATTAGTTTTGATGTGGCCGTCACGCCAAACGCCCAGGCCGGCGACTACAGCATTCGTTTGCAATTACCGGATGGAGAGATGAGCTATCTTCCGGGCGCGCTGACGATCGATCCCGGGGCGAACACGTCTGACTCTGCAAATGCCGTTGACGATCCTGAGTTTTTTGTACGGCAGCACTATCGAGATTTCCTGGGACGCGAACCGGACCTGACTGGCCTGGAATATTGGACCAGTCAGTTGCGATCATGCGGCAATGACGCCGAATGCAGCGCAAAGGAACGGCTGGCAATCTCGGCCGCTTTCTTTGTTGAAAGTGAATTCCAACAAACCGGCGGCTTTGTCTATCGCGTTTACAAAGCTGGGCTGGCCCGGCCTCCCGCATTTTCCGAATTCAATCGCGATCGCGGTGAGATAGTTGCCGGCGGCAGTCTGGAATCCAGCCGGCAGTCCTTTGCTCTGGATTTCGTTCAGCGTCCGGCGTTTGTTGAGAAATATCCGTCGACTCTGTCCTCAGAAGAATTTATGAATCGTTTGTTGTCTTTGGTTCGCGAAAGCTCCGGTCTCGATCTTTCGCGACAGCGCGCCTCGCTGCTCGCCTTGTGGGATGGAACTGATACCGGCCGGGCGGCGATCGTGCGACAGCTCGCTGAGAATCCGGAGTTTATTCAGACCGAATACAAACGCGCCTTTGTGTTAATGCAATACTTTGGTTACCTCCGGCGCGACGCCGATCGGGGCGGCTATGATTTCTGGCTCAACCTGCTCGACAGCAAGCGACCGAACGACGCGAAGTCATATCGCGCAATGGTATGTGCCTTCCTTACTTCGACTGAATATCAACTGCGGTTCGGAATCACGCCCACACATACAAACGCCGAGTGCGCCAGATGAAGATCTGCTGACAATTGGATTATTCCTGTCGCGGTGAGTGTAAAAACGGGCTTGCCTTACTTGCTCGCTGGCGTTAACATGCGGGGCGTCTAACAGAACTCAGTTTTCAGGGGATCGGCCAGAGGTTTTTGTACACGCTTTTTGGCTTTATCCATGATCTTATAACTGAACCTTAGCGGATGCCGGAGGGTTTTGATTATGGTTGACTTTCTCCTGTCAATTGTGGGACTGGCTGCGCTGGGTGGTGCGATCTGGGAGTTTTATGTCTTCGTGACGGACAACACCCCGCAGGGTCTCGCACACAAGAACGGCTGGATTGCGTTGGCACTGGCCGTGGTATTTTGTGCGTGCGCCTTGTTGCTCTTCCTGCGCCACGTAAATAAGGAAGAGGAGATCCACATCACTCAGTGACAACGCCTGAGAGCGGCCTTCGCAACGCGCGCGCCTGGGCTCGGAACGGATTCGAAAAGAATTTGTTTTCGAAAGTCGCGCTTGTGATGCAGGATTCATAGAACCAGTATTTTGAGCCGTTTGCGTTCGACCACTGTGTAGTCCTGCGCAAGCGGCTCTTATTCTGATCAATGGAAGTAGTTCTTAACCGAAAAGGAATCAGCCCATGTCTTTAGCTGCCGTGCTTTTGCTGCAGGTCGAGCAAACTCCTTTTGTCCAGCCGCGCTATTTTCTGCCGGTCATCCTTGGCCTGTTCGCAACCGGCGCGGTAGTTTCGCTGGTCGCCGCGGTCCTCGGTTTCGCTCGCGCCCGGGCTTTCGGCGCCCCGGTGCGCTGGTTCGCGTTTGGCGCAGTCTGTCTTTTGTTATTTCACATCCAGTTTTTGGTTTTAGGCTTTGGCGTGATCGTTAAGGATGACGAAATGGCGTGGACGATCCTTACTTTCTTTAATGTGTTCATTATCCTCGCCGCCGTTTGCGCGGCGATTGGTTTCGTGCGACTGACCAGCCCGAATCCTCGATCGCCCGTTCCGCCTCCCCCCGTCCTGGATTGAAGCGCGAACGGAAAACTTCCCGGGCTCTTGATCGATCTCTAAGCAGCTTTCATGACTAAGCGTTTATGGCCAGTCGCGGCGTTTGTCTTACTCGCCGGCGTGGCGGGTCTGTTTTTCTCTGCCCGCGATCGCCGCCGGCTGAACACACCTGGCGGATTCGTTCAATCAAAGGGCAACCAATTTGTAGTCGGCGGAAAACCGTTTCGCTTCGTCGGCGCGAATGTCGATCTTATGTTCCGGCGCGAGACCCGCGGTCAAATGAGCGAAATGATGCACTTCGCTGCGGACGAGGGGATAACGGTCATTCGTCTTTGGGTTTCCGGCGAAGGCGGTCCCGACGATGTGCAACCATTCAGCAAATGGAAACGCGATGTTTGGTTTCGCCGAGCTCCGGACGAATGGAACGAAGACGAGTTCGTATTTCTGGATCAGGTCATCTCTGAAGCTGCGCGCAATCGCCTTCGCGTGCAACTCTGCCTGACCAATTGGTGGCGCGACACCGGCGGCGTCACCCAGTACCTGCGCTGGGCCGGAATCGATGGCGCCGACGATAACAGCTATCCATTCGGCATTAATAACGAAAAGGCGATGCTGTTTTATTCAAACGAAACTGCGCGCCGTCTTTATCGCCAGCATGTGGAGAAAGTTGCTACCCGTCGTAACACGATTAGCGGCATTCTTTATCGCGATGATTCCACAATCTTCGCATACGAGTTGATGAACGAGGCACAGTCTTTAACCGGTCATTGGAACGAAAGGCGTGCGTGGATTGCAGAGATGAGTTCGTATCTGAGGTCGCTCGATCCCAATCACCTGATCGCGCCGGGCGATTGGGGCTATCGGTCCGCCGCGGAGCGGCGCGAATGGCTGCTCGATCACGCGCTGCCAAATATTGACTATTGCGATGTCCATAACTATCCGCGAGATGATACTGACAGCTTCGTCGATTCGCCTACGGCGCTCAGAGAGTTTATCGACAACCGCGCGGCCGCCGCGCTCACAATCAATAAGCCTTTGGTGATCGGAGAATTCGGAATGACAGCAGCCGGATTCAATGGCGTCCCGCGGCCCGAATGGTTTCGGGCGTTATTTGATAATGCGGCGCGCGATGGCGTTGCCGGCGCAATCTTTTGGATTCTAACCTCCAAAATCGACCGCGATTATGGCGTGACCTTTGTTTCGTCCCGCGATCAAGGTGAGTTCGCAGAGATTAAGCGCGGCGCAAATCTTTTTGCTTTGCCTGGCAATACTCTATTGCCCCCGTCACTGCTGAACAGCAAAGAGCATTTGATCCCAAGACAATTTGTCTTCTCACAAGCCGATGATGATCCTTCATTACAACCTCGGGCAATGTTTCAGCCGGGACTGGCACTCTACCAATATGAACCGACAATGGTTATCCGGGGTCGCTTTGAAAAACTCGGCGGCGGGCAGGGGTATGTTTGGGGATCGGGCGCCGGATATTTCGAATATATTGTGCCGCGCCGCAAAGAGCGGCGTCGTGTAGGAAAGATTATTGTGCGGGCGCACCTGCAGCCGGTATGGCCGCCTGATGCAAGGCCGGAGGAAATTCGCACGCGCGTGACTTTGTTTGCTAACGGGACGAATTGCGGTTCGCGCCTGATTCCTGTGGAAGATCCAAAATCACCTTTGACTCAGGAATGGCTGGTTGATTCCTGGGGCCCGCGCCTGCGAGCTGCTCGCGGACTTCCTTTGGCGATTCGTTTTGAAGTCACGCCCGATTCAGATTGGATCTATGGTTTGAACATCTCGGGCTGGCCGGTTGGTTATCAAGCGCATGATCGAACGCCGGTCGAAGTTGAGATTAATTGATCCGCGCCTCGGTTACGCTGCCCTTGCACCCAACGCGTTACCTGGGACAATATCTGTCGCCGCAAAATTCTTTGTTCGCTTAGGAGGGTCTCGTGGAACGCAGGACCACTGCCTGGTTCAGTCCGAACTTGCAAATGGAGATGCCGCTGGTCGCCTACGGTCATGCAGGCCAGCCTCTGTTGATGCTGCCGACGGCCGCCGCCGATTATCTGGAGTACGAGAGATTTTATCTGGTCGATTCAATCAAACCGTTCATCGAGCACGGGAAAATCCGCGCTTACTCAATTAACAGCGTCAATCGCTGGAGTTTGCTGAATAAGCAAATGCCGCCCCGGATCAAAGCGGAGCTGTTAACGCGTTACGATCGTTACATTGTCAATGAAGTTTTGCCGCTGATTCGAAATGACGCCGGAGGGGACGCGCGACCGATCACCACGGGCGCAAGTCTCGGGGCGTTTCTCGCCGCAAATGAGTATTTCAAGCATCCGGACCTGTTTCGCGGCACGATTCCGATGAGCGGCAGCTACGACATCAGATCCTTTCTCGATGGCTACTATGACGACAACGTCTATTTCAATAACCCGGTCGATTACCTCTCAAACCTGAATGATGATTTTTATCTGAAGACCCAACTCTCTGACATTCTCACGTCCAAAGGAATTCCGCACACGCTCGATCTGTGGGGGCCGGACGTAAATCATGACTGGCCCTGGTGGCGCAAGATGCTGCCGTATGTGCTGGGGAAGACAAGTCAAGGATGAAGGCGGAAGGATGAAGGATGAAATAAGACAACATCAGGAGGACTCCCACAATGCAAAGTGACCTTAGACAACGAACAAAAAAGTTCGCCCTCAGAATCATCACGTTATATTCGGCTCTACCGCGGCGCGGCAACGCCCTGGTTCTCGGTAATCAGGTACTGAAGTCTGGAACCTCAGTCGGTGCCCATTATCGCGAAGGTTGCCGAGCAAAATCTGATGCCGACTTTATTAACAAGATAGAAGGGGCTCTGCAAGAACTTGAAGAGACGGCTTATTGGCTCGAACTCATAGGTGAAGCCGAGATACTCTCGACGAAGCGTTTGGAACCACTACACTCGGAGGCCGAAGAATTGATGGCAATTCTGGTGACGATAGTAACAAAGGTAAAAAGCAAAGCTCAAAAAACCGTTAGCAGAGGGTAGTTCTTTATTTGGTAGCAGAGAGAACGAGTTTTTTCCTCGGCGATTCAGAAGAACGGAGGGTATCAAGGAGAAGGATTTCTTTCATCCTTCATCCCTTTGTCTTACGGCTCCCCGTCACCCTTCTTTCCTTTCTTCTTCTCAACTTCGCGTGGACGCGTCGCCGGCGCGGTTGGTTCCGCTTTAGGCGCAACAGGCTCGGCCTTCTTTGGTTCCGCACTATTACGCGCGGGTTCGACCTGGTCGACTTTGGGCGGTGGCGGCAAGCCTAGTTCGTCTGTCTTTGGGGTCGTCGGAGTTTCGCCGCTCTGCTCCTGTTCTTCCTTCAGATCAGCAGCCATCTGCGCGCGCTCTTCCGCCAATTCGCGCTGGCGCTGCTTGTACATCTCCTTCATGTCTTCGGGCATCGATGGCGCCTTCGGAAAATCTTCCTTCGGCTTGTCCTTCAAAAAGTCTTTCATGAAGTCGATGAAGAACGGCAGCGCGCCGTGCGCGCCGGTCATTTCATTGCCCAGAGGTTTCTTTCTTCCGGGGTAGCCCATCCATACCCCGGTGACATAGGTCGGCGTGTACCCGATGAACCAAACGTCTGTGTGATCGTTGACCGTGCCCGTTTTGCCGGCCAGCGGAACGCCGAGTGATTGCGCCGCGGAAGCTGTGCCGCCTTGCACCACGCCACGCATCATCGAAACCATCGTCAAGGCCACGTACTCGCTGATGACTTTGTAAGTCGTCTTCTCCCATTCCTCGAGCACGGCGCCATCGCGGTCGAGCACCCGGCGGACCATGTGCGGCTCAACCCGAACGCCCTTGTTCGGAAATGTCGAGTATGCCGAGACCATCTGATCGAGAGGAACCTCGGTGGCGCCCAATGCGGATGAAAGATACGGGGCCATCGGCACTTTGACGCCAAAGCGTCGCAGCATCTGCGCGCCCGTTTGCACGCCAACAGTTTGCAGCAGGTGCACTGCGGGAATATTCATCGACTGAGCGAGCGCGGTCCGCAGAGGCATGTCGGCACAACCCAGCGAGCCATCGTAATTGTGCGGCTGCCAGTCGCCGATGCTGACTGGTGCGCCGCTCACAGTCGTATCAGGCGTCATGCCCCACTCGATCGCCGCAGTATAAACAAAGGGCTTGAAGGAGGAGCCGGTTTGCCGGTACGCCTGATAGGCGTTGTTGAATTTTCCGGTCGGGGTCGCATAGAAATCATAGCCGCCGATCATTGCGATGATCTCACCGGTCTTCGCGTTGAGTGTCATCAGTGCGCCTTCGACTCCGGGAATCTGCGTTAACTCGATCTTCAGGCGACGGTTCTTTTTGTCGACATCTTTAATTACAAATTCTGCGAGGTAACCGGCTTTAAGTTCGTTACGCGGCTCGCGTTTTCCCCAGCCCATATCAGCCGCGGTTACCGTTGCCGTGTAAGTGCCGATGCGCACCTCGGCCTGATTGCGTGCTTGATCGACTTTCGTTACCAATCCCATCAAATAACGGCCGGGAACATAGTCGTTTCGATACCAGTCGGAAAACTTAAAGTTTACCAACTCTTGCTGCGTTGGCGGGCCGGCGCCATTGTTTACAGAGGTCGGAATCATCTGATACGACGATTTCCATCCGGCGTGGGTGTGATCGTATCGGCGCAAACCTTCGCGCATGACTTCGTAACCTTTCTTTTGCGCCGCGACATTGATAGTCGAATAGACGGCCAGACCGGTTTGGGCTACGCGAGTGGTGAACCTGTCTTCCAAATCCTGACGAATAAATTCGACCGGATAATCAAATGCCGGAGATAGGGCCTGGGGCGCCTGATAGTAAGCCGAGTCAGCCAGCTGAACCGGTTTGCTCTTTGCGGCGTTAACTTCCGTTTCGCTGGCGAATCCATTCTTCGCCATTAAGTCGAGCACCAGATCGCGGCGCTCTTTGGCTCTCGCCGGATTTGCAGTCGGTGAATATTCCCCCGGAGCTTTGGGAACGCCGGCCAGCAGCGCAGCTTCTTCGATCGTCAGATCTTTGGCCGGCTTGCCAAAATAAGTTTCCGAGGCAGCTTCGAATCCGTAAGAGTTGGCGCCCAGAAAGATGTGATTGACGTACAACTCCATGATCTGGTTCTTGGTGTAGTAACGCTCGATCTGCAGCGCCAGCATCCATTCATTCACTTTGCGCTTGAGCGTCTGCTCGCGAGTCAGGAAAAGATCCTTGGCGAGCTGCTGAGTCAGCGTCGACCCGCCTTCGACTTTTTTCTTCGTCAGATCGTTCCACGCCGCGCCGATGATCCGGACCGGATCGATCCCCATGTGATCGTAAAAGCGCGTGTCTTCGACGGCGAGGATCGAGTTTTTGACGACCGGCGGAATCTCTTCGTACTTCAGCGGAATTCGTTTCTCGAGTGCGAACTCTCCGATCACTGTCTTGCCGTCATCGGCGTAAATGCGTGTCACTAAGCTGGGCCGGTAGGTCGCCAGCGCCGCGACTTCGCTCGCCGCCTGTGAGTAATTGAGCTGATATGCGGCGATGATGCCAGTCAGTCCGCCAGCCGCCAGTGCCAAAAGAATCACCGCCGGCAGCCAAAACCGGCGCAGAATATGTTTGCGTTCGCCCGGGGGAGCGCTATAGATCGCTTGTGGTGTATATGATTTCAAGCGCCCGACGGGATGTTTTGATGACATGGTATTCCGACCTCTTTGGACTACGATGCTTGACGGGGCAAGCTGGCGACAACGTGGTTTCCCACAGTTTGCTTACAAGGACGACTTCCTCGAGGAAAATTATAGCGTAATGGGCAGTGAACCTCGACATCAGGACGTTCAAGGTCGCGCTGCCGCAGGGACGGGTGGGCCGAGGCCGGCTTTCACGCGATTCGCCAACGCCGAAGGCGTTCGAAATTTAGCCCACCCAACAATTTGAGCCCGCGAAGCGGGCGACAGAACCTTCAAGGGAAGAAAACCATCTCTGTAATCGTCTAAGAATTGCCAGAAAAATTTCCGGCGAAAACAACAATGAAAGCACTAGTTCTGATCATCCTGGTTCTGGAACTTCCGGCAATTGGTTGTTATGGCCGACTGCATGAATCGAGCTATTTCAACACCGCCGGTTCTGATTCATCTCCTTTCCGTCCAATTCATCTGCCCGTCGACACCCATCCAACGATGGTCACGGTCGCGGACGTAAACAAAGATGGCCACGTCGACATCCTCGTGGCGAACGGCGGCAGTGGAAATGTTTCGGTTCATCTCGGAGATGGAAAAGGCGGTTTCTCGCAAGCGAATGGTTCGCCGTTCTCGGCCGGACAGAATCCTGCGGATATCGCCACCGGAGACTTCAATAATGACGGCAACGCTGATATCGCCATTGCGAATCACGGGGTCAAATTGGTAACGGTGCTGGTCGGTAATGGCAAGGGCCAATTTTCGTCCGCGCCGGGTTCGCCAGTCAGCGTCGAGAGCAATCCTCATCCGCACGGGAT
>WNGE01013093.1_pt1 | contig 11293 bp, 14 predicted proteins | sample 5400651 | NCBI WGS metagenome assembly WNGE01 (sample SAMN13153370, study PRJNA577476) | soil metagenome | isolation source: 60 cm soil or saprolite under grassland replicate 2 | place: USA:California | collected 2016-06-15 | reverse complement strand
CGGGGCTGATCCTGAACGTCGGGGGGACCCATTTAGACACTCACCCGCACCTGTCCGTTCCCGGGAGCGCGACGCAAACGGCCGAGAACATAGTTCTGCAGCTCGTGAAACTCGTTCCGTTCTTTCAGGCTCAGCTCGCGAGGGCGATCGAAGGGGACCTGAACGTCTTCGATAATCGTCCCCGGATGCGCACTCATAATAAAGATCCTGTCCGCCAGGTAAACCGCCTCCTCAACATCGTGCGTGACAAACAGAATCGTACTGGCGGTTTCGTCCCACACTTTCAGCAGCAGTTGCTGCATCTCGCTGCGGGTTTGCGCATCGAGAGCTCCAAAGGGCTCGTCCATCAGGATGACCGCCGGACGAAGCGCCAGCGTGCGCGCAATCGCAACTCGCTGTTGCATTCCGCCGGAGAGCGTCTCCGGATAAGCATTTTCAAAGCCGCTGAGACCTACCTCCTGGACCAACTGCGCCACCGTCTCCTTGCGCTTCGCTTCCGGGACCCCGTTGATCTTCAACCCGTATGCTATGTTACCAGCGACCGTCAGCCACGGGAACGAAGTGTACTTCTGAAAGACCATGCCGCGGTCCTTGCCGGGACCGTGCACCGACTGCTCATTCACCAGGACCTCGCCGGTATCGGCGCGATCCAGGCCAGCGATCAAACGCAGCAGAGTCGACTTGCCGCAACCGGAAGGACCCAGCAGAACGCGGAACTCGCCGATATCGCGCCCTTCTCGTGAATATGCGTCTTCAATTTCGAGGTTGATGCCTTCCAGGGCATGCACTATCTCTCCGTTCGCGGAAGGGAACGACCGGCTGACGTTGCGCACGGTGATTTTCGATTTCTTAGGCTCCATGCTTGGCCGCTTTCAGATGTGCGGTGGCGCTGGGAACCGCCGCTCCGCCTCCGGCAAGCGCGGCAGTCGCTTTGCGCCAGGGGAAAAGGCGCCCCTCCAGGAACGTCAGCAGAAACCGGAACAGGAAGGCGGCGATGCCGATCGCGATGATGCCGGCATACACGCGATCGAAATCGAGAACTTTGCGGGCAGCTTCGACCATATAACCCACGCCCTTACGGGCATTCAACATCTCCGCCAGGATCACATAGGTCCAGCCGATGTCATAGAGGATCCGGAAGGACGAGAAAATCGCCGGGAACGACGCGCGAAACACGAGCCACAAAACGTGATGCTGCTTGGCTCCGAGCGTGTAGGCGGTTTCCAATAGAGCGTTGTCCACCCGATTGACCTCTTCGACGACCACTGCCAACAAGTAAAAAAACATTCCGAACCACAGGAACGCAATTTTTTCGGTTTCGTCGATGCCAAACAGAGCGATGAACGCGGGAAGAAACGCGGTGAGCGGCATGGCACGCATGGGCGCAGCGATAGGGTTAATGAGTTCGAACAGCCAGCGGAAGCTGGACATCAGAATGCCAAGGGGGATGGCCACCACCGCGCACCAGAAAAATGCCTGGGCGATCCGCCACCAGCTCATAAATACGTTTCCGAGCAGGTCGTATTCCGTCCACAGCATTTTGAAGGATCGGACTACTCCGAGGGGCCTGGGCAGCAGTGAAAAATGCGGCCCTTGCCAGTAGGGCAAGGCGATCCAGAGCAGCACGATGATGCCCCAACTGAGAAACGGGAAAGCCCATCGGACCCGTGGAGAAACTTCTTTCCGAATAGTGAACCAATCACTCATTGTGACCTGTCGTTAGAGAGTGTTTCATAAACGCCCTTCAGCTAGGAAGGCAGGGCTGAATAGGTTGCGGAGAAACCCTTTCGCGACCCACATCTCGACCTCGGCGGCTAAAGCCGCTACCGAAAACAAAGCGGTTATCGCAGCGCTGAAGCGCTGCGCCACCCACAATCAGGCGCATCGTCGAGTTTTTCCGCAGCCTGTAAAGCCGTGTCCTACCCGAACCGACTTACGAATCACGCTTAGCTCGAAGGGTTAGCATAGACCTTGATGTCGGTGCGCCGATTCTTCTCGCGTCCTTCCGGCGTCGCATTGCTGTCAATCGGTTTGTCCGGACCGTTGCCGGCGGTCCGCAGCCGTTTGGCAGGGAAACCGTATTTTTGCATCAGGTAGGTCTTGACTTCATCCGCCCGTGCGTGGGAAAGCTGAATATTGTAAGCGCGCCCGCCCGTCGAGTCGGTGTTGCCATCGATATCAACGACCGTGTTCTCATAAGCACGCATGGTGCCAGCGAGTTCATCGACCACCGCGCGCGAATCCAGGCTCATGCGAGAAGAATTGGGATCGAAGTAGATGGACCGATGTTGCGTCGCGATGGGTGTCGCGCCCCTCGGCGGCTCTTTGTATTCGATTGGCGCTTCGGTTGACGCCATGGAGAAGCTGTCCGCCAACTTTTCGGCATAGCGGCGATCCAGGCTCTCCTCCGGATTGAAGGTGTGTTTGATGATGCGCAGCTCCCGATACATGTCCTGCGCCATGCCCAGGATATTGTTATAGTCGGCATTCGACCCCGCGCTGCCCATGAGGGAACGGTTGTCGGCGTAATCGGCAAGCTTCACTCCGCCGAGCATGGTCTTCGCCAAATCGGCAGGGATATTGAAATCCTTCACCGTTCCGATCAGGTTGTACGCGCGCTGCGGTTGCGTCTTGATGAACTCAACGCCTTCCAGCCAGCCCTGAGCGAACTTCAGCAAGGTTTGCGGATGCTTGGCGGAGAAACTGTCACTCACCACCAGAATGTCGGCGATGAGGCGGTTGGCGATTTTGGTGTCGTAGATCTTCTTCGATCCGGCCCGCTTGGAGACCGCATCACTCATGTCGGGATCCCAGGCCACGGCGGCGTCGACTTTTTCCTGGGCGAAAAGAGTTGCGGGTTCGATGCCATCTTTGGTGTGGACCGCCTGGTTGAAGATTTCGTTGCGCTGCGCTGTACTGAGTCCGGAAGTCTTGAGCCCATTCCACCCTGCTTGCCGATGACGCCGTCGGCGCCGCGTGACCAGTCCACCATCAGAAAGGCATGCGACCCGAATCCTTTTTCCTTGAACTGGGCGTAGTCTTTGGCGTAAACGTCGGCGGTCGTCAGCATTACATCGACGTTGTTGGTTGCCAGCGCGGCCGCTCCTTCGGTCCAGTCGTCAATGATCTTGAAGGAAACCTTGAGTCCTTTCTTGCCATAGATCGAGTCGGGAACCGTATCGAGCCCGCCATTCGCCACTAAGCCGCCGACACAGCCAACCCACACATTGACGCGCACCCGAACCTCGGCATCGCTGCTCGTCGAAGATGCGGGCAGCAACAGAGGCTTGGAAGCATCCACCGTCTCCCCGCCACCGGAGGCGCTCTTGCCGGCAGTCCACTTGCTGAAATCTATGACGCCGTATCGATTCAGGCTGTAGCCGACCAGGGCTACGCCAATCAGGAAAATAACAACCCATCCGCCTCTCTCAATTTTCACCGCCATACTCTCTCCTCCCCGGCCGTTCCACAACTGTTTGGCTGTCTTCGCTATTTACCAATTGTCACTCCGAGGAGCCGAAGGCGACGAGGAATCGGCAGTTTCTTCCTGGCTCGTGGCCAACTGCAGATCCCTCTCTCCACTCGGGATGACAATATGAAGAAAGATTTCTTCAACAGAGATCCTGGTTCATTTCAACTGTCTTCTACGAAGTCCGTTGTGGTTCCTTTGCGGCGATGGTCTTTTCCGCACTCGCTGGTGCCGCGGCTTGTGGTGACGCGAGGCCCATCTCGATCTTGAATTGTTTCACCAGTTCGGCGGCCTGCAGCTTTTCGGCTTCGTCATCGATTTTGATCTTTTGCTGGTCGACATTGCTCATCGCCATGTCCATGCGAGCTTCGTTGACGGCAGTCGTCTCCTCAATCTTGCGCACCATCTCATCGTGCGTCTGGCTGATCCCGGCAACCTCGAATTGCTCCATGGCATCGGCGACCTTTTTCTGCCACTGGGAGCGGCGGTAGTCGGCGATTGCGCCCAACGCCTCCTGCGTCTTGCGGTCTTTCTCGCGCATAAACGCCTGCTTTACGGCCATGGCTTTGTCGAAGGCTGCGCGCGCGCCGCCAAGCTGGCCCTGATTTCTGGCCAGAGCGCTCTTCGTCTGCTCCAGTTGGGCGGCATAGGTGCCGGCGATGTCGTCGCGATTCGCCTGAATCGCGGCTTTCACCCTGGCAGTCAAGCTGGCCACGTCGTTCTTGTACTTCGCCTCTTCTCTCTCCAGCAGCGTCACGTTGGCCTTCACCATGGCGATGCTCTCATTCATCCGCGGCACCTGGTCGTTCATGTCACGGATATTCTGCTGCAGAATAATCTCCGGGTCCTCCGCCGCAGAAATGAAGAAACCAATGAACGACCGCACCACCCTAGTCAACCGTTGCCACATAGACTCCTCCTGTTCAGGAACGCTGCGCTGTCTTCGATGTGGGCGGCGGCGCATTCACATCGCCCGTGGTAATGGGATTTTCGCTGACAAAATACCCGACCGCCTCGGCGATCTTCTTTTCTTCCTGCTGCTTCTTCAGCCGCCAGCCGGTAAAGCGTTCTTTCTCCCGCGATACTTCTTCGTTGTTGCTTTGAATTTTCGCTCGCTGTTCGGTTACGTACTTATCGATCTGCGCCTGAATCTCACTGTTCTCCTTTGTCTTGCGCGCCTCCAGTTCTTCGGCGGCGCGTTGCTGCACGCGCTCGTAGGTGTCCAGGGCGCGGTCGCGCCGAATCGCGTCCTGGATAATCTCCTTGACGTCCACGCCCGCAGCATCGAGCGCGACCAAAACCGAAGACCGCTTCACGTCCGAAGGCAAATTGCGAATGTGCTCGCTCTCCAGCATTTGCGAAATCTTGAGGATCGAATAGCCTTGCGGCGCCGGCGGGATTTCAGCTGCCTTGTAGATCTCCTCGAACGAAGTGGGATCGGACACTGGCGAAGTAAATTTCGGTTCTGTGGCAATGCTGGATGCGATCTCAGCCACGCTCTGCGCCGCACTCTTGGCACCGGCCGAAGCGTTCATCGCATTCGGCGGGTCTTGCCCGCTACCGGCCGCGTCGTCGACGGAAACGATGTAGTTGTACCACTTCTTGGGCATTCGGCCTCCTGCTTAGCCAAAGCAGTTGCAAAAAGCGAGGGAAATATGGGTGAACCCTGAAAGCTAATTCCCACTGTGCCCTTTGTCAAATATTTTCATATAGTTCCGAGCGCCGCCCAACCTCGGAGCCGGTAGGGCTTGGGCGCCCGAGAAGCTATCGGTGCCCAACCATTTAATCGCACATCTTGAAACTGTTCAATTCAGCTAGAATGAGCGTTTTTACCGTTCACAATGAACCGCGTTCTTGAACGAACGAGATTCTGAAATAGGACAATCGTGCCTGCGAACGACCTCCCGTCGATACTGAGCCGAGTGGTAGAAGCGAAAGCCGAGTACGATATTCGATTGCTCGCACAACAGTTGGGCACCAACTATCGCTCACTCATGTACTGGCTGCGCGGCGAACGTCAGTTTCCTGCGCACTTGCTGCCGCGGATGTGCGTGCTCCTCAGCAATTATGAAGCCCTTGATTTTCTAGAGAGCCAGGCCGGGCGGGTGGCGTTCAAACTCCCGGAACCAAACATCACTCTGGAGAGGCAACTGGTCGCGGTTTCCCACTTGATCAAGGAAGTCGGAGAGGCTCTGGAGAGCGTTGCGGAAACTCTGGCCGACGGCATGGTTGAAGAAAACGAATTGCGGACAACGATTCCCAAGCTTGAAGCTGTCATTCAAGAATGCGCGTCCCTGAAGTACTTGTTAGAAGACCTCCGTAGGAAGAGGAAAAAGAAGACCAAGGGTTGACTTTGGGGAACCGGCTTCTTTACGGGGTGCGTCGCTCCCAGCCGCACTGCCGACACACGATCGGGCAGCAAAAAGGGTTGAGTTGAAAAGAGAAAGGCCGGGCTGTTCGGCCCGGCTCTTCGTGATGAGAAACTTTCCAAAATGCTCAGTTAAGCTCGGATCAGTTTCCCTTTAACATCGTGGCTGCAAAACTTACATGACCAGCGCAAGGCCCTCGAGTTCGCGCTCCAGGACAGGCAGAGAGCAGCCGGCCATTTCCACCCTGCCGGCGGCATCGAGTGCCGCTTGCTGGGAGACACCGTAGCCGCGTCCCATGAGAAAAACCTGTAGAAGCTCGGCTGCGTCGCGGGAGTCGATCATGCCCCCCTGCAAAAGGTCGTTTCGCAAGGCGGATAGTTCTGTCACCGTAAATCTATCCTTGTCTTTCATGGCCGTTCTCACCTCCGACCCTTACTCCCTGTTGCATTAGACTCATCGGCAACCTGTTACGTTGCATGCAATTGAATTGCCGTAACTTTAGTACCCGCCAAAGACCAGGGATCCAAAGTCCTCAAATCGTTGAAACCCGAGGAAATTGAGAAGGTTGCGCGGAAATCAACAGACGGGGCCTGCAAGCCGGGGAGAACGCCGAATGTTGCCAAAATGACATTAAGTGTCGTTTGGCTGAGACCGAAACCGAACTCGGTCGCTCCGCTTCAAGCCGCTTCAATGGTGGCGGCATCGACCAGCAAGATCGGGATGTCGTCCTGAATGGGATAGACGCGGCGGCATGCGCCGCACTTCAAACTTTCCCCGTTTTCTTTCAGGACCATCGGCTTCTTGCAAACCGGGCAGACGAGGATGTCGAGAAGATCCTGGGAAATCATAGCGGCTCCATTTTACGCGCGGAATCGTCGCAAGAACAGCCACTTCAACTGCGATAGAATCGCATTTCTTCCCATCGCGTGAGGTGCGAGTGAGGTGCAATGACCGCCAGAATTCTTGATGGCAACAAAATGGCCGCCGAGATTCGGCTGGAAGTTGCGGCCGAGGTGAGAGCGCTGGCGGCGCTTGGCGTCCGCCCGGGGCTGGCGGTGGTGCTGGCGGGCAAGAATCCAGCTTCGGAAGTGTATGTCCGCGGCAAGGTCAAAAGCTCGGAAGAAGTCGGGTTGTACAGCGAAATGCACCTGCCCCCGGAACGTGCCACGACCGCGGAACTGCTTGCTCTGATTGTCAACCTCAACGGGCGCGAAGAAATCGACGGGATCCTGGTGCAGTTGCCCCTGCCTGCGCAGGTCGATGCGAAGAAGGTTCTGCTGGCGGTCGATCCGGCCAAAGATGTAGATGGGTTTCACCCCCTGAATGTGGGGTATCTCTCAACCCAGCGTTCTGGTCTGGTGCCGTGCACGCCCGCGGGGGTGATGGAAATCCTGCGGCGGGGTGGGGTGCCGGTGCCGGGGCAGGAGGCGGTGGTGGTGGGCCGAAGCGACATTGTCGGGAAGCCGGTTGCGATGCTGCTGCTTAACCAAAATGCTACTGTCACCGTCTGCCACTCGAAGACGCTCGACCTGCCGGGAGTTTGCCGGCGGGCCGACATTCTGGTGGCGGCGATTGGGCGTGCAGGGATGGTCACGCGCGACTATGTGAAGGCCGGTGCAACCGTGATCGACGTGGGCATTAACAAAGTCAGCGACCGGAAGGAATTCGACCGCTTCTTTGCCGGCAACAAGAAGCGCGAAGAGACTTTTCTGACGAAAGGATCGACGCTGGTGGGGGATGTACATCCCGAGGTGGCGGAAGTTGCGGGCGCGATCACCCCCGTGCCGGGCGGCGTGGGGCCGCTGACGATCGCGATGCTGATGGCGAATACGGTGAAAGCGGCGAAGTTGCGGAGAAGTCAGAAGTGAGAAGTCAGAATGCAGAAGTAGAAGAGCTACGAGCCGGAAAAGGTCTGGTTGCTCACGGCTCAAAGCTCGGAGCTAGCCTTTACTTCTGCATTCTGACTTCTGCATTCTGACTTCGCAAAGGTGAACTCGATTGCTGAAGATCGGCCTCACGGGCGGGATTGCGAGCGGCAAAACCATGGTCGGCGAGAGGTTCGTGAAGCTGGGCGCGCACCTGCTCCAGGCAGACCAGGTGGCGCTATGGCTCATGCATCCGGGGCGGGTGGTTTACCAGGAAGTTGTGCGCCGCTTCGGGCGCGAGATTCTCAATCCTGACGGAAGCGTCAACCGCCCTAAACTGGCGGAGGCGGCGTTCGGCAATGCGGCGAGCGGAAGGCCTCCGCGGGTGAAGGAACTCAATGCGGTGGTGCATCCGGCGGTGGTTCGGCACGAGAACGAATGGATGGAGGAAATTGGGGAGCGCGATCCGAACGCGATCGCGATCGTGGAGGCGGCGCTGATCCTGGAAGCCGGGGTCGCGGAGCGTTTTGACTACCTTATTGTTGTGACCTGCCGCCCGGAGCAGCGGGTGGAGCGTTTTTCCCGCAGGCAGAAAATCTCAGAAGACTCGGCGCGGGCCGAGGTGGCCCGCCGCATGGCGGCGCAGATTCCCGACCAAGAGAAAATCAAGGCGGCCGATTTTGAGATCGACAATGCGGGCTCGCTGGAGGCAACCGAAGCGCAGGTGCGGGAGATTTTTGCCACGCTGCGGGACGAGGCCGCGCGAAGAGGCTAACCGTAGCGCCGCCGTCCCGGCGGCTGTCGTGGGGGCCACCGCGACCCTCCGGGCTTATGTTTTCAGTCCATCGAGCCAGCCTAATCTCTTTTCTCGTCCCGGCCGATAGGAAAGCAGGGACGGTGGACTCGTGAAAATTCTCTTAGTCGAGGACAGTCGGACAATTCGATTGGAAAACGAGCGCGCTCTGATCAAGGCCGGGTATGAAGTGATCTGCGCGGAGGATGGCCAATCGGCGCTGCAGCTTGCCAAGGGGCAGCAACCGGACCTGATTCTGCTGGATTTGCTGTTGCCCAAGATGAGCGGGCTCGAAGTGCTTGAGTTTCTAAAAAGTAACCCGGGAACCGCCCAAATCCCGGTGGTCGTGCTGAGTGCTCTTTACGGAAAGAACCGGGAGAAACTGATGGCGGCGGGCGCCGAAGACTACCTAGAAAAGAATTCGCTGATGACGAACGGGCAGAACTTGCTGCCCAAAGTGCTGGAGAACGTAATCTGCCGGATCAATCGCAAACGCGGGATTCGGTTTGCAAGCGTGCCAACCAGCCTTTGAATCTTTCTCCCAGTGGGCCATGCTCGGCAGTTGATACCCAGTCTCTCAACGTGTCTCGCGGCTCGGCATGATCAGCCAATGCAGCAGCGAACTGACCAAACTAAGCAGGATGGCTCCGATCAGTGCAGCGGCAAAGCCGTGCACTTCGAATCCCGGCACCAGCGCCGACGCCAGCTTCAGCATGGCCGCGTTGATGACGAACCAGAACAAGCCGAGTGTCAGCAGAGTCAGGGGAAAGGTGAGGATCTTGAGCAGCGCTCCCAGGGTCGCGTTGATGAAGCCGATCGCAAGCGCGGCAATCAGCGCGGCCATCGGGCCGCTCACGCTGATGCCCGGCACAACCCTCGAAACAATCCACACGGCGAGAGCGCTCAGCACCCAATTCAAGAGAAGACGCACGGGAAGCCTCCTTGGGCGAATGAAGGGACACTATACACCGGGAGTTAGATGCTAACAGCCCGTGGTCGAAGCGCGGTTCGCATATGCCTTCAGGCGTGCCGAGGTGCCGCCTAATGAATGCGCTCTTAGGCGCTGGACTTGGGCGCTTGTCTTTCACGGGCTGCCGAGAGTCAAGGTTTTGCTAACCTTAAAGTCTTCTGTGGCTCCGAAAACGAACGCGGCGCGGCGGCTCGACCAGTTAGGCATTCGCTACGAGTTGCGCGAGTATGAGGTCGATACGGACGACCTGACTGCGGAAACAGTGGCAACCAAGGTCGGGTTGCCGGCGCAGCAGGTTTTCAAAACGCTGGTAGCGCGCGGCGACCGCAACGGAATTTCAATGGCGGTGATTCCCGGAGATCGGGAACTGGACCTGAAAGCGCTGGCGGCTGCCGCCGGAGAGAGAAAGATCGATCTTGTGCCGGTGAAAGAGCTGCAGTCACTTACCGGATACATCCGCGGCGGAGTGACTGCGCTGGCGGCCAAGCGCGATTTCCCAGTTCATGTGGACGAGACGATCGAGCTGTTCGATGTCGTTTGCGTTTCGGCCGGAGTCCGCGGCTTGCAGATCCTGATCGCGCCGGCGGACTACGTACAGGCAACGAAGGGCAGGATTGCGGCGCTGGGGCGGGCGAAGAAGTGAGCATCCAGGAAAGAAGCCGATCAACGCTCTGAGGTCCTCTGTGAACCTCTGTGTCCTCTGTGGCTAACAGAAGAGCGAAGTTTCCATCCCACCGGCCCGGTATTAGACTGATTGAGTTTTCCATGCCGATGCGAGGTCATCCATGCCCACTGCTACCCGCACCAATCCACTCTCATTTCTGACTGACCAACTGGACGAACTCAAAGCCAAGGGCACGCACTTCAAGTTGCGGGTGCTTGACGATGAGCAGGCGCCGGTCTGCACCTTTGACGGCAAGAAGGTCATCAACCTTGCTTCCAACAACTACCTTGGGCTGACGACGCACCCCAAGCTGCGCGAGGCAGCCCTGGAGGCGACGCGCAAGTACGGGGTCGGGTCGGGGGCGGTGCGCACGATCGCCGGAACGATGAAGATCCACATGGAACTGGAGGAGAAGATCGCGCGCTTCAAAAATGTCGAGGCGTGCGTGGTGTTCCAGTCGGGATTCACGGCGAATGCGGGGAGCGTTTCGGCAATCCTGGGGAAAGAAGACTTCATCATCTCCGACGAACTCAACCACGCCTCGATCATCGACGGGTGCCGGTTGTCGCGGGCGAAGATTCTCGTCTTCCGCCACAAGGATGCTGCGCACGCGGAAGAGCAACTCGCCAGCGTGAAGAGCCAGCCGGGCAAGAAACTCTTAATCAGCGACGGAGTGTTCTCGATGGACGGCGACATTGGTCCGCTGCCCGGTTTGTGCGAGTTGGCGGAGAAATTTGGCGCCATCATGATGGTGGACGACGCGCACTCTTCCGGTGTGCTCGGACGCAACGGGCGCGGCACGATCGACCATTTCGGCATGCACGGGCGCGTGGATATTCAGGTGGGGACCTTGTCGAAGGCCATTGGCGCGCTGGGCGGATACGTCTGCGGGACACGCGATTTGATTGATTATCTTTATCATCGAGCGCGGCCGTTTCTGTTTTCGACGTCGCATCCGCCCTCGGTCGCGGCGACCTGCATTGCGGCCTTCGATGTTCTGGAAAACGAGCCGCAACTGATGGAACAACTGTGGGCGAACACGCGCTTCTGGAAGAAGGAACTCGGCCTGCTCGGCTTCGACATCGGCGGCCGGACCACCCCCGCCAGCGAGACTCCGATCACACCCATCATCATCGGCGACGGACGGCTGACGATGGAGTTCT
>WNGE01011157.1_pt1 | contig 11295 bp, 9 predicted proteins | sample 5400651 | NCBI WGS metagenome assembly WNGE01 (sample SAMN13153370, study PRJNA577476) | soil metagenome | isolation source: 60 cm soil or saprolite under grassland replicate 2 | place: USA:California | collected 2016-06-15 | reverse complement strand
GAGGAGATCGACGTGCAACAACCAACGCATCCCGGTGGCGGCGAAAATTACGGCTGGCGTGTTCGCGAAGGAAGCGTTCAAAATCCTGCCTTTCCTGGAGTACCCACGCCGCCGGGCGCGGTCAATCCGATATTCGATTATCCACGGTCGGTCGGTCGAACAGTGATCGGCGGTTATGTCTACCGCGGCCAGCAGATCCCGAATTTGCGTGGCGTTTATGTCTTTGGCGATTACCTCGGTCCAGACTCGGGTCCGAGCGCCGGTCAAATATTCACTCTGAATTACAACGGCACCATTGCTTCAAACTTCCAGAACATTACCGGGCAGCTTTTTCCGACGAGCGCCGGCGGCTTTACGCTCGGTAATCTCTCCTCGTTAGGCGAAGATGCGAATGGCGAGCTTTACATTACCGACATCCGCAACGGTAGCGTTTTCAAAATCGTGGCGGTCGTGAAGAGTGATTTCAACGGCGACGGTAAGGCAGACATCCTTTGGCAACATACCTCAGGCGCGCGCGCAATCTGGATCATGAACGGCACAACCTTCGTCAGAAGTGTGAACTTGGGAACCGTGGAGATTCCCTGGAACATCGCTGGTTCGGGCGATTTCAATGGGGACGGCAAATCGGACATTCTTTGGCAAAACAGCTCTACTGGCCAGCGCCTTATCTGGATCATGAATGGCACCACACATACATCCAATGTCAGTTTGGGAACGGTGGCGACATCGTGGAGCATCGCTGGTTCGAGCGACTTTAACGGGGATGGCAAATCGGACATTCTTTGGCAAAACAGTTCTACTGGCCAGCGCCTTATCTGGATCATGAACGGCACCACGCATACATCCACCGTCAATTTGGGATTCGTGGCGACATCGTGGAGCATCGCTGGTTCGAGCGACTTTAACGGGGACGGTAAATCGGACATTCTTTGGCAAAACAGTTCTACTGGCCAGCGCCTTATCTGGATCATGAATGGCACCACGCGTACATCCGCCGTCAATCTGGGATTCGTGGCGACATCGTGGAGCATCAGAAATTATTGACCGCCAGCGCCGTAGTTTTCAGGCCAATGGCACAATCGGTTACGACGAGCTTGCCTGGTTGACCGTCACAAAGTAAACGGCAAAGAGATCAAGTCGGTAGCCGATCTGGCCGAGCGTGTGAAACAGCCCATCGAGCGTTTCATCAAGATTGAGACCGAGGAAGATCCGAAACAGATCGAGCTGGATGCTGCGCAAGTGGCCGCTGAAGCAGGCGTTCTCCAGGAAAACTACGGCATCTCTTCGCTGCACCGTCTCGATTGAGCCGAAACGGCGGCTAACTTCAGCCTGCCCTGAGGGAGCCTAGGGAGTCGGGTACGGGCCAACGGCGTTCCTTGCCGCGGCGTTAAAAAGACCGCCGCGCAAAGAAACACAAACACCGCCGCGGCGCCCGTCCATTCCCAAAAACCCAAGTGCCAAAACACCGAATGCCGTAACGCAGCGCGAATAGGCATCGTCCAGGTTACTTTCAATCGAGTAAGCACCAGCAAACATTCGCTAGATACAAGCCCAACCAACGGCAGCAGCGTCAGGCACGACCAAGTCCAGAACAATCGAGCCCCAAATAGCCTTCGTCCGCGGCCTTTCCACGCGCACCAGCAGCCACACAACATTCCGATTGCGATAAATCCCGCGGAGGAGCGGGCAAGAAATTCGTGCAGCCGGCGGATTCCTAATACAGAGTGCGCGTGCTGCGGCACGACAAGAGATGCGCAAATCAGCACAAGAATTCCCACCATGAAAGCCCCGCTGCTCACAAGAGCCACGCGCGGCGCAGCTATTTTCAAATACCACCCCAAATATCCGGCGAACGGTAGCATCAACAACGCCGCGACCGATATTCCGCAAGCGGGCATCCAATAATGGGCGGGGTTATCGCGCGGCGACAACAGGTTACAAATAACGCGATAACGCCAGTCGTAATTTTCCGGGAACATCCACGCGGTCGCGCCAAGCGTTCCGAAAAAGGAAAGGAAAATCAGGACCAACAACACAGCCAGAATTCGTTTGCGATAAAACATTGGCAAAGACTCGCACCCACGATCAAAGCTGCTCATCGGGCGCGGCGTTGCCAGAAGGCCGCGGTTTGACCAGAAAGCGGTCGACTTCTTCGTTGTAGGTTTGGAATGGATCGCCCATGACAAGAAAATCGCGGCTGTCGCACGCGATTGAATCCCAATTGATCACGTACGGAAAATCGCAATTCTGAAAAAAAGCCGCTGCGTGCGCACGACCCGATGCACGCGTATTGGCAGGCGGAACATGTGTCGCATTAGGGCGTCGGACGCTGTTGTTCCACTCCGCAATTCGCTTGCCCGGGGTGACGCCAAAGAATAATCCCCGGGCCGCGTCGATGTTGTGATATTCGAGATCGACGCTTTGCAACCAGGGATGATCCCAGGTCAATTTCTCTGATTCCATGAATGTCTCGAGCAACCATTTCTTCGTAATCCAATCGACACCGCCGATCAGTGACTGCTGGTTCTGTTCGAGCGCTTCAAGGACGAAGCCCCAGTTTTCCAGTAACCAATTTGTTTCCGCGCTCCTGTTCCGCAGATATTTTTGCGCTAGTTGATGGAATTCCCACTGCACGTCGAGCGCACGAATGGTCTTGCCGTTTTCAAGATCGACAATCCACCGTTGAGTGGGATCGCGTGAAATATTGCGGGTGCTTTGCACGGCATCGGCCAAGACAAGGTTTCGGGGCAAGCGGCCATCCTCGAGTAGCGATAAAACACAAGAGGTCGTGCCGATCTTCAGCGCAGTGGCAAACGGACTCATGTTGGAGTCGCCGATGAGTAAATGAAGGCGCCGATATTTTCGATAATCGGCCAGGGGCTCATCGCGCGCATTGATAATGGCGCGATTAAATTGCACCCACTGATAGATGTCGTTCACGATGTGATCGGCGCGTTGACTGAGCTGAAAATTGACCTGCGCTTCTGGCTGGGGCGGCTCAAAGTCGAATGCGAGCGGATTGGATTGGCCGACACGACCGGCGCCGGTAAAGATCTGCCTGGTCGCCAAAAAAGTGAGCAACGTTCCCAGAATCGGCGGCGTGAATTGGGCCTCCCGTTTCATCAAGTAATTTTCATGGCAACCAAACGTGGCGCCGGTGTAATGATCGACATTGTTTTTTATAAACGACACACGGCCATCCGCGCCCAAGGCAGCAAGCGATGATTGGAGCAGGTCGTCTCCGGCGAGTTCGTAGGTGACAATATCGTGCAGATGCAAACACTCCGGCGATGCATACTCGATATGCCCCATGTCGAGGTAGAGACGACCGCCATTGAGAAGGAAGCCTCCGTTCCCTGGCGGTTCCTCGTAGTCGCGGTAGTGCAAATCGATCGTGCCGGCTTTAGCCTTTCGGAAAAGATAGTTCTTAACCTTGGCCGGCCAGAGCTCAGAATTAACGTGCGGTTCTTCTTCGCTAAGGAGGCAGCCGTACTCGGTTTCTATTCCAACGATCCGATCCATTTTAGTCAGTTAACGACAGCGATTGAAACCATTTAATCACTGAATCTTTAAATCTCTAAATATTTTCGCAGGCGTCCGTAGCAGAGCGCGGCCAAAAAAATCGCCTTGCAAGGGGGTGTGAATAACTGTTAATAACATGCAATAAATCTAGAAAGTTCGTAAAATGGTCCCTGACATAAGAGACTTGGGTCTTCGTAGTCCCTGTGAGAAGGTGGGCGGCTTAGTTTATTTCGGCCGGATGCTGGATAAAATTCGGAGTCATGCGACAGGCGAATTGCCTCCGGATTATCAGGCGAACCTAGGCAAAGGTTTCGATGGGAGTTGCGTCCGGTTGTTGCAGGTAGATTACGATGAGTTAGTCGAGCGCGCAAAGCAAGGCGGCACGGATGACGAAATCTTGCGGTGGTGTTTCAGCATGGGGCGGCAACCGTCCGACGATGAAATTCGCGTGTGGAATGAATTCATGCGTAAACGGGGCTGGAACGATGAAGTCTCGGAAACGCTTGAACGGCGGAAGAAGGAAGCCGGCATGGCTGCCCGATCGGAGGTCGAGACGATGTTCGCATTTATCGACGCCGACGAAGGGCGCTCACCAAACGCCAACCATCGATAGCATCCCGGAACATCGAGTTAGATCGCCAGATTCTGTAGGCGCGTCGTTAACGCTGGCCTGCGGTTAACGACCCCAGCTGCAACTGCAGATGTTATTCAGACAGCGTGTCGATCCGCTCCGCGAGTGCAAAGTCGAGCTCGGTCAGGCCGCCTTTGCTGTGCGTAGAAAGAATCAGGCGCACTTTGTTGTAGCGGATGTCGATGTCAGGATGATGTTCCTCGTCGTCCGCCACTTCGGCCACTGCATTTACGAAATCAATCGCATCGGCAAAATCATCGAACTCAAAAGTCCGTTCAATGTGCTTCTTCTCCAGTTCCCATTCCGGAATTTTCTTTAGGCGGGTCTTCAACTCATCCGCTTTCATCAAATCAGCCATAACGGGGAACGAGTAACATCCTGAAAGCGTTTTGCAATGATGAATCGCTAACGAAATTTTTGCCCTGGCGGCGGCTCTAAACTGCCAGGATTTTTCGCAAGTTTTTCGCTGAATCGAACACTTCCACCGCGCACTCGCGCGCGCGCTTTGAGCAACGCGTCCAGTTTGCGAGCACCGCTTTCATCGCCTCAGCCGCTTCGGCTATTCCATTAACAAACTCAAACCCACTCTCGTGCGGGAGATAGTTCGCCGCGCCCGTATCCTCGGTAATAACCGGTCGTCCCATTGCGAGAAAGGCGGCGCCGCGATCGCTCAGCCATCCGGTCCGCCATGCCACATCCACACCTTTGATCGCAGTGAATTCGCCGAGCGCACTGGCGATGTACCGGCGATAAAAACCGGGAGTGCGCGCAACGCGGTGTGGATCGACAATATGCCAGCCGCGCCTAGTAAGCCGCGCCCTCTCTGGATCGTCCGCATTAATGTTCATTGCCAGCTCGAAGCACGCTTCTGGAATTTGCTTCGGCAGATCAAGATAAGGTTCGAAGGCAAATTTCTTGGAAAGATCGGGAAATGTGCCGTTAACTTCCACGGCCCCAGTCCAATACCATTGACCAATTGTCGTGAACTTAGGCGCCGTCGGACGCGGCCGGCGTCGAAGAAGTTGGGTATCCGCCAGCGGGTAAAATGTCTTCCACGAAAGGGGCGACTTTGGCAGTTGGCAATCGCCTCCGTAAACGTTAAGGCCGATCGTCCAGAATTCGTCGTGGAACGACTGGCCCATCTCCAGCTTGGTCATCCAATAAAAAATTTCGCTTGGATCGAGGTCGCAGAAAATGCGGCGTTCGAATTGCAGAAGAAATGGCGGATGAATCGAATAACTGAGATTGAGCAGCGCGTTTGATCCCGCTAATCGATCGAGTAGAGCGCGCCTCGACATTCCGAAGCAGCGCATCCCGCCAAGATCATGCGCATCCGATGCGGGCTTTTGATAAAGCAAACAATACCGACCACCAAGTCCGTGTTCGCGTAATCTTCGTTGGAAATTATCGATCCTGGCCTGGTCGGCGCGCGAATCGTTTGTCGCCGGCAAGAGCTCCAGCCAGATCGCGTCCAGTTTCAATCTACGCAATCCGAGCATCCATTGCAGCGGCACAGAAAAATTGCCACCGCCTTCGCGGTACTTCGCTGCAAAACCGCATCCAAGAAAGATAGTCATAGGCTGAGACGATCGTGGCAACCGCTCAACCATGGAGGAAGCAGCGCGCTCTCATTGTGCCTTTGGAAGCAATCGGGAGATCAGCAGCAGCAGCGCAAGAACGACCACGGCGAGAACACCCCAAAAGATGGAGTGCGCGGAACCACTGAGCGTTTGCGTGATCCGCTCGGTTTTGGAATCCGTGCGTTCCTGCCTCCCAAGTGTCGCGAATGCCCGTTCTGCGCGGAAAAGCTGATCTGCGATCAAGGTCACGTCATATCGCGGGGAAGCAGCGCTACGGTTTCCGTAATAGATCCAGATTGGCTGCCTGGCATCGGACCCAGCCTTGAAGACAAGTCGGGTAACGGGGTAATGGCCGCGAAAGGTACGCAGGTTGATCGCAGGATTGTCGCCATTATCTGTCTCTAAGAAAAGTGTGTCGCTCCTCGGTGTAACCTCAAGGTGAATTGCAAATTCCCGCGTTGTCTCACCTGGCACTTTTTTCCAAGTCGCGCGGCCGAGCTCGCGAGGAAAAGAATTGCCCCGCTCGTCCGCCACTTCTTCCCATAGATGCATTTCGCGTTGGAAAAGCACAGAACCAGAAGTGCAAGTAATTCTAGCGATCGGCATGCCGGCTTGCGGTAATCGCAACGACCACCGCGAGAGCCTCGGTTTTTTCGGATCGTTGGCCGGGGTTGGTGCCAGCGAAATCGAGCGGGAAATAGAAGTACGCTCAAGAAGAAATGGAAGTTGTCGATCTTCGGTCACGATCCTCAAATCACGCTGATCCGGCGCCGCGCGTGCCAGCACATCGGGATCCAGTTCGATCTGTTGCGCCCCGGCTTTCGACACTTGAATGGGCTTGCGAAATTTCCAATCGGCGAGATCGATTCTTGCGCCGGTTAACGGAAGCTCAGCAAGATTGTCCGGCGGCTTGTAATCGGGGCTCGCCATCAAAGAGGCTGGTCGCAGTTCAATTGCCGCAGTGCTCTTTAATTTGTCGCTCAATTCCGACAGATCGTAGCGCGGTGCCGAGCATTGAGTGTTTCCGGAAAGTAACTGATACCGGCCCGGCTCACCCGCTAGGAATACAAGCTGCGACACGCGCCTGTCGGCATCAACCGCATCGATAACCATTGGCGGGCTGTCGCCGTTATCGATGAGCACGATTAATTCGCGACCGCGAATTTGAGTGTCGATGGGGATTTCGAGATACGATTCACTTTTGCCGTTCAGATCCACGCGATAAATCGACCCGGTGCAGAGCGTCAGTTCGCGAATACTATCGTCAGCCAATTCCGGGATGGCGATCGTGACTAAGCGTGCAAACAATCGATCGGACGTTTTGATCCGCAGAGATGCTATCGTCAAATTCGTCGCGCCAAGATCAACTGCCAGGCGTGTGATCCCCAGACTTTCGTCACGCGACTTAATTGACATCGGGAGAGGTTCGACCGGTGCTCTTGTTTCGGCGACCCGCAGTCGCACGCCGGTGAACGGCACCGCAGCGGTGCGGCTGTCATCGAGCGTCAGGCGCAGAAATTCCCAAGCGCCCTCGGGAAACGAAACACCCAGATTCTCTGCGCCGCCGGTCATTTTAAAAATCGGTTTGTCGGTCGTGATCTGGCGCCACTGCGCGCCGTCATGCGAACCTTCCACTTGGACAGCTTTAATGAATTCAACGCCTGGAGGCGTTTCGAAGGTTACGCCTTTGAGCAAGGATTTTGTTCCCGTTGTCAGCGTAATCCGCGTTGCCGTTGGTTCGAGCGTGGTGCGCAATTCCTGGGATCGTAGCACGGACTCGTGACGAGGCATCGGTCGATCGATCAAGTAAGGTACTTCACGTCCCGCAGGGTCCAATATGCGTACATCTCCAAGATCGGGACGCGAAGCATCGAGCGTTTCCGCGGGCAGATTTATCCGGATCAGTCCGTTCGCCGGTACATCGATGGTTTGGCTGAATCGCCACTCGTTCGGCGTCAATGCACCGAGCGATCTGGCGAACAAGAACGCCGCGACCAGAAAACCTGCCGTCAACCCGTTCGACCAGCGAACCTTCGACTGGAATTTCATCGGATCTGCTTTTCGGAAAGAGCGAGAAAGCGCTGGTAAAGGAAAGACGCGAAGATCGCGATGATTGCGACGACGACGAACGCGGCGATTCGATAGAGCTGATCCAGTTGGGAAAGGTCGTGCAGGAACAGTTTGAGAATGGTGACACCAAGTAATCCGAGACTCGCGTATCGCACCGGCCTGACTGTTCGACGAATCCCAATAATCAGGAGCAACAGCGCGAACAGCGCCCACGCGATGCTGTAGCTCATGTCGCGCGCGAAGTTTCCGGAAAATTGAAACGTGAGCGCGGCCATGCCCGGCCGGCTGAAGTAATCGGCGATCTCGATGTTCAACAATAGAAACGCGAGCAGGGTGCCGAGCGTGTAAAGCAACGGTTGCATGTTGCGACCGAGGACAAGATTTCGCGGTGGCGCAAGGAGCCGCGCGGCAACGAAGAGGCAAATCGCCACGGTACCATAGGTGTAAAGATACCAATTAAAGATCGGCGTTGCGGAACGGGCATGATAACTGAGGACGGCCGGGTTTAGCGCGAGCCGCGCAAACGCAACCACCAACAGAGCAGTTCCCACCAAACGCAACCCCCGATGTGGCACGCGATGGAACAACCAGCAGAGAGCGGCACCTTCAAGCGCCCAGCCAAGCGTGATCCATTGGCGGTCGAACTGAATGGGAAAGATAAGAGTGATGAAAAACAGCGCCGCGCCACCAAACAATGCGAGCTGCGCATTTAGCGCTGGATTTTCCGCAGGCGTGCGTTTCAAAAGAACGATGAGCCCGAGCAGCGATGGCACGGCGAACAGAGCGGGAACCAAACCGAGCATGCCATTCGGATAAGCGGTGCGCATCACGTCATAAACGAGGAAGAAGTGTAACGGCGCAGACAGCGCAGCTGTCGCCCAAGGCATTGTTTTTGCGGCGAATTGTCGATGGAACAAAAACGGAAAAACCGTGAACAACGCGGCAAGTCCAATGTACCAGGCGAACGGCAGCGTTGCGCGGTCGGGATTGAAGTGCCCCAAATGCCAGGCGTATTCCAATGCCAGGGTCGATCCAAGACCAACCGCTGAAAGCAAATCCAGCGAAAATATCTTCGCCATGCCGAGAAGAAGAACGACGAACACAACTGCCAGCCCAAATACGGGCGACGGATTTGCCAGCGGGAGCCGGAGCGTCACCATGATTAGTAGAAGAAAAGGGAGCGTCGCGGACAAAGCGGGAAGCTGAATCGCGAAATTGGCCGGATCGCTAAGACTGCCGAACAATTTTCCTCGCGTTGTAGTTGCAAGCCCTGCGCCAGCGAGCAGTTGTCGGCACGCCCAAACCGCCACAAGCAGAAAGAAAATGGCGAAACATCCAAGAAGGAAGAGAGACGTTGGCAAGCCTGTGAGCTCGACCGGGATTCGGAAAATCCGAAAATCCATCCGCCAATTACAACGAACGTAAGGACTAAAACGACGAGGATCGGCAGCAGGATGCCGGTCGCGACTGCCAAGAAGATGGCCAGCAGATCCACGCACAACACGAGCGGCCAGACCAGAAACGAAACGGCCGGCAAGTTGAAGATCGGCATCAGAACCAACAGTAGCGCCAGCGCGGGAAAGAGATGACCCCACCACTGCATCTTGATCTGGCGAACGCGCTGAAGCACCAGCGGCACCGCTGAGTGAAGCAGTGCGAAGACGAAAAAGGCCGCAAGCGCTGCGTAAAGATTTTGTGTCGTGAGATACCACGCAGTCCAGATCGCCAGAAACACGAATACAACAAGACCCGTTGCTGTACTAGTGTTCGCGAGTTTTTCTTTCAGGAAAACGGTCGCGAGCAGGCCGATGTCCGCGAGGAAAATGTAGCTCAGCAACAGCACCGGCCGATGTCCAAACGCTTGAAATGAGAGAAAATAAAAGCCCCAAAGAATCGCCGTGCCGCCCATCCCGATCGTCGCGGCCGAGAGAGCGCCTTCCGATTTCGAAGCGTGTTTTGTCGAAGCCAGTACGCTGCAAAAGAGAAGTTCGAAGCCGAGGAAAATTGCCATCGGCACGAACACCTTGTCGCCAAGAAAGTACTGCTCGCGGAGGAAGAACTGGGTCACCCAACCGATCTGCATGAGCACGGTTCCAATCGCGCCGAGAATAGGAAGCGCACTCCACTCTTTCCTGCGTGCCACCATCAACAGGCCGATATCAAGCAGCGCGATATAACCGAAAAGACCAAACGGATTATCCTGCCTAGTTGAAAGCAGGATTGGCGTAAGAAAACCGCCAGCCATGCCGAGAATCGCCACCGCAATCGCATTCAGACGCACCGCGAGCAGGAACGCCACCGCCGTGATCAGCGTCATCAAGAGGAAAGTTGGAACCAAGCCGAAGAACGCGAAATAATAGAACGACCGGCATGCGAAGGTGACGGCGTAGAGAATAAGGGTTCCGGTCGCACAAAGCGTTTGTGCCGTAACCACGTTTTCCTTCCGCTTCAGCGCCAAGCCACCGACAACCAAAATCAGACCCACAGCAAAACCGATCGCCACGCGGACTTCCGGCGGAATGAGATTGTGCTCGAACGAGTATTTTACGAAAAACGCCACGCCGAGGAACAGTGCCAGTCCACCAATCCATGCGAATAGTTTTGCTCCCATAAACTGCTCCCAGTTGATGGCGGGAAGCGAAGGTTGCGCCGCCGGCGGTTCGGTAGAGGACGGTCGAGATGCCGCAGCGGCCATTACTTCCTCTGGTAAAGGTGGCGGAACGGAAACGGGCCGTGCCTCCAGGGACTCCGCAATCGACGGAGAAACGAACGGCTCGTGCTCTGCCGTTTCCGTTTCCTTTTTTGTCTCGAACGGTCGCTCTGTTGTCGGTTCGCCCGGCGGGCGCCTTAGCATCTGTAACGCCGCTTCCACGCCGCGCAACCTGGTTTCTAAATCTTCAACGGATCGCCGCGCGCTCGTCGCTTTAGCGATTGCGACTAGAGGCAGCACGAAACAGACGGCGATGACAGCCAGCAGGAGAAAAACCAGAGCTTCCATAGATTAAGGTGTGCGAACCGGTTCATATAATGCACGCTTTGGTGCGGTTCCGTGAATCGATAAATTTGCCGGTTAGCATCGAATTATTCGATCATGAACATTCATCACCTCGAGCTCTTCTATTATGTCGCGAAACACGGCGGCATTGCGGCGGCCGTGCGCAACATGCCGTATGGAATTCAGCAACCAGCTGTAAGCGGACAAATCGCCAAACTCGAGGAAGCTCTCGGCGCGAAGTTATTTAATCGAAGGCCGTTTTCGCTCCTTCCGGCTGGCGTCGAGTTGTTCAAGTTCATCAAGCCATTTTTCGATGACATAGAGAAGGTCGCTGGCAGAATCCGCGGCGCGTCGCAGCAATTGCGCATCGCCGCGCCTTCGATCGTGCTGCACGATTATGTTCCCGAATTATTACGGCGGCTTCGACGGCGCTTTCCAATTTTCCGACTCCAACTTCACGAGGCGGCACGAGCCGACGCCGAGAGATTGTTGCAGGC
>WNGE01008101.1_pt1 | contig 11295 bp, 10 predicted proteins | sample 5400651 | NCBI WGS metagenome assembly WNGE01 (sample SAMN13153370, study PRJNA577476) | soil metagenome | isolation source: 60 cm soil or saprolite under grassland replicate 2 | place: USA:California | collected 2016-06-15 | reverse complement strand
GGTCAAGTTCCACCTGGCGAACATCTTCCGCAAGCTCGACGTGACCAACAGGACTCAGGCGAGCCGCTGGGCCCATTCTCACGGCCTCGTGCAGATGGACCAGGTTCCCGGGCGAGAGCCCGAGACTACGGCCGCGTAGCGGCACTATGCGCCTGCGCGCGCCTTTCTTCGGCTGAAGCACGCCAGTGCAACGATGACTGGCGCGATCTGGTCGAGGTCTTCGCGGCGCACGTAACCGCACTCCCGTGAGAGCGAGTGGTGCTCGACATCGCGCTCATTTGATTCCTCCTCTTCGCTCCAGAGGCGCAGAACGAGGGAGTCGGGGTAGCGGCCGGCCGGCAGATCGGTGGTCGTGCCGAGCTGAGCAGACTCCTCCGTGTCGAGGATGATCAGATCGGGACGGCCGGTGCGGGCCGACGAGGCGGCTTCCGGTGCTACGGCCTCGACGTCCGCGATCGCGCCCTGTTCGGCGAGGGCAGCCGAAACGCCAGTGCGCAGTCCCGGATCATCCGTGACGAGGAGAACTTGGAGCTGATTCAAAGCAACCTGCCTGGGTTCGAGGGGAGGCCTCGCAACTATCTCGCTTCAGGCGTAGCGTGGCTACTAGACGAGCGGCGAGGTGGTGGTCGTTTTCCCCGCAAAGAGCGATCTCAGGGCCAGGCCGTCCGGCTAGGTCGTCTGTCTCATACACCGTTGGGCGTAGCGGAACAAGATACGCCGAGCGGTCAATAGGCACGGGCCAGGCCCGTTGATAGCTTCGCCGCCATGGTCGAACTGCTACACGAGGGTCCGCCGGTCATCACGGATCGGCAGCGTCAGGTGATCGAGCTGATCGCTAACGGGTGCTCGAACGAGGAAGTCGCTCGCCACCTCGGCATCTCGCCGCGCACGGCGAAGGCTCACTCGGACGTGCTCCGGCAGAAGCTCGGTTGTTCCCGGCGCCGGCAGATCCCGAGCGCCTACCGCGCGCTGACCGGCAAAGACCCCCTCCCACAGAGCCTCGGGGCGGTTTCCGCCGTCTCGGGGGACTGACGGCCCGCGCCTGCGGCCTCTCGGGGTCGCAGGCGCGGAGTCTCCCTTAGGACACCTTGGCCCGAGACCCGCTCGCGTTTACGCTACGCCCACGGGTCCTGAGGAGCCCGGGGCAGGATGGCTACGACAACGGCGCAAAAGAGCGGGGCCCGGCGCAGCCACATAATCGAGCGCCCGCGGCTGACGCGTCTTCTCGACCAGACGTCGGCGCGCGTCCTCATGCTCGTCGCCCCCGCGGGGTACGGCAAGACGACACTCGCAAGGCAATGGCTGGCGGACCGCCCGCACGCCTGGTACCAGGGCGACGCCGCTTCGTCCGATGTGGCGGCCCTCGCCCTCGGCCTTACAAAGGCTGCCGGCGAGCTCCTCCCGGACGTGGGGCGTCGCCTCCGCGAGTGGCTGCCGACGAGCCGCGAGCCGGAACAGGAGGTCGACGTCATCGAGCGCTTCCTGACGGAAGACCTCGAGGCCTGGCTGGACGAAGCCTGGTTCGTGGTCGACGACTACCACCTCCTCTCGTCGACCGCAGCCGAAGACCTGATCCGGAGGCTCTTCGGCACAGGTACCCGTCACCTGTTGCTGACGAGCCGCCAGCGGCCGGCGTGGTCCTCTGCGCGCGAACTGCTCTACGGCCACTTCTTCGAGCTCGGCCAGAGCTCGCTTGCCATGACCGCGGACGAGGCTAACGACGTCCTGGCAACCGGAGACGCCGAAGCTGCCGGCGGCCTCGTCGCCCTGGCCGACGGCTGGCCGGCCGTGATCGGCTTGGCTGCCCTTGCGCCGGGTGCCATCAACGTAGGCGCCGCCCTTCCCGAGCGGCTACACGACTACTTCGCGGAAGAGCTCTTCGCGTCCCTGCCGGAAGAAAGCCGCGACGGTCTCTGCCGCCTCGCCCTCCTTCCGGTCGCAAGCCGAGCCGCAGCAGAAGCGATGCTCGGGCGCGAAGCCGGCCAGGTTCTCGCGGTTGCTCGGGAGACCGGCATGTTCGCAGCGGAACCGGCCGACGAGGAGACCTTTCATCCGCTCCTTCGGGCGTTCCTGATGCAGAAGCTCCGCGAACTGCCTGGCCCGGACGTCACGGAGGCTGTGGACCGCGCGGTCGAGTTTCTGATCCAGGTGGGTGCATGGGGCGACGCGTTCTCCCTGATCTCCGACTTCGATCGGCATGACCTGCTGGACGGTTTGCTAGCCGAGTCGATCGTTCCCCTCACGAGGGAGGGCCGACTCGCCACGCTCCGAGAATGGCTCGAGTACGCCCAGCGGAGTGACCTTGCCTCTCCGTATTTAGACCTAGCGGAAGCCGAGCTGACGTTCCGTCAGGGTCATCTTGAGAGCGGGGGAGTTCTAGCAAGGGCAGCAGCTTCGTCACTTAGCTTCGATGATCCGCTCCAATCTCTAGCGCATTATCGTGCGGGGCAAAGCCGACACCTCGTCGATGACAGTCTGGGAGCTCTTGAACATTTCAAGTCTGCACACGTCAGCGCCAAGACTGAGTCGGATGCAGCGAATGCGCTATGGGGCGAGTTCATCGTCACCTTCGAACTTGAGAATGCAGAGGCAGTCACGCTTCTTGACACGCTTGAGCGTCTCGGTATCAAGGGTGGCGACTCAATCGCAAGAAACGCCTGTGGCCGTTTACTGCTCGCCTTCTGTGAAGGTGGAGTCGTTCCTCCTCTACACGAATTGTCGTCTGTCGTCCAGCTAGCTCGAGAGGCTACCGACCCGTTAATCAGGTCTGCGCTGCTGAGAGCAGTTGCAGGCCTACTCGTACTCGGGGCCGAATATAACTCAGCTCTTGAGGTCGTGGACCGTGCGCTCCACGATGCTGAGCGCTTCCACATCGATTTCGTCCGTCCTCACACTCTTGTCAGCCGTGCGGCTGCGAAGATCGGCCTAAGAGAGTTCAGGGATGCGAATGCCGTACTCCGGGAGATCCAAGCAGCGTCCCGCCGTATGAATGATCCTTATCTGGCCGCCAATGCAGACATTCTGCGGTGCAAACTTCTGCTGAGCGAAGGATCGCCAAAGGCGGCTTTAGACGCAGCTTCGGGCGTCTGGTCACGTGGGCCAACGCCATCCCGCCAAATGGAGTTCGCTGTGACCAAAGCGGCGGCTGTGGCCTGCGCCGGCGATCCCAGGGCCGCACTCAACATGCTGGAGCAAGTCGTCGATCTCAGCACCTGGCTCGAGCCGCAACTGCTTTTCCGGTGGGCTCGGGGTATTTGCTCTTTGCTGTTAGAAGAGGAGAACGCTTTAGAGGAAGTAACACGTGCATATGTTGCGACGGCATCGGCAGGAGCTTACGACGTATTCATCTTCGCAAATAGGCTTCATCCTGCGATTCTCAATACGCTTACAGCCGATGAGACGCTACACGAAGAACTCGCCGCTGTCCTGCTTCGGTCGAATGACGAGCGGCGAGCTCGCGCTCTCGGACTTGTACTTGGTCCGCAGCACTCCGAAGACACGTACCCTCTCACGAAGCGCGAGACGGAAGTATACGCACTTCTTGCGGAGGGCAAGTCAAACCGTGAAATCGGCCGTGCGCTGTTCATTAGTGAGGTTACGGTAAAAGTTCATGTCCGACATATTTTGCGCAAGTTAGGCGTGCGCACTCGCACAGAAGCAGCCGTACTCGCCGCTAGGAAGCCACGGCCTGAAGAACTCCTAGGACAGGACTTTCCACCCGCTCAAGAGGGCTCTGATCTCCGAGCATGAATTCTGGCCCCTTGCCACACCGATACTGGTCTGTCGCATTAGCGAGTACTGCCTCAAACGCAGCCACGACGGACGTATCAAACTGGCTATCGACGGCGCTGGCGAGTCGGATCCGCGCGACACCTGGGGGCACAGCATCACGGTACGACCGCTGTGATGTCATCGCGTTGTAAGCGTCTGCCACTGCAACGATCCGCGATAGAAGCGGAATCTCATCCCGAGCCAAACCGTCTGGGTAACCTAGCCCGTCGACGCGCTCATGATGATGCCGGACGATGCTAGCGACCTCGGCATAGTCCTCGACGTTTGCGAGGATATGTTCCCCAATAACTGAATGCCGTTCCATCTCCAGGCGCTCGAGCCTGTCCAGTGGTCCCGGCTTCTCAAGAAGACCATCTGAGAGGCCAATCTTGCCGATGTCGTGCACAAGTCCAGCCAGGTGGGCAACACGCTGCTTCTCTGGACTTAGCCCCAGCCGTGCGGCGATGTCACGAGCATAGATTGCGACCGCGGTAGAATGACCAGCAGTATATTGGTCGTCTGCGTCAAGCGCGGCTACTAGAGTCGCTGCGAATTGAAGGTGGGACCTCTCCTGTCTCGCGAGGGCACCAGTAAGTTCTTCCGCTGTAGCTCGCTGCTCGTTATAAAGCATGAACAATTTCTGCGCCACTAGTGCCGGGAAAAGGAACAATGCCACGCTCCACGGAGAGATCTGGCGATAGGCGTAGACCAGAAGGGCCGTAACAGGTATGTAGAGCGGCATCGCAACAACCATGGTGCTCGCTGCCTGAACGATGTCTCTCACTGAGATCCTTCTCAGTAGTCCCGCGATCGATCCAAGGAACAGGTCGCCGAGCTGTTCCACAACGGTCGCCGCGGCGACCGCGGCAAGCACGCGCCCGAAGACGTGATGTGGCGAGTTGTCGAGATTGAGCGCGACGAGGCCGGCAGCTCCAGCCGCTAGCGAACGAGTGGCGGTCCAGCTAAGCCATCGCGCGTAAGGAGGCTGGAAGCTAGGAATAAGGCTTGCGATGCTGACGCAGACCGCCGCGAATGGGCCGTAAATCACCGCAGCAAGGACTATTGGTAGGGCGGTTACAGAGATCTCGGCTCGCGGACTAAGGCGCACACTTTGGCGTTCCGCGACTATCGCCGACGCGGCGAGTGCGGCGATCGGCCACGCAGAACCAATGTGGGTATGGGCGTGGTCAACTAGGACGCCCACGAAGACGACTAGAAAGGTTGTTAGCAGGCCGATGTACCCGAGGAGGCACCAGTCCCTACGCTCCAAGCCCCCCTTGGCGCCAAGAAGCCACGAGAAGAAGCCGCTAAAAGCTCTTGCGGGCCTAGGCAAAACTCCTTGAAACTCCCCCTTTAGGGTGATAGTGTCCATTGTGCCGTCAGTCTCTAAGGAGGACCAATGCGTCCGCGGATTTTCAGTGTCTTGGGTGCTCTAGGCTCTATCGCTGCCGTCGCAGGCAACGTCAAGCTCTGGTAAGGGCGCTCCCACACGGCGTGTCGTAGCATCCGGTTTCCGTGCGCCGGTGACATCCCCCTGTTGAGGGATTTCCACATTCCTGTGGAAATCCACGCACAGGGCTGTTGAAACCCACGTCGAACTAGTTAGGTTCGTCCAGGGTCGCTAGCCGATCAGGCCCCGCCTGAAGCCAACTGCGACGGCGTGGGCGCGGGATCGCGCCTGCAGCTTCGCGAGCAAATGGCGCACGTGAGACTTCACTGTCTCCTCCGAGAGGAAGAGCCGCACGCCGATCTCGCGGTTCACGAGGCCGTCCGAGATGAGCTGGAGAACCTCAATCTCGCGGGCAGTCGGTTCCTGCTCGAGCTCCTGGAGCGGTCCGCCGAACGGGATCACCTCAGCGCCGTTGCCGCGGCGCCGCTTCGCCACCGCGTCGAAGCGGCGGCTGTGGTCCACGTATCGGGACAGAATCTCCTTGCGCTCGGCAGCGTCCACGGTAACCGCCCTATCGGCCTGGCATCGGCGGCGCTTTAGGGGCAGGCCCTACCCCCTTTCAGGGATGACGCCCGCAAAACCCGCGCGCTTGCGTCGACTGGGCTCATTTCCAGCGTTTTTGAGTAACATTCGCGCCTGTGCCGGAAGGCACGCGGTGAGAGTGTCCTTGGCCAGCAAAGCGGGGAGGAGCTCATGAATCGAAACGCCAGGTGGCGGCTCGGCCTGTCGCTCGCCATCGTCCTGTTCGGGGTCGCAACGCTTGGCGCCGGCGCCGGGCTCTCGGCCAGGCACGTGGCGAACCACAGCGCAGCCGGGGCGACACTGATCGACGGGACGACGGACACCGTCGTCAATATTGACCCGGCCGGCAACTACGACTTCGGCTCGGGAACGGTCGACTACCAGATCTTCCAGCACCTGCTGGAAGCGGGCCCGGGAAGCCTCACGCCGCATCCGGTGCTCGCGACGAAGTGCGGGTTCCGGGGGAGCCTGCGGACCTACGCTTGCACGCTCCGCCGAGGCGTGAAGTTCCACAACGGGCGGCGGATGACGTCCGCGGACGTCGTCTGGTCGTTCAAGCGCGTGGTCAAGATCCACGACCCGTCGGGGATCGACACGCTGCTCGCGAACATGAAGAGCATCGCGGCCAAGGGCAAGTTCCGGGTGATCTTCCACCTCAGGCGAGCACAGGCGACGTGGCCCGAGATCCTCACGACCGGAGCCGGCCTGATCGTGCCGAAAGGCCCCTATCCATTCGCCAAGGTCCGCTCGAACACGAGTCCCCAGTACGGCACCGGCCCGTACAGGCTGACGAAGTTCACGCCGGGCCAGCAAGCTGTCTTCACGCGCTGGAAGGGCTACTGGGGCAAGAAGGCCAAGACGCCGAACCTGATCATCAGGCACTACACGAGCTCGGCGACGATGAAGCTCGCGCTCCAGAGCAAGACGATCGACATGGCCTTCCAGTCGTTCACCCCGACCGAGCTGCAGTCACTGCAGCACACGAGCGGCATCGTCGTCCACCAGGGCAAGGGAGCCGTCATCCGCTACCTCGTCCTGAACATGAGGATCGCTCCGACGGACAAGCTTGCGGTCCGGAAGGCGATCGCCTACCTGATGCCGCGAGGGAACATCACGAGCCGGGTCTACCACGGTCTCGTGAAGCCTCTCTACTCGATGGTCCCGGCCGGCCTGCCCGGCCACGTGGATGCTTTCTCGACGACCTACGGCACAAAGCCGAGCGTGAGCAAGGCGAAGTCCGTCCTTCAGGCGGCCCACATCTCCACGCCGGTGAACCTCACGCTCTGGTACACGCCCAGCCACTACGGCGACGCATCAGCGGACGAGTACGCCGAGATCAGTCGCGGCCTCGAACAGGGCAACGTGTTCAAGGTCACGCTCAACTCCGCCGAGTGGGCGACGTACAGCAAAACGCTGGGAACCCAGTACGGAGCGTTCCAGCTCGGCTGGTTCCCGGACTACGTCGATGGAGAGAACTACCTGCTGCCCTTCTACCACTCGAAGAGCAACTTCACCGACAACAGCTACAAGAACACGGCGATGGACGCCCTCCTGAACAAGGAGCAGGGCACGAAGTCGCTCGCGAAGAGAATCGCGATCATCAAGCAAGCGCAGGCGCTCGCGGCCAAGGACGTCCCGATCATCCCCTACTGGCAGGGGAACATGATCGCCGTCGCGAGGAGCTACATCAAAGGGGTCGCGTCGACGCTCGACCCGACCTTCATCATGCGCTTCTACTTGATCTCGAAGTCGTAGCGCCGTAACTCGAACGCCCGGGCGCGCGAGGAGTGCGCCCGGGCGTTTTACTACCAGCGGCAATGGCAGCACAGGGACAGGGAACCTCGCTCAAGACGTACGTGCTGACGCGCCTCGCGCTCGTCCTGCCGATGGTGTTCATCCTCTTGACGATGGTGTTCCTGCTGATGCGGGTCGCGCCAGGCGACCCCGTCTCGGCGTCGCTCGGTGGGCACGTGCCGCGAGCGGTCGTGAACAAGACGAGGCACCAGCGCGGTTTCGACAAGCCGCTTGCGACCCAGTACAAGGACTACCTCTGGGACATCGCGCGAGGCGACTTCGGCACGACGATCACCGACCGCCGCAACGTGCGGGACATCATCGCGGTGAACGGCGCTGCCACGCTCGAGCTGACCTTCTTCGCGATGATCGTCGCGGTCTTCGTCGGCGTGGGCATCGGGTTGATCGCCGGGCGCTTCCGGGACACGCCGCTCGACGTGGGCGGCCGCCTCTTCGGGATCGTGGTCTACGCGATGCCCGTCTTCTTCCTGGGCTTTCTCGCCCAGCTCGTCTTCGGCTCCTTCCTCGGAGTCTTACCCACGTCCGATCAGGCAGACCCGATCACCCAGGCGACGCTCACCACGCACACGAACATCTACCTCGTCGACGCGATCATCGACGGCAACGGGAGCGCGTTCTGGGACGTCCTCAAGCACCTGATCCTGCCGGCGACGACGCTCGGCCTCGTGATCGGCGGGATCTTCATCCGCCTGATCCGGGTGAACGTGATCAGGACCCTGAAGGACGACTACATCGAGGCGGCGCGGGCCCGCGGGATTCCTGAGCGCTCGATCGTCTACCGTCACGCGTTTCGAAACGCTCTCGTGCCCGTGATCACGGTCGTGGGGCTGCAGATGGCGCTGCTGCTCTCGGGCGCGGTCCTGACGGAGACGACGTTCAATTGGCCTGGAATCGGCCACGAGCTGATCGTCTACCTCTCCAACCGCGACTACGCGGGCGTGCAGGGAATCATCGTCGTCTTCGCGCTCGTGGTGGTCGTGTTCAGCCTGCTGATCGACCTCGTCAGCGCGGCGATCGATCCGAGGATCCGCTACTGATGGCCGTCGCGACGGCAGGACGAACAAGACCGAGGCTCGTCGGCCTGCGCCGCGCCTTCCAGCCGATCCTGGAGGCCCGCGGGCTCGCCCGGGCGATGTTCTGGACCGGCGCGCTGATCACGGGCTTCTTCATCTTCCTCGCGGCGTTTGCCTGGGCGGTCTCGCCGTACGCCTTCGACCAGTACCAGGCGCACGGCAAGCGGTTCGACCAGCTCGCCCACCCGTCCGGAGACCACCTGATGGGCACGACGGTGCAGTCGACCGACGTGCTCGCGCGAGTGATCTGGGGCGCGCAGACCGAGCTCGAGGTGGTGGCCCTGGCGCTCGTCTTCGGCCTTGCGATCGGCGTCCCGCTCGGCGTCATCTCCGGCTACTTCGCGGGCTGGCTCGACCGGGTGCTCGTGCTGATCATGGACGCCCTCTTCGCCTTCCCGTACCTCCTGCTCGCGATCGTGATCGCCTTCCTGCTCAGCGGAAGCATCGGCAAGGGCGTCTTCACGGCCGCGATCGCGATCACCGCCGTCTACATCCCGCAGTACTTCCGGGTCGTGCGGAATCACGTGATCAGCGTGCGCGAGGAGACGTTCGTCGAGGCGGCGCGGGCGCTCGGGGCGAAGCCGTTCACGATCATGCGCCGCTATGTCTTCTTCAACGTGGTCCAGAACGTGCCGGTGATCGCGACGCTCAACGCGGCCGACGCGATCCTCACGCTCGCCGCCCTCGGGTTCCTCGGCTACGGAATCCAGCCCACCCAGGCCGCCGAGTGGGGCTACGACATCTCGCGCGCGACCTCCGACGCGAGCTCCGGGATCTGGTGGACCGGCCTCTTTCCGGGCCTCGCGATCGTGCTGCTCGTGACCGGCCTCACGCTCCTCGGCGAGGGGCTGAACGAGACGATCAATCCCGTGCTGCGGCGGCGGCGGATCGAGAAGGTCGAGTTCGGATCGACGATCGTCGAGGCCGAGATCGGGTCTGAATGACGGACCGCGAGGCGGTTCTCTCCGTCCGGGATCTCCGGGTCTACTACGGAACCAAGCGCGGGTCGGTCCGCGCCGTCGACGGCGTCTCGTTCGAGATCGGCGCCGGCGAGGTGCTCGGTCTCGTGGGCGAGTCCGGTTGCGGGAAGTCGACCCTTGGCCGCGGGATCCTCGGGCTACTGCCCGAAGGCGCGTCCTCCGACGGGGAGGCGATCTACGACGGCCGAAACATCGTCGGGCTCTCGCGGAAGGAGATGCGCGGCCTGCGCGGGCCCGATCTCGGGCTGATCTTCCAGGAGCCGATGACGCGCTTGAACCCGCTGATGCGGATCGAGGACCACTTCTCCGAGACGCTGAAGCGCCACGAGCCGGACCTCGACCGGGGCGAGATCCGCACGCGCTCGCTCGAGACGCTCGGGAAGATGGGGATCCCGCCTACGCGCTTCCGCCAGTACCCGTACGAGTTCTCCGGCGGAATGCGCCAGCGGATCATGATCGCGCTCGCGCTCGTCCTGCGCCCGAAGCTGCTCGTCGCCGACGAGCCGACGACCTCGCTGGACGTGATCGTCGAGGCGCAGATCCTCGGGATCCTTTCCGCCTTGAAGCAGGAGTTCGGGACGGCCCTCCTCCTGATCACGCACAACCTCGGGATCATCGCCGAGGCCTGCGACCGCGTCGCCGTCATGTACGCGGGGCGCATCGTCGAGGAGGGGCCGGCCCGCGAGCTCTTCGCCGAGCCGGCACACCCCTACACCCGCGAGCTGCTTCGCTCGACGATCTCGCTCGAGACGACCGAGCTCCACTCGATCCCCGGGGCGCCGCCGAACCTGATCGACCCGCCGAGCGGTTGCCGCTTCCACCCGCGCTGTCCCGACGTGATGCGGGTCTGCCCGCGAAAGTTCCCGATTCCCGTGCAGCTCGGCGGCGGACGCCGCGTCGAGTGCTGGCTACACGGGCCGGAGGAGGAGATCCCGCCCGGCGCCGCGGAGCCGCTCGAGCGCGAGGAGATCTCGGTCGCCGATGAAGCCTGAGACGAACGGCACCCCCCTCGTCTCCGTGCGCGGTCTGCGCACCTACTACTCGATCCGGGGCAACTTCGCCGAGCGGCTGATCGGGCGCGAGGCCGGGTCGGTGCGTGCGGTCGACGACGTCTCGTTCGACTTGCGGAAGGGAGAGGTGCTCGGCCTCGTGGGCGAGTCGGGTAGCGGCAAGACGACGCTCGGCAGGACCCTGCTCGGGCTCGTCCGGGCAACCGACGGGAGCGTGATCTTCGAGGACCGCGACATCACGAAGCTCGGCGAGCGCGACCTGCGCAAGCACCGCCGCCGGATGCAGATCGTCTTCCAGGATCCGCACGCCTCCCTGAACCCGGCGATGACGCTCGCCCAGTCGGTCGGGCATCCGCTCTCGATCCACGGCCTCGTGACCGACCGCGGCCAGATTCGCCGGCGGGTCGCGGACGTCCTCGAGCACGTCGGGCTCGCTCCGGCGGAGCAGTTTCTCGACAAGTACCCGAGCGACCTCTCCGGCGGACAGAAGCAGCGGGCGGTGATCGCCCGGGCGATCATCCTGAACCCCGTCCTGCTCGTGGCGGACGAGCCGGTCTCGATGCTCGACATGAGCGTGCGGGCGAAGATCCTCGAGCTGATGCTCGCGCTCAAGAACGACTTCGACCTGACGTACCTCTACATCACGCACGACCTGGCGACGGCGAAGTTCTTCT
>WNGE01019105.1_pt1 | contig 11296 bp, 9 predicted proteins | sample 5400651 | NCBI WGS metagenome assembly WNGE01 (sample SAMN13153370, study PRJNA577476) | soil metagenome | isolation source: 60 cm soil or saprolite under grassland replicate 2 | place: USA:California | collected 2016-06-15 | reverse complement strand
CATGCCGGCCTGGATGTCACCGTCTACCAGTCCGACAGCAAACGCGCGGCCGGGCACCTCTCGCACGAGGGCTCACCGGTGCTGCGCTGGGCGCTGTACGAGGCCGGCCAACAGGCCACCCGGCAAACCTCGCCCGACCACGAGTACTTCCTGCAGGTGCGCGAGCGGACCGACCACAAAAGCGCCTCGCTCTCGGTCGCACGCAAACTCTGCCGCCGCGCCTACCACATCCTGCGCGAACTCGGCGAGCAGGCGCTCGCACCCGTTGACGTCGAGGAGGCGATGCACGCTGCCGCCTGACCACCAGATCGCCGTGCGTGCCAGCTCGTCGTCACAGAGATGTTTGCGACCGGCTCCCGCACAAGTCCCGCCGCCAAGGCCAACGCGACCTGGACGGCCTCCACAGACCGAGCGGCCGCAAGCACCACTCCGCGGGGAACCAACACCCCATCGATCATCTTGTCGCCGGACTGCGATGTCCGAGCACCGAGGTAAGGCTGGGCGCCCCGCGCGCACGAAGACCGCCACGACGCTCACGCCGGGGGTGACACCCGTGCGCTGACCCCACTACGAGTGCGGCTCCCTCCTCGGCACGAGTGTGCGCCGGTCCTCGCCGTCGTCAAGGTCGCTCGTCCAGTCGGGCGCTCCACCTTGACACCGGCTCCGGGCCGGCAACAAGACGATCACGAGGGAGCCGCACTCTCAGCCCCTTACCAACCACGCCGCAGCGGGTCCCACCACAGGTAAGGACTCGACGCGGCGACTCTGACGCTCACCACCCTCGCCGTCGAGCGAGGTCCGCCTCCGTTCCGGCATTGATGCCTTCTTCGCAACAGGCCCATCACCGCGAGTCCGTTTTCTGAGGGGCTGTGGTTTTGATGGGGGCTGGCGGCACATCGGGTGGGAGAGCGGCGGGAAATGCCGCGACGATGAAGGCGAAGAGGCAGAACACGCCCACCGTGTGTGCCCAGGCTGCGTTGGCGATTGTGGTGAAGCCGATCCCGGCCACCAAACAGGCGATGGCGAGCCTCAGCAGCAGGCCGGGTGCGAGGGCCGCGAACAGAGAGCGCGCCTGAGCCGGTTGGCCGGCGGCGCTTTCGCCGCGGCCAAGGGCTCCGCCGAGCACGAGTCGGAAGAGCAGCGCGAGCGAGGGGAAAAGGATTGCTGCTCCCGCGAGCACGGCGACGGTCACGGCGACGAGTGTGTCCCGGCCTGCGGCCGCTTCCCGGACCGTCAGTCCCTCGAGGAAGACCGGCGATTGTGCGAGCGCCCAGCCGGCGATGATCGCGGCGACGGCGAGCGCAGCGGTGTAGCGGGAGACCTCGTAGCGCTTCCACCAGACAAGCGCGAGCGTGGCGCTGCCCGCGACGATCGAGGCGAGCAGGCCGATCAGGCCCTTGCCTTCGACGAGACGGTGATAGAGCGGGTGCGCGTCGGAACGCAGCACGGCCACCCCGCCGAGCGCGATCGCCCCGCTGAGGAGGCCGGCCGCGAGCGCGCGCGTTCGGAACTTCTGCTCGAGCGTCGTTTCACCGAGCCGGGCGGCGTCGGCGCAGAGAAACACGGCCGCGAGGTAGGCGGCGGTCGCGACGGCGAGGACGCCGATCAGGAGCGAGGTCGGGTTGAGCCAGCTCGAGAATTGGTCGCCGGCGGCGTTCCCGACCGGGACGCGGCGGGAAGCGATACCGCCGACGGCGCTGCCCAGTGCGAACGGGGTCAGAATGGACGAGAGCGCAAAGACGGTGTCGATCGCGCGCAGCTCGCGCGCCGTCGACGCGCCTGCACGCAGTGCGTAGGCGGTGCCGCGGAAGATGATCCCCACCGCGGCGATGAAGAGCGGGATCGAGAGCGTCGAGGCGATCGAGCCGAACGCGCTCGGGTAGGCGGTCCAGACGACGGTGAGCACGAAGATGAGCCAGACGTGGTTCGCTTCCCAGACCGGGCCCATCGCCTGGTGGGCGTGGTCGCGGATCGAGTCGGCGTCCGGGCCGGTCCCCGCGGTCAGCTGCCACCAGCCGGCGCCGAAGTCGGCTCCCGCGAGCACCGTGTAAAAGGCGAGCCCGATCAGCGCGAAGAGCAGCGGCAGCTCGTACAGATGCACGATCACGCTTCCTTGGCGGCCGTGGGCGGAGGGGTCATCGGATCGAGCGGAAGGCGAGCGAGCCGGCGGAGGATCCAGGCGACCGCGAGCGCGAGCCCGAGGTAGACGAGCGCGAGTGTCGCGTAGCCGACGGGGATGCCGCCCGCGCCGGTGACGGCCTCGGAGGTACGCATCACCCGATAGACGACCCACGGTTGACGGCCGACCTCGGTCGTCACCCAGCCGCAGATCAGTGCGACGACCGAGAGCGGCCCTGCCACCACAAGCGCACGGTAGAACCACGGCGACTCCGGCAGCCGCTTGTGCCGCCAGCGAACGGCGAGGTAGGCGAGGCCGAGCAGGGCGAGCATGGTCCCGATCCCGACCATCGTCTGAAAGGCGATCCGCACGACGTTGACGGGCGGGCGCTCGTCCGCCGGAACCGCGTCAAGGCCGGCGACGCTCGCGTTCGGGTCGTGGTAGGCGAGTAGGGAAAGCAGGCGCGGGATCGAGATCCCGTACTCGACCCGGCCGTCCTCGTACCAGCCGAGCAGGTGCACGGGCGCGCCCCGTCTCGTCTGGCCGAGCCCCTCGAAGGAGGCGAGCTTGGTCGGCTGTGCCCGCGCCACCTCGCGCCCATTCCAGTCGCCGACGAGGACCTGCACCGGCGAGCAGAGCGCCGCAACGGTGAGCGGGATCGCGAGCGCGGTGCGCTCGTAGCGGCCCCAGCGCCCGCGCAGGCGGCCGACCGCGTAGGCGGCCGCGACGAGGAAGCCGGTGACGATGTAACCGGCCAGATACATGTGCACGAACTCGTGCCAGAAGTAGCTGTTGCCAAAGAGCGCCTGCAGCGGATGCACGTCGACGGCTTTGCCGCCTCGGAGATGGAAGCCGGTCGGATGGTTCATCCAGCCGTTGACCGAGATCACCGTCAGCGAACCCGTGATGCCGGCAATCGCGACCGGGATGCCGCTGGCGAAGTGGGCCCGCGGGGAGAGCCGGCTCCAGCCGTAGATGTAGATCCCGATGAAGATCGCTTCCATGAAGAAGGAGAAGCCTTCAATCGCAAATCCGAGACCGAAGACGCTGCCGAAGCTGGCGGTGAAGCTCGGCCAGAGGAGGCCCATCTCGAAACTGAGGATCGTCCCCGTTACGACGCCGGCTGCGAACAGGGCGGCCATCACCTTCGTCCAGCGCTTCGCCAACGTCCGGTAGAGCTCATCGCCGGTGCGCAGGTAGAGCCACTCGACAAACAACACCAATGCTGGGAAAGCGATCCCGAAGCAGACAAGCGGGATGTGCGCTGCGAATGAGAGCGCCTGCATCTGCCTGGCCTGCAGCAGGTACTCCTGGTCGATCCCAGCCGGGGTGGTGCTCGCCAATAGGACGAGCTGGCTCACCTTCTAAGCCTTCTGTGGCTCGATCGAACTCGCATCTCCTCGAATCTCCGGAGGTCGCGGGTCGAGGGTGGTCTCACTCGGCAACAGGGAGCGCAAGCATTTCACGACTCGTTGCTCGCCTCGAGCAGTCGGAAGCCGATCGCGTCGACCGAGCGTGCGCAGTCCGAGAGGACGCGTGGGGTTCGAAAACTCGGTCATGGGGCAGTGGTCGTCATGCGGCTGTCTTGTATTCGTTGATGAGGCCGCCGAGGACTTTGCGTTTGTGGATGTGGATCGCGGGTGTGCGGACGGGCACGGCCGGGGTTTGGTCTGGCGGTTGAAGCGAGAGCGAGCGGTGCGGCCTGTGGCAGTTGTAGTGGGCGGTGTAGACGCGGAGCACCTGCTCGAGCTGGCGGCGGTTGACGATCAGGGTCCGTCTTCATGCCTTCGCTGCGGAAGACTTCGTTGAAGCCGGCGCTGAATTTGCTGTCGCGATCGTGAAGCAGAAAGCGGAAGGACTGCTTGCGGTCGGCGAGGAGCATCAGCAGGTTCCGCGCCTGCTGTGCGACCCAGCGACCATCCGGATTGCTCGTGCTCGTGACGAACTCGATCCGACGGCGCTCGAGCGAGACGAAGAAGAGGACATAGATGCGGGTCAGCCAGACCGTCTCAACCGTGAGAAAATCGCAGGCCAGCATCGTTGCTGCCTGCTGGCGTGGGAACAGCCGCCAACTCAGCCCGTCTCGTTCTGGCGCGGGTGGCAGCCGATGTCGGATCAGGATCGCGCGGACCGAGCTCGCTGAGACGCTGAAGCCGAGGCCGCGCAGCTCACCGACGATCCGCCGGTAGCCCCAAGCTTGGTTCTCCCGCGCGAGGCGGACGACGAGAGCCTCGACTTCGCGATCGATAGGTGGACGTCCGGGCCGGCGATGCGGGTATGTCCAGCGGCGCGCCACCAGCGCTGGTGCCAGCGAAGCAGCGTTCGCGGACTGACCGAGAAAAGCCGACCAGGCCCGACGCGGCAGCGCCCGACTCAACGCAGCCAAGAACAGCCGGTCCGCCTCTCGCAGACTGCCGCCGCTGCGGATGCCGGCGCAGGATCGAGAGCTCGTGCCGCAGCACGAGGATCTCCAGCTCTTTCGACCTCGGCGACCGGCAGCAGAGCATCATCAACTCGAACAGACGGCGAACGACCAAGTACGCAAGCGACGAGAACACGCGCGACCTCCACCAGACGGGGAAGCCGACGCTACCCGGCCACTGCATCAGCGACCTCCCCTGACCGAGTCTTCGAACCCCACGGGCTGCACCTCGTCCGCCACCGCTCGAGTCTGAAGCAGCGTGTGCACGCGGTCCTGCTCGCGCACGGCAAGCCCTGCCCGGTTTCCGACCTGTTCGGCGTTCGTGGCCGCCAGCTGCTCGCCCGGCTCACGCTGCCCGAGCCGTGGCAGGGAACCGTCGTTGCAAGCCTGCGCTTGATCGACGAGCTCGACCGCGAAATCGACCACTGCCAGCGCGAGCTGCGCCGGCTCGGCGCCGACCACCGTTACGTGCCGCTGCTCTGCACCGTGCCCGGGGTCGGCTGGGTGCTCGCCTACACGATCGCCGCCGAAATCGGCGACATCGGCCGCTTCCCCTCCCCACGCAAGCTGGCCGGCTACAGCGGTCTCTGCCCGCGCGTCTACCAGTCGGGTGAGTCCTACCGCCGCGCCCGCTCGCCAAGAACGGACCCCGCTACCTCCGCTGGGCACTCGTCGAGGCCGCCACCCACGCCAGCGCCCACCCCGCTTACCGCGAGCGCTATCAACGGACAAGGACGCGGCTCGGCAAACAGCGCGGCGCCAAGGTCGCCCAGGTCGACCTCGCCCGCAGACTCGCCGAAGCGATCTGGCACATGCTCACCCGCGACCAACCCTTCGCTCCGGCAGGCGCCACCGACCCCCTGGCCGCCTGACGGTCCTTAAGGAGATGCGCCACCGGAGCGAGCTCCCATCCAGCCTGATTCTCCCCGAGGAGGCGATCGAGAGATGAGCACCGCTCGACACCCACGACCGCAGCGTCCACCCTGACTGGGCGATACGAAAAACCGCTACTTGATCTCCGGCCCTCCTTCATAGAGAGGGGGTCGACGGTTCGAGTCCGTCAGAGGGCTTTCAAGAAAGAGCCTGCAAAGCGGTCGCTTTCGCTTAAGCCGAATTTCCGTTGCCCTGAATCGGGTCGGTCTTGGGGACAGGTTTTGGGGACAGGTTGCGCACACCGCCGGCCGAATAGCTTCCATCGGTTCCGGCCGGTCCGTTCAGACGGACGCACGAGCGGAGCTCGCGCGTCCTGAGGTCGGCATCGCAAGCGACGCCTTAGGGAGGCTCAGTCCTCCTCGACGCCCCAGCGGGCGACGTCGCGGATGCTGACGATGCCGACGGTGCGCTCGTCCTCGACGATCGAGATGTGCCGGAAGCGGTTCTCGAGCATGATCCGGGCGGCCTCCGCCGGGACGCGTCCCTGGTCAGGGTCACCGGGTCGGCGGTCATCCATTATCGGACGCGCCTCGCTCGAATGTACGCGGCCGGCGACTGCGCGCGTGAGGTCGCGCTCGGTGACGATCCCGATCATCCGGCCGTAGTCGGAGACGACCGCGGAGCTGACGCCCAGCTCGACCATCTTCTGCGCGGTCTCCCCGATCGTGTCCTCGGGCGCGACGGTGAGGACGTCGGTCGTCATCAGGTCGGCGACGGTGCTCATTGGGCGAGCGTAACACTGCGGCCGCGCTAGGCCTGCAGCAGCTCGGCCTCGCGGGCCGGGTCGAGGCCGGCCCCGCCCTTGCCTCAGCGGCCGGCTCGTGATGAGCTGCTCGCCGGCCTCGCGTGCCCAGGCGAGCGTGTCGCGGACGGTCTCCTCCAGCGGCCGGAAGCGGAGCCGAGCTCAGGGTTCGTCCGGCCGCGGTTGAAGAGCGTCACCTCGTGCCCGCGCGCCAGTGCCCCCTCGACGACCGCGGGCCCGAGGAACTTCGTCCCGCCGAGGACGAGGAGCTTCATCGCGCCAATCTATCGGGCGGCCGGGAATCCGGCTCCCGCACGTTCTTGACTCCGCCCCCGGCGCCGGTTAGGTTCGACGCCGGTAACGCGAAGCGAGCCGGGGAGTCGGGTGGAGGCCGGTATCAGCCCGTTACTGCGGCAGCCTCGTCCTCAGGGGAGGGGGCGTCTCTCACGGCTGCCCGTGCCGCGGTGAGCGCGCTCGCGACGGCCACAGCAAGAGACGAGCCGGTGACCCTCGCGCTGCTCGACGCGTTCGAGCTCCGCTGCGACGGTGAGCCGGTGTCGCTCCCGCCGAGCGCGCAGCGGCTGCTGGCGCTGCTCGCGCTGCGCGAGCGCCCGCTCCTGCGGCTCCACGTCGCGGGGACGCTCTGGCTCGACACGACCGAGGAGCGGGCCTCGGCGAACCTGCGCTCCTCCCTCTGGCGCCTGAACCGGCCCGGCCCCAGGCTGGTCGAGGCGACAAGCCTCCAGCTGCGCCTCGCCCCGGAGGTGCGGGTCGACGTGCGCGAGACCGCGGCGCTCGCCCACCGCCTGCTCGCCGCCTCCGACGGCGCCGACGGGGCCGAGGCCGACCTCGACCCAGCGCGGCTCACGGGCGAGCTGCTCCCCGACTGGTACGACGACTGGGTCCTGATCGAGCGCGAGCGCCTGCGACAGCTCAGCCTCCACGCGCTGGAGGCGCTCGGCGAGCGGCTGCTCGACACCGCCAAGCTCGGCGGGGCGCTCGAGGCGACGCTGGCCGCGATCGCCATGGAGCCGCTCCGCGAGAGCGCACACCGCCTGTTGATCAGGATCCACCTCACGGAGGGCAACGCCGCCGAGGCGATCCGCCAGTTCGACCTCTGCCGGGGGCTCTTTCGGGAGCAGCTCGGGCTCGAGCCGTCGCCGCAGCTCGCGCAGCTCGTCGCGAATTTGACGAGCTAGAGACGCCGCGGTGACGGGGCCGCGCGAGCATGGGCGCCATGACTGTGGCGGGCGAACGGAGCGGCGTGCTCGTCGTTCGTGCCTGGATCGAGGGCGAACCGGCGCAGCTCAAGGCGCGGATCACGCACACGATCGACCTCGCGCAGCGCGAGCCCGAGTCGGCGATCGTCTCGAGCGGCAGGGAGATCCAGGCCGAGGTCCGTCGATGGCTCGACGCGCTCGAGTCCGGTCATTCCCCGTGACGGGGCCGTGACGAGGGCGTGACGGGGAGGCGCGAGCCTCCCGCCTACCAGCACGAGGAGGCCCAATGGCGACCGTACCAACCTATCCCGGCGTCTACATCGAAGAGATCCCGAGCGGTGTCCGAACGATCACCGGCGTGGCGACCTCGATCACGGCGTTCGTCGGCTACGCGACGCGCGGTCCCGTGAACGAGCCGAGGCTCGTGCAGAGCTTCACCGAGTTCACGCGCGTGTTCGGAGGACTGTCTGCGAGCAGCACGATGAGCTACGCGGTCCAGCAGTTCTTCCAGAACGGCGGTCGCGATGCGCTCATCCTTCGCGTCGCCCATCTCGCCGGCGCCGGGACCAAGGCGAGCAAGGGGACCGCCGACGTGGGCGGCGCGAGCCCGAAGAAGCTGACGCTGAAGGCCGCAAGCGAGGGTGCGTGGTCCGGCGCGCTGCTCATCCGCATCGACCACGAGACCTCCGACAAGGATGCTGCCACGCCGAAGCTCTTCAACCTCTCGATCAAGGACACGGGCACCGGCGTGATCGAGACGCTCCGCAACCTCCCTCCGGACAGCTCGCTCGCTGCGCTGATCGAGCAGCAGTCGTCCTTCGTGCGGGCGACGACGCTTCCGACGCAGCGTCCGGACAAGCATGCCGACATCTCGCCGGGCGACGACCCGTTCGACCCGGCCCACACGAACCGGTACACGGCGATGACCCCGGGTGTCGATGGTGACCAGACCGAGGCCGATCTCGTCCCGCCGGCCGACGACGGGACGGGCGTCTTCGCGCTCGCGCGCGCCGACCTCTTCAACCTCCTCTGCATCCCGCCGTTCCTGCCGGCGAGCAACTCGAACGCGGGGCGCGTGCTCGGCTCGGCCGCCAAGGGCCGCGCGGCGAAGTTCTGCGCAGACGAGCGGGCGCTGTTCGTCGTCGACCCCCACCCGGACTGGACCGCCCCCTCGCAGATCACGACCGGCGGGACCAAGCTCGACACGTACATCACGGGCATCGGGTCCGACGACCGCCGGAACGCAGCGCTCTACTTCCCGTACTTCCGCGCCGCCGACCCGGAGCAGGGTGGCGCCGCCGTCGACTTCCCTCCGTGCGGCGCGGTCGCCGGCGTGATGGCGCGGACGGACGCCACCCGCGGAGTCTGGAAGGCGCCCGCGGGGCTCGACGCCGGCCTCTCCGGTGTGCAGCAGCTGAAGGCGAACCTCACCGACGACGAGAACGGAATCGTCAACCCGCTCGGCGTCAACTGCTTGAGGACGTTCCCGTCCGTCGGCAGCATCGTCTGGGGAGCGCGCACGCTTGCCGGCGCCGACCTCCTGGCCTCGGAGTGGAAGTACGTCCCGGTGCGGCGGCTCGCGCTGTTCCTCGAGGAGAGCCTCTACCGCGGCACCCAGTGGGTGGTGTTCGAGCCGAACGACGAGCCGCTCTGGGCCCAGATCCGGCTCAACGTCGGCGCGCTCATGCAGAACCTCTTCCGCCAGGGCGCCTTCCAGGGCGCCTCGCCGCGCGAGGCCTACTTCGTCAAGTGCGACGGCGAGACGACCACGCAGAACGACCGCGACCTGGGCATCGTCAACATCCTCGTCGGCTTCGCGCCGCTCAAGCCGGCCGAGTTCGTGATCATCCAGATCCAGCAGATCGCCGGCCAGGTGGCTACGTAAGGAGGCGTCGTGGCTGAGTTCACCGTCAATGCACAGCGTTTCGACCCCTACAAGAACTTCAAGTTCAGGGTGAAGTGGGACGGCCGCTACGTCGCGGGCGTGAGCAAGGTGAGCGCCCTCAAGCGGACGACGGAGGTCGTGAAGTTCCGCGAGGGCGGCGACCCGTCCAGCAGCCGCAAGTCACCCGGCCGGACCGAGTACGACCCGATCACGCTCGAGCGGGGCGTCACCCACGACCCCGAGTTCGAGGCATGGGCGAACAAGGTGTGGAACTTCGGCTCCGGGCTCGGCGCCGAGGTTTCCCTGAAGGACTTCCGCAAGGACATCATCATCGAGATCTACAACGAGGCCGGGCAGCTCGTGCTCGCGTACAAGGTGTTCCGCTGCTGGGTTTCCGAGTTCCAGGCGGCGCCGGACCTGGACGCAAACGCGAACGCCGTCGCCATCCAGCACATCAAGCTCGAGAACGAGGGCTGGGAGCGCGACACCCAGGTGGTCGAGCCGACCGAGCCCGTCCTGTCGCCGGCCTGATCGTCAATGCACGCGCCCACCGCCGCTGAGCTGCTGGGAGCCTGGGAGCGGTCCGCGGCGCTCGGCCCGGCGGAGCGCGAGGACGCCTTCCTTCGGCTCACGCAGCCCGACGAGGATCCGGCCGGCCTGCCGGTCGGAGAGCGCGATGCGCGCCTGCTCGAGCTGCGCGAGCTTCTCTTCGGCGGCCGGCTGGACGGGGCCGCAGAGTGTCCACGATGCGGCGAGCCGGTCGAGTACTCGGCGTCCGCGCGGACGCTGCGGACCGAGCGTCCGCAGGCAGCGAACGGCGACGGCCACGGGCTGAACGCGTTCGGCTACGAGCTTCGATTCCGCCTTCCGACGGGCGGGGATCTCGCGGAGGCCGCCGCCGCGCACGATCTCGAGGGCGCGCGCGAGCTGCTGCTCGAGCGCTGCGTGCTCTCGGCGACGGCCGACGGGCGCGAGGAGGCTCCCGCAGGGCTGCCGCCCCTCTGGAGCGAGGTCGAGTCGTGGGCGTGGCGCACGCTCTTCGACGTCCATGTGCTCGCTTCGGCGTACGGCTGGAGCGAGGCGGCGGTCCTCGCGCTCGGGCCGCGCCGCGACCTCTACCTCGAGCTCGTGAAGGGATGAGCGACTACCTCACCAACCTGGCCGCACGCGCGCTCGGCGTCGCGGAGGTGGCGCGCCCGCGACCGTCGCTCTTCGAGCCGCGGCGAGGCGTTGCTGAGCCGCCGATTCCGGCGGAGCCGGCTCGCGGCGAAGTCGAGCCGGAGGTCCGGGCGCCCGACGTCGCGGCCGAGGCGCCTCCACGCCGGCAGCCGGCCGAGCCCGCGGCCGTTCGTGAACGGGAGGGGACATCCGCGCCGGACGGGGATCGAGGGCCGCCGCGGGTTGCGGCGCCGCAGCGGGCGCCGGGCAGGGGGCGCCGTCGCCCGGAGACCGCCCCCCCCAGGCCGGCCGAGCCCGGTGCGGCGCCCTCGGCCGCGAGGGAGCGGAGAGCGCCGGCGGCGCCTTTCGAACCGGCGGCGCCGCGGTTGGGCGTGCCCACGCAGCCGGCGCGCCCGGCCGAGCTCCAGCGGCCCGTGGCTGCGCCGGTTCTCGCGGCGAGACCGCCTCGCCCGCAGGTCGCCGCCGGGGACGCGCCGGCCCCCACGGTCCGGGTGACGATCGGCCGGGTCGACGTCCGAGCCGTGACTCCCGAGCAGCCGCCCGAGCAGAAGCGGAAGCCGAAACGGGCGCCGCGGATGTCGCTCGACGAGTATCTGAGCCGGCCCGGGAGGCCTGCAGGATGAGCAACGCGCTCGGGATCGCGGCCGTCAGCGCCGTCCTGCGCGACCTGCTCAACAACGGGCTGATCGACGCGAGCATCGGCGACGTGTCCGTGTCCGCGCAGTCGCCGGACAAGATCAAGCTGGACGGCGACGAGAAGTCGCAGCTCAACCTCTTCCTCTACCGCGTGACGCCG
>WNGE01008100.1_pt1 | contig 11296 bp, 10 predicted proteins | sample 5400651 | NCBI WGS metagenome assembly WNGE01 (sample SAMN13153370, study PRJNA577476) | soil metagenome | isolation source: 60 cm soil or saprolite under grassland replicate 2 | place: USA:California | collected 2016-06-15 | reverse complement strand
CCGGCGGCTGGCCTGGCCCGGACCGGGCCAGGCCGAGCGAGGGGATGATGCGGTCGGTCAGCTCGACGTACAGTGCGACAAGGAGAGTGTCCAGGTCGGCGATCACGATGACCTCCCAAGGTCAGACGTGTACAGACACGCCGATCTTGGACACTCTTCACTTCTCAAGTCACGGACCGGCGGGGCGTGTCATGACACGCGACGACCAGCGCCGAATCCCCGGTCAACGATCTATGAGCGTGTGCCCCAGTCCCCCCGCACCATCGCCGAATCGGCACGCTGATCCTCCTGGGACGGATTGTCCAGCCCACAGTTCCGGCGTTTGCAGAGCGCTTCGACCATCCCGAAAATCGTGCTCATCCCGATCACGGGGCTGCCGCCCTCACGAACCGCGCTGCTGTGGCGGCGCGACACCAGTGACCCACGCATCCGTGAGTTCGCTGGGATCGCCGAGGAGATCCTCGACGCGGCCCCTCGCCCGGCTGAGCCTGACCTGGAGATCCTCATCCTGCGGCGTCAGCTTCGGGCGCTGCGCCGCAAGACCGGCCGCCCCAAGTTCAGGGCGCGCGACCGGGCCCTGCTCGCCGCCGCCGGCCATGCGCTGCCTCGAGAGCGGTGGGCATCGTTCCGCAAGGGTGGAGCCTGCGCCTGTATCTGCCGGTGACGAGCACCGCCGCCAAGGCCGGCGCGGCGCAGGGCCATAGAAATTATTCGATTCAAATATCTGACTCGGGTTTCGCACTTCATGCGGCGTCGGCAGGCCCGGCTGCCTGGGCGTGGAGGAGTTCTTCCAGGGTGGGCGTGACCGAGGGTGTCGCGTAACTGCTCCGGCGGGTGTTCCGCCCTCCACTGGGACGCCAGTTTCGGTCGTAGCGTGCAGTTCGCCCTCCACTGAGGGGTTGATTACGGCTCCACAGATGGGCTTGACAAACCACGGCATGGAGTTATGCGACACCCTCGACCAGCCGAGATGGCAGAAATTGGGCGGCCAGGAGCTCGCGGCGGAGCGCGTTGAGCATGTCAGCCAGCGACACGGTGTGCTTGGTGCGATACCAGGGCGCGTGGGCGCGGTGGACGGCCACGTCGGCGGCTGGCTGGCCGTGCTGGGCGTACCAGCACACGACCAGGCTCACGCACAGCAGGCCGAAGGGACGGTGCGCTGGACGGCGCGGGGGGGGGGTGCGGTTGCGGGCCTGGCCGACCCCGGCGACCTGCCGGCTCTGTTCGAACAAGACCTCGACCTGCCAGCGGGCGGCGTAGCGCTCCACCAGCTCGGCCGGGGTGGCGGCAAGGTCGGTGGTGACCAGGGCCAGGTCGAACCCGTCGGGGGCGCCTGGGCGGCGGACCAGCACCACCTGGACCGGGCGGGTGCCGAACACGGCGGGCCACAGGCACGTGAAGCCGCGATCGCGGCGAGACCGTTGTGGCCGTAGCGGGTCACCTGGTGCAGCGCGAACGGGGTGGTCACCCTGCCGGCCAGGCGGGTCAGGTCGGGGAGCCGGTCGCCTTTGGTACGGGGTCGGCCGCGGGTGCCGGGACGCCGTGGCGGGGGCAGCCGGTGCAGGCGCGCGTCGGCACGGAGCCGGCAGCAGACGGTGGCCTGGGCGGGCAGCCCTTGCAGCGCCCGGCCGGCGTCGGCGCCGTCGCAGACCAGGTCGACGCGGCGGTCGCCGAGGTGGGCGCAGACCAGCCTGACCAGCTCGCAGGCCAGGTCCAGCCGACCGGGGGTGTGCCTGGGCTGCCACAGTCTGGCCAGGATCGGCAGGCACACCGCGCGGTGCGGCACAAATGGCAGGTCGACCAGCACGCCGACCACGACCCAGTTGTTGGCCCAGGCGATGCGGTGGCGGCCGGGGGCCAGCGGGTCGTGGTGGCATGGGGCCCCAAAGACCTTGCGGCCGCTGCGGCGCATGAGGGTGTCGTCGGCGACCAGCCGGACGGGTGCGCCGTCAGCGACCAGCAGAGCGCAGATGAGGTCCAGCAGGACCAGGCCGAGCTGGTCGGCTGACCAGCGGGCGTGGGAGAAGAAGCGGTGGGCGCGGGCATGGTGCCAGGCCTGCTGGAGTTGGGCGCCGACGAGCATGCCACAGACGGTGTGCAGGCCGGGCTGGGCCCAGAACCCGCAGGCAAGGCCGTAGAAGGTGGCGAAGGTGTGGGTGGTGAAGCAGCCGCGGAAGCGGTCCAGCAGGCAGGTGATCGAGCGGGGTAGGCTCACCGGCAGCATCGGCGGTGACCTCGTGGTTGGCTGACCTTGGGAGCCGCCGATGCTCGCTTGCTGTCAGCGCATGAGCAACTCAGCCAACCACGACACCATTACAAGCAAAACTGCGAAAGCCTAGATCTGAGCAACACCGCCAATATCGATGGCAACAGGCTCGCTGTTAGCGATTGTTGCATTGGATCCGACGGCGGTTCCCGAGAACGCAACCGCGAGACGCGAACCGTCGCCCGATGCCCGCGACACCAAGCACCTGCTGCTCACGACCACAAGCAGCACCACCAATTGGCTGCCGCGCCGCTGCCCAGCGCACCCCTCAGGCGATGACCGCGCCGACGACGCCGTTCACGACCGCCGGCCGCACGAGCGGCCGCCGTGCCGAGCGCTTCAGCCAGCTCCTTTCCACGGCGTGGAAGGACCCCGGCGGGACGCTATTCGGCGCCGCCGCTTCCCGGTCCACGGCTTGCCGCTGCCTGTCTCATGGCCTGAAGGATCACTGGGTTTTCCGACTGAAGCCCACCGTCCTGACTGACCATGTCGAGCGGATACTCGCGTAGGAAAATCAGAACGTCGGGCAGGTGGTACGCTGCGGTCACCGCCGCGCTGATCCGCTTGACCATGCTGCGCTTCGCATCGACGCTGATGCCCGGCGGGACCTCCAGAAACAACACTGGTTTCGGCGGCGCGGCGTCCAAGCGCCCATCCTGGCTCACGTTCTCCGGCGGCCATTCGCGGAGGAAGATCCGTGTGTCAGGGACGCGGTAGGCCTCATCGAGCGCAGTGAAGATCTCTCCCACCAGCGTCTTTTTCACGTCGGCCGGAATGCCGGGAGGGACGTCGAGGTATGCAATCGGCATGCTGTGCTCTCCTTGTCTGGCTTGGTGGGCTCTACAACGGCGCGTTTAGAGATGAAGACCCCGGCATGACAGCAACTCATCGGTCCTGCTCGGCGAGACCTTGCGGCGGTCTGCTGATCGAGCACCACGCCAGGATGCAGCGCTGGCCCGCTCCATGTCGTCTCTGAGATTCCTTCTTGACGCGGTCGTAGTCATTACCGCTGGCGGGAGGGCGGCCGCCAGCGGTGGTGCCAAAAGTTACTGGCAGGCAATCGCCGAGACCAGGAAGAAGACCGGCAGAACACCGGCAGAACACCGGCGGAATACGGGCAGAATGCTGTCGACGACCGTGAAATCACAAGCTGGGTGCTCTGTCCCGTGAGGCTGGAGACGCGTGAGGCGGAGGATGGCCGCCAAGCGCGGTATGTCCTCGGTAATGGTTATACAATAACAATGCCTGCCCGGATGTGCTGGAGGAGCTGCTGCCAGCGGCGCGGCATCGCACCGACCGGTACCCCAACATCGGCGTCGAATCACCCCGCGTGGCATCGAGCCGGGCGACACGCTCGGCCGCCACGCGGCGGCGATCCCGTCGGAATAGTGCAGGTCCACCGTGTTCTCCTTTGGTTGGGTTGTCGCGTTGCAAGCTCCTCTCGCCGGTCTTCGCCTCGTAGCTTCTTCACGACGGGAGGCGGGCATCCTCCCTCCCTCTCACAGCAGAGCAACGCTCATGCGAGGATGTCGTTGGCGACCTGCTGCGGCTCGTCGACCTGGACGTAGTGGCGGGCGCCGGCAACCAGGAACAGGTCGGAGGCCGGGAACAGCGTGTGGAACCGACGGGCGACGCCCCTGTTCAGGTAGGGATCGCGGTCCCCGAAGACGATCCGCACCGGCCTGGGAAACCGTCGCAGCTCCGTGATCCGCCGGGTCCGGGAGACAGCGGTCCCAAGCAGATCGTTGTTCAGCGCCTAGAAGGCGGGGCGCGTCGGCAGGAAGCCGTGAATGTCACACTCAGCTTCCACGTCGTCCCGATCCCTTCAAGGTGCGGGCGAACGCTCGCAGGTCGCCCACAAACAGCTCGGGCTCCTCCATCGCGGCGAAGTGACCGCCCCGGTCGAACTCGGTCCAGTGCACGATCTTCGGGAAGGCTTGGTCGGCGATGCGCCGAATGGGCAGGAGAATATCGTGCGGGAAGACGGCCACCCCGAGCGGTACGGTGAGCGGCGGCGGTGGATTCGGTGGCACCGCGGCGGTTGGTAGCAGCTCGGCGGTCTCCACGTAGAGCTGCGCAGACGATCCGGCCGTGGCGGTCAGCCAGTAGATCGTGACATTGGTGAGTAGCTGGTCGCGGTCGACCGCGTCCTCGGGAGCCTTGGCCGAGTCGGTCCACTCCCGGAATTTCTCGACGACTCAGGCGAGCTGGTCGACCGGCGAGTCGGTCAGGCCATAGGCCAGCGTCTGCGGGCGGGTCGACTGCAGCTTCATGTAGCCAGACAGCTCAGCGACGAACCGGGACATCCGTCCCAGGCGAGCCTGGTCCGGCGCGCTGAGGTCCGCCAGCTCCGATGGATCGCCGAGGGGAAGGGTTGGGAGAAAGTTCACGTGGACCCCGACGACGTGCTCAGGATGCAGCCCGGTGAGGGTGAGGGAGATCAATGCGCCAAAGTCGCCGCCCTGTGCGGCGTAGCGGTCGTAGCCCAGGCGGCGCATCAGCTCCGCCCAGGCGCTGGCGATGCGGACGAAGTTCCGGCCGGGCTCCCGGGTGGGACCGGAGAACCCGTATCCGGGGAGGGATGGGATGACCAGGTGGAACGCGTCGGCCGGGTCGCCGCCGTGCGCACCAGGGTCCGGTCAGCGGTCCGATGATGTCGAGGAACTCCGCCACTGAACCGGGCCAGCCGTGGGTGAGGACCAGCGGTAGCGCCTGCGGTTCGGGCGAGCGCACGTGCAGCAGGTGCACCTTCGCGCCGTCGACCACGGTGGTGAACTGGGGGAAATGGTTCAACCGCGTCTCTGCCGCGCCAGTCATAGCTCGTGCGCCAGTACTCGGCCAGTTCCTTGAGGTATCGCAACGGCACGCCCCGGCTCCAGCCGACACCCGGCAGCTCATCGGGCCACCGGGTGTCGGCGAGCCGGCGGTGGAGGTCGTCGAGGTGGGCCTGCGGAATCTCAATACGGAAGGGATCCATTCCTTGCTCCTTTACCCTGTAGCCGAGCAACTCGCTCCCGGTGCTCCCCATACATGCGGTGTGTCGGACGCAGCCTCGCCAAGCGGGCAGCCGCCGCAGCGGGCTGCCCACAACCTGGAGCCCCGGCCGTAGTGGCCTGGGGCTCCAGTCAGCCGGTTGTCGGGCTAGTCGACGATTGCGCCACCACTCAGGTTGGCGACGGTCCCCGTCATCGCGCTGGCCTGATCTGAAGCGAGGAAGGCCGCCACGCTGGCGACCTCGGCCAGCGTCGGCAGTCGTCGCAGCAGCGTCTGGCGCTCCATGAGGGCCTGGAACTCCGCACGCGTCATGCCCTCACCCTTGGCGTGCAATCCGTAGACCTCGGTGATCGTTTCGGTCTCCGGCATGGCGTCCGGCCGCAGGCAGACCACCCGGATGCCCCGTGGCCCAAGCTCCGCCGCCAGGCTTCGGGAGAGCGCTTCGACCGCCCCCCAAGCCGGCGCCATGCCGCCCATGAGCGGGACGGCCAAGCGGGCCGGCGTCGAGGTGAGCGTCAAGATCACGCCCGAGCCCTTGTCGACCATGCGGCGCGCCGCCGCCGTCGCGGTCAGAAAGTGCGCCTTGGTGTAGGCCATGACCGGCAGGGTGAAGCTGTCAGCCGACAGCTCGACCAGCGGGATCCCCTGCACACCTTGCTGGGGGATGCCGATGGCGTTGAAGGAGATGTCAATGCCCTCCGCCTTGTCGGCCACGGCGCCGGTGTGCTGCTCGACGGCCCGCTCGTCGAGCGCGTCGACCTGAGCCGTCTCGGCCTTGCCTCCCGCGGCGGCGATGTCCTTGGCCACCGCGTCGACCGCTGCCAGGGTGCGGCCGGCAAGGAAGACGTTGGCGCCCTCGCGGGCGAAGGCGCGGGCGACCGCGCCACCGATCGCCCCTCCCGCCCCGTGGATCACGGCGTTCTTGTTCGCAAGCAGCATGTGGCATCTCCTCTTCGTCGAGCAAGCACGCTCTGTGGGCCGGCCGGTGAGGGCTCGCGCACGCCGAGCGGGGTTGCTGCCCACCAGTGCGGCCCAATGGGACGATCCGCCTCCTGGCCTGGACGCCCGCTGTCGACCGACATCACGCTAAGATCGCTGGTGCGGCACTTTCCAGGCGCAACAGCGGAAGAACACCGGAAGAAAGGCCGGCGATCCAGCCGCGCAGGCACGCACCCAGCCACCGCCAAGTCCGAACTGGCCCTGGGCTGCGGGGGCCGGCTTCGCGATGCTGTGCGGCGTCTCCCCGCTGCCAGCGTCCCCGGCAAGGCCCAGCGGCATCGGCCCGCACCGTGTCGGCGACCGAGCGGCCAACTCGGCGCTGCATCCGCCCATGATCAGCCCACCGCTCATTACGACGACGAGTACGGGTCCTCTCCCTGGATGAGTCTGGCGGCAAGCGACGCGAGCCACGATTTGGCGGCGAGGTGAAGCCCCGGGCCAAAGGTCACCCGTGCCACGCCCAGCGAGGCGAGTTCCCCAAACGATGGCCCCCGCGGGCGAAACGCGATGTTCACAGGCGCATCGACCGCACCGACGAAGCGCTCGATGTCTGAAGGATTGGCAAGCCCCAGCGGATACACACAGTCCGCCCCCGCCTCGCGGTACCGCCGCGCTCGCCGTACGGCCTCGGCCAGCCGCTCATCGGCGGCACCCCACGCTCGGAAGTGCACATCGACTCGGGCGTTCAGCACGATCGGGACTGCGGCCGCATCCAATGAAGCCCGCACAGCACGCAGCCACACCGCCTGCTCGTCGCAGTCAGCCAGCTGCCCAGTCTGAGGATCGGAGTCTTCGAGGTTGCAGCCGACCGCGCCCGCGTCCAGGAGTCTGGCGATGAGCTCGTCGGCAGGTAGGCCGTAGCCTCGCTCCACGTCGGCCGTCGTCGGAATCTCGACTGCCCGCGCGACGCGGTCGATGGCAGCGAACATGTCGTCGCGTGGGATGTACTCCCCATCGTCATAGCCGAGCGAGTTGGCGATCGCGCCGCTGGATGTGGCGATCGCGGCGAACCCTGCCTCGGCGAACACACGTGCACTGGTCACATCCCAGGCGTTGGGCAAAACGACCGGTCGGCCCGGCACGTGCAGCGACCCCAGGAGCGCCGCCTTCTCAACAAGATCCTGCGAGCTTCGCATCATCGGTCCTTGCTCTCGGATGGCCCACGACAGCCATCGCTCGACCGGCCGTCTTGGCTTAAGGGGCGGCAGAGCAGCGGCTGCCAAACCGGTAGGCTCACCCGTCCTTGCGTTTGCGTGGCGTTGTTGCCGGCTGGACCCTACAGCGGAACGCTGGTTGGGGCATCACCCAAAGGTGGGAACGTGGGGTGGGATCCTCCTGCGGCTGGGTGCCGCTCGGGAGGTGGGCCCAGCTGCTCCTGGGTGACGGCGCGGCGCCGCCTATCGCAGCAGCCCCAGCTCCCGCGCCCGAGTCACGGCCTGGGTGCGGTTGGCCGCGCCCAGCTTGGCGAGGATGTGGCTGACGTGTCGCTTCACCGTATCTAGCGAGATCATCAGCTCCCCAGCGATCGCCTTGTTGAGCTTGCCGGCACCCAGCAGCGCCAGTACCTCCAGCTCGCGGCCGCTCAGCGGCATCGCCAGCCCGGGCGGGACGCCCACACCACCAGCCTGATCGAATCCGTCCAGAAGCCGTCCCAGGTAGGCAGGTGGCACCTGGGCGACAGCCTTGGCCTGCCCCATGGCGAGCTTGCCGAGCAGGCGGGCCATCGGCACGCCTTCGTCGACGAACACGCGCAGGTAGCCTTCGGGCGCGGCAAGGGCGAGCGCCTCGGCCAGGGCGGCAAGCGCGCCAGCCTCGTCGCCCACCTCGTCCAGGGCGAGCGCCTGCAGCGCCCGCACTTCGATGACGCTGCCCGTCCGTCCCTGAGCCACGGCCAGGTCATGCAGCCGCTGCAGCAGTCCAAGCGCCCCGTCGGGTGCGTGTTCGGCGAGCAGCACGCGGGCCAGCACCAGGTACTCGGCCTCCCGCGGGTAGCTGGGCTGGTCATCCGGCGCAAGACCGCGCTGCTTGACCCACAGGGCGGCTTCTGCGACCTGGCTGTGGGCCAGGGCCAGCCTGGCCCACAGCGTCGGCACCGGGTTGAACAGGGCGACCACAGCGGGGCTCACCTGGACCCGCTCGGCCTCGGCGACCGCCTCCAGCGCGCCGACCCGGTCGCCCTGGGCCTGCCGGATCCAGGCCAGGATCGCCAGGCCCGCCACCAGCGGCAGGGGCTGGGCGAGCTGCCGGCACAAGCCGACGCCCTCGGTGGCGTGCCGCAGGGCGGCGTCCAGCTCGCCTCGTTCGTACAGCACCTCGGCCAGGCCGACGTACGCCACCCCAGCGGCCGGCAGCGGGCGACCGGCCGGCGCGGCGGCAAGCTCGAGCGCCTGCTGGCAGCTGCGCAGCGCCGCGCCCAGACGGCCCTGCGCGCGCTGCCCCCTTCCAAGGATGTAGCGGGCGCGCACGGCGAAGTAGCGGTCCGCCCCGGCCGCCCACGGGTCGGCGGCAAGCCCGGCGAGGGCGGCCTCGGCGTCCCCGACCCGGCCCTGCAGCAGCGTCCCCACCGCCAGCTGCCAGCGGCCCAGGTAGCGCAGGTAGCGATCATCGGCATCCGCGAGGGCCAAGCCCTGCCGTGCGAACCCGATGGTGCGCTCGGCGTCGCCCCGCTCGCGAGCCAGCTCGCCGCGCAGCAGCGGGATCATCGCGGGGACGTTGGCCAGCCCGCTCAGTGTCCCGCCAGCCGACGGCTCGGACGCATCGCCGGCCAGGGTGGTGGCCAACGCGCGCTCGGCAGCCTGAAGGAGCGGCTCGACCTCCTCGACGCGGCCGCCGACGACCGCCCAGACCGCGCTTGCCAGCAACAGTCGTGGCCGAGAGCTGACCAGCTCGGCGGGCAGCGCCTTGAGCCACCGGTTCACCGTCGCGCCCCAGCGCTGGAAGCGCGCTTGGAGGTGCTCTTCGACCAGCTGGGCGGCCCATTCGACCTCCCCAGCGGCCAGCGCGTGCCGCACCGCCTCGTCGGCCAGCCCGTGCGCCTGACACCAGCCGGCCGCGGCGTGATGCAGCGCCGGCACCCGATCGGGCCGCTCCCGCTGCAGGCGGGCGCGCAGCAACTCGGCGAACAGCTGGTGGTAGCGCCACCAGCCGCGCACCTCATCCAACGGCACCAGGAACAGGTTGGCCCGCTCGATCTCCTCCAGCAACTGCTGGCTGTCGGCCCGCCCGGTGACCGCCTCGCACAGCGGCCCCGACAGCCGCTCCAGCACCGAGGTCTCCAGCAGGAACCCCCGCAGCGGCTCGGGCTGCCGCGCCAGCACCTCCTCGGTCAGGTAGTCCAGCACATAGCGGTGGCTGCCGGTGAAGGTTGCCACGAACCCGGCCGGGTCGGCATGTCCCCGCAGCGACAGCGCGGCCAGCTGCAGCCCCGCCGCCCAGCCTTCGGTGCGGACCTCCAGGGCCACCACGGCAGCCTCTGACAGCCCGGGCCCGACCGCGGTGCGCAGCAGCGCGGCGGCCTCCTCGGACGTGAAGCGCAGCTCTGCCTCGCGCAGCTCGGCAAGCTGCCCACCGGCCCGCAGCCGCGGCAGCGGCAGCGGCGGATCGGCGCGGCTAGTCACCACCAGCCGCAGGGAACCTGGCAGATGCTCCAGCAGGAACCCCAGCGAGGCGTGGACCGGCGGCGCCTGGATCAGGTGGTAGTCGTCCAGCACCAGCACGACCTCCTCGGCCACGCCGGCCAGCTCGTTGACCAGCGCGCTCACCAGCCCCTCGAAGGACCGCGGTGCCCGCGGACCAAGCAGCGTGCCCACCCGCTCGGCGACCCCGGGGCGCACCCCGTCCAGCGCGGCGGCGACATGCCGCCAGAACCGCGCCGGGTCGTTGTCGCCGTCGTCCAGCGACAGCCACGCCACCGGCCGCCGGCTGCGTCGGGCCCAGTCGCCCAGCAGGGTCGTCTTGCCGAAGCCGGCCGGGGTGCAGACCAGGACCAGCTCGCATGCCATCCCCTCGGCCAGGCGCTCCAGCAACCGCGGACGGGGTACGAACCCCGGCCGCGCGCGCGGCACGTGCAGCTTGGTCGCCAGCAGCACCTCACGCTCGGCCCCGGCGGCGGTGGATGGGCTGGTGGACGGCGCAGCCGTCGGTGATCCCACCTTCAGCCCCTCCGGCGATGCTTGCTGCCGGCTGCCTGTTTGAAGAGGCTGGCTGGGCGGCCGCCGGGTGCGGCCGACAAAGTCGGCAACGTCCGGCGTCAGCCGACCCGGGGTGCCGTTCCCGGGCGCGGACGCCAATGGCTGGGCTTGAGGCGGTCCGGCCGAGGGTGAACCGCGGGCGACCGCTTCGAACTGCTCGCGCTCCCATCCGGACAGCCGCAGTGCGTCGGCCAGCAGCCGTACCGACTCGCCCTGCGGGCGGCGAACCCGTCCAAGCTCCAAGTCTCGGATCGTGCGCGCGCTCAGCCCGGACCGCTCGGCCAGCCGCTCCTGCGACAGCAGGCCGCGCTCCCGGCAAGCGCGCAGCAGCCCACCAAAGCCCACCTGGCCAGCTCCGGCTCCGTCGCCTCGCCGCTCGGCCATGCTCGTCCTCCACATCCGACTACCGCGGAAATTCTCTACCGCCATGGGGGCTGCTGCTGAACCTGCCCCGGTTCGTCCGACAGGTTCTGGCTTGGTGAAGGCTACCGCCTCAGGGTGGGACTGGCTGTCTGGACAGAACACTTGTTCGTGTTCGAGCGACGTGAGATACCAAGCATGGAGTGGCGACGCCGCGAGTCGCAGCAAGGTCGGACGGAGCGCTCCTGGTGGAGCTCGGCGGCATGATCCCCAAGCGACCTGCGCTACGACGCTAAGGTGGGTGTGCTCATGCAGGTGATCCGCCAGCACGCCCGCGACGCCGAGGCGCTGGCGTGACCTGGCCACCGCACCACCACCGACCTCGAGCAGGCGCCTACGACAAGGTCGAGGCTCGGCTGCGCGGACTGGGCGGCACCGTCGCCAGACTCGCACGCGCCCTGGTGCGGCACGGCCGCGCGCTGCCACC
>WNGE01019747.1_pt1 | contig 11297 bp, 11 predicted proteins | sample 5400651 | NCBI WGS metagenome assembly WNGE01 (sample SAMN13153370, study PRJNA577476) | soil metagenome | isolation source: 60 cm soil or saprolite under grassland replicate 2 | place: USA:California | collected 2016-06-15 | reverse complement strand
CGCGCAGACCTTCGTGGCCGAGCCAGAGGATCGGACCAACATCCTCAATCTCGCCGCGCTCTAAAGCTGCCGCGACCTGGAAGACGCGCTCATTCTCCGCGATGATATAGCCCGCGCGTTTGCGCAGAAGCTCGGGCAGATGTCGCTTATAGCGCTGGAACTGGTCAGGCGAGATATCCCGCAAGGCCCTGACCTGCTGTGCCAGAGACTTATCCGGCTCATGCCGCGCAATGGCCTCGCGCAGAATCTTCGTCGCCTCCTCGCACTGCTGGCGCCGCTCGTTGTAGGCCGAGGAGGCCAGTTCACGGCGCACATTCGTGTCGATGACCACGAGCGAGATCTCCGTCGCCTCAAAGGGAATATAGCGGTAGGTATAGGAACGGCAATCGAGCAGGATGGCTTTCCCCGGTCGACCAAGGACCGACGACGCCTGGTCGAGGATGCCCGAGCGCAGTCCCGAGGCAGCATGCTCGGCGCGCTGGCAGATCTGGGCCACCTGCATCGGCGTCAAGGTCGCGCCCTTATCGCCAATAGTAAACTTGCCGCCGGAGAAGAGCGCACACGCCTCTGCGGTACCGACCTCCACGGACGCCGACGAACTCATCCCGCTCCCCAGGGGTACATTGCCACTGACGACGGCATCGAAGCCCCGCAGTTGCACGCCGTCGCGTTTCAGTTCGCTCACCACGCCCAGGATGTAGCGCGCCCATCCTGGGAGATTGGCACGCTGCTGATCGAAAGAGGCGGGCAGGCCCTCAAGGGAGAACTGTGCCTGTGCCTGGAAATGCACCGACCAGAGGCGCACCGTCTGATCGCTGCGCGCCCGCCCGGCGAAAGAGGCCACACGATCGACGGCGGCGGGCAACACGAAGCCATCGTTATAGTCCGTGTGCTCGCCGATGATATTTACGCGGCCAGGGGCCCACGCGGCTCCAAACGGACCGACGTACGTCACCCCATCGTGGAAGATCTCAGGAAATATTTCTAGCGCATCGCTTGCCGGTTTGGGGAACTTCGTTGTAGCCATGCTCTTCTCTATGCCTCTTTCTGTGCAATTGCCGCGCGCAGCTCCTGCGCCTTCTGCGCGGGCGATGAATCGTTCGTCCACAGGCCCCAGAGCGCCTCCGACGACGCGGCAAATTTCAGCTTGCCGGGCGCGCGGCCAATGGTCTGGATTTCGATATGGAAATGGAAGCGCTCATCGGCGACCTGGTGCAGTCCCATCAGATAGGGCATGGGGGCCATCGCGCCATCGAAGAGGGCGTTGTAGCCGTTTATCACGCGCAGCAGCATCGCCGCGAGGTCGCGCAGTTCATCGTCCTGCATCAGTGCGAGATTGGCTACATGGCGCCGGGGGTAGAGATGCGTCTCGTAGGGGTAGCGCACGTAGGGCGGCAGAAACGCCTGCCAGCTTGCATTATCTGCAACCTGGTACTCGCTCTCGCCCAGCTCGATCAGCAAGCGGCAGAAGGAACACCGGCGTCCGGCCTGGTCATCTTCCACGACTGTCTCCAGCTCGCGCTCAAGCGTGGGCGGTAGCACGGAGACACCGTACGCCTGGCCGTGTGGATGATACTGCGTCTGCCCGATCGCCTCTCCACTGTTCTCGAAGATCATGACGGCGGGATAGCGCGAGGAGACATCCTGGTAGAGGTCGCGCCAGAGACGGGTCACGGCGTGCACCTCGTCGATCGAGAGTTCTGTAAACTTACGATGATGATCACGGCTGTAGATCACCACAACCGCTTCACCGATTGGTGGCTGCAAGGGCGGGAAGTCGTTGGGGTGCAGCCACACCTGCGTATCGGGACCGACGCGGCCATTGGTCATGTCGGCACAGAAGGGGCACTCGTTTGTGCCCTCGCGGCGATTCATGCGGTGCGATGCGTTGACCAGGTACTGTCGTAGGATAGGGTTCCAGATCAAAGGCGTTGAACGTTGTTGGTCCATAGCGAAGCTTTACCCCCATAGATGATGTGCCGTCTGCGTACCCATGAGCACACAGCGGCCCCGACGAGCAAACGACGCGAGCAGTTCACCTTTATCGATAACCTCACCATCCTTCCCCTCCGCAAACAGCCATTCGTCCCACGTAGCCTTATCGGTAAACAGGGCCCAGGCGACGGGGGCAAGCTGTTTTTTGACAACGCGCATCAGCTTCTGAGCGTGCTCGAAACCAGGTTCGAGCTCCTGTATAGGCGGCAGATCGGCATCGTCGAGAGCTTCGAAGGTATGCAGCGAGTGGACCTCAGCATCGATCACCTCGCAGACGAAGCCTGTGACCAGAGATTCATGTTCGGCCCCATTGCCTTGCTCCTCATCTGCTGCTGCCTCCCATACCCCTACCAGCAGCGTGCAATGCTCGGGCAGGCATTGTAGAAATGCGGCGATCTGTTGTTTGTTCCAGCCGTGCCATGAGCAGGTGTCGTCCCTTTGATCGAGGCGGAGGGCGGCATCCAGCAAAGGCCGCACAGCTTGCCACAGAGGCGCGTCGGCATTCAGTACCAATACTTCTTCGGCTAACACAAAATATTCTCCCTGCAAAGCGCTTAGAATGAGACAGGCGAGCCGTCTCCTCATCCTCCATCAGTATACGATATGGCGGCCCGTCATGTTATATAATGGCGATATCGCAGACATGTTTTACGAGGAGATACGCGAGGAAGAAACTGTGGACACACACGCGCTTTCATTCGGCCTGGGCCTGTTCGGACCACTGGGTCTTTTCAGCCTGCTGATCATGGCCGGGGCTATAGCGCATCAATACAGGGACAGTCGCATAGGGAGCTTCCGCTGGAACATGCGTAACATTCGTTTAAAGCAGATCTCCGCCCTCTCCTGCCTGTTCTGTATAGCGATGGCTGCCAGCTACGGGGTGTTGCAGGAGGCATGGGCGTTTCTCTATCTCATCGCCGCGTTCAAGATAGGTACATGGTGGTTTCGCCTCGTTGTCAGCCAGAGACCCTGAATAGTTCTTCAAGAGATCATAACATCCTTCTTGCTGCTCCTCCACAGACGCAAGTACAGACAGAAGCAAGAAAAGCAGAAGCGGGGCCGTTTATTTGTACAGCACCGTTTTTAGCATCACCAGAATAGAATGTCGACTGAGGAAAAAGCGTATGAGCGATGTTCCGTGGTATAAAACATTCTTTGGCACAGACTATCTGCGTATCTACTCACCGTTTCTAACATCCGAAAGAACGGCGCGCGAGGTGGCGAACATCATCAAGCTCCTGAACCTGCCTCCTGACAGCTCGATACTGGATCTGTGCTGCGGACCAGGACGCCACGCACTGCCCCTGGTGCAGCATGGCTACCGTATCACAGGACTGGACCAGAACGAGAACTTCTTGCGTCAGGCGCAGAGTGAAGCCGAAGCAAAGGGCATTGAGGCACGCTGGGTCCAAAGCGACATGCGCACGATCCCCTTTGAAAACGAGTTCGATGCCGTCATCAATATCTTTACCTCCTTCGGGTACCTCGAAGACGAAAACGAGGACCAGCGCGTCCTGCAACAGGTACAGCGTGCGCTAAAGCCCAACGGACGCTTCCTCCTGGAGACCGTCTACCAGCCACGCGTGCTGCGCAATCATACACCCCATGGTATTATCCGCTACAACGACGGCCTGATCGTCCTGGAAGAGCGATGCCTGGACCTGCTGGGCAGCCGCAACGAGATCGCCATCACCATGCTCGCTCCCGATGGTCGCCGCATCGAGCACAGGCAATCGATACGCATCTACACCCTGACAGAACTGGTGCGTATGCTCGCGGCGGTCGATATACAGGTACTGGAGTACTATGGCGACCTGGATGGGAGCGCTTTAACACTGGATAGCCGCCTGGTGGTGCTTGGACAAAAAAGGGCGTAGGCCGCATCACCGGCACGCTACCCCATGATGAAGCTATATGCACCGTGCATTCATTAATCTCCGCCAAACAGCGCATAATCTATAGACTCATAGGAACAGAATGCGCTATAATGTCAGAGCCACCGGGAGTGAACCAATGAGCAAGCCATACGACGGTGGCGCTCGTAACAGGCATATCAATCACTCAGGATAAGGAAGGTACACAATCGTGCCGTGGTGCAAATTTTTTATTCCAAAGATTGCCTCATCAGCAATCAAAGCGGGGGATCCAGAGCTGAATGATCATATCATGTATGCGAAATGCATCAAGGGCCACGCGCTCAGAGATGCCAGCGACTGGATTCAATGCGAAAACTTACCGGCGCCCGATGCCAAATGCTGGAAAGAGGGTGGAGAGACCATATTTTCCCTATTAGAACGCAAGCGTAACGGGGCCTCCGCCGTCCAGCCAGACACCAAAGCAGCGAAGCAGGACGCAACACCGTCACAGACAAGCATATGAGGCAGCATGAGTAAAGCGTCCGCGCCTTTTTCTCTTGCGCCCAGTCTCATAGCCAGGGTACATGCTTCCCTGCTCTCATGGTACGCTGCGGAACAACGTGATCTGCCGTGGCGCACTACCAGCGACCCGTATGCTATTCTGGTATCGGAGATCATGCTCCAACAGACGCAAGTCGATCGCGTATTGCCTAAATATCAACAGTTTCTCACCGCGTTTCCCACACTGGCAGACCTTGCCGCGGCTCCAACGGCAGATGTCATCTCTGCCTGGGTGCCGCTGGGCTACAACATGCGCGCTGTGCGTTTGCAGTCGATTGCACGCCAGGTCATCAGCGAGTACAACGGACGCATCCCCGACACCATCGACGAACTACTCAAATTGAAGGGGATTGGTCGCTATACAGCGGGAGCGATCGCCTGTTTTGCCTATAGGATGCAGGTTGCAGCCGTTGATACGAATATACGGCGCGTGCTGCACCGCATCTTCCTGGGCCTGGAACATCCCGAACCAAAGGCTAACGACGCGCAGATGCTTTGCCGACACGAAAGCAACGTATGAGGCACAGCCTTTCACCAGTAGCAACCGCTATTTCCGGGGACGGATAGTCGACATGCTCCGCTCACTACCTGCCAACGAGCGTGTCTCACTTGCTTTGCTCGGCCCGCGCATCAAGCCAGACTTCCGCGAAGATGAACTTCCCTGGCTACAGCAAGTGGTCGTCGGCCTGGTGAGGGATGGACTACTCGATGCGACAGAGGATGGAGTGCGGCTCCCTTGACACGGATGATTATGTCCCACGCGTGCTATACTTAATAATAATATTTTTACCTACTTTCTGAGCCATGTATGGAGGAACGAAGAGTTGCAACTCACAAGTTTTAACGATATTACGACAACGTATCGCCATATCTTCCTCTCACCCCATTTCGACGACGTTGTCTATTCCTGTGGAGGCACATTAGGAGTACAGGTCAGTTGCGGCTTACGCCCATTGATCATTACCGTTTTTGGTGGCGTGCCGCCCGCGAACCTGGCGCTCAGTCCACTGGCGACGCGGATGCACCGCGAGATGGGAGCCGACCTCACAAAGGGAGCCGGCGACATCGTTGAACAGCGACGGAAGGAAGACGCCGCCGCCTGCGACTACCTCGAAGTCGACTACCTCTGGCTCGACTATCTGGACGCTATCTACCGCGGCACGCCCGCTTACTATACGCAGGAGGAACGGTTGATCGGGGGCGATGTCAATACCGCCGACCTCGAAATAGACCGGCAGTTTGCGCAGGATCTTCTCGCGCTGCAGGATCGCCTGCCGGACGCCGCGTGGTACGCACCACTGGGCATCGGTCGCCACGTTGACCACCAGATCGTCTGCTCCGCCGCCGACCGTCTCGTCCAGCGCGGCGCGAAGGTCTATTTCTACGAAGACTTTCCCTATGTCCTGCAAACAGGCGCGCTCAATGCCCGTAAACAGGAGATGGGCATTCCCTTCGAGCCCACACTTGTCGAGATGTCGGAGATGGTCCAGATACGCGCCGCTGCTTCCGAGATCTACGCATCGCAGATCACCGTCAATTTTGCCAACAGGGAGGCCCTCGGGCGCTCGATGGAGAGCTATACACATAACATACGCCCTGTGGAGACGGTCCATCTCGAAAGGTACTGGACGCCACGCTAAGCAGGCAGCGCGCGCCGGGGTGGGCGACCGCAAACTGGTAGGAGTCACCTGCCCGGTAGCGAGCGCGGAGTGTAGGAGTGAGACGCGATGCCAGGAATAGAAGGCTCGACGCTGGGAAGATATGAGCTGCGTCGCCGTATCGCCTGTGGAGGAATGGCAGAGGTCTACCTGGGATACGACCGCCGTGTACGCAGACGCGTAGCCGTGAAGGTCCTCTATGGCAGCGATGAACCCTTTGTGCGCCGCTTCGAACGTGAAGCGGAAGCGGCGGGGACGCTTTCGCATGACCATATTCTGCCCCTGTACGACTTTGGCGAACAGCGACCATGGTACTATCTGGTGATGCCCTACGTCGAAGGCGGCACGCTGCGCGACTATCTGCTCAAGCGGGAGCGTCTTGACCTGGAGGAGACCGGCAGTTTCCTCGAACAGATTGCGGCGGCGCTCCAATACGCGCACGATCATGGCGTCGTGCATCGCGATGTTAAACCGTCCAACATCTTGCTACGTCCCGATGGGCACGCATACCTGGGCGATTTCGGGCTGGCGAAGGCAAAGATGGGCGCAGAGGCAGTCACGCATTCAGGCTCTATGGTGGGCACCCCCGAATATATGGCACCCGAACAATCGAACGGCGTGCACGATTACCGCAGTGATATCTACTCGCTCGGCATTATCCTCTATCAGATGTTGACCGGGCGCGTTCCGTTCACCGCCGATTCGCCGGTCGCGGTCTCGCTGAAGCATATTCAGGCCATTCCTAAGTCGCCGGGCGAACTGAATAGCGCCATCCCTCCCGCCGTCGAAGCGGTGATACTCAAGGCGCTGGCCAAAGATCCCGCCGAGCGTTACCAGCAAGCGGGGGCCCTGGCAGAGGCATACTGGCATGCGCTCGGCGAAGAGCACGATGGACGTGAAGACAAAGCACCCCGAGCCGAAGGCCAGGCGGAACTACAGTCGCATAAGCATGAGAGGACCGTGGGCACGCCGTCAGCGGTGACACAGATCATTGATGTGGCCGAGGCCATGCCGCGCGCCACAAAGCTGCTCCGCTTCCCGCTCAAGGCACCTGCTCCACCTCTGCGTTCGGACAGGAGGAAGAAGCTGCTCATCGCGCTGCCCATCTGTCTTGCCGTCATTCTGGGCTCCGCTCTGTCGCTGACCCATCTCTGGAAACCCCATAGCAGCACACAACAGTCGAGGCCACATAACGGCATACCCACAGCGCTCTACATGGCAACCGCAACGGCTCAGGCACTGGCGGAGACTCAGGCAACGCTGGCGGCCCAGTCACGCGTTCAGGCCACTGCAGGCATTACCAGCTCCATTGGAGCGGGCCAGGTTCTTTACGCCGACGCAATGACCGTGCCTGGCGGCGGATGGGTCAACGATGGCAGCCAGTGCTACTTCTCAGACCAGGGCTACCATGTTTACAGCGCCCTTGCGCATGCTGTAGCGTGGTGTTACTCCAGCGAGCAAACATTCTCTAACGCGATCATCACCGCCCAGGCCATACTCACGCGCGGCGATCTCTGCGGTCTGATCTTCCGCCTCAGTCCAGCCAGCAAATCCTTTTACGTCCTGGAACTCAATAGCCGGGGCGATTATCGCTTTGTGCTGGCCCAGGGCGGTAATCCGCTCAACTGGTTGACACTCATCGATTGGACGCACTCCAGCGCCATCGAGGATGGCTATGGACGGACAAACACCTTTCTCGTGCTGGCGACGGGCAACCGTTTTCGCTTCTACATCAACAAGCAACTGATCGTCTCATCGTTCTCCGACAGTACCTACGCCTCCGGCATAGTAGGCTTTCTGGCCGGAGGCGACAGTAGCGGGGGTACAGAAGCGATCTTTAGCAATATCTGGGTCTTTCAGAAGTGAGCGGCCCGCATAATACGTACGATCCAGCTACAAGGAAACAAATTCACCTCGCTTATTGTTTCTATAATATGATTGGACTGAACGTTTTATGAGAGGTAATTTTTTCTATGAGTTTTGACACCACGGCCTCATCGTTGTTTCAGCAGTATAATACAGCAACGGCACCACATATCGTCCACCTGGCACTTGGCTCTAACCTGGGCGACAGGCGCGGCAATCTTGCGGCGGCACTACAACGACTACGCGATGTTGTCGCTATCGAGTCGATTTCTTCCGTCTACGAAACCGAACCCGTCGGATACCTTGAGCAACCTCGCTTTCTCAATATCGCCTGTTGTGGAAGAACCGGGCTTTCCGCTCAGGAACTGCTGCAATATACACAGGCCATCGAGATAGCAATTGGCCGCCGGCCATCTTTCCGCAACGGTCCACGCCCCATTGATATTGATATACTGCTATATGATGACCTGCGTATGAAAGAGGAGGAGCTCACGATACCACATCCTCGTATGATAGAGCGCGCCTTTGTCCTGGTTCCACTGGCAGAGATCTCGCCCAACACGATTGAGCCGGTGAGCGGACAAACCATACAGGAACTTTTACAAAAGATCTCGCAGGAGGGTGTCACAAGATTAGCCCCTGATCTGCGCATCACGCTCGACCACGATATGCAGAACGGCACTCCAGGCGTGCATGTACGGCTGGGGCGCGCCGGGGTGGTTGGCGTAAGGAAGTCGCTGCTGATCGGCGAAGAGAATCATCAGCAGTGGTTTGACGCCACCTTCGACCTGTATGCAGATCTTGATACAGGACGGGCAGGCGTGCATATGTCCCGCTTCAGCGACGCATTGGAAGAGGTGCTGGAGGAGAACGCGACAACCACGTGGCCCAGAATCGAGGTGCTGGCAGAGGCCCTGGCGAAGGCCATCGTGGAGTGGCAGAAGGTCTCCAGGGCGGAGGTACGCATTCACACGTCGTACCCCTTACAAAAGTGGACGCCCATGTCGGGCCGTCGCACGCAGGAGATCTATGGGCTGCTCGCGCTGGCCGTCGCAACAAGGCAGGGCAGCCGTCGGATGCTCGGCGTCGAAGTCGAGGGCATGGTCGCCTGTCCCTGCGCGCAGGACATGGTCCACGCCTTTGCCCGTGTGCGCCTGCAGGAGGAGGGCTTCGAGCGGAAAGACATCGAAAAGATGCTCAGCGTCACTCCGCTCGCCACGCACAACCAGCGTGGACGCGCTACGTTGATGATCGGAACTGGCCAGGATGTGGCGGTGGGCGACCTGATTGCGCTGGTGGAGAGCGCGATGAGTTCCGAGAACTATACCCTACTCAAGCGGCCAGATGAGTTATATATCGTCAATAAAGCACATGCCAACCCACGCTTCGTCGAGGATGTCGTACGCGAAGTGCTGGCCGGCGTCGTCGACAAGTATCAAGAGCTATCCGATGATACCTTCGTATGGGTACATCAGCGCAACGAAGAGACCATCCATAAATACGATGTAGAGGCGGAAGGCTGGGGCACGCTTGGCGAGTTGCGCGCGGAGATTCTCCAGCACGAAAGCGGCATCTCTCATACCACAAAGGATGCCTGGTTAAACGCGTTCAGCAGCGGGTCCAGGTAGGTCTCGCACATCCCCTTTTTAGAGCTACTTTGTTGAGAGGGCAAAAAATCCGATTCAGTTTGTCCTCTTAACAAAACCTCATTGCCGTGTTATAATGCCTTACGACGGTTTTTATACGTCGCTACGTGCAATTTCACATGTAGCTCATGCTAAGCTAATAGAGGGAGTACTCGTGGAGCGAGTTCTGCTAGATCCAGCACAACTGGCGAGGGCAGCGGCTGATGCCGCATCTGATAAAAAAGCTTCTGATGTCCTTTTGCTCGATGTAAGAGAGATCACAACTATTGCCGACTACTTTGTCATTTGCAGTGGCAACAATGCGCGTCAGATCCTGGCCATTGCAGATGCTATCGACGAGGCGCTAAGAAAACAGGGAGCCAGATTAATCAATCGAGAGGGCGTGGCTGATACTGGTTGGCTACTCCTGGACTTTGGCGACATTATTGTACACATCTTTGGCCCGACGGAGCGCGAGTACTATCGTATCGAGCGGCTCTGGAATGAGGCCAAAACTGTCGTGTACCTGCAATAATATATTAGTATGGAAAAGGTGGCAACGATGACATTTTTTCGCAACCGCATGTTTCTTGAAGGAATAGCTCTGGGCGGCATCTGCGGCATTATCATCGGCTCCATTATTGCTTTTACCCTCGGGGAAAGCAGTGTAGAGGCACTACGGCGCGTTCTGCATGAAAGGTTTCCTGGCACACCCAAGGTTCCATTCCAGTACCTTTCACAGTAAACATTCTCCGTACAATGAGATGTGACACCAGACTCTCATCAGATCATGAGGGTTAGCGGCGCACGGTCATACAGACCGAACACTAGTATCAGGAACAATGAGATTGAAGGGGTGGTAACGTGAGGTTTTTGTTGTTTATATGTATCTTATGTTCAACGTTTAGTGTGATCACAATGCATGTTTCGGTGGCACATCCCCCCCCATGTGCCCCATTTCTTCCACCTGCACCTCCTGGCCCGATAGTATCACCTCCTGAGAAGGCGGGTACGCTGTTCATCAATGAGGTATTACCACTATCAAATCATAGTTGCTAAAAACAGAGACGAATGTTGCATTCACCTCCATTCCTCGCCTTGAGCTACGCCCGTTGAATGCACTGCACCGGCACACCAACTAGGCGGCGGGTTGGACTACGGCCAACCCTGTTGTGTGCGCCACTGCTCATGTCGCTTCACGAGCAAGGCTTTGATGGCTTGCCTGTCAGGACAGGCGTGGAGTTCGGTATCTCCTTTGCGATGGGCAAGGTTCGTCGCCGCATTGTGATCGGCATGCGTTGAGAAGCCACAGACGACACAGCAAAACGTTTGCTGGTCCGGTCTGTTCTTCCTCTCGACACAGTGGCACACACTGCACTCCTGGGAGGAGTAGGCACTCTTGACTTTCGTGGCAGATATCCCCCGCTTCGCCGTCTCCCAGGCGATCTTTTCGGGAATGCGTGCCAGATTGGACGCGCGCAGATACGCGTTCATCGCGCGGGCTTTGTGCTTCATGGAGGCGACCGAAAGGTGCTCGTAGGCGACCTGGGCATCAGGGTGCTCGTCCAGGCAGACATTGACGGCGCGATTGATCTCCTGGCGCACGTGACGCCTGAGCCGTTGCCCACTTTTGCTGCTGGTCGAGGGCAGCTTCTCCACGCCCTTCTTCTTGAGGCAGGCTCGCAGCCTGGCCTTGCGGCGGCGCTTCTCTCGGTCGCGCTTTTGTCGCTCACGCA
>WNGE01010949.1_pt1 | contig 11300 bp, 9 predicted proteins | sample 5400651 | NCBI WGS metagenome assembly WNGE01 (sample SAMN13153370, study PRJNA577476) | soil metagenome | isolation source: 60 cm soil or saprolite under grassland replicate 2 | place: USA:California | collected 2016-06-15 | reverse complement strand
GCGAACGAACTCCGCCAGCCGGGCGAAAGCCCGGGTGGCCGTAGCGGGCGAGCACGCCGTCTCCTGTCGCGCGACCTTACGCAGCGTCGCTAAGAGCTCGGCCAACCCGTCGGTCTCCCGCACCCAGGCGCTCACCCCTGCCTCGATCAGCTCCAAGACCGCGTCGTCAGTGGCGGCTACGCCCACAGCTACGAGCTTCAGGTCCGGCCGCAGCGAGCTCACCGCCCTCGCTATGGAGCTGGCGGCGCTGCAGCGGCCGATCGCGTCGAGCAGCACGATATGCGCGGCGAGGGTCGAAAGGGTCAAGGAGTCCGGGCAAGCGGTTGACACGCCGACGACCTCAATGCTCTCCTGCTGCCGCAGGGCTAGCAGGAGGGTCTCCCCAAGCAGGCTGTCCCCGGTAATCATGAACAACCGGAGCGGAGCCGTCTCTTCCACGCGCAAGCACCCCTCGATCGGTCCCGTGCCCGACAAGCTTGACCGAGGCGGCTGCGGCGGCGGCCCGAAGCAGCAGGCGGCCGCAAGTAGCCTGAATCGGTCCGGGCCGGCGCGATCACCGGCCAGAGCGACCCGCAGGGCTTCGGCGCGCGATCGGACATGCAGCTTCTCGAGGATACGGTGGACGTGGTTCTTGACGGTGTGGAACGAGACCCCGAGGTGCTCCGCGATCTGGCGGTCGCTCAGCCTCTGTCCCAGCAGCCTCAGCACCCGGATCTGGCGCATCGTCAAACTCGTGTACTCCAGTATGGACAGCTCAGCGCGACTTCGTGAGAGGGCGGCCACCATCGAGAAGACCTGGAAAGCCAGACGAGGTGAGCGAGGCGTCTCGCCGCGTGCCACCGACTCCACCATGTCCACCAGCTCCCGCAGTGACGTGTCGGAGGGCACACAGGCTGTCGCCCCGGCGGCGACGTAGGCGGCAGCGATGTCGTCCGGGGCATCTGCGCCCACCACCAGGATGTTGAGCCTCGGGAACGCAGCGGCGAGGCCCTTGACGCGGCTCAGCACGTCTGCGCCCGCGCCGTCGAGCTCGATGAGCAGGACGTCGGGTGGGCTCTGTTTCAGTTGATCCGGCAGGCTGGACCATTCCCAACAGCGGCCGACCCGCGCGATCACGGCCGATCCTTCGAATGCCAGCGCCAAACATTCTGAGTACATCCGGCGGCCATTGAAGATGGCCAAGGCCAGGGATGGGTTGGGACGCATATCGCGTTCGCCGTCGGCGGCCGCTGGCCGCGGGACCCGGCTCTGGCCTTCGATCTCGCCCACCACCCCGCTCACCTAGAGGCTCCCGGGCGCGGAGTCGCCCTGGCAGGTGAAGCGACGAGAAGGAAGCGACGTGCCGCCGCTGATCGCTCCCTCGGCATCGATGGCGACATCCCGGCCGTAGAGCTGGGCCGAGGTGAAGAGGGAGCGCCCCGTGACGGGGCTCTCGGCGTAGGTGAGGCGGTAGGCACGGATCGGCCGGCCGGCGCGGGCGACGAGGATGCTGCGCGCGCGGTAGCGCGTCTGCCCGAGACTCGTGGCCTGGCCGATCGAGGGGGTCACGACGTCCGTCCGCAGCCCAGGCCGAGAGCGGCGAGAACAACGGTTACGCGGGATTCCCGATGCTTCTGCATCGCGCACCTCGCTTTGGGGAGCGTCTACCGTGCCACCGGTCTCTTACCACGGCCACAAGGGTTGCGGGCGTGCCTTTGTGACAGCTTTTCAACTGTCACAACGCCACCGCGACGGAGGAGGGCCCGGACCACGTCGGAGGGGTGGGGCCTCTCCTCGACGCTCTACCGCGTCCACCGGACTCTTTCGTGGTCGGAGACAAAGCAACAAGCGCGCCATCAGCGCGACGGCTGCTCCGGCGGCTCCATCGCACCCTGTCGCGGAGCGGCCTCAAGCCGCGAAAGCCCCGGATGCTCCAGGAGATGAACGAGCCACACCTGGTCGGCGCGGAGTTCTCGCCTCCGGCCTTCGGCGGATTCGGGCCGCTCTCCTCGGTCTCAAATTTCGAACGCGTCAAGGGGCTGCGCGTTTCATTTTTGAAACCGTGGTCGGGCGGGGCTCGAGGAGCGAGGAGGAGGGAGCGTCCAGGGCGCCGCTGACGTTCAGAGGGTAAAGCCGGGAGCGTTCAGTTGTCGAGGCTTCGAAGGCGTTCCGGCTGAGCCGGAAATGCAGGTTCCCCTCTGCTTGCGAGGGCCTTCGACGGACACGGTGAGCCCTGACAGCTCAACCGCCGCTCTGCTTCCCCCCTTGCCCGGCTCTCCACGGGTAGACTAACGAACTAACTAGCGACCCAGCGCCCTTCGAAAAGGACCTCGACCTCGCCCGTCTGGTGGACGTGCCCGCCTTCGGGCCACTCCACCTCGAGCACCCCGCCGTCGCAGACGACCCTCAGCCGGCGGTCGGCGAGGCCGTTGAGGATCGAGGCCACCGCGGCGCTGGCCGAGCCCGTGCCCGAGGCCTGGGTCGGCCCCACTCCCCGCTCCCAGAAGCGGACGCGGATCTCCGAGCGGCTCATGACCGTGACCAGCTCGACGTTGGTGCGCCGCGGAAAGAAGGGATGCTTCTCCAGGGGTGGGCCGAGCTCGGCGAGAAGGCGGTCGTCCGGGGGCTCGGGCAGGAAGACCGCGCAGTGCGGGTTCCCCAGCGACGTGGCCGTCACCCGCAGGGTACGTCCCGCGACCTCGAGCGGATGTTCGAGCACGGGCGCGCGTGGCGGATCGAGGGCCACCGGGATGTCGGAGCTCCCGAGGATCGGCGCCCCCAGGTCGGTGGCGATGCGGAAGCGCTGCCCTCCTACCGACGTCACCTCCACCGGGCGCGGACCGGGCGCGGTGTGGACCACGTGGCGCGGGGGCGCCCAGCCCTCCCGGACCGCGAGCGCGGCCAGGCAGCGCAGGCCATTGCCCGAGATCTCGGCCTCGCCTCCGTCGGCGTTGATGAGCCGCATGCGCACCCCGTCGGGGGCCGGTGCGTGGAGCAGGACGCCGTCGCCGCCGATCCCGCGGTGACGATCGCAGAGACGACGCGCCCACGGGCCGATCTCGGCCGGGGCCAGCCGCTCGGCCACCAGGATGAAGTCGTTGCCCAGCCCGTGCGCCTTGGCGAATCTCATTCAGCGACCCCACTATTCATCGACCCCCCCTCCTATCCTCCCCCACGTAGGGGGGAGGGATCGCTCCTGCGTGCATGGCCCCGCGCCCTCTCGACCCCCCACCCTGTCCCTCCCGTCCCTATCGGCGTATCTTCCGGCCCAGCAGGGGCTCCGGGGGCGGGAAGGTCGCGATGGTGAGCACGTCCTGGCCCGGAAGGCCGGCGGGATGGAACCGCTGGCCGCCGTCGGTCGTCCGGAAGATGCCGCGGTCCGTGGCTACGAAGGCCTCGAGACCCGCGGCCGGGGCCAGCGGGAAGAGCAGGCGCGCCGGCCGCCCCTCGTAGGAGCCGAGGCGCGTCCAGTTGCGGCCGGCGTCCTCGCTGCGGAAGAGGCCGCCCTCGGCCGCCGCGTAAAGGAATGGGCCCAGCCACACGAGGTCGCCCACCGTCTCCCCCTCGAGCCCCGCGCGCGTCCACGTCTTGCCTCCGTCCCCGGAGCGGAAAACCCCGCCCCCCGCCGGCGCGGCGAACATCACGGGATCCACCGGGAAAAACGATGACAAGACGAGCGCGCGCACCTCACCCGAGGGCATTCCCTCGCCGGCACCGGTGAAGGTCTGCCCGCTGTCCGCGGACACCAGCACTCCCTGGCCGGTGGCCAGGACGAGGGCGGGACCCGGCCATTCCATGCGGTTCACGAGGGTACCGGTCAAGGGCGTGGGCTTGAAGGTCCGACCGAGGTCCGCCGACCTGAGCATGCCGGAGGAGGTCCCCGCGAAGGCGGTGGGATCGGACTGCGGCCAGTGCGAGAAGAGGAGGCTGCGGATCCCCAGGGTCGTCGACCGCGGCTCCCAGGTCTCGCCGAAGTCGGCCGAGACGAAGAGACCACCGTCGCCCCCCACCCAGACCTGCGGGCCGAGGGGAACGATGGCTCGCGCCGCCCCGAGGCCGTCGAGGCGTCGGGCGGAGGTCGGTCCCTCGATCCGCTCCCAGCGTCCGCCCCAGTCCCGCGTGCGCCAGAGGCCGGAGGGCGCTCCCGCGAACAGGGTGAGGCTCGTGACGACTCCGGGAGGTGGGGCGTCCCGGGACGGTTCCTGGGCGACGGCGAGCGCGGCCAGGGGCCCGAGGAGGAAGAACGCGCTACGCCCCCTCACGCGAAGTGGGCCCGCAGCCGGTCGCGGGCCTTCACCGGGTCCTCGGGGATCACCCGCGTGCCGCCGATCACGGTCATGAAGTTGGCGTCCCCTGCCCAGCGCGGGACCATGTGCAAGTGGAGGTGGTCCGCCACCCCTGCTCCCGCCACCCGCCCCAGGTTCATCCCCACGTTGAGGCCTTCGGGCTTGTAGACCTCGTGGAAGACCGCTTCCAGGCGGCGGGCCAGCGCCATCATCTCCGCCAGCTCCTCCGCGGTGGCCTCCCCGAGGGTCGCCACGTGCCGCCGGGTCGCGATCATCACGTGGCCCGAGCTGTAGGGGTAGAGGTTCATGACCAGGAAGTTCAGGGCGGAGGTGTGGACCACCAGGGAATCGCCGCCCGGCTCCTGGGCCCGGCAGAGGACGCAGCCCGGCTCCTGGGCTCCCTTGGTCACGTAGGCCTCCCTCCAGGGCGCGAAGAGGCGGTCCATCACCTCGCCTCGAAGTCGACTTCGTAGACGGGCAGGCTCGAGCGCAATCCCTTGAACTTGGCGTCTCCCGCGTAGCGGATCCGGAAGCGGCGGTCGATGACCTCGTCCTCGTACTCCATCACCCCTTCGCCGTGGATCAGGGCGAGGTGGGTCTCGAGCTGGACCAGGGTGTCGCGGCTGATCGCGATTCCCTCGTTGACGAGGACGCCCGAAGGGTCCACCACCACCCCGAGGCCGGAGGCGTGGGTCGGGCCCGGCAGGGGCGCCGCCTCGCCTTCGTCCTCCTCCAGCGGCTTCTTGGCCGCGGAGGAGAGCCGGCCCGCCAGGTTCACGTTGCGCCCGATCACCGTGCTCTGGACCGAGCTCTCGTCCTCGATGAAGCGCGCCAGGTACACCCGCCCATGGTGGATGGCCACTCCCATCTTGAAGTACGTCCGACCCTCCTCACGCTTCCTGCGCAGGCTCTCCTGGCAGAGGATGGCGGCGCGCACCGCGTTCAGGGAGTCGAGGGGGTCGGCCCGGTCCGTCCCCCAGGTGACCATCATGCCGTCGCCAAGATACTTGTCCACCGTCCCCCCGAAGCGGCGGATCGCGGGGACGAAGTCGTCGAAGACCTCGTAGAGCTCCCGGGTGAGGTCGCGCTCGGAGATCTGGCCCTCCGAGGTCTTGGTGAAGCCCCGCAGGTCCAGGAAGAGCACGGTGGCGTTGACCGCGTTGTTGAGCACCTGGGCCAGCTCGCCGAACTCGTAGACCCGCTGGCCCCGGCTCGCCCGGTCGTCCAGGTCGCGCTCCCGGCCGAAGGACCCGATGAGCTGGATGCGGTCGCGCGCCCCGCACAGGACCTCGAAGCGCTTGACGTTCGTGACCACGTCCAGGAAGGCGTCGATGATCTCGGAGGACTTGCGGCGCTCGGCCTCCGCCCGCAGCACGGTGGAGCTCGTGAGCCGGCTCCCCGTGGTCCAGGGGTCGCCCAGGAGGTAGGTCAGGATGGGGCCGCTCATCATCACCTTGAGCAGGCTCCCCGGCTTCAAGTACTGGTCCCGGGGCAGCGCGGGGAGGTAGCGGGCCACCCGATTGAGCAGGCCCCGGTCGCCCTCCCGCAGCCGCCGCTCCGTCTCTTGAACCAGGATCTGCTGGATCTCGAAGAAGCACTCGGGGGAAAGCCGGTACCGCTTGTTCGCGGCCAGGAACTGGTTGAAGTCGAGATCGGAGGCGCGGAGCTCGGTCATGGCGAAGCCGTCCTCGATGAGCGACTCCACCAGGGCGGGGTTCTCCTGGGAGAGCACGGCCTTGCGGAATTCCTGGTCGATGCGCCGGTAGAAGGACGAGAGCAGGGGGTGGAGCGAGTACTTGGCCTTCTTCACCGGCGGGTTCTTGGTCTCCAGCTCCCGAAGGAACTCGGCGACGTCGCGGCTCATGGCCAGCCAGAACAGGTTCAAGAGTCCCTGGCGGCGGTCGGCGGCCCACACCGCGCGCAGCAGCCGGCCGAGGGCCGTCTCGTACTCCGCCTGGTCCTTGGCGGCGTCGGTGCGGCCGGAGGAGGGAACCCCGATCTGGACCAGCAGGCCCTGGACGAACCGGCGCAGCAGGGTCCGGAGCCGGGGGTGGATGTTGACGAAGTAGACGTCGGCGTCCTGGTCGCGCTCGGGAACGGGCAGGCGGGGGAACGGAGAGCCGAGGAGGGCCTCCGCCTCGAGCAGGCCGCCGCCCACGAAGCGACAGCTGGTCGGATCCTTGAGGAACGGCGAGGGCGATCCCATCGCGGAGACGCCGCTCAGCGCCGGTTGATCAGCTCCCGCAGCTCCTTGCCGGGCTTGAAGTGCGGAACCTTCTTGGCGGGGACGAGCACGCCTGCGCCCGTCTTGGGGTTCCGCCCCGTCCGGCTGTCCCGGCGGCGGATGCGGAAGCTCCCGAAACCTCGGAGCTCGATCTTGTCGCCCTTCTGCAGGGCATCGATGATCGAGGTGAAGACGGCTTCGACGATGACCTCGGAGTGCTTGCGGGTGAGGTCGGAGATCTTCGCCACCTCGTCCACCAGCTCGGCCTTGGTCACCGCGCTACTCTCCCGCCTTCTCCCTCGTGGCCGCAGCCTCGGCGGCCCGGAAGGCGTCGCCCAGGGTCGAACGGTCGGAGCCCGAGGCCTCGCGGTAGACCTCCAGGTCCTTCTGGTACTCGTCCTGCTTCACGGCCTTGATGGAGAGCCCGATCTTCTTCTCCCCCTCCTGGATCTTGATGATCTTCATGGGGAAGACGTCGCCGGGCTTGAAGGCCTCCTCCGGCTTCTCGATGCGCTTCTCGTCCAGCTCCGACACGTGCACCAGGCCCTCGATGCCTTCCGCCAGCTCCACGAAGGCGCCGAAGTTCGTGAGGCGGACGATCTTGCCCTCCACGATGTCGCCCACCTTGTGGTGGGAGAAGAACTCGTCCCAGATGTCGGTGGCGAGCTGCTTCAGGCCCAGGGAGAGCCGCTGGTTCTCCGCGTCGATGTTGAGCACCACCGCCTCCACCACGTCGCCCTTCTTCAGGATCTCGGAGGGGTGCTTCACCCGCTTCGTCCAGGAGAGGTCCGAGATGTGGATGAGGCCGTCGATCCCCTCCTCCACCTCCACGAAGGCGCCGAACTCGGTGAGGTTCCGCACCTTGCCCTTGATGCGCGAGCCCACCGGATACTTCTCGACCAGCTGCTCCCAGGGGTTCTGCTCGACCTGCTTCAGGCCCAGGCTGATGCGGTGGGCCTCCTGGTCGATGCCGAGCACCTGGCACTCGACTTCCTGGGCCACCGCGAGGACCTTGGACGGGTGCTTGACCTTCTTGGACCAGGACATCTCCGAGACGTGGATGAGCCCCTCGACGCCCTGCTCCAGCTCCACGAAGGCCCCGTAGTCGGTGAGGCTCACCACCTTGCCCTTGACGCGCGCGCTCACCGGGTACTTGATGGTCGCGGTGGTCCAGGGGTCGGCCTGGAGCTGCTTGTAGCCGAGGGAGACGCGCTCGCTCTCGCGGTCGAACTTGAGGACGATGACCTTGATCTCGTCCCCGACGTTCAGGACCTCCGTCGGGTGGTTGATGCGGCCCCAGGACATGTCCGTGATGTGGAGCAGGCCGTCGATGCCGCCCAGGTCCACGAAGGCCCCGTACTCCGTGATGTTCTTGACCGTCCCCATGAGGACCTTGCCCTCTTCGAGGGTCTCCAGGGTCTGGAGCTTGCGCTCGGCGTTCTCCTCCTCGAGGACGGCCTTCCGGCTGAGGACGATGTTGCCCCGCTTCTTGTTGACCTTGATGACGCGCATGCGGAGCTCCTGCCCCTTGAGCGCGTCCAGGTTCCGCACGGGCCGGATGTCGACCTGGCTCCCGGGCAGGAAGGCGCGGACCCCGATGTCCACCGCGAGGCCGCCCTTCACCCGCTCGATGACCCGGCCGATGACGACGCGGCGCTCCTGGTAGGCGCGCTCCACGTCGTCCCAGACCTTCATCTTCTCGGCCTTTTCCTTGGACAGGACGACGTAGCCTTCCTTGTCCTCGGTCTTCTCGAGAAGCACGTCCACCACGTCCCCTCGCTTCACCGTGATCTGGCCGTTCTCGTCGCGGAACTCCTCGATGGGGATGATCCCCTCCGATTTGTAGCCGACGTCGACGATGACTTCCGCCTCCGACACCTGCAGCACGATGCCCTTCACCACCTCGCCTTCGGCGAAGTTCTTGAAGGACACGTCGTACATGTCCAGCAGGCGCTCGTATTCTTCGGGGTCGAAGGGGGCGTCGGGGGCGGGTTCGTCGGGAGGCGCCGCCTCCACGGCGGCGGCCTTGGGCGCGGCGGTCTTCTCGGTCTTCTCGGTCTCCGGCATGAGTGGGGCGAAACCTCCAGGCTTGGATTCTTTTCCGGGGCGACGGACGCCCCGTCGGGAGGCTCCGTGCGTCGCGCAGAAAAACAGCAAAGTCTAAGCCCCAAAGGGGTTTCTTGTCAAGGACCGGGGCCTGCTTGCCTGCTTGCGGGTGCCGGCGGTCAGGGCGAAGGGCCGGCTGCAAACAAACGTTCCAGGGCCGCGACCAGGCCCTCGGCGGTCGAGGGACGGGCCACGGCCCGCACGTCCAGGCCGGCCGCGCGGGCTGCCGCTTCGGTCGTGGGGCCGATGACAACGGCCGGCAGTCCCGCGGCCCGCGCCCCCGCGGCGGCCACGAACCCTTCGACCGCCGAGGGCGAGGCGAAAGTCACAACGCCGAATCCCTTGTCGAAGCAATGGGTTACGGCCTCGGCCAGACCGGCCGGCTCCACCGTGCGGTAGGCCTCGACCACGTCGACAGTGACCCCGAGCTCGCGCAGACCGCGGGGAAGATCGTCCCGGGCCCGGCTGGACGCGGGCAGCAGCACGCGTCCCTCGGCGGAGCCGGTGCGCGCGAAGGCCCGCAGCAGCCCGGCCGCCCCCGGCTCGCCGGCCGGCTCGAGGGCCACCACGTCGTCGGGGAAAGCCACCCGCAGGGCCTCGCTCGTGGACGCGCCGACAACGGCGATTCGCGGCCCGCGCGGGCCAATGGCCGGAGCCAGGAGCGCCGACGACTGCCCAGGCCGGCGCGTGACCACGATGCGCCGGCCAGCCAAGGTGGTCATTTCTTCATCGACCCCCCACCCGATCATTCATCGACCCCCCCTCCTAACCTCCCCCACGTAGGGGGGAGGGAACGCTGATACACGTGTGCTCCGCTCACATGCGCAAGAGCTCCCGCGCTCCGCGGGAGAGCAGCTCTTCGGCCAGAGCGCGGCCCACCGCCTCCGGCTCCGCCCCGGTCCTCTCGCCCCGAACGAGCACGCTCCCGTCGGCCCTGGCCACGAAGGCGCCGAGCCGCAGGCCCTCGGGCACCGACCGGGCGTAGGCCCCGAGCGGGACGTTGCAGCCGCCCCCCAGCGCGGCCAGGAAGGCCCGCTCCGCGGTCACCGCCCCCGTCGTGGGGGCGTGGTCGAGCGGGGCCACCGCCGCCCGGACCTGCGCGTCGTCCGCCCGGCATTCGAGCGCGATCGCGCCCTGTCCGGGCGCGGGCAGGAACCGTTCCGGATCCAGCACCTCGGTCGCCTCGTCCTGCCGGCCCAGACGCAGGAGGCCGGCGAGGGCGAGCAGGATCGCGTCGTACTGGCCCTCGCGCAGCTTGCGGATCCGCGTCTCGACGTTGCCCCGCAGGTCCGTGAGCGTGACGTCCGGCCGGAGGGCCCGCGCTTGCGACTGGCGCCGCAGGCTGGTGGTGCCCACCCGGGCGCCGGGCGGCAGTTCGTCGAGGCGGGGGCCCGCCGAGAGCAGCGCGTCGCGCGGATCGGCCCGCTCCAGGATCGCGTAGAGCCCCAGACCGTCGGGGAGGGCGACCGGGACGTCCTTGAGGGAGTGGACAGCGAGGTCCACGGCTCCGCCCTGCAGCGCCTCCTCGATCTCCTTGAGGAACGCCCCCTTTCCTCCGACCGCCTCGAGGCGCCGGTCCAGCAGCCGGTCGCCGGTGGTGGTGATGACCTGGATCGTGACCTCGTGGCCGAGGTCCTCGAGGCGGGACTTGACGTGCTCGGCCTGCCAGAGGGCGAGCGCGCTGCCGCGGGACCCGACGCGGATCACAGTCCGAGCAGCTTGCGGATGAGGCCCATGTGCTCGCTGGCGTGGCCGTTGCTGGCGATCTCCTTGAGGTGGACGGTCGGCGCGTGGAGGAGCTTGTTGACGATGGCCGAGGTCATGGCCTCGAGGGCCTCCTCCTGCTCGGGAGTCATGGGCCCCAGCCGCTTCCGCGCCTTTTCGACCTCGGCGCGCCGGATCTCGTCGGCCCGCCGGCGCAGCTCCACGAGCACGGGAACCACCTCAAGGGAGCGGCGCCACTCGAGGAACTCGTTCACCTCGTGCTCGACCAGGGCCTCGGCCGCGGCCGCTTCCTTCTGCCGCTCGCGGAGGTTGGCTTCCGCTACGGACTTGAGGTCGTCGAGGTCGTAGAGGAACACCCCGGAGAGCTTGGCGGCCTCGGGGTCGATGTCGCGCGGGACCGCGATGTCGATCAGGAACAGCGGGCGCCCCCGCCGCCCCACGGACGCCGCCTGGATGTCCTCGGCCCGGATGACGATCCCGGGAGCACCCGTCCCGCTGATCACGATGTCGGCTTTCATGAGCTCGGCCCGCAGCGACTCGAAGGGGGCGGCGGTCCCGCCGAGGGCGGCCGCGAGCTGCTCCGCCTTCTCGAAGGTGCGCCCGCCGAGGACGGTGGCCCGTGCCCCGCTGCGCACGAGGTGGCGGGCGGCCAGCTCGCTCATCTTTCCCGCCCCGACCAGGAGCACGCTCCGGTCCTGCAGCTCGCCGAAGATCTTGCGGGCCAACTCCACGGCCACGTACGAGACGGAGACCGCGTTTTCCCCGATCCCCGTCTCGGTGCGGGCCCGCTTGGCGGCGGCGATCGACCGGTTGCGCAGCGCGTTCAGGACCGACCCCAGGGCGCCCGCCTTCTCCGCGGCCTGATAGGCCTCCTTCACCTGGCCCAGGATCTGCGGCTCCCCCAGGACCATCGAGTCGAGGCTGGCCGCCACTCGGAAGGCGTGCCGCACCGCCTGCTCGCCCTCCAGGCGATAGAGGAA
>WNGE01008094.1_pt1 | contig 11302 bp, 8 predicted proteins | sample 5400651 | NCBI WGS metagenome assembly WNGE01 (sample SAMN13153370, study PRJNA577476) | soil metagenome | isolation source: 60 cm soil or saprolite under grassland replicate 2 | place: USA:California | collected 2016-06-15 | reverse complement strand
GCCTGGCCGTTGACGAGGTGGACGCCCGCGAGCTTCGAGAGGTCGACGACGACGCCCGTGGTCGTCGAGTAGCCGCCGTAGCTGTGGCCGCCGGAGCGCGCAACGATGCGCACACCGGTCTTCGCGGCCCACTTCACAACCGCGCTGACGTCGTGCGCGTCGAGCGGGCGCACGACCACGAGCGGATGCACGCCGTCGTAGTTCGCGTTGAACGGGATCCGCGCGGTCTTGTACAGCGCCTGGCCCGGCGTGATGATCGGGCCGCGGAAGATCTTGTCCAGCGACTTGAGACGCGGGTCGGCCTCGGTGACGAAGCGGAACGCGGGCGCGAACGCGGCCGCTGCGCCGAGCGCGAGCAGCTCCCGCCGCGTCAGGTTCTTCACGCGGGAACGGGGACGGCGTCGCCCGGCACGCGCGCCAGCTTCGTCTCGCGTCCGGGCAGGAGCAGGACGACGGCGCTGGTCGTGGCGACGCCGAGCCACTGCGTGGCCGTCAGCGTCGCGCCGAAGGCGACGAAGCCGACGAACGCGGCCGTCACCGGGAACGCGAGCTCAGCCAGCGACGCCGTCACGGCGGGCGTGCGGCGCAGTCCGTAGTAGTAGAGGCCGACCGCGATCGCGCCGGTGACGAGCGCGAGCATCGTGATCCAGACCGAGTCGTGGAACGAGGCCGTCGCAGGGGCGCCGAGGATGAGCAGCGCCACGGCGGCCGCCGGCAGGCCGGCGGCGAAGCGAAGCGTCGTCACGTCCACGAAAGAGAGCTGCCGCGAGAGGTAGCGGCCGAGCACGGTGCCGAGCGCCCAGAGCACGGCGGCCGCCAGCGCGTAGAGCGACGGCTGGAGCGCTCCGTGCGCGTGCACGTCCAGCGGCGACGGGAAGGCGATCAGCCAGGTGCCCGCGAGCGCGACGGCGAAGAACCCGGCAAAGCCGCGCCGCGGCCGCTCCCCGAGCAGGAAGCGCGCGCCGATCACGGCGACCAGTGGCTGCACCTTCTGGATCACGACCGGCGTCACCGGGTCGCCGTGCACGAACGCCTCGGTGAAGAGGATCGTCGCCACGGCCGACGCACCTGCCCCGATCGCGACCGCCGCCGCGATCGCGCGCCAGCCGGCGCGCACGACCGCGCGCACGGCCGGGAAGAGGAAGGGCAGGAAGACGAGCACCAGCACGAGGTGCTCGCCAAAGACGATCGTCGCCACGCCGGTCGAGTGCGCGAGCGGGCGGCGGAAGAGCGCGTCGGTTCCCCACAGCGCGGCCGCGGCGGCGACGAGCGCTGCGCCCCTGACACGCATGTGGCTCAGGCTACTCGGTCGGCGTCAGGTCGTCGTCGCCGGAGCGCTTGCGCCAGAACGTCAGCGCGCCGACGACGCTCGCGAGGAGCAGCGCGATCGCGCTCTTGTTCGGCTTCTTCGTCTCCGGATCGACGCTCGGCACCGCGCCCTTCGCCTTCTTCTTGAGGACGCGCTTGCCGACGGCCCAGGTCAGCCACCCGACAGCGGCGTTGCGGCGGTTGAAGATGCCCACACCCTGACTCTAACGAAAACAAAAAGGGGCCCCACCTCCTGCTGCTGAGGCGAGGCCCCTGGGAGAGTGCCCGGAACCTGCGGGCGGGCAAGGTTCCGGGCGGGACGAGGGCACGTCCAGTGATTGAGACGCCGCCCTCGCGAAAACCTTGCGCGCCGGCTGCGACCTTATTTCGGGGCGCGCGACTGGCTCGGGCGAAGCGGTATGACGCGGTTGTCCGGACGGGTCGGATGCGCGGGGTGCCCCGGCTTCTTCGCCTTCGCCCGTGCCGGGAGGAGATGCACGTGGCTGACGACCCTCAGGTGGGTCTGCCCCGGCGGCACCGTCCAGCCGTGCGCGATCTTCGCGTGCGAGACGACCTTCAGGTGCTTCTGGCCCGGCGGAATGAACCAGCCTCTCCCCTGCGCGGCTTGCCTTGCGGCGTGAATCTTGGCGTTGACCTTCGCGTGTGCCTCCGTGACCTGGGCCTTCGCTGGAGGCGTGGCTTTGACGGCTCGAACTACGTTCGGCGTTGCCGAACTTCCTTCGTGATGGTGGGTCGCATGCTGCGTCGCGACATAGCCCCCGCCGCCGACGACTGCGCCGGCGACGACGACCGCGGCCGCCTTCGTTGCGACTGCGACGCCGACCGGCGCGCCGCCGCCGAACAGCGAGCCGACCGAGGCCGGGACCGGGATGCCGCCGAAGAGCGCCTTCAGCGCGCCGCGCGACGCGCGTTGGCTGCGGGCGACCGACGAGCACTCCTCGCACTCGCGTAGATGCGCGCGCAGCTGGCCGCGCTCCTGCCGCGACAGTGCCCCGTCCGCCTGCTTGGAGAGCAAGAGCTCTGCGCCCTCGCACGTCAGCGCCCCCTCGAGTTGCTCGCGCAATGCGCGCCGCGCGCGGAAGATCAGCGTCTCGACCGCCGACACGCTCATGTCCATCGTCTCCGCGATCTCGGCATAGCTGCGGCCCTCGAGCTCGCGCATCACGAGCGCCGAGCGCTGGTTGAACGCGAGGTAGCCCAGCGCGCGCTGGATGTCCTCCGCCGAGTACGCGTCGTCGGGCTCCTCGACCGCCATCTCCGCCGCGTCCTCGAAGAGCGGCATCTCCTGCGGCCGCCGCTGCTGCTGGCGGAATCGCTGACGGCACACGTTGTGCGTGATCGCGATCAGCCAGTTCCGCGGCGCCTTCGGCCGCTCACCGTCCTGCATCGCGCGGTAGGCGTTCATGAACGCTGTCTGGGTGACGTCCTCGGCGTCGGCCTGGTTCCGCAGCACGGCCATCGCGTAGCGATAGACATCCGCCGAGTGCTTGCGGTAGATGCGCTCGAACTGCCGGTCGGCAGCAGGCGGCCTCGCCAGGATCGACGTCATCGCCTAGAAGGATGCCGGTCCGTGGGTGGACTTGCGGAATGCGCCATTCCGCAGGGAAAACGCGCCCAGGCGCCGCCCGGTTACGCCTTGGCTGCTGCGCGCTTCTTGTTCGGCAGGTGGATCGCGCGCCCGAGGGCCACGAGACCGGCTTCCTTGATCGCCTCGCTCAGCGTCGGGTGCGCGGCCATGCCGTCGGCGACCGTCTCGACCGTCGACTCGGCGTCGATCGCGACCGTGCCCGCCTCGATCAGGTCGGTTACGTGCGGCCCGACCATGACGACCCCGAGCAGCTCGCCGTACTTCGTCTCGTGGATCGACTTGACCCAGCCGACCGTTTCGGCCTGCATCACCGCGCGCGCGTTCGCGACCCACGGGAAAACGCCGACCGCGACGTCGTCGCCGTACTGCTCGCGCGCCTCCGCCTCGGTCAGGCCGACCCCGGCGATCTCCGGGTCGGTGTAGATCGGGCGCGGCACGGCGCGGTTGTCGACGATCGCGTCGTGGCCGCAGGCGTTCTCGGCCGCGACCTCGCCCTCGCGGAACGCGGTGTGCGCGAGCTGCCAGTAGCCGGCGCAGTCGCCGACCGCATGGATGTGCGGCACCGAGGTCCGGCGGTGCTCGTCGGCGGCGATGCCCTTGCGCTTGTCGAACTCGACGCCTGCCGCCTCGAGCCCGAGGCCCTCGACGAGCGGGCCGCGGCCGACGGAGACGAGCATCAGGTCGGCATCGACCGTCTCGCCGTCGCCGAACGTGATCGTCAGCGCGTTGCCCTTCTGCTCGACCTGCGTGCACTGCTTGCCGAGCTGGAGCGTGATGTTGCGCTTGCCGAAGGCCTTCGCCAGCTCCTTCGCCGCGTCCGCGTCCTCCTGCGGGATCAGCGTGTCGAGCATCTCGATGATCGTCACCTCGGAGCCGAAGCGGTTGAAGATCGAGGCGAACTCGCAGCCGATGATGCCGCCGCCGAGGACGACGAGGCGCTTCGGCACCTCCGTCTGAGCGAGCAGGCCGGTCGAGTCGACACAGAGGTCGGACTCGAGGCCCGGGATCGGCGGGCGCACCGGGAAGCTGCCCGTGGCGACTATCGCCTGCCTGAAGCTCACGTCCTCGCCGCCTTCGACCGCGATCGTGTTCGCGTCCTTGAACTTGCCGGCGCCCTTCACCCACTCGACGCCGTTCGCCTTGAACAGGCCCGCGACGCCGCTCGTCATCTGCTTGACGACGCCGGCCTTCCAGTCGTTGGCCGCCGCGAAGTCGAGCGCCGTGCCGTCGAGCTTGACGCCGAGCTTCGCGAAGTTCTCGTTCGCCTGGTGCAGGAAGTGCGCGGTCTGTACCCAGGCCTTGGTCGGGATGCAGCCGACGCGGAGGCAGGTGCCGCCGAGCTCGGGCTCCTTCTCGATGCAGGCCACCTTCGCGCCTAGCTGGGCGGCGCGGATCGCTGCGGTATAGCCACCGGGACCTCCGCCCAGGACGGCGACGTCGACTTCCATGCGCGCGATGGTACCGACGGCTGGAATCATGAGCGCGCGGTGCAGCTCGAGGGCATCCACCACGTCACGTGCATCACCGGCGACGCGCGCGCGAACGTCTCCTACTACACGGGCACGCTCGGGCTGCGGCTCGTGAAGAAGACGGTCAACCAGGACGACCCGACCGTCTACCACCTCTTCTACGCCGACGAGCGCGGCTCCGCGGGCTCGGACATCACGTTCTTCGAGTACCCGGGCGCACCGCCCGGGCGCGCCGGCGACGGGATGGCGCATCGGGTGGCGTTTCGCGTCGGGTCCGAGGCGTCGCTCGATTGGTGGGAGGCGCGCGTCGGTGGCGAGCGCAACGACGGGTCGCTCGTCTTCGCCGATCCCGAAGGACTGTCGCTGGAGCTCGTGGTGGACTCGTCGGGCGACCCGCCGCTCGTTGCCGAGGCGCCCGATATCCCGGAGGAGCATCGGATCCGCGGTTTCGCGGGCGTGCGGGCGTATGCGTCTGCTCCCGAGACGTCGGCGCCGTTCCTGGCGGGGCTGGGCTTCACCGATTCGTGGGAGGCGCGCGGCCAGTCGCGCGGCGGCTCCTACGCCTACGACGCGCCGCCGGGCCCGCACGGGCTGCAGGCGGGTGGGACGGTGCACCACGTGGCGTGGGCGTGCCGCGAGGAGGAGCAGGAGGCGTGGCGCGAGCGAGTGATCGACGCGGGCGGCGCACCGACGCCGATCATCGACCGCTTCTACTTCAAGTCGGTCTATTTCCGCGAGCCGAGCGGTGTGCTGTTCGAGATCGCGACGCTGGGCGGCCCCGGGTTCGCCGCCGACGAGGACCTCGCCGCGCTCGGCGAGCGCCTGTCGCTGCCGCCGAACTTCGAGCCGCTCCGCGCCAAGCTCGAGGGCGTGCTGACACCGCTGCCGAACCCGAGGGCCTGAGCTCAGGGGCCGAAGGGAACGCGGCGGGCCACGCTACGCCGGCGGGAACTCCGGGCACGTCTTCCGGTAGCGCTTGTCGGGGAAGTACGTCCTCCACTCGTCGTTCTCGGTGAGGTTGCGGCCGGAGATCTCGCAGGCACGCGCGATCAGCGCCGACCGGTTGGCGTCCGTCACGGCGAGCGGGCGGGAGGGCGCAGCCGCGGCCCGGCCCGGGAGGTTCCAGAGGCGGGTGGTTCGATCCGAGCTGATCGTCACGAGGTAGCGGAGATTCGGGCTCGCGATGACGCTTGCGACCTGACCGTCGTGTCCGTGCAGCCCTACGGACGAGATGTCGCAGTACGGGCAGAGCGCCCGCAGGTCCAGAAGCCGGACCGTCTTGTCGATGCCGGCGACCAGCCAGCGATTGTCAGAGGTGACGAAGAGGTTCGTCACGTTTCCGCCGTACCCGCCGATGTCGTAGGTGAACGGCTCCGTCTCCGATCCCGTGAGGTCGAGCACGTGGAGAATCCCGACTCGAGGGTCCACGACAGCGAGCCAGCGGCTGTCGGGGCTCGCTGCCGGGACACCGAACCCGGTCTCCACCGGGATGCCGGTTCGTCGTGAAGAGTCGAGATTCCAGACTCTCAACACGAGCCCGTCCCCGGCCTGCGTCGAGCCCGTAATGGCGAGCCAGCGGCTGTTCGGGCTGATCGTGATCGACTCGATCTCGGCGCCCTGCGAATCCAGGGCGATCGGCCTCCCCGCTCGACTCCCGTTCAGTCTCCAGGCCCAAAGCTGATAGGCCGAGGCGCCGATGAGCCAGCGGCCGTCTCGGCTGCTCGCGAGCCCATCGAGCTCTCTCCCCTCGGGGCTCCGCAGCTCGTAGCGAACCGGTTGGTCGACGCTCAGGTCCAACACGGTCGTCATGCCGCGGGAGTGTGCGACGACCGCGAGCCTGCGCCAGGTTCGGGGCTCGGCGTTCGGGGCGTCGGAGACGATCGCCGCTCCAGTGCCCGGCACCGCGGTCGAGCCGCCCGTCGTCAGGTTCCAGAGACGAGCGTGCGGCCGCCTTCCCGTGATCAAGACCAGCCAACGGCCGCTGGGACTGATCGCGGCCGTCGCCTGTTGCGCTCTCGGGCCGGCTAGGACTCTGGACGACGACGCAGGGACGGCGGCGGTCAGATCCCAGAGTCGGACGGTGCGATCCGTGGTGCTGACCGTGACCAGCCAGTGACCGTCTGGGCTGATCGCGACGCTGCCGAAGCGCTTCCCCTCGCCAGGAAGCACGACCGCCTTCGGTACGGGCGAGCTCAGGTTCCAGAGCCTGATCTTCCGGTCGCCGCTGTCGAACGTCCGAAGATCGCGATGAGCGACGACCAGCCAGCGATCGTCGGGGCTGAAGTCCAGACTTGCGACCCGTTCCCGCACGCCGCGGAGCACCGTGAAGTGACCGCGCTCCGCCCCGCCCAGCCCGACGAGCTGCACCGTGCCGTCCTGTTCGCCGATCGCGACCCGGCTGCTGTCGTGGCTCACCGCCGACGCGGTGACCGCGCTTCGCTGGCTCGCCAGAACGGTGCCGCCCGCGTAGGCGAGGGCCTCCGTGAGCGCCGCGTCGGCGGCCGGCACTCGGACGCCGTGCGCGTGCTTCGCAGCACGCTCGGCCTCGACCGCCAAGAGCAACCCTCGCGCCGGGAAGTCGCGCAGCGTTGCCTGCGACTGCGCCGCGAGCTGGGCCGGTAGGGCACGGTTGCGCTCGCCGATCGCCGTCCGCCGCTCGATCAGGGCGAGAACGGTTGCCGCGGCTGCCAGCGCCAGCAGCACGACCAGGCCGACCGCGAGGCGCCGCAGGCGGGTTCGCCCGCGTGCCTCCGCCTCGGCGCGCGCCAGCTGCTCGGCCGCGAGCGCCTTCGCCTGTTCGAGCTCGCGCCGGCGTTGCTGCTCGAGCACGGCGGCTTCGCGGTCGCGGAGGGCGGCGCTCGCGTCGAGGAACGCACGCTCCAGGCTGTTCAGCGAGTCGTCGTTTCGCTCGCGCCACACCGTCGCCTCTGCCAGTCGCGCGCCACGGTAGAGCGAGCCCTCTTCGCGGTCGTGGTCCTCCCAGTCCAGGGCAGCCTCGGTCAGGCGCCGGTGCACTCGGAGCCCGGCGCGGTCCTCGTCGATCCAGCCCTGCAGGCGCGGCCAGCCGCGAATCAGGGCCTCGTGGGCGACATCGACCCACTGCTCCCCCGTCTCCTCCTCGGTGCCGGTCGTCAGCAAGCGGGCGTCGACCAGCCGCTGCACGACGGCCTCGACGTCGTCGACCTTCGCTCTGTCGGTGGCGAGCTCGCTCAGCTCCGCGCGACGGCGCGTGTCCTCGGTTCCCTCACCGGGCTCCGTCAGACGGAGCAGCCCTCGCCGGGCGATCTCCTGCTGCTCCGGCGTCAAGGAGTCGAAGACGACGTCCGCGCGTGCCGCAATCGCGCGCCGAACACCGCCGCTCTCCCGGTACCCCGCAAGAGTGAGCACGCTGCCCGCGCGCCGCTCCCAGAGCTCGAGCAGAGCGTGCTCGAGCAGCGGCAACGCGCCCGGCTGCTCGGCGACGTCCTCGAGAATCGTCGGTACGAGGCCCGGCTCGAGCTCCAGGCCGGCGCGGCGTGCGGGCTCCTCGATCGCTTGCCGGAGGCCGCTCTCGTCCATCGGGCTGACCGGAAACTGCTGAGCTGCCAGCTGCTGCGCCAGTTCCGGGTACGAGAGGCAGCGGTGGTAGAAGTCGGCGCGCATCGTGAGCACGACGGCGCCGCGGCCGTCGGGAATCGAGCCGGCGTAGAGCAGATTGGCGATGAACGCCGCCTGTTCGTCGAGATCGCGGCACAGCGTGAAAACCTCCTCGAACTGGTCGATCACCCAGAGGAGACGCGCTTCGCGCGGCGCGTCCGCAAGCGCGAGCGAAGTAGCGAGATGGAGCGTGCGCGGGTCGGTGCGCAGCTCGTCCAGCGTTCGCTGCATCGCCCCACCGGGCGACACCCTGAGCAGCCGCGCGGCGAGCGACTCGAGCGGATGGGCGCGCGGGGTCAGAACGTCGATCGTCCAGGTCTCGCTTCCGGGCAGAGCGGACCTCCGCAGGCTCGGGATCAGCCCGGCGCGCACCAGCGACGACTTGCCGCTCCCGGATGCACCGATGACGGCGAGGAAGCGCGTGCCCTTCAGCTTCTCGAGCAAGCGCTGGATCTCCGCGTCCCGGCCGAAGAACAGGCTTGCGTGCTCCTCGTCGAAGACCTCGAGGCCACGGTAAGGCCGCACGCCGGGAGTAGGCTCGAGAGGCACGTCGGGTCCGAGCGGGATGCCCCTGATCGCGTTGATGACCCCCTGCAGGGCGCGCTCGTCATCGGCACCCCGCCGGAAGTCGACCCACGTCCGCAACCCGAGGAACGCAGGCAGCGTCGTCGGGTCGAACTGATCCGGCACGCCCGGCAGAAGAACGAGGAACACGCGAAAGTCGGCCTCCTTCGCGCCGCGATCGAGAGCGAACGCCACCTCCTGCTGCGCCCACGCACCGAGATCCGAAGGACCGACGAAGACGGCGCAGGAGGACGATGCGCGCAACCCCTCTGCCAACCCCTCCTGCCAGCCGGCACCGGGAACGAGGCACCACTTGTCGAGCCAGGGCTCGATGCCCGCACGCTTCAGCTTCTCCGCGAGCCGCTCGACCAGATGCTTGTCCCTGCTGTTGTGGGACAGGAAGACGTCGAACGTCGAGCGAGCCGCCGCCGCTTCTTCATCTCTTGCAGGCACTGCGTGGCCCCCCAGACCGCTTCGGACAGTACCCAGCCATTGGACCGCGTCGCCTCTTCGGTTGCAAGCCCCTGGGCGCACACCGTGCCTCGAGCTTTCTGGCGCCTACCGGCACGTCCAGGTCAGGGACCCCGCCACGCCGCCAGCGAAACGAGACCGCCGCGCTTGGGCAGAGCCGAACTGGCCGGTGCCAAAGAACGCTCGCTGAGCCAAGCCGAGCCGGCCCGCCACTCATTTCTTGAGTCTATTCTGCGTTTTTCTTGACACTCGCACCAGCGGCCTAGTAATCGAGCCAAATCCGATTAGCTCCACCAGGGTGAGCGTTGGTGGCTTGGCGGCAGAGAATGCGGAGCCGGAACCGCCTGCCGCATAGCATCGGGCGGTGGCCGCGAACGAGGAAGGCGAGTACCTGCGCGAGCTCGCGCGCCGTGTGGTCGATGCCGCGGTGGAGCTGACTCCCATTCGGGCCGCACTGCTTGCGGGATCGGCAGGCCGCGGAAGCGCTGATCGCTTCTCCGACATCGACCTCCTCTTCTATGTCGACGAGGTTCCACCGCTGGAGCTGCTCGACGAGGTCAGAGCGGCTGTCGGTGGAGTCGATCCGCTGTGCAGATACGAGCCGACCGAGTACACGATCGGCGAAGAGTTCAACCTCAACGGCGTTCGCACCGAGGTCTCGTTCACCAGGGTTGAGCGCATCGAGTGGCAGCTCGGCCAACTCCTCGATCGGCTCGACGAAGTCGTTTCACCGCGACAGAAGTTCCTCTCTGGCATCGCCGAGGGTCTGCCCCTGTACGGACAGGAGCTGATCGAGGACTGGCAGGCGCGCGTGCGGCACTATCCGGAGGCGCTGCGACGGACAATGATCGAGCGCCACTGGGACTTCTTCCCGCTCTGGTACTACGGCGAGGCAATGGCAGCCCGCGACGCTGAGCTCTGGGCTCGACATGCTGCTCACCGGCGCCTTCAACCTGCTGGGAGTACTGGCCGGTCTCAACAGCATCTACTTCACGCGCTTCGAGCTGAAGCGGATGCGCGAGCTGGTGGGAAAGATGCAGCTCAAGCCCGCCTCGCTCGCGGACAGGATCGAGGCCCTGTTCCGCCTCTCGCCTGAGCAAGCAGCAGGCGAGTTCGGATCGCTCGTGGAGGAGACGCGGCAACTCGTCCACGCAGCGTTCCCTGCCCTTGAGCTGCCGATGCCGTTCCCGGCCGATGCATGCCAGCAGCGATGGTCGCGACGTCGCTTTCCCGAGCAGCAGCGGCGCGCCTAACTTCGTCAGAACGGGACATCCACGGTCGTAGCTGATCGGTCGCGCGGCGACGGCGCCTTCGAGCAGCCGGTAGAAGAGCAGGCCGCACGCCGCGAAAGGAGGACACGATGAGAGTCTTTGTCTGGGAGCCGCCGGCCGACTTGTAGCCGGTAGCCGGGTCGGCTGGTCTCCGCGTCTCGCACAGGTACGCTCGAGTCATCGAGCTCGCGGAATGGATCAGACGCTACGGCGTTGCGTGGGAGACGGCTGACGAGGACCTCGTGCTCTCCCTGTTCACCGAAGACGCGCGCTACCGTTCGAGCCCGTTCGACGAGCCGTACGTCGGACACGCCCAGCTCCGCGACTACTGGCGGCGCGCGGCCGGCGGCCAGTTGGAAACCAAAGTGCGGATGGGCCGGGCAATCGCCGACGGAAACCGAGTCGCCGTCGAGTGGTGGACGACCATGATCGACGACGGCGAGCAGAAAACGCTTCCGGGCTGCCTCTGGCTGCGCCTCGAGTCCGACGGTCGCTGCAGCGATCTCCGGGAGTATTGAACCTCACACAGGGCACTCACGAGCCCTTCGCCGGCTGGGGCGAGTAAGGCCTCACGCAGCCGGAGCTTCAGCTTGCACGTCGGAGCGCCGATACCTCCGGCCCCGCGTCGATCGCCGGCGCTTCAGTCTCTCCGCGCGTGTTGGTCGCGCGCAGCGCGGTCACGGCGGAGGCGAGGACGAGGATGCTTCCGATCAGCAACGCCCGCTGGAAGCCGGATGTGAGGGCGTGCGACACCGGCGTGCCGGCCGCGAGCAGGTGGTTCGTGCGGCTCGTCGAGACCGCGGTCAAGATGGCCAGCCCGAGCGCGCCGCCGACCTGCTGCGAGGCGTTGAGCAGTGCCGCGGCGAGCCCGGCTTTGTCGGCGGGCACTCCCGCGTTCGCCGCAGTGGCCACGCCGACGAAGACGCCGCCGCCACCGAGCGCAAGGATGAGCGTGCCCGGAAGCAGGTCGGTGA
>WNGE01010809.1_pt1 | contig 11303 bp, 9 predicted proteins | sample 5400651 | NCBI WGS metagenome assembly WNGE01 (sample SAMN13153370, study PRJNA577476) | soil metagenome | isolation source: 60 cm soil or saprolite under grassland replicate 2 | place: USA:California | collected 2016-06-15 | reverse complement strand
CCGCTGTACCAACGCAACGGCAGCCCTGACCGCGAACTCGCCGCCGTCCTCCGCGCCTTCCGACAGCCATCCGGGCCAGCCACACCCGACGAGCGAAACCCGGACTGAACATGTCCAGCCGTCCACTTTTCGCGCGTACCCGGCGCAGTTGCGCCGGATGACGCGGAATCCGCAGCTCAACCGCGCCAACAGACCGACCCGGCTCCCGGCGAACCGGCCGTACCGGGCGGCTTTCCCGTCCGATCGCGTCGGCCCAATACGGGCCACCGAACGGCCCATACCGTCCGCGTTGTGACAGGGCGCCGTATCGGGGGTGACCGACAGTGCCGGTGTCGGCTATGGTCAGCCCCGTCGATGACGTTGGATGCCGTGTGCTGGCGGGGCCTGGGGAGGTTCGTTGGCTTCGATCGCCCATCTGCTGGGTCAGGCGGTGCGCTGGCATCGGCAGGCCAGTTCGTACCTACTCGACGCCCAGGCCCAGCTCGACGCCCTAGCGGATGACCAGTTCGCCGGGGCAAACACGGATCTGGAGCAGCGGCGGCTGGCGGCCCGGATGCACGAGTTGGCCCAGTCCGGGCTGATCGGCTGGGCCGGGCAGCGCCTGGACGCCAGCATCGTCGATCGGCCGCTGGGCGGGCACGTGCAGGTGGATCAGCCGCTGTTCTTGAAGATCGGGGAGGCCCGGCCGGTCGCGGACGCCGGGTTCTGGGTACCGGCCCCGTTCATCGGCGCGGGGCACCTGGTCATCGACACCGACACCCGCGACCCCGGTGTGGCCGGGTGGCTGCGCGGGATCCTGCTGCGCACGCTGGCCCTGCTGCCGGACGGGATGCTGCGGGTGCTGCTGGTCGACGGGGCCAGCCTGGGCACGGTGTTCGCCTCGTTCCGGCCGCTGGTCGATGCACAGGCGTGGACGACCCCGGCGGTGGACATCAGCGGCTTCCGTGCGGTGCTGGAAGAGGCCGAAGCGCAGATCAGCGCCGTCCAGGCCGGTGAGGCGACCAACCCACCCGTGCTGGTGATGGCTGTGGCCGCGCTGCCGTCGGGTACCGGCCGGACCGACTGGGCACGCTTGGCGGCGGTCGCCCACGCCGGTCCGCACGCCCGGGTACACATGCTGGTAGCCGGGTACCCGCCACCGCACGGGTACGGCGACGCGCCACCCGTGTTCGACTACACCACTCCGCTGTCGGCCGCGGGCGAGGGCTGGTACCGGATGTCGCAGCCACCCGGCCCGCACTTGTTGGCTGACGACGGCAGCGGCCTGCCCTGCCCGATCCGGCTGGACAAGGGACCAAGCGAAGACCTGATCGTGCAGGTCGCCCGCAAATGCGCCGCCAGCGCTACCGCGGCGAGCCGTACCGACTTCGCCGCGCTGATGCCCGCCCAGATCTGGCAGGAGTCCTCCGCGCACGGCCTGCGATCGGTGGTGGGCCGGGACGGGCGCACCCCGTACGAGCTGGTGTTGGATGACGCGACCCCGCACATGCAGATCGCTGGCCGCTCCGGGTCGGGGAAGACGAATCTGCTGCTGATCCTGCTGTACGGGCTCGCGTCGCGGTACTCCCCGGACGAACTCGGGTTGTACCTGCTGGACTTCAAGGAAGGCGTGTCGTTCGTCGAGTTCACCCCCACCCGCACCGACCCGTCCTGGATCCCGCAGGCCAAGACCGTCGGTATCGAGTCTGACCGCGAGTACGGTCTGGCCGTGCTGCGCGCGTTGGGGCGGGAGATGAACCGGCGGGCCGGCCTACTCAAAGACGCCGGGGTCACCAAGCTCGCCGACCTGCGCGCCGCCCAACCGGACGCCCCTATCCCGCGGCTGCTGGCGGTGATCGACGAGTTTCAGGTGCTGTTCGCCGGCAACGACACCATCGCCCGCCGCGCTCAACAACGCCGCCGACGCCCTGCCCGTGGGTACCGCGGTGGTCAACAACGCCGGTGGCGTCGCCGAGGCCAACCGGATCGTGCGGTTCCCGCACGCCGACCCCAAATCCCTGTCCGCGCAGCGGCAGGTGTTGTGGCAGGCCCGCTCCCCGGTCGACAACCAACCCCCCGCCGTGTTCGCCGGGTACGCCGAGCACCACATCGACGACGACCCCACCTACACCGCACTGACCCCCCGGGTACGCCGCCGCCAAGCCCTCGTCGGCCGCGCCGTGGACATCGGCCTACCCACCGTTGGGTTCGGTCTCGACGCGGTACCCGGCCGCCACCTCGCTGTCTTGGGTACGTCGATCATCGGCGCGGATGTGCTGCACGCCGCGACGGTCAGCCTGGCCGCCCAACACGACCCCGGCACAGCCCGGTTCGTCATCGCCAGCTTCGCCGCCACCGCCGACCCCGTCGTCGACGACCTCGTCACCACCCTCACCGACGACGGGCATGACTGCCGGGAAGTCGACGCCAACCACCTGCGCACCACCCTGACCGACCTCGCCAACCCCACCTCCCCCTACGGGGGCAAGCCCACCTACCTCGTCACCTTCGCCGCCGACGTGATGGCCCCGATGCTGTCCGAACGCGGCCCCGACCGGCGTACCGGCCTGGACGACCTGCGCACCCTGCTGCGCGCCGGACCCGGCCGCCGCATCCACCTCCTGTCCTGGTGGCGCATCACCCGCCGCTTTTCCGACGCCCTCGGCGGCGCCGCCGGCCGCGAAGACGTCGCCTGCCTCGTCGTCCTCAACGTCCCCGGCAACGAACTATCCTCCCTGACCGGCGACCACACCCTGCACTGGCAACCCCGCACCAACCGCGCCCTGCTCATCGACCGGCACGACCAACGCACCCAACTGATCGTCCCGTTCGTCCGACCCGGCCGCCACGACCACACCGACCCGTAACCGGCAGACCACCACCCGTACCCAACCCGACCGTCCAACCAAGCCCAAAAGATCACCCGGCCACCACCACCAACACCGCACGAGGGGAGGCCACACCGAGATGTCCGCCATCGACGACGTCATCACCGCCCTCCAAGCAGTGATCGACGAACTCAACGACGCCACCAACACCGCCAACACCGCCAAAACCGAAGCCGACGAAGCCGCCAATCAAGCCGTCGCCCTCGGCGCCACCGCCAGCATCGCCGGACTCGAAGCCGTCAAAGACGCCATCAACAAACTCACCCAACAAATCCACGCCACCACCGACATCGCCAACGACGCCATCGGACACGCCAAAGCCGTCGCAGACGGCACTTGAAGAGCAGGCGGCGGAAGTGGGCCGTCTCTGGCGCCGACTGCCGTTGGCCCAGAGAGCAGCGCATCGCCGCGCGCAAAGAACAAGCAGCAACGTGAATCCGAACCAGAAGCGCCCCGTTGGCATCGAGCGGCCGATCGCGCCAGCGCCTACACGCCCAAGGGACTTACCTTCATCAGCGGCCTGGTCGGCGCCTGGCTGGCACCCAACAAGTGGGAGGCTACCGCGATGATCGTCGCCGGGAGCGCTGTAGAGATGTGGTCGACGTTCTGGGATCGCAATAAACACAGGAAGGGTAAGGATGAACATCAGTGAGGCTGTCGAAGAAAAAGTGCGAGAAGCATACCGCGGGGTAGTGGCCCGCGATAGCGAAAGAATAAGAGCAGCGCTTCACGGTCTTAACGAACGGGAATCGAGGGAAGCCCTCGGTCTCGGCCTCCTGGTTTGCGGATACGTCGCAAAAGACGTTTACCCGAACGGACCAACGACCACCGACCTCCAACAGATCGCCAGGGAGATCATTAGTGGCGAATCAGAGTGGGTAAACCTCGGCAGCCAAGATTCGGTATCGAATTTTCTCGGTGTCGCAGTTGCAGGAGACACCAACTTTACCGGCATTCAAAAGGATGATCTTGTCGGGTTGATCTTTGTGTGCGGGGGTCACCTCCTGGCGACATACAGGCGCGAAGGCCAACACTGGTGGGAGTATCTCGACGAAATTTGGGCGGCAGTCGAAGGTACTCGCGGTTGATTTGCCGAGGGATCCGGGCCTGTGACGAGACCTGCAAGATCGCGGAAATGATCGCCTCCAGAGTGGATGCCAATAAGCGGCGGCTAACATTGAGGATTCAATGAGGAGTAATCGGAGTCCGGGTGAATTGGGCTGACTATGCCGGGGTGTCGCGGCAGCTCGCTGAGGTCCGGCGGGTTGAGGCGTCGCGGCAGGCTGGGGTACAGGAGCGCACCGCTGCGGCGAGGGCAGGCGTGGAGCAGCTTCAGCAGCGGCTGACCGCGCAGGGTGAGCGCCTGATGAGCCTCGCCTCCCGTTTGCGGGAGTCGGCGCCCGCGCTGGGTGGGACAACACCGACTGGGCTTGCGGATCTTGACGAAGCCTTGCGGCGTGGCTGGGACGCGCTGGGTCACGCGGTTGCGGAAGCGCGGCAGGCCGAGGAGCGGGCGCAACAGCCCACCCTATTGCCCGGCCTGCCCGAGACCGGTCGCAACGTGTTGGTGTACGCGGCGGCTGCCTTGTTAGCGACACTGGCGTCTTGTGGACTGTGGCAGGCGGCCGACACAACAGGCGGAAAGATTCCGCTGAGTTTGGTGCCATGGCAGCTGTGTGGCCTTCCGGCAATGGCGTTCTTCGCCGGCTACATCGTCCTCGTGGTTGTCGGCCGCCCTCGTATTGACAGTGGGCGGAAAGTGAACCGGTCAGCCGTACTCGGTGGCGTGATCTGTTTTCTTGGTATGTGGCTGGCATGGGGTTGTTTGATCGCGGCGACGCGCGGTTAGTTGTCTTGGTCCGGTGGTGTTGAGGCTGTCAAGAGATCGTCGTCGAGTGGTGCGCGTCCGGGTTGCGTGCTGGCTCGGACGCTGGTGAGTTCGGCTTCTAGGTCGTGGATGCGCTGTTCCAGTTGGGCACGGGTAGGTCGTGGTGCAGATACGGGCGGGACTGGGCGCGGGTCGGCGAGTCCGATCGGCTCGTAGGCGACGATCGAGGACGGGTCCTTCCCGCATTCCGGGCAGGCCATCGACGACGAGCCGTGCCGGGTCGGTTCATCTACCGTACGGTGTCGCCTAGTTTCGACGATGTGTCCGCAATACAGCCGTACCCGCCATCGCATCAGTTGACTGGCCGGTACTGGTGTACTGAGGAATTGCGTGACGACTTCTGCTACTTTCACGTTCCGGGCCTCGCGTAACGCGGGATCAGCTGCCTCCTCTACCCGCCACTCAGCGGCCATTCGCTGCACGTCTTCGTGGATGTGCTCGCTGACGCGTTGCCGGTGGTGGTCGGACCGGGTCAACTCATACGCCTCCAGAGGTGCCCCGCGACTCTTGTAACTGAACTCAGACATGCCTGTACAATACGCCCACCCTATTTCCCGACTTGGGCCAATTAGTGCGTGCCGTGGATCGCGTCGAGCGCGGCGTGGAGGTCATCGGGTATGGGGTCGGCGGCCGTGATTGTGTGTTCGCCGGCCTGGATCTGGATGGTTCGGTAGCGGCGGGCGGTGGTGATGAAGCGTTTGATGCTCCAGTTGGTGGTGTTCTCGATCCAGCGGGACACGGCCAGGGCGGCGAACACGATGGTCAGGTGCGCTTCGATCGACTCGCGGGTGTGGTGGAAGATCGGTCGGGCGGCCAGGTCGGTCTTGGACATCCGGAAGGACTTCTCCACTTGCAGTAGCCGGCTGTAGACGCTGATCACCTGCTCGGGTTCGGGGTGGGGCAGGTTGGTGATGTAGCCCTTGATCCCGGCCAGGGCCCGGTTCTTGGCCTCCAGGGTCCGGTTGATGCTCTTGGTCGCCCCGGTCAGGTGCACGTACCGGTTGCGTTTGACCGCTGTCCTGCCCGCGACGGCGTTCTCGGCCTTGGCGATCTGCTGGTCGATCCCGCGCAAGGTGCGCCGGGCCCGGTCGGCGCGGTACTGGTAGAAGATCGTGTGATCCCGGCGTTTGTCGCTCGGGCCGGCCGGCCACGGTTGAACGAATACGTGTCCGTCGGGGATCTCGGCGTCGGGGTGGGTATCCCGCCACGCTGTGACCACGTAGGGCACGTCGGGAACGCGGGCGCCGAGGATGAACGACAGCCCAGCGGCTTCGCCGCCATCCTCACCGCGCGGCTGTTCTCGCCGTCGCACATCATCGTGATCGACAAGGCCGAGTCGCGCCTGCAGGCGGCCAAGCAGTTCGGCGCGGACATCGTCACCAAGCCTGACGGTGACCCGCTTGAGCTGGTGCGGGCGGTGACCGACGGGCTGGGCGCCGACGTGGTGATCGAGGCGGTGGGTACCCCGGCGACGTTCGAGCTGTGCACCACCCTGGTCCGACCAGGTGGGCGGGTGGCCAACATCGGCGTACACGGCAAGCCCGCCACGCTGCACCTGGAAGACCTGTGGATCCGCAACGTCACCATCACCACCGGTCTGGTCGACACCTACTCCACCCCAACGCTGTTGACGATGCTTGGTACGGGGCAACTCGACGTCGGTCACATGATCACCCACCGGTTCGGGTTCGACGACTTCGTGCATGCGTATGAGGTCTTCGCCGATCCGGCCCACACCGGCGCACTCAAGGTCGTGGTGTCGCGTAGCTGAGCGACGCCGACCCGCCACGCGCAAGGACACCCGAATGGATGCGACCGTGGACGGGCCGCCCGCCGACCGGCACACCGGGCGCGGGCGGCCCGTCTCGGCGCACGATGCCTCGCCGCCTGCCGTGGGGGGCCGATCCGGGTCGGCCTCGCGTTGGGCGGCGGCGCGGTTCGCGGGGCAGCAGGGTCTTCGGCGGGCGCTGCGGCAGTGGTCCGCAGACGTCGACCGCCACGACGATGTCGGCGCCCAGCTGGAGGACGTGGCGCGCCGGGGTAGCCGCGTTCAGGGTGTGGGTATGAGCAGTACGGGGCAGGTGGCGTGGACGGCGACGTCCTGGCTGACGGTGCCGAGCAGGAGTGGGGATCGGGCGCCGGTGCGGTGGGTGCCGATGACGATGAGGTTGGCGTGTTGGGCGGCGGACAGGAGAACGGTGGCAGGGTCGCCGTGCCGCACGTCGTAGTCCACCGTGATTGGCGCGTCGCCGTCGCGCGGGGCCTTCGCGAGCAGACGGTGCAGGTCCTCGGTAGCGGCGTCGTGGCGGGCCTGTCTGGCGGCCCGCCGGTCGTGGCTGGCGGCGGTGTCGAGCGATACCGCCGTGGTGGCGGTGTCGGGCGCGATGGCGTGTACCACTGATACCGCGGCCTTGGTCAGCCGGGCTTGGCCGAGCGCGGCGGCCAGGACGGTGTCGTTGTGGGAGCCGTTGCGGTCCAGCCCCACGATGATGCGTGCAGCGGGCTGTGGCGGGGTCACCGTGGCTCACCTCCACTGACACCGTGGCGGGCGCGGGTGGTGGCACGTAGAGGCGAAGGTCACGTCCGTGCTGGGCGGTGGTGGGTCGGCGGTCAGGCGGTGGCGTCCGGGTCGGGCACCTGTTCGGCCGGAGTCGGGTTTGGTCGCGTCGGGTTGAGGGCGAACACGGCGGTGCGGATGTCGTGGATGATCGCGTCGACCTCGTTGATCTGGGTCTGGATCGCGGTGCGGGTTTGCGGGTTGGTGCTGCGTGACGCGGTGCCCTGCAGCGCGAGCCCGTGGCTGAACAGGCGGTGGATGACGCGGTGGCGCAGGTCCTCGGCGATCTGCTGGCGGTCTTCGAGCAGGCGGAGTTGTTCGTTGTCGCGCCGGACCTGGCTGAGTTGCATGGCCAGCCCGGCGTGCGCGGCGACCGCGGTGATCAGGTCGAGGTCGAGGTGGTCGAACGGTTCGTCGCCGGGCCGGCGGGACACGGTGAGCACGCCGGTGACGCCGCCGCCACCGAGCAGCGGCACGGCGACGGTCTCGCCGATCAGGCCGCTGGCGCGTTCGGCTGCTGCCGGAGTGCGCGGGTCGCTGAGCGGGTCGCCCACCACGACGAGGTGCCCGGCCGCAATGGCGGTCCCGCTGACGGAGCCGTCCACCGGGACGAGTTGGCCTTCCCATCGCTGGTACTCGCTGCCTTCGGCCACGACCAGCCGCAGCGTCTGAGGGTCGTCGGTGGGGACGGCCACGCCCGCACCGTCGCCGCCGAGGATCTCGCGGGCGTGGTGCACCAGTTGCCGCAGCACCTGGTCGGCGTCGGTGCCGGCCAGCAGCCCGGTGCTGACCTCGATCATCGCGGTCTGCCAGGTGTGCCGGCGGCGGCTCTCGGCGAGCAGGGTGGCGTTTTCGATCGCTGCCGCGGCCGCCGCGGCCAGTGCCTGGACCAGTTGTTCGTCGTCGCTGGTGAACTCGTCGGCGCCCTGCTTCTCGGTCAGGTAGAGGTTGCCGAAGACGCGCTCGCCGACGCGGATCGGTACACCGAGGAACGAGCGCATCGGGGGGTGGTGTTCGGGGAAGCCGACCGAGGCGACATGCTCGGCCATGTCGCGCAGCCGCAGCGTCTGGGGGTGCTCGACCAGCACCCCGAGCAGGCCCTTGCCCTGCGGAAGGTGGCCGACCCGGGTGACCACGTCGGGGTCCATGCCGGTGTGGACGAACCGCACGAGGTGGCCGCGGCTGACCACGCCGAGCGCGGCGTAGCCGGCGTCGACCAGCTCCCGGGCGGCTTCCACCACGTGACGCAGCACGGTGTCGAGGTCCTCGGCGCGAGCCACGGCGAGATAGGCGCGCAGCAGCCCGCGCAACCGGCCCTGGGCATCTTGTACGTCGTGGGCCCGCTCCATCAGCTGTTCAAGCAGCTCGTCGAGCTCCAGCCGGGCCACCTGGGAGAACGTCATGTCGGCGACGGGATCATCGGCCGGTAGTGGGACGCCGACCTGGCGCCTGCTGGTTAGGTCGTCGCTCATGGCGATCACCGCCCTGACCACCGACCTCGGCGCCGGCGTGTCCTGGCCAGTCTGACAGATCCCGGGCACGCGTCCTAACGGCCAAGCGGTGAACACTCAGCTCCGCGGGGCCGCCGGGGTCCAGGGCGACATCTGTACGGTCACGATACCGCCTGCCGGCAGTCACGACACTATCCGCGACGGGAGGCGCCGGGTGGCCGTGCCAGACCCGTCTTGTTTCTCCTATGGGCGGCTGGTGCTCATGGTGGGGACCGCATTGCTGGCGTCCAATCCGGATTATGGCTGTGGCTTAGCCCACGGCTAGGCCGCAATCCGCCGGTAGGCGGTCGTGGGTCGCAAGACGGCTCCGGCCACGATGGCTGCCCACGCCTGGGCGGGTTGGGACGTTCGGCTCTGGCATCACTGCTGCCGGCGGGTGACGGTGAGGACCTGAGGGGACCGCGATACGTGGATTTCGTAGCGCAGGTCGGCGGCCCCCAAGACGTGATCGTCATTGAGGAGCAAGCCGATGAACGCCCTGATCGTCGTCCTCGTCATCGTCGCCGTCCTGGCGCTCATCGTGCTGGCGCTGTCGGTGCGGATCGTCAAGCAGTACGAGCGCGGTGTGGTGTTCCGGCTGGGTCGGGTCATCGGATCGCGGGAGCCGGGGCTGCGGCTGCTGATCCCGATCGTTGACCGGCTGCACCGGGTGTCGCTGCGGATCGTGACCATGCCCATCCAGTCGCAGGGCATCATCACCCGCGACAACGTCAGCGTCGACGTGTCCGCGGTCGCCTACTTCCGCGTGGTCGACGCGATCAAGTCGGTCGTCGCGATCGAAAACGTCCAGGCGGCGATCAGCCAGATCGCCCAGACCACCCTGCGCAAGGTCGTCGGCCAGCACACCCTGGACGAGACCCTGTCCGAAACCGACCGCATCAACGTCGACATCCGCCAGATTCTCGACATCACCACCACCGAGTGGGGCGTCGAGGTGACCCTGGTCGAGCTGAAGGACATCCAGCTGCCCGAGAGCATGAAGCGTGCGATGGCCAAGCAGGCCGAAGCCGAGCGGGAGAAGCGAGCGAAGATCATCAACGCCGAGGGTGAATCCCTCGCCGCCGCCGCCCTCGGCGACGCGTCGGACACGATGATGGCCCACCCCCTCGCGCTGCAGCTGCGCAACCTGCAGAGTCTGGTGGAGATCGGGGTGGACAAGAACACCACCGTGGTGTTCCCCGCCCCGCTGATGAGCACCATCGGCGAACTCGGTACCTTCCTCGCCCGCGAGGCAGCCGCAGCCGCACCGACAGCCGTTCCCGTCGACCTGCCCAAGCTGACAACGGTCGTCGCCCCCAACGGAGGCTCCGACACGGCCGCCACCACCGCAGTGAAATAGCACCCGTGGAAGTTGGTGGGTGCACGACAGGCGCGGACCGGTCGATCAGGTCGCCGGTCTGCGCCTGTCGGCATGGCCCGATGGTTGGCGGTTAGGGTCTGGAGCAATGGCCGGGTGGGGACCGACTCTGGAGGTACGCGTGTGAGCGGGAGTCGGCGATGGTGACGGTGGCGGCCCCGGCTGGTTCTGACACTTTCGGGTCCGGCCTGGATGTGTCCGCGGCTGGCGAACTGCTGGGCGAGCAGGTCCTGGCCGGCCTCGGGGTCGGCCAGGACGGCCTGTCGGCAGGGGAGGCGGGCCGGCGGCTGGCCCGGTACGGACCCAACGCCGTTGTGACGCACCGGGCGCGGCTGCTGCTGGTGTTGTGGCATCAGTTGCGCTCCCCGCTGCTGGGACTGTTGCTGGCCGCGGCGGTCGCGTCCTATTTCGTCGGGGAACGCAGCGACGCGGTGATCATCGGCGTGATCCTGGCGCTGTCGGTCGGTCTGGGGTTCATCAACGAGTACCGGGCGGAAAAGGCCGCCGAGGCGCTGCACTCCCAGATCCACCACCAGGCGCTGGCCGTGCGCGGCGGCCACCCGGTCGCGGTGGACGTGACCGCACTGGTTCCCGGCGACATCGTCGAGCTGCAACTCGGCGACATCGTCCCGGCCGACATCCGGCTGCTGGACACGTCGGGGCTGGAATGTGACGAGTCGGTGCTGACCGGCGAGTCGCTGCCAGTAGAGAAGAACACCGCGCCGGTGCCGGCGGGTACGGCACTGGCGGAGCTGTCCGGCTGCGCGCTGATGGGCACCGTGGTCCACGCCGGCAGCGCACGCGGGGTGGTGACCGCGACCGGGGCGCGTACCCAGTTCGGGGCGATCGCCGCGGGTCTGGGCGCCCACCAGACCGAGACCCAGTTCCAGGTCGGGCTGCGCCGGTTCTCGATGCTTCTGGTCTACGTCGCCGCCGCGCTCACCATCTCGATCTTCGTCATCAACGTGGTACTGCACCGGCCGATCCTCGACGCGTTGCTGTTCTCCCTCGCGATCGCGGTGGGGATCACCCCCCAACTGCTACCCGCCGTAGTGTCGATGAGCCTGGCCGCCGGATCCCGGCAGATGGCCCACCGCAAGGTACTGGTCAAACGCCTGGTCTG
>WNGE01008091.1_pt1 | contig 11303 bp, 13 predicted proteins | sample 5400651 | NCBI WGS metagenome assembly WNGE01 (sample SAMN13153370, study PRJNA577476) | soil metagenome | isolation source: 60 cm soil or saprolite under grassland replicate 2 | place: USA:California | collected 2016-06-15 | reverse complement strand
GTCTTCTACGACTGGGACTGGGAGCGAGCCCGCCGGGAGTTCGATCGGGCCCTGGCCATCGACTCCACCGAGGCGCGCACGCATCAGTTTCGCGCCATGTACTTCGCCATGGTGGGGCGTCTCGACTCGGCGTTGGTCGAATTGCGGGCCGCCCAACGCCTCGACCCGCTATCGCAGTTGATCAACGCCCGTGTGGGCACCATGTTGGTCCAGGCGCGCCGCTACGCCGAGGCGGAGGGCGCGCTTCGCCAGGCGCTCGCGCTCGATTCCACCAACGTGAGCGCCCGCATCGAGTTGGGACTCCTGCTGGCCATCCAGCATCGCTTTCCCGAGGCGTTCGCGACCTTCCGGGCGATCGACACCACGAGTTCCTATTTGGCGTACGCGTACGGCCTGGCCGGCCGGCGAACCCAAGCGCTTGAGATTCAGCGCCACCTGGAGCGGCTCGCACGTACGCGTTACATCTCGCCTTTGGCCTTCGCGTACATCGCCATCGGCCTCGGTGATACCGCCCAGGCACTCGACTGGCTGGAGCGTGCGTATCGTGAGCGAACCTTCCTCCTGCCCTTCCTTCTCCACCCCGTCTACGATCCGCTGCGCAGCCAGCCTCGCTTTCAACGAATCGTCCGGGACATCGGGGTCACCATTCCGCCAGCGTCGGGGCCGCCTAGGCGCTAGTATGACCCTTCATCGTCTGATCGGTCCGATCGCGGCCATCATGGCCTTCGTTGCGGCCCCGCTCGCTGCCCAGACCGTCGGCGACACCGCGCCCGCCTTCACCCTGAAAACGCTGGACGGGAATGCGGTCAGCCTCTCCGACTTCAAGGGGCACCCGGTGCTGATCAACTTCTGGGCGACGTGGTGCCCGCCCTGCCGCGACGAAATGCCGGTGATGGTCGCGGCCCACCGCGCTCATGGAGACTCCGGACTGATCATCCTTGCGGTCAATGGCAGGGATCAGGAGACGTCGACGCGGGCCGTACGGAGATTCGTCGCCAAGTTCCAGATATCCTTCCCGGTCCTCTTGGACGAGCATGGGAACGTGCGGAAACGCTACAAACTGCGCGGCCTGCCGACGTCGGTGTTCATCGGGGCGGATGGGTTGGTGCGCGGTCTGATCATCGGGCCGTTCACCCCGACGGCGTTCGAGACGCACCTCGCCGAGATCTTGTTACAGCCCTAGCGGGAGTCGCTCACCGCGCCGGTTCAGAATCGCCGGGAGACGCCGGCAAAGATCACATAGTCGGACACGCCCCCGGCTCCGACGCGAACGGTTTGAGCGTTGTTGATCAGCATATTCATATAGTTATGGCGGACGCGCACCGGGACGTTGAGCGTGAATTGCATCGGTCCGCTCTGGAGCGCAAATCCAGGATCGAGGTACATCGTGTAGCCCGGTTTGCGATAGAAGTCGGTTCGTCCACCAACGAGGTCGCGGACCATCGTGCCGTCCATCCGCCCACCAAGACTCATCGAAATCGCCGGTTCGGCCTTGATGCCGTAGGAAAAACCTGTGCGCAGTGAATATACGTCGGGCGCCGCCCACAACCTGTTCTCCGCTGACAGCACGTCGGTGTGTTGCGTTAAACTGACCGAGTAGAAGCCGGAGAAATACACCGACCCCCGAGGCAGGACCTGTCGGAAGGCCTGGATCTGGAGCGGCACCGCCCACCCCCCATCGCCGAGCTGAAGGGTCTGCACGAGCGGCACCTGAGAGACGTTGCCCTGCGCGTCGTAGGTGTTCCCCAGCACGTCATTGCGACCGGTCGGCGCCTTGATGCCGAAGCCGACCAGGACATTGCCTTTGAGATGCGCGGCTGGGGCTCCGAGCCAGAGGTTCCCCATGACATTGATATCACCGATCCCCGTACTCGAGACCTGATGGCGCTGGAGATCGGGATATACGTTGCTCCCCGTGCTGTAGGACATCGGAACGACCAGCGTGAAGCTGAGGCGCTCGCTCGTCGCGTAGGTGAAGCTCACATCGGCCGAGTTGAGCCTCAAGTAGAGCGGCTGGCCGCCGGGTGCCTTGGTTGGGTCCTCCTGAGTTCCGACGAAGAATCGGTTGGTCGCGACCCGCCGGACGTCGATTCCGATCTGCCACTCACGCGCCTGGAAGTACGGCGACTGCTGACCACCGAAATTGGGTGAGGTGAAGCGCAGAGGCATGCAGCCCTGACCATACGCCACCCGCGGAACCACAAGGAGGCCCAAGATAGCTAGCGCCGACGACGACCGGAGCGCCACAACAGCTCGGGAACTGTGCCACATATCTGCCTCCTCGGGTGTCGAGCCCTTTCGGGTCCAATTTCGCAAGCTAGGTCTGCGTCCACCCGTCCGCAACAGCACGACCGTCACAGCTTGGCGAGTTCCCTAGCCTAAGAGCCAAAAGTCAATCGCCGGTCATTTCCTCGAGCCAAGCAAGCCCTCCATCCAGATGACTCCCCGAGGACGCTCGGCTGATCGCCGACTGACCCGTCCTTCCTAACGTGTGTTTCGACCAGAGCCACACGAGGTCGGTCGTTCACCCAGAGGAGGATGTATGCGTCGCTTTCCGCTCCCCGCGCTCCACGCCTGCACCGCATGCGCCGTGCTGCTGGTCGGCTGCCAGTCCGCGGTCGACCCCAATCCGCCACCTCCGCCACCGTCGTCAGCGCAGTCTCTCTCGTTTGAGATCAGTGGTCCGTCCCAGATCGATGCCAGCGGGTCCTTCACCTGGGAGGTATTCGCGTTCGGCGGCTCCGGCCAATACCAATACCAGTGGGTAGTAACGAATCTGGCGGGGCAGCTGCTCGCCACGACGACTGAGCGAAGGTTGTCGCTCCTCGTCGCAGACGGTGACGGAGACATGGTGTTGACGTTGACGGTGACGTCCGGCAATGAGATAAGGGTTGAGAGCTTCGGTGTGACGAATTGCATTAGTGGGTGTTGACGCATGTCTGTGTTGTGACGTTCCGCAACCGGGGGCCCGTCGGCACAAAACCGTCGGCCGCTCGTCTGGTCTCGTCAACCGGGCGCAGAACCGCCCCGCAGCTGCTCGATCATGCTCACCACTTTGGGGTCCGGGGGGAGACCGAGCTCCGTCCGCAGTAGATCTGCATGCTGCTGGGCGCACCGAACCGCCGCCGCCCGATCACCGATCGCCACCCACGCGTCGGCGAGGCGCAGCACCGTGTCCGTACTGTACGGATTCAGCTCAGCGGCGCGGCGCCACCACTCGACCGCCTCGTGCTTGGTCGCAGCAGCGGCGGCCAGCAGGGACAAAGCCAGAGCACATCGGTCCGCAAGGCGCCTGCGCTGGTCGTCAGCCCACCGTTCGAAGCCCGGTGCGCTCCGGAGAAAGAAGCCGTCGAGAAAGGGACCCGCGTACACCCGCACGGCCGATTCGTGAGCGCCGGCGTCGACCGCGTCCTCGAACTCCCACACATCGGCCGTGATCGCTGCTCGATTGAGACGGAGGGTCTTCCGGCCTAGGAACAGCTCCCCGCCCTCGAGATGACGTCGCTGAAAATAGACCAGCTGGTTCAACCCATGCCGCGCCCGCTCCGTGTCGCTCTCCGGCCAGAGATAGGCTTGGACCTTGTCACGGTTCATTCCCTTATCACGCGCGACGGCCAATAGGGCGAGGAGGGCGAGCCGACGGCGGCGGGTGACCGAGCCGGTCGTCAGTTGACCGCCCACCAGGAGGTTCAGGCCGCCAAACGTCAGCAGACGAAGCTGATCCATCCAGATGATTTCCCGATGAGGCCCGCGTGACCAGGGACTGACCGACCGTTCCTAACATGACGTTGGAGTCAAGACGTAGCAACCAGGCCAAGACGAGGCCGACCCTGTCACCCCAGGAGGTTCCTATGAAGAATTTCGTGACGCTCGCGGCACTGCTCACCGGCGCCGCCGCGCTGGTCGCATGCTCTGAGCGGTCGCAGGATCCGACCGCCCTGTCCCTCGATGGACCGGGCGTGCAGGCAAGCGCGGTGAAGTTTTGGGACGCGGGCGCCAGCGCCGCCTGGAATCAGTTGGCCACCAGCCTGGCGGCCAGGCGTCCGATCGACGCGGGCCGCCTCTATGCCTATCTGTCCCTGGCGCAGTTCCGCGCCGCCGCAGCGGCGGAGGGAATCCAGCCCCATCCACCCACGTCCGCCGCGATCGGCGCGGCGTCCGCCGCGCTGTTGAACTCCTTTTTCCCCTTGGACGTCGCAGAGATCGAGGCGGCACTCGATGCGCAGGAGGCGGCGAAGGCCTGGCCGGGTGCGATGCACGAAGACTTCGCGAGGGGCGAGGCGCTGGGACGCGCCGTGGGCGCGAAGGTCCTAGTATTCGCCGCGGGAGATCGCTTCGGCCTTGCCGACCCCGGCACGCCGCCGATCGGCCCAGGTACTGGCGCTGGAGTGGCGGTCCCATCGCACGGGGCGGCTATCGCGCCCGTCCGTTCTTCCTGGCGTCAGACAGCGAGTTCCGTCCGGTCCCGCCGCCGGCCTTCGGGTCGGCTGTCTACCTCGCCGCACTGGCCGAAGTGCGCCAGATCTCCGACACGCGCACGGCGGAACAGCTCGCCATCGCCGTGTACTGGAACCTGAACCAGTCGCCACGATCCAACGCGGCGTTGGAGAACCTGGCCGGCGAGCTCATTCGTGCGCACCACGTCCAGGACGCGGAGACCGCGAAGATCCAGTTCCCGATGAATGCGGCGTCCTTCGACGCCATCATCGGCTGCTTCGATGCGAAGTACCACTACTGGTTCATCCGGCCGCCGCAGGCGGATCCGGCGATCACGCTGCCCATTGGCCCGCCGCCTCATCCGTCGTACCCCTCGGCGCATTCCTGCGTGTCCAGCGCTATGACCGATGTGCTCGCCGCTGCGTTCCCGAGCGACGCGACCCGGCTCGCCGGGTCGCGGAAGAGGCGAGCCTGTCCCGGCTCTACGCGGGCATTCATTATCGGCTCGACATGCAGGCGGGACTGGCGCTGGGTGCTGCGGCTGCGGCCAAGGCGGTGGCGGCCGATCTGGACGAGGTGGCGATCCTGCCGTGAACCGAGGGCGCGCCACCTGACGAAGTGCGGGCACCGTTCACCACGGAGCAACGAAGTGAACGGAGAGCAGAGGAGAGGACGCCCACCGGGAGGCCTCGTCGCCCTCAGCGTCTTCTTCGCGCTCGGCGCGCCCGGTCGGCACTTGCTGACGCGCGCCGCTCGGACTTGACCTCCCGGCGAGAGCGCGCAGTTTCCCCCTCCATGAACCGCCCGCGAGTTCCGACGCATCGCCTCGAGTCTTCCGCAGGCCTCCGAAGGCACTCACATGGGTCTGCCGCAGCGCCTGCGGGGCCCCGGCTGAGCCGTGGCCGAATCCGCTGCTGCACATGCCGCGGCACTGGCCCAGGCGATCAAGGCGTCGGGTACGCTGATCCCAAGCACCTATAGAAGGAGCCTTCCCATGACCAGGCCACATCGCACCCTCCCATTCTTCGCGGCACTGCCGCTCCTCGCGCTGCTCGGCTGCTGCGGGGAAAGAACCACGGGTCCTGTGCCCGCCGCCCGCATCGGCTCGCCCTTGCTCGCGTCGAGCCTCGCCCAGGTCTCTCCGTTCTACGAGCAGCACAACCTGGTATCCGACGGGCCGGTGCCGGCGGACTTCGTGGATCCCGCGCTGGTCAATGCTTGGGGGCTCGTGGCCAGTTCGACCTCGCCGTTTTGGGTCGCCGACAACGGGACCGGCCTCTCCACGCTCTACAACGGCAACACCGGCGCCAAGGTGGCCCTGACCGTCACGGTTCCGGGCAAGCCCACCGGCGTCGTCTTCAACGGGGGCGCGAGCTTCGTCGTCACGAATGGCACCCAGAGCGGCCCGGCCCGCTTCATCTTCGCCAGCGAGGACGGGACGATCTCCGGCTGGAATCCGGCGGTCACGCCGTCCACCCAGGCGCATGTCGCGGTCGACAACTCGGCCAGCGGCGCCGTCTATAAGGGGCTCGCCATCGCAACCACCGCAGCCGGCGATTTCCTCTACGCCACCAACTTCCACGCCGGCACGGTGGACGTGTTCGATCACGCGTTCCATCCCGTGCCGGGCGGGTTCACCGACCCCGATCTTCCCGCCGGGTACGCGCCCTTCGGCATTCGCACCCTGGGCGGCCTCATCTACGTGACCTACGCGCTCCAGGATGCCGACAAGGAAGACGACGTCGCCGGCGAGGGTCACGGGTTCGTGGACGCCTTCGACGTGCACGGCAGTCTCGTCCGCCGGGTGGCCTCGCGGGGCCGGCTCAACTCGCCCTGGGGGCTCGCGATCGCCCCCGCCGACTTCGGGAAGTTCGGTGGCAACCTGCTGGTCGGGAACTTCGGCGACGGCAAGATCGACGCGTTCGACCTCGGAAGCGCCCTCGGCCAGGGCGAGCTGCAGCAGCGCGGGCAGGTCCTCGCGGCCGACGGTCGGCCGATCGCCATCGATGGCCTGTGGGCCCTCGCCTTCGGCAACGGTGCCGCCGCCGGGCCGGCCAATGTCCTCTTCTTCACCGCCGGCCCCTTGGACGAGGCGCACGGCTTGTTCGGCAGGCTCGTGCCGGCACCGCCTCCCGGCCAACAGCCGTAGCGATGTCTCGCACAGGAGGCCGGCGATGAACGCCAGACTCGCACGCGTCTTCAGCGCGGCGGCGCTGATCGCGTTCGGGTCGTGGGGTGTCGGATCGGCGCAAGCCACGCGCTGGTCGGAGCAGCAGGCGAACGCCTGGTACGCGCGACAGCCATGGCTGGTTGGAAGCAATTACGTCCCCAAGTCGGCGATCAACCAGCTGGAGATGTGGCAGGCGGAGACGTTCGATCCCGCGGAGATCGACAGGGAATTGGCCTGGGCCGAAGCGATGGGCATGAATACCATGCGCGTCTTTCTCCACGACCTTCCCTGGCAGCAGGATTCGGCCGGTTTCCGCCAGCGCATCGACCGGTTCCTGACGATCGCGTCGCGGCATCATATCCGCCCGCTCCTGGTGCTGTTCGACTCGTGCTGGGACCCGCGGCCGCATTTGGGCCTGCAGCATCCACCGATTCCCGGGGTTCACAACTCCGGTTGGGTGCAGAGTCCCGGCGCCACGGCCCTGGGGGATGCGAGCCAGTATCCCCGGCTCAAGGCCTACGTGCAGGGCGTGGTGGGCGCGTTCGCAAACGACGACCGTATTCTCGCCTGGGACGTGTGGAACGAGCCCGGGGCCGACAACGCCGGGAGCTATTCGAAAGACGAGCTGAGAGACAAGCTCGCGCGGGTGACGCTGCTCTTGCCGCAAGCGTTCGCCTGGGCGCGAGCGGCGAATCCGGTGCAGCCGCTCACGAGCGGCGTGTGGGCCGTCGACACCTCGCCGGACGGCGCCGACCTCGGTGCGCTGCAGCAGATTCAGCTGCGCGAGTCCGATATCGTCACCTTTCACAACTACAGCTGGCCGGAGCACTTCAAGCGCGAGGTCGCGTGGCTCAAGAAGTACAACCGACCGGTGATTTGCACGGAATACATGGCGCGCTCGGTGGGAAGCACGTTCGAGACGATACTGCCGATCGCGAAGCGGGAGCGGGTCGGCGTGATCAACTGGGGGTTCGTCGCCGGCAGGACGCAGACGTACTTGCCCTGGGAGTCGTGGCAGCATCCCTATGTGCTGGACCAGCCGCCCGTCTGGTTCCACGACGTGCTCCGGCCCGACGGAACGCCGTATCGACAAGCGGAAGTGGATCTGATCCGGCAGCTCACCGCGAAGGAGTAAAATGCGTCTCAGTCCTCGAGCCATGCTGTTTCTCGCGATCGGCGATCCCGCCCTCGTCGTGGGGATCCTCGGTCTGAGCGGTGTGCTGCACCTGGAGATGGCGCTCGCCCTCGTGCTCACGGCCGTCGGGGTCTTCTTGAACGTGGCGGCGGTCGTTGAAATCATCAGGGCAGCGCGGCACACCCGCCATCAACAGGGCCCGAGCGAAACGTCATGACGAAGGTGAAGATCGGGATCGTCGGCTCACGCTTTCAGGCGGATTGCATCGCGGGGGCCGTGAAGGCGATGCCGGAGGAGGGCGAGGTCGTGGCGGTGGCGTCCCCCACCAAGGGACATGCGGCAGGCTTCGCGCAGCGGCACGGCATCCCGCGCGCGTATGGCGATTATCACGACCTGCTGCGCGATCCCGACGTCGAGATGATCTCGATCACGGCGCCCAATCGGCTGCACGCGCAGATCACGATCGACGCCGCCAAGGCCGGCAAGCACGTGGTCTGCGAAAAGCCGATGTGCATGACCCTCGAAGAGGCCGATGCGATGATCGAGGCCTGCCGGAAAGCCGGTGTGCTCTTGCTCTACGCCGAGGAGCTGTTCTTCGCGCCGAAATACGTGAAGGCGAAGCAGCTCGCGGACGAGGGGGCGTTCGGCCGCGTGCACCTGGTGAAGCAGGGCGAGAAGCATTCGGGTCCGCACTCGGAGTGGTTCTGGGACGTGGCGCAGTCGGGCGGCGGCGCGGTCATGGACCTGGGATGTCACGGGATCGCCTTCTGCTGGTGGTTCCTCGGCAAGCCGGGAGTCAGGAGCGTCTACTCGCAGATGGCGACCCAGGTGCACGGCGGGCGCACCGAGGGCGACGACGAAGCGGTCACCATCATCGAATTCGAGAACGGCGCCGTCGGCATGGTCGAGAGCAGCTGGAACCGGCCCGGCGGCATGGACGACTGCATCGAGGTGTTCGGCGACAAGGGGCAGACCTACGCCGACATGCTCATGGGCAACGCGCTCCCGACCTACTCGGAGACGGGGTTCGGCTACGCCGTCGAAAAGGCGGCGACGACCAAAGGCTGGACCTACCCCGTGTTCGAGGAGCACTGGAACTACGGCTTCCCTCAGGAGATGCTGCACTTCGCGCGCTGCGTGCGCGGCAAGGAGACGCCGATCTCCGACGGCGAGACCGGGCGCGTAGTCCAGGAGGTCCTCTATGCCGCGTACGCCTCGGCGGGACTGGGCCGGAAGATCATGCTGCCCTTCCGTCCGAAAGGCATCGCGAAGCCGATCGACCTGTGGAAGATGCCGGAACGCGCCACGGCCGCGCTCTGAGTGTGGCTCCGCCCCCTGTCCTGTCGCGCTTCTCCGTCGTGCTGCTGGACATGAACGGCACGGTCATGTTCGGCGGCGACCGCTTCGGCCCCGAGCAAGACTTCGCGGCCACGTACCACGCGCTGGGCGGTCGCCGGCTCGAGCCCGACGTGGTGCAGGAAACCATCGCGACGTGCTATGCGACCATGGGAGCGATCTACGAGGATCCCGCGCGCTGCGACACCTTTCCGACCGTATCGGAAACCCTGCGCGAGCTGTCCGCCGGGCGAAACCTGCCGGCGGCGGAGCTGGAGCTCCTGGAGCGCCTCATCGCGACGCATGAATTGGGGCGCATCCCCGACCCCTACGCGCTGGCGATACAGCGCCTGGCCGCCAGGCACCGGCTCGGTCTGGTCGCGAACGTGCTGTCCCGCAAGGGACCCTGGCTCGCGGAATTTACGCGGGCTGGCGTGCTCCATCACTTCGTGACCACCGTCTTCTCCTCGGACGGCTCGAGCATCAAGCCCTCGCGCCAGCTGTTCGACCAGGCCGTCACGGCCCTCGCCGCGCCCCGGTCCGAGGTCGTGTTCGTGGGTGACAGTCTCCGCTGCGACATTGGGGGCGCAGCCGCCGCAGGGCTGGCGACGGTCTGGATCGACCGCAATGGTCACGGTCGCCAGGCCCGGGATCCCGAACCCAGCTTTGTCGTCCGGGATCTCCTCGACCTCGTGACATGACAGCTGCATCGACAACCCTCACCAAGGGGCAGGGGATGAGACCCTATCTGATTACCACCGGCATACTGTTCGCGGTCATCGCCGTCGCCCATGGCTGGGAGGTGATCGACCGGTCTCGCGTCCTGGCGAGTGACATCCTGGTCTTCGCCGCCAGTATCGGACTCAGTGTCTGGGCGTGGCGTCTGTGGCGCCTATCGAGGTCCTCATGAGCGTCTTCCCGATCGCTCCCGCCGAGAGCCGCTATCTGTGGTTTCTGATCCCGGTCATCCTCATCCTGCTCGGGGCGATGGCGCTCCTGGTGACGTCCGTGCGCGGTGCCCACGCCTCGCGCTTCGAAATCCGCGCCGACGGCCTGCGTCTGGATGGGGATCTGTACGGGCGTCTGGTGCCCAGGTCGCAGCTCCGTGTGGATCTCGCCCGGCGCGCCGATCTGGGGCGGGAGGAGGCGCTGCGGCCCAGGTGGCGCCGCATGGGAACGGGACTCCCCGGCTATCAGGCGGGGTGGTTCCGTCTGCGCAACGGGGAGAAGGCGTTGCTGTATCTGACCGACCGCACGCGGGCGGTCTACATCCCCACCACCGCCGGCTACAGTCTCCTGCTCAGTCCCGCGGATCCCGAGGGGTTCCTGTCCCAGCTGCGCAGCGTGTTGCGCCCGTAGTCCACCTGCGAGAGGGGTTATGAACACACGTCCTACCGTCGTCTCGATGATTGCCGCGCTTAGCCTTCTCACCGCTGCCGGCGCGGCCGGACAGCAAAAGACCATCGTGCCCGATCTGACCAAGCTCGCCCAAGACCGGGGCTTACAGGTCTTCAACCGCAGCGTGAGCGGCTTCAGGGACGGCGCGAGGCAGGGCCTTCGTCTGACCCGGGACACGACCCCCGGCGTCGCCTACCTCCAGGGGACCGAGTTCGCCGGCGGCATGATCGAGTTCGACGTCCGAGGCAAGGACGTCCAGCAGCAGAGCTTCGTCGGGATGGCGTTTCATGGGGTGGACGGCACCACCTACGAGGCGATCTATTTCCGTCCCTTCAACTTCCGGGCTGCGGATCCGGCCCGACGCGCCCACGCCGTCCAGTACATCGCTCACCCCACCGACACCTGGCAGAAGTTACGAGCCGAGCACCCTGGAGTGTACGAGCAGCCCGTGAATCCCGCGCCGGATCCCAACGGCTGGTTCCACGTGCGCGTGCTCGTCGCGGGCGCGAAGGTGAGCGTCTTCGTGGGCGATGCGACGGATCCCAGCCTCGTGGTGACCCGATTGAGCGAGCGCACCACGGGGCTGGTTGGTCCCTGGGTGGGAGACGGCTCCGGGGGCGATTTCGCCAACCTGAAGATCCGGCCGGAATAGCCCCGCTTCGCCCTCAGCGCACGGCCTCGGCCAGACCCCTGACCGCGTCGGCGAGCACCCGCACCTTCGCCTGATCGGCCGCTCCCGCCGCGTCCCCGTCGAGGCGCGCCTCCAGGCGCGTGAGCGCATCGCGCCGCGGTTGCCCGGACAGCTTGTCGGCGCGCGCGAGCTCCTGC
>WNGE01014429.1_pt1 | contig 11306 bp, 18 predicted proteins | sample 5400651 | NCBI WGS metagenome assembly WNGE01 (sample SAMN13153370, study PRJNA577476) | soil metagenome | isolation source: 60 cm soil or saprolite under grassland replicate 2 | place: USA:California | collected 2016-06-15 | reverse complement strand
GATGTACCAGCTCGGCGTGCTCTTTGCCTTCCAGACGCCGTCCGGCGGGCACACCGACATCGGTGGCTTCTACGATCTCGGCGCCGTCCTCGTTGTGTAATGCCTCGGCAGCCGAGCACCAGCGCGTCAGCCGGCGACCTCACCGGCGTCGTCGGCATCGGCGCGCAGACCGCAGCTCGCCTGCGCGGGGCCGGCATCGAGACGCTGGAGCAGCTGGCGGGCGCCACGGTGGACCAGGTCGTCGCCGCCTGCGGGCCGAGCCTCGCGCCGACCGCGCGGGCCGCGTCCTGGATCCAGCAGGCCGCCGCCATGGTCGGAGCGGCCGGGACGAACAGGGCTGGCGGAAGTGCGCGTCGAGGGTGACCCGGCGCGGGCCGTCACGACGCATGTCGTGCACTTGGAAACCCAACAGGCCGACGGCTGGCCGAGCTGGGATCGCACGCGCCTGCTCGCCTTCATGGAACGCCGGATCGGCGTTTTCGCACCGGAGGCTCCACCGGAACCCTCCGTCACCCCGGAGGAGCTGCCGAGCGCCGAGTCCGAGGGTACGGCCGCTGAGCCGGAAGCACCGCTCACGGTGCACCGCGTCGGCCTGCTGACCGCCGCCGCACCGCTGATGCAACGCGGCGACGCCACCGCACGGCTCCGCCTCGACCCAGCCGAGCTGGATCTGCCCGAGCGCGGCGCGGCGGTGGCGCGGGTGGATCTGCTCGCGCGGCCGGTCGCTACCGGACGCGACCAGGTGCTCGATAGGCGCCTGATCGACCTGTCGGGCGGGCACGCCGTCGACGCGCAGCTTCGAGGCCGGCTGCCCGACCAAGACCCGCCGTTCGCCCTTAGCGCGATCGTGCGGGTACTGGTCGAGCAGCCGAGCGGGCGGCCCCAAGCGAGCCTCGGTGGCGCGGTCCTCGACGTCGTCGCCGGCAACGGCGCCGGCTGACGTGTGCGGGCCGGGCAGGTGACCCGAACTACGCGGCCGCCTCGCCCGGCCGTATCTCGCCGGACAGCGCGACCAGGCCGGTCGAACCCTGGTGCAGCGCGGACAGGTCGCCCGGGTTCAGGACCACGAGCCGGATGGCAACGTGGTCGAAGATCAGCTCACGGCCGCAGCCATCGACCGTGCATTCGAAGTAGGACTGGGCGCCGTTGCCGTCGGTACACCCCGTACGCCTTATGGCACCCCCAACGGCCGCCGACCGGCGGGCCGCGTTCGCCTTGGTCCGTCATGCACACCTCGCCGCGTTGCGTCTACCCGCCCCACGACAGGAATGCACCTAGGATCAACCCGAAATATGTCGTGCGCATTTCCGCATTGGACGCATGGCCGTCCACCCGTGCGCATCGAGCAGTTGCAACGGCACTGGTCTATGCCGGCGTTGACCGGCCTTGACAAGTCATGGCTATGTCGGAAGTATGTTCCACGTAAACATCGGGGGCGGTTAAGCGGGGGATCCATCATCTGGGCTGTGCGGGCGTAGCTGTGCTGCTCGCCGGTGCCGTGGGCGTTGGTGTCCAGCCAAACCGACAAGACCAGACGGAGCGGAGGGCCATGCCTGCTCGGCGGGCGTCCTAGGCGTCGCCCGGTGCCGGTCGAGTCAGCGTGGCGGCCTACGGTTCCGTTGGAAACAGGAGCAGGCCATGACGGACACCGTGGCCCACGTGCCCGACGCGCGGCGCGACACCTCGCCGGTGCGAATTCCCGCCTGGCGGTGTGACTATTTGATCTGCACATGCACCCGCAGCTGGGACGACTGCCCGCATTGCGGGCTGAGCGGCTCGGACGGCCATCACCGCGGACGCTGCCACGCCCGGTCGCTGAGCTGACCGCGGTTCGGTCCGCGGCCGAATGGCCCGGACTCACAACCTGTATCGGAGTGGGCCTCGCCGTGGTGGCTCTCGCAGCCACCGGAGTGGGCCTCGTTGGCAGTGACAGCCTGACTTTCGGCAACGTGTACGCGAAACGCGTGACCTGTATGCCATCCGCGCAAGGTCCGTACCGCGCTCACGTGACCGCACTCATCAGCGGCTGCCGTGGAGGCAGGGCGTGTCCGCCTATGGCCGGCGACTGGGCGCCGCGCGTCCGCACTCGCTGACCAGCGATGGTCGCTTATTTTCCGCGGTCTTGCTCATGCAGCCGGCCCCAGCGGAAGTAGGCGAGCGGTCCAAAGAGATTGATCGGGCTCATCAGACGCCAACCGATCTTCGAGCCGCGCACCTCGCTCGCTGAGCGACGCGAAAGGTCAACCTGGGCCGCAACGTTCAGCGAGATCTGCACTGCGCCGAGCGCGACGAGGACCGTTCGACTCCGAGGCGAGAGGTCGCTGAAGCGTCGCTTGGTCATACCGCCCATCATGCCGCGCGCTTGGTTCTTCGTAATGCACGGACGTGCCGCGAGCGAGCGGGTGTCAAACACAGTTCTGCATGTTTGCCTGCCGTCGTCCGCGGCGCGATAGTCAAGGACGAGCACACGACGGTGGGACGCCGCGGGGAGCGTCCCAGCCCCCAGGACAGCACCGCCCCGCCACGCCTCCTGTAGAGATCGAGTGTCTTGCGCAGATACCGCCGAACCTCAGGTCACGACAATCCAATGTCAACGGCCGACTCGCTGGTTATAGGTCATAGCCGGATGTCTGCCGCTGACGCTGCGCCGAAACTGTCGATCGGGATACGGCGGCTCGTAACGTCCGTCTGATGGACGACGTCGAGCTACCTCTCGCCGACGGACCGACGCTCAAGAGCGTCCTGCTCACCGATGAGACACCAACCCGCCACGTGTACCGCATCGTCAGCTCCGCAGGCGTCACGCTCGGCGAGTTCGCAACCCTTGCCGGCGGCGACGCATTCCTCACCGAGCGGCTTCAGCCGCGACGCACGGCCGCCCCTGACGGCCAGCGGCTCGTATCGGACAGCCTCACGACGAGCCGATCGATCCGCCGTGAGCGCACCTGCTCAGCCGAGTCACGGACGTCAACGACGACCCGTGGCTTCCGCCGCCGCGATGTCTGCCAGGCCGGGCAGCGGGCCGTCCACCTCGGCCACGCTCCGGACGTCCTCGCCGGACACATCCCGCAACACCCCAGCAGCCGACGCAACTCGCGCATCGCCGCCCGGCTGGTCGACTCCACCGCCGCCAACGCCGAGCGTGCGGTCTGCTCGTCGCCGGCATCGAGTGCCATCCGGGCCGCGCTCGACTGGACCGCGACCGTGCTCAGCCCGTGACCGACGAGGTCGTGCAGGTCGCCCGAGATGCGCAGCCGCTCCTCGGCGACCGCGTGCTCGCGCGCCGCATCGAGCCGACTGCGCTCGCTGCGGACCAGCACCGCCGCCAGCACCACGATGACCGTGACCAGCGACAGCAGCGCCGAAGCATCCGACCCCGACCGGGCAAGCTCACCGGCGACGATCAGCGCACAGGTCACTCCCGCCGCGGCGAGAGCGTCGAGCATCGCCCGGCGACGCTCGGCCACGCCGTAGCGGCCAAGGACAACGCCCGCGACCAAGTACCCGTGTAGCCGGCGCCACGCGAGCGGGAGCCCCTGACCAACCGCGAACACAAGAGCCAGCGCCCCAAGCCAAGTGGGCCGCCCGCCCGCCGCCGCCTGTCCGGTCTGAGGAGAGAGCACCTGCAACAACACACCCCCCACCGCGACAGCCCAGTCCACCCGCCGCGGCCGGCACCGCCGCGCGAGATATCGCGACGCATCGGCCGGGCGTAAACCCCACCGCAGGTCATGCCGCACTCGTCGCGCGAAACGCGGCGGCCCGTCATGCATTGCGCCTGGTGTGATGACCTGTACTCGGACGACAGCTGGCCGAGCGCCTGGCTGAGTGCTCGCAGGGCGTGTGCCCCGCAACAGGCAATTCGTGTTGCGCACCGAAAGTGCATGCGCCGTCGCGATCGGCGACGAAAGTGGGGGTGATGAAGGCTAGTGTGTGGGCGTTGTGCGTCTTCGGCGGCCGCGTCGTCGGCGACTACCACCCGACCGCGCTGGGGCGCGACCCGAGGTGAGCGATGCCGGGCGCCGAGATGCCACCGGTGGTAACGCTCGCCGAGACCAAGCAGCTCTATTGGTTCTGCCACGGCAGCGCAATCACCGACGTCGGCGTCCGGCAACGGTTGCGCCGCGCCTGGGGATTCTGCCCGCGGCACACCTGGCTGCTGTTCTGTGTCGAGCACGAGCTGCGGTACCTGCCGCTGGGCGCGGCAAAGATCTACCAAGACCTCACCTGGACCGCCGCGGTCCTGCTAGGTGGGCGTCACACGGTGACACACCTGCGACGCTCGCTCGCAGCACACGCCTCCTGCCTCACCTGCGACTACCTCGCCCGCGGCCCTAGCGAGGATCCTGCCTTTACCGAAGGCCGAGCGTGGGTAGCCGCCGCCACCCGCGTTCGGCGGTGGACGGCCGACAGTCGACCGGTGTGGCAGCACCGCGTCTGTCCGCGCTGCGAGATCGCGCAACTGCCCACGCCGCAGCACGGTCAGCTGTGCCGATTACACCTGATCGAGAACGCGACGAAAGAGCAGCTGGCGGTGACCGCGGATCAGCTCGCCCGGCTGGGCGCGCGGCTGTTGCGGTGCGTCAAATCGATGACCTACGACGGACCGCCTCGCACGCCGGACAGCGACGCGGCCTTGATCGAGGTGCTCGGGTGGTTCGCCGGGTGGCAGCCCGGACGCCGCTACCTGATGGCATGATGCCGACGCGGCGGTGGCGCTTGCCCGGCGGCCGAGCCGGCGGACCGCGCCCGGCGGCGATCGGGCTCGCCGTAACCGCGGGAACATCCGCTGACGACCTCTACCCGACGGGCCGGCAGGAAGCACGCACGGTGCCGCCGTTCCGCCATCCGCCTGCGCATCGTTTCCTGTACATCGACATCGACGTGTGGCGCGCCATGTGTGGCGTGCAAGGGGCGGTGCGTGGCATATCCGGTGGTCGACATGATCTCCGCCTGCTTGGTGGAGCAGGCTCCTGCGTGTCAACGACACCGGCTGATCGGGCGCAACCCCGCTGTCGGGCATCGGCGCCGCCGCGCGGGCCATGCGGTTAACGCCACAGCGGCGAAGCAAGATCACAAGCGCCTGCAGCCTCGGATGTCGTTCCTGGCGCCGTGTTGGGCGTGCCGCGGCTGGCGTGGCGGGCGCTGGCGGTGGGTCGATGCGCGGGCCGGGGCCGAGGACGGGTGCGGAGAGAAGGGCTTGGGAGCGTGGAACCGGGCGATGAACGAGCCTGATGGCCGTTGAGGTCGGCCGTTTCCCGTGTTGAACTGTCTTGCGATGTGGTTTAGGGCTAGGCGCTGGAGCCGCGAACGCCGGGCGTCGCCGGCGTCAGGGTAGGCGCAGCTCTCAGGTCGCTGACCACGCCGCCGATAAGGACTTCGATTGAGTCCGATTCGCGTGACTGGGAGGCGCGTTGTCCACCGTCTCGCCCAGCGTTCCGCTCGGTCCTGCTCAGCGACCGGACCCGTGGCCCACGCCGGTGTCCAGGCTCAGGTTCGTGCGCGCGGTGGGGGCGCGACTGTTCCCGCGCCATCGCACGCGGCAGGAGAGCGCCCCGGGTCGTGCGCGGGCGCTGCACGAGTCCGATCCTTACTACCGCAGCTTGTTCGACGCGTCTCCGGTCGGCATCGGCCTATCCGATGAACACGGCCACTTCGTCGCTGCGAATGCCGCGCTGTGCGCGTTGCTGGGCCGCGGCGAAGCTGAGCTGATCGGCCGCAGCAGCGCAGTATTCACGCACCCCGAGGACTTGCCCGACCACCGCAATGCCTCGATGTTGATCGAGGCCGCGGAGGACGGGGTCCTGCGGCTGGAGAAGCGCTATCTGCGTCCGGGCGGGGAGCAACGCTGGGCGTTGCTGACGGTGACCCACACCGCGGGCCCGCACGGTCAAACCTGGACCCTTGCTCACCTGCAGGACATCACCGACCGCAAGATCGCCGAACAGGCGATGAGTGATTCCGAAGCCAACCTGCGTGCGGTCGCACGGGTGATGGCGCTCATCCGTGGCGGTGTCGACGCCCGCCAGACCGTCGTCGACGCCGCCCAGCAGCTCGCCGACGCCAGCCACGTCGTGCTGGTCGAGCCCACGCAGTCCGGCACGCTCGCCGCGACCGCGGTCACCGACCCACGTCTGGCTCATATCGATATTCCGCTGAGCGCAACGTCGGGCGCCGTGCATGTCTATCGCACCGGACAGCCGCTGTTCGTGGCTGACCCGGCCGAGCATCCGCTGGTCTCGGCGACGCTGCTGCAGTTCACCCGCGCCCGGTCGATCTTCTTCATCCCGGTCACCGGACCCGATGTGGTCACCGGCGTGCTGGTCGTCCTCTGGACCCATTACGTCGCCGACCTCAGCAACCGCCACGCCGCCGCGGTCTCCTTGCTGGCCGACCAGGCCGGGATCGCGCTGCATCAAGCCAAACTGCTCACCGATCTCCAGGCGCTGGCAACCACCGACCCGCTGACCGGCCTGCCCAACCGCCGCGGCTGGGACAGCCAGTTGGATGCACTGATCCGCACCGCCCGCCGCACCGGACATCCGCTCACTGTCGCGCTCGCCGACCTCGACCACTTCAAGACCTTCAACGACACCCATGGGCACCTCGCCGGCGATAGCCTGCTGAGCGCCTTCGCCACCACCGCACGCGGGCAATTACGCGCCGGGGACAGCCTCGCCCGCTGGGGAGGCGAAGAATTCGCGCTCGCCCTCACCGACTTCACCAGCGACCGTGCCGGCGACGTCCTCGACCGGATCCGCCGCGCCGTGCCCCAGCAGCAGACCTGCAGCATCGGTTACGCCACCTGGAACACAAGTGAGACCGCCGAACAACTCATGCACCGGGTCGACCAAGCCCTCTACGCCGCCAAACACGCCGGACGCAACCGCACCGAGGCCCACTCACACACCGCACACCTCCGCGGCTAGCGTCGGAAGGAAGTCGGATCCGCGACGCGTGACGCGGCCTTCCAGCGGCGGCGTTGAGCCAGCAAGGCCTGGACACGGGTCTCACCGCGGCTGAAACCCGTCGTCTGATGCACAGCCTGCCCCGCGGCGACGCGCCGATAACAGCGAAAGACCTACCACATGGTCCGAGCGCACACCCTCGCTGCCGCCGACATCGGCGACGTCACCAACCGAGCTGGCCCGAACGCCAGACTGACGCGGCATATGAACCAGGGCAGGAAGCGAACGGGCGTGACCCGAGACTAGATCCGCGGCGCAGTCGCATTGAGCGCATGACTGTCCACGGTGGACGGTCGCGCGCGGATCGCCGCGGCCGGTCGGTCATTGACACTGAATGTCGGAACCGGGTCCCCCCGCCCGGTCAACCTGCCGGCGCGGGGTTGTCCTGATAGATCGACCCCGCGCCGCAGCGGGACGCGTGGCGCGGCAAATAGCCCCGCCGGGGTCTCGATGCAGCGGCATGGGCAGGACGTGGAAAACCTTGCCGCCACCGCCGCCATCGCCGCCGCGTGCGACCAGGCCCGGCACGAGCTCGGCGAGGGCCCGCTGCCGCAGGTCGGCGCCATCCACGGCACCGTCCGTATCGATGACCTGTGTGCCGAACGGCGTTGGCCGCGATTCGCCGCCCGTGCCGTGGCGCTCGGCGTGCGCAGCATGCTGGTCTGCGAGCTGCCGGCCACCCGCGGCGGCACCGCGATGCTGAGCCTGTACTCGAGCCGGCGGCGCGGGTTCAGCGCCGCGACCGAGCTGGTCGCGCCGGTATTCGCCAGCCGCGCCGCGATCGCGCTCGCGCACGCCGAACAGGTGCTCAACCTGCGCCGCGCGATCGGCACCCGGCAGGTCATCGGCGAGGCAGTCGGCATCTCATGGAACGACACCGGCTGACCGCCGATCAGGCCTTCGAGCGGCTCATCACCGCCTCCCAGCACCGACACGTCAAACTTCGCGAGCTCGCCACCCGACTCACCGAGACCGGCGAAGACCCCGACACCCCCGCCGTGTAACCAACCCCGCCAGCACCGTCGTCGCGGGCGTGGATGGTGTCGCCGGGGCCTGGTGACTACCCGATGCTCACGCCGTTGGGCACCGTCGCCGGCCGTCGGTATGGCGAGGTGCCGGCCCTGTGGCGCGCCCGGTTTCGGTGCCAGTCTGCGCCTAACGCGCGTCGGAGCCGCCTCGTGCGATCGGCCGCGCATGCCGACTTGGACCGTCCGTCACTCTCGAGCGCGCACCACTGCAGCCGCTCCGCGGGTACTCATCAGCCGGTCCTGGATGGACTCGGTGTGCGACTGCAGGTTGGTCGCGGCGTAGCCCGGATGCGCGGCCAGTGCCTTGCGGGTCGAGCCGGCTGCGGCCAGTCGGCGCTGCAGCCCGTAGGTGAACAGCAGGTTGGCCAATTTGGCCTGGCCGTAGGCCAGCCAACGTTGGTAGCGGCGCTGCTCCCAGTTCAGGTCGTCGAGGCGGATGCGGCCCAGCCGGCGCCCACCGCTGGAGACGGTGACGACCCGATCGCTGATCCGATCCAGCAGCAGACCGGTCAGCGCGAAGTGCCCCAAGTGGTTGGTGCGCGGGTTGAAGCTTTACGAGCTGGGCGTCATCGTCGCGTTGGAGACGGCCGCCGGTGGCCACACCGACATCGGCGGGTTCTACGACCTTGGCACCTACCTGCTCGACCTCGGAGGCGTCGCGGAAGTCCGGTCCGAGGAGCACGACGTCGTTCAGGGTCAGTCCTCCGCGGCCGCTCACACCCGCTGGCGCCGCTACTGACTGACGTCGTCTCGTGTGCGCTGATACCCGCGCTGGGCCACATCAGACCGCGCCGGCGGTGGGTCGCAGGGGACGTCGACACCGGGCTGGTCAAAGTGTTGCCAGGACGGACGTCAGAGTGTGATGTGAGGGTCGTCGCCTCGGTGCGTGTAGTGGTCGCGGACGTGGTCGACGTAGCCCTCGACCAGGCTCGCGACCTTGTTCCAGCGCGGTGATGAGGGAGCGATCGAACGGGGGCGGGTGGGGGCGAGTTGCTCGGCACCGAGCACCTGGTCGCCGAGATGAGCGAGCCGTTCGGGGGAGCAGGCCGATTCCAGCGCGGCGAAGATGCCGTCCTGCCGGTCGGTATGTGCCGCGAACGCCGAGCGAAGCTCAGCCCACAAGTCGGTGAGCCGTTGTGCCGTGAGGTCAGAGTCTTCAAGCTGCTTGAGCTTCTCCTCCACGGCCCGATCCGCGGGCAAGTTCGTCTCGGCGATGTCGTCTCCGCGGTCGAGGCAGTCCCGGACCTCCGGGTAGAGGTACTGCTCCTCTGCGACGAAATGGCGGACGAGGTTCATGACAACTTCCTCCCGCAGAGCGGCGGCTTCCTCCGTGTCGCCGGTGGCCGCAGCGTCATCCAGCCACGCTGCGATCGCACGATGATCGCTGCGCAGCGCGTCCGTCATCGATTGAGCCTGGGAGCCGGTCACGTTGTCGTCCTTCCGCCGTCCTTGGGCCGCTGGCCGCCAGGCTACGGACCCGCTCGACGGGACCTGTTGCCGCTTGTCCTGCCGCAATAGAGAGCACGGCTAGCGAGGGCTTCTGACGCCCGAAACGGGAGTTCGGCCATGTTGGCCTCGCCGTCGCTCGGTCATTATCGCCATCGAGGGAGGGACGATACGGGTGCTGTGCTCGTTCTAGTGTGGGTCGCGTGCGGGGGCTTCGCGGCGTTGATCGCGAACAGCAAGGGTCGCTCGGTTGGAGGCTTCGCGCTGGCAGGACTGCTGCTCGGCGTGATCGGCCTGCTGTGGGCGGCGTTCGCGAAGTCCAGTGCCGAGATTGGCGAGGAGAGAGCCGAGATCGTCGATGCGGCGCGCCGTGAGCGAGACCGCCGCGACCGCAGTGCGCGCACCGCGCGGCGCGACGTGAAGCCACTGCACTGGCCGGAGTAGCAAGGCGTGCTCTCCATTGAGGGCGGCGCATGTGCCGCGTTGACCGCGACAACCGACTAGCTCGTCGCGCCTGCTTGTCGGAGGCGAAGGACGTGCACCGCGCCCGCCGTCGTAAATGCAGCGGCGAAGGCAAGCAACAGACCCGCGACCCATGGACTCGGACCCACGCCTCGGGCATCCCGGTAAGCACGAATGACGCAGCGATCACCGGGAAGCCAACCGCGTCGATGCGCACGGTGGTGCCTTCGCGCGCCTGGAGTTCTGATCGCAGCGTCCGCAACTCGACGCTGAGTTCCTGCCTTACGGTTTCGAGCTCATCGGTCAGCTCGCGATGATCGCGGCTCGCGTCCTCACGGAGCTGGCGGATCGACGCGTCCAGCTCGTCGGTGCGGATGCGCAGACGCTCAATCAGATCCGCGACCGAGGCGCCTGGCGCCCACACGGTGCCGATCGCGGCCGTCGCGACGCCGATCGTCATCTCGGCTACGCCCGCCATCGCCGTAGCGGACGGGGGTTGGTGGTGGCCGGGCAGATGGGCGCGTACCGCGCGCCAGGCCGGGCGGACCCAGATACGCACGAGGACGGGCAACGCCTTCGGCGCGACGATCAGGGCACCGCAGATGCCGACCAGGGCCCGACGCCGCGCACCGCGTCCACGAGCACCACGACGCCGATCCTGCCTCCGTGGGCATCGTCGCCGCGAAGGCGCGCGCGATGCATGACGCGGCGCATCCGGGAACTGCGACACCTGCATCGCGTGCAACGGGGCGACGTCGAGGACCGCCTGCACGAGCAGATACGGCGTGAGCTAAACGCCTGACCGGCCGATCAGTCGCTGTGATGAGGCGGGCCACCGTCTGGCTCAGCCTCACCGCCGTTGTCGAGATCAATTCGCCCTCGCCCCCGAAGGCGCTCACGCGCGACCTGGACGGCGGCCTTCACCGCGGCGTCGGTCCCCTTGCAGAAGTAATAGACGACCACCGTCTCGGCCATCGTCTGCATGTTGCGCCGCTCGTACGGCGGGTCCCAGGACACGTCGAGGCCCGCGTTGGTCAGCATCTGCGCGACCAAACTCGCAAGCGGCGCAGAGCCCGTGTAACTGATCCGATACTGCTGCCGAGCGCCCACGCGACCCCGGCCTACCCGGCGCCGACCACTCGCGTGCAGCCATCATCAGCGGGATCGCTCAACCCGCTAGCGCGGACGGCGTGCTGCATCGCGACCACGGGTGCGCGCTGATACGTCCGCCCGCCGCCGTAGCTCTCCTCGGTTATCTCCACGACGGTCACAGCCTCGCCGCACCGCGTACACGGCTGGGCCCTCGAATACCTCGTCGTCGCCACATCGTCATTGTCGAGGCGGGCTGAGCTACGTCCCGGAAGGCGCGCGGCGCCTGCGACGCCGTGTTAATCGCTCTGCA
>WNGE01011107.1_pt1 | contig 11306 bp, 8 predicted proteins | sample 5400651 | NCBI WGS metagenome assembly WNGE01 (sample SAMN13153370, study PRJNA577476) | soil metagenome | isolation source: 60 cm soil or saprolite under grassland replicate 2 | place: USA:California | collected 2016-06-15 | reverse complement strand
CGAACGGCAGGACGTGGGCGTCGTTACGGACCGCGGTCGTGGTGCGGTCGGTGATGTCCTGCGCGGCCGCGAGGTGGTCCGGGCGGCCGACCGTTCGTGTGGCCGCGTCAACGTCCACCATGGCGCCGGTGAGCAGACCGCGACGCTGCTTGAGCTTGAGAATCCGATGGACCGACTGGTTGATGCGGCTCTCGGTGAGCTCGCCGGTGTCCACCGCCTTGAGCACCGCGTCGTAGGCCAGGTGGTCCCGCAGCAACCCCGTGAGGATCGGGTGGGACAGCGTGGCCGGGTCACCCGACGGGTCAAGTGCGGGCACGATGATGTGCGCCGTCATGATCGAGTCGATACCGCCCGCGATCGCCGCCTGGAACGGCGGGGCGTCCAGTCGCCACCACTCGTCCACGGTGTGGGTGATGATCGGAATCCCGGTGTGGCTGTCGACCGCGGTGTCGCCGTGTCCCGGGAAATGTTTGGCCGTGGCGGCCGCGTTCGCGCCGCGCTGCAGGCCGTCGACCTGCGCGCTGACCATCTCGGCGGCGAGCGCCGGGTCGCTGCTGAACGAGCGCACACCGATGACCGGGTTCGCCGGATTGACGTTGACGTCCGCCACCGGCGCCAGTGCCTGGGTTATGCCGACGGCCCGCAGCTCGCGACCGGTGATCTGCGCCGCGACGTACGCGTCGGCCCGGCTGCGGCCGGCGCCCAGCGCCATCGCACCGGGGAACGTCGTGGCCGGCGGGGGCATCCGCCACACCACCGAGCCCTGCTCCTGGTCGGTCGACACGAGCAGCGGGATCTTCGAGCCGCTGGTGGCGGCTGCCGTCTGCAGACCGTTGGACAGCGTGGCGATCTGCCGCGGATCGTTGAGGTTGTTCGACCAGGTGAAGTAGATGACCTCGCCCAGGTGGTACTTCGCGACGACCTCCGCTGGGGTCGCGACGCCGTACTCCTTCAGGTTTGCGGCGGCGTCCGCGGCCGAGGGTGCGGTGGCGTTGCTGCCGTAGACGTACGTGGCAAACAGCTGCCCAACCTTCTGCGGCAGCGTCATGCGCTTGACGATCTGGTTGAGCGGATCCGTCGCCGGTTGCGCGGCGGCGACGCCCGGCACGGCCACGACGAGTGCGGCGATCATGATCAGAAGCCGAGTGCGCATTTGGGGCCTCCCGTCGTTCGTAAATTAGCCCCGGCTCGAACCTTTGGCAAGAACCTTCTTCCCTCTTGCATGATCTGAAGGAAACCTTCATTCTCACATCGAGCGGCCTGGAAAGGTGGGGCGATGATCGGTCGATTGATCGCGTTGTGCGCCGCGGTGCCCACCGTCGTCGTCGCCGCGTGGGCGGCACCGGTGTACGCAGAGCGCGAGGTGGACACCGCACCGCCGAGCGCGTCGCCGGCCGACATCCAGTTCCAGCACCGCACACTGCGCCCAGGGGAGCCGCGCCAGGCCGGCCTGCTGCCGGAGTACGTCGAGCGCATGCGCAGCGACGCCGCGGCCTACCTGCAGCCGACGCCGGACCACCCGGGTCACCCCGCATACGCGGGTGCGGTGGTGCTGGCCGCCAAGGATGGTGTGGTCGTCCAGCGATTCGCGGTCGGCACGGCGGTACGCTATAGCGCGGTCGGCCCACCGCCGGCGCGAGTCGGCGTCGAGCTGCCCGCCGAGCAGAAGATCCCCGCCCGACCCGACACCATCTTCGACCTCGCCTCGGTGTCCAAACTCTTCACCACGATCGTGGTGATGCAACACGTCGAGCGGGGCCACGTCGACCTCGACGCTCCGGTCGCCCGGTACGTGCCGGAGTTCGCGGCCGGCGGCAAGGAAAGCGTCACCGTGCGCAACCTCTTGACGCACACGTCCGGCCTGCCGGCTTTCCTGCCGCTGTGGAGCACGTATCCCACGCCCGAGACCCGGCGCGCCGCGGCCCTGGCCACGCCGTTGACCGCCGGCGCCAGCCCGGGCAACCAGTATGTGTACTCGGATCTGGGGCTCATCGCGCTCGGCGTCCTGGTCGAGCGAGTCAGCGGCATGCGGCTCGACGCGGCGGTGCGCGCGGGTGTGACCGAGCCGCTCGGCATGGTCGATACCGGCTACAACCCGGAGCCGCGGCTGCGGGCCCGCATCGCGGCCACCGAATACCAGCCGTACGCCGGCCGCGGCATGGTCTGGGGCGAGGTCCACGACGAAAACGCCTGGGCGCTGGGTGGCGTCTCCGGCCATGCTGGGATCTTCTCCACTGTGGACGATCTGGCCGTGCTCTGCCAGACGATGTTGAACGGCGGCGAGTACCGCGGCGCCCGGATCCTGCATGAGGCGACCATCCGGTCGATGCTGGTCAACTACAACGCTCACCTGGAACAGCGGTTTCCGGACAGCGACCGGGGGCTCGGCTTCGAGCTCAACAAGCACTCGTACATGGACGGGATGGCATCGCCGCTCACGTTCGGACATACCGGCTTCACCGGCACCTCCGTCGTCGTCGACCCGCTGGCGCATTCATTCGTGATCATGCTCAGCAACCGCGTCCACCCCGACCGCGGCTGGGGCACCAACACGGTGGCCCGCCGGGCCATGGCTCGCGACTTCGCCAACGCTGCGCCGGTGCGCCCGCTGGCCGGCGGCACAGCGTGGCGGGCCGGCCAGCGCGACGGAGCCACCATGACCCTGACCGCGCCGCTGCGCGTGCCCGCGCCGAGCCCGTCGCTCGCCTCATTTCTGCTCTGGTACGACACCGAACCGCGCTACGACGTCGTACGGGTCGACACCTCCGCCGACGGCGGTGTCACATGGTCGCCCGTGACCATGACGCTGCGGTCTCCCACCGGCCGGTGGACCGCCGACGGCGCCGTTACCGGGTACGGCGGCCGGCGATGGTGGCGCGTTGCCGCCACGCTGCCGACCGGTACGACGCACCTGCGCTGGAGCTACATCACCGACGCAGGCGCACAGGGCCGCGGCGTCTATGTCGACCGCGTGCTGGTGCTCGCCTCCGACCTCGTTCTGTTCAACGGCGAAGCTGGCGACCGGGACCGGTTCCTGGCCGACGGCTGGGCCCCGGCATCCAGCTAGGGCGGTGCACCAAAGTCGCCGCCACGTCACCGAGGAGACCGCGCATGTCATTGAGTACTCAGGAATCCAGCGTCTCCCGGCGCGACCTGTTGCGGCGGACGGCGGCCGTCGGCGTGCTTGCCGGCGCCGGCGGCGGCCTGTTGTCCGCGTGCGCGATGGGCGGCGGTAGGGACACCCACGAAAAAACCCAGGGCGCCAAGAACGCCGCCAACCCGCTCGGCGTCAAGGAAGACGCCCCGCTCGAAGTCGTCATCTTCAACGGTGGTTTCGGCGAGGAGTACGCCAAGGCGCACGAGCAGATGTACAAGGAGCGACACCCGAAGGCGGAGATCAAGCACTCGGCCACCCAGGAGATCTCCAAGGCGCTGCAGCCGCGGTTCGTCGGCGGTAACCCGCCGGACGTCCTGAACAACTCCGGCAGCAACCAGATCGACTTCAACAGCCTGGTGGCGCAGGGCGCGCTGCAGGAGCTCGGCCAACTGCTCGACGCGCCAAGCCTGGACGACCCGAAGCGCAAGGTGCGCGAAACCCTGTCACCGGGCGCACTTGAGGTCGGCACGTACGACGGCAAGGTGATGTCGCTCAACTACACCTACACCGCGTACGGCATCTGGTATTCGGGCAAGCTTTTTGCCGACCGCGGCTGGCAGTATCCGAAGACCTGGGACGACATGATCGCGCTCTGCAAGCAGATCAAGGCGGCCGGCATCGCTCCGTGGACCTACCAGGGCAAGCACCCGCGGTACATGAGCTGGCCGATCCTGGCGTCGGCGGCCAAGCTCGCAGGCCCCGAGGTGCTCATCGCGATCGACAACCTGGAACCCAACGCCTGGAAGCACGAGGCGATCAAGGCCGCTGCCGAGGCGTACTCCCAGCTGGCCGTGGACGGCTATATCCTGCCCGGGTCGGAAGGGCTCGACCACATCCAGTCGCAGACCGAGTGGTGCCGGGGCAGGGCCGCGTTCATCTCGTGCGGGTCCTGGCTGGAAAGCGAGCAGAAGGCGGTTACCCCGCCAGACTTTCAGATGACGATCGCGCCAACGCCCAGCCTGACGAAGGGCGACAAGCTGCCGTTCGCGGCGATCCGCGGCACCGCCGGCGAGCCGTTCGTCGTGCCGGCCAAGGCGCAGAACGTGGCCGGCGGCCTGGAGTACCTGAGAATCATGCTGTCCAAGAAGGGCGCCTCGGACTTCACCCGCCGAGTCAGCAGCCTCACCTGCGTGCAGGGCGCCGCCGAGGGCCTGACGCTGCCGCCCGGGCTCGCCTCGGTGACCAAGGCGCTGCAAGCCTCCGGCAAGAACGGCTTCAACTGGGTGTACAACTCGTTCTACCGCAAGCTGGAGCGCAATCTGGTCGACGCGGCGTGCGGCGACCTTCTCACCAAGCGCATCAACGCAACCCAGTTCGTCGAGCAGTGCCAGAAGGGGGCCGACGAGATCGCCAAGGACAGCACTATCAAGAAGTACAAGCGGGCCTGAGACTCGCCGTCATGCGACACGGAAGACGCCTGTTCATCCTGACATTCCTGCTGCCACCGCTGGCGCTGTACGGAGTGTTCGTCATCTCGCCGTACCTGCAGGCGTTCCAGATCTCGGCGACCGACTGGCGCGGACTCTCGCCGGACTACCGGTTCGTCGGGCTGGGCAACTTCGGCCGGCTGCTCCACGACCGGTACGTGTGGAACGCGTTGAAAAACAACGCCATCCTGCTTGTGGCGCTACCCGCCGTGACGATCGCGCTCGGGCTGTTTTTCGCGTCGATGCTCAACGTCGGTGGCCGGCGAAACGGCGCCGGCGTTCGTGGCGTACGGGGGTCTGCCGTCTATCGGATCGTGTACTTCTTCCCGCAGGTGCTGTCGGTAGCCATCATCGGCGTGCTGTGGCGGGAGATGTACGCGCCGCACAGCGGGCTGATCAACGGGGCGCTCCGCGCGGTCGGGCTCGGGTCGATCGCCAAACCGTGGCTGGGCGACCCGTCGCTCGCGTTCTGGTGCATCGTGGTCGTGCTCGTCTGGAGCAACGTCGGCTTCTACGTGGTGCTCTTCAGCGCCGGCATGCAGTCGATTCCCCGCGACATCTATGAGGCGGCGCTGCTCGACGGCGCCAGCCGACTCACCACCGTCCTGCGGGTCACCGTGCCGTTGTTGTGGGACACCATCCAGGTGTCATGGGTATACCTGGCAATCCTCGCGCTCGACGGCTTCGCGGTCGTACAGATCATCACCAACGGCGGCCCGGGGTTCAGCTCTGACGTGGTCGGGCTGCGGCTGTACAACACCGCATTTGGCGACTACCAGTTCGGCTACGCCTCGGCGATCGGCGTGGCGATGCTCTTCCTCACCCTGTCCGTTGCCGTTCTGGCGCTGCGCCTGACCCGGCGCGAGCGGGTCGAGTTCTAGAGAGGCGACGCGAGATGGCGACCACCGAGGTTGGCCGGACCAGCACAGCCCCGCCGGCGCGGCCCGAACCCGGCCGCCACGGCGACCGGCCGGTGCGCCGGGACGCGGGCGTCGTCAACGCGTTCTCGCACCTGTTCCTGCTGGGTTGGGCGCTGCTCACCACGTTTCCGTTGGCCTGGGCGCTGTTGAGCTCGTTCAAGACCGACGAGCAGATCCTCACCGACCCCTGGGGGTTGCCGTCGACCCTGCGCTGGCAAAACTGGGTCCGTGCGTGGAACGAGGCGCACATCGGCCAATACTTCGTCAACAGCGTCGTGGTGGTCACCGGCTCGCTCACGGTGACCATGCTCTTCGGCGCCATGGCCGCGTACGTATTGGCCCGCTACGAGTTCCGCGGCAGCCGGGTCGTGTACTACATCTTCGTGGGTGGGATGATGTTTCCGGTCTTTCTCGCCCTCGTGCCGCTGTTCTTCGTGGTGCAGGACCTCGGCCTGCTCGCAACGCTGCCCGGGCTGATGCTGGTGTACGCGGCGTACTCACTACCGTTCACGGTCTTCTTCCTGACCGCGTTCTTCCGTACGCTGCCCACCTCGGTCGCCGAGGCGGCGCTGGTCGACGGGTGCTCGCACTTCGGCTTGTTCTTCCGCGTCATGCTGCCCATGGCACGCCCCGGCCTGATCAGTGTCGGCATCTTCAACTTCCTGGGCCAATGGAACCAGTACGTCCTGCCGATCGTGCTGATGCAGGGTGAAGGAGCCGAGAAGAAATGGGTGCTCGCGCAGGGACTGACCGCGCTCGCCGTCAACGAGGGATACCGCGGCGACTACAGCGGACTGTTCGCCGGCGTGGCGATCGCGATGCTGCCGGTGCTCCTGGCGTACCTCGTCTTCCAGCGCCAGGTCCAATCCGGGCTCACAGCGGGTCACCTCAAATAGGAAAGCTCGGCTACGCGACGTCGCAGCGCCGCGTCCCGCGAGGTCGGCTCAGCTAGCGCAGCGGAAAGAGCAACCGGTCCCGGCACAGCTCCAGCACCTCCACGGGCACGCCAGCGAAGACCACCAGATCGTCCGCGGTAAGAAACCCTCCCCGCAACCCACGGGCGCTGATGACGCGCTCGGCAATTTCGGCGGTAAACCCCGGCAGCTCAGCGATGAACGATGCGGGCACCCGGTTGAGGTCCACCAGGCCGCCGTCGTCGAACGTGCGCGGCAGATCCGGGCGGCCGATACGCAACTCTGCGCCCAGCTCCGGATCGCGCGCGAGGAGGTCGCGGGCCTGGTCGCGCCGCTCACGGCGAAGCAGCGCCTCGAGGTAGACCGGATCGGCCTGAATGGCTCGTTGAGCCGCCGCCTGCCGTGCCCGACGGTGGGCGGTCTCGCTGGAGACGGCCAATGCTCGCGCTAGCCGTGGCCGGACCAGCAGCAGATGCGCGGTGCCGATCATGAAGTTGATGATCACGGCCTGTCCGATCAGCGGGCCGTCCGACGCTCCGCTGAGCACGAACGGCAGCAGGCTACCCAGATAGCCCGCCGCAGCCAGCCCGAGCAGCCGAGAACGCATTCGCACCGCGGCGTAGCCGAACGCGAGGAAGGTGGCCAGGCCAAGCGTTGCCGGCGGGACGGCAGCGACCAGCCAGCTCTGTATCTGCGGCCACCACCGCCGCCAGGACTCGCTCACCATGGTTCGACGGTAGAGACACCACAGTGACAGTTGGCCTACCTAAACGGGCACGAAAACGCATCACCAGGAAGCGTTGTCGATGTCAACCACATCCGCCCATCGACAGATTGGTCATCCGGAGCGACCGCTCGGCGGCAAGAGAGGACGTCTTCTGCGACCGCGACTGAAGGCACTACGGTAGGAGCGTGGCGACCCTCGACGACGCGGCCCAGATGGCCTTGGAGCTGCCGGAGGTGGCTGAAGCTGAACGTCATGGCAACCGAACGTGGTCGGTTGCTGGTAAGGGATTCGCGTGGGAGCGACCCTTCAGTAAGGCGGACCTCAAGCGGTTTGGCGACCTGACCCCGCCAGATGGACCTATCTTGGCCGTTCGGGTCGAGGACCTCGGTGAGAAGGAAGCGGTGCTCGCCGCACAGCCCAGGGCTTTCTTCACGATCCCGCACTTCGATGGGTATTCTGCTGTTCTCATTCAGTTGAGGAAGGTCTCCAAGAAGGCGCTGCGAGATGCGCTTATCGATGGCTGGTTGGCATGCGCACCGCCGAACCTCGTGGAGCAATATCTCAAACGCCGCTAAATGCGGCACAGTCGCGTGCCTTGTGCGGTCGGCGGCACGTACGTGCGCGCCCCCTCCGGCCGTATCGCGGTGCCAGTGGATGACGCGGGCGAGTACAGGCGAGTTCAGCCGCTGCTGGTCCAGTCGACCAGCTGCTCGCCCGGGCGCGGAAAGCCGAACTGTCAGACGTCAGTGAGACGCTCGCCTCATGGATGATGACGCAGAACGCGAACGCGCAACGCAACCGGAGGAACTGAGCCGGCTCATCGTCGAGCGCCTCAATGCCGCTGATGTCGACGGCTTGGTCGCACTCTACGAACCGGACGCGGTGCTGGCTCTACCCGACGGCCAGGTCGCCACCGGCGCTCAGGAGATCCGCAAGACTTACCAGCGACTGGTGGCCGGCAAACCCACATTCGCGCCCGGCACGCAGCGACCGACACTCCGCTGCGGAGAGCTGGCCCTCACATCGTCTCGCTTGGCCAACGGTGTGGTCACCGCCGAAGTGGCGCGCCGCCAGCCGGACGGCATGTGGTTGTGGGTACTCGACAAGCCCGACGTCCTCGGATAGCGGGCCCTACCCCGACTAGGCTTCATCCGCCGCGCTCCCGCAACCGCGGGCCATCACGCAGTCTGCTCGACGATACTGCCACCCGCTCGTCACGTTCGATCAGAACCTGAGCGCACCTCGTCCGACAGCTCAGCGCGCCGCGCCCAGCTCGATGATCGCATCGCCAATGGATGTAGTCCGTCGCACCTGGGGTCGCGGACTGACGCAGTGATGCAAGCACCAGGTCCGCCTCGTCGTACTCCAGAACGCCTTGATCGACCTCATCGAGTTTCTCGACCCGCAACGGCTTCGGCTGCCCGCCAAGTACCGCGACAGACTCGAATCCCAAAGCGGACGAGCGTTCACATTTTGAAGGCTGAACGCGGACCTTGCTCGAAGAGCGCGGCTGGCGGGCAGAACCGTACGCCGCGCGCACCGCGGCAGATGCGGTTGTGCACCACCGCCCTTCGGGGCAGGTTCGCTTCGAGTGTCGTAGCGTCACGACCATGACGACGTGGAAAGAGTTCACCGAGCGGGCGCCTCGGATCGCCGCCATCTTCACCCGCCGCCATGCCGCCACCGGCAACCTTTGCCTGCTGGCCACGCTCCGCTCGGACGGCTACCCGAGGATCAGCCCGATCGAACCGAGGATCTTCGAAGACCAGCTGTGGATCGTCGGGATGCCGCGCACCACCAAATTCAGCGACCTGGGCCGCGACCCGCGCTTCTGCCTGCACACCGCGACCGTCGACGCAGAGGTTACCGACGGCGACGCGAAGCTATGGGGTGTGGTTGACGACGTCCAGGACAAGGCACTACATCAGCGGTTTGCCGCGGCACTTTTCGACGACACCGGGCTCGACCTCCGGGGACAGGACTTCGACCACTTCTATGCGGCCGACTTGACCGGCGCGTCGGCTGTGGAGGTCGGCGGTGGCCATATGGACATTACGATCTGGAAGCCAGGCAAGCCGGAGCGTGTCGTACGCAAGCACTGACCTGGAACGGAAGTCCGAGCCACTCGCGGCTAGAAGAGAGCGCTTCGCTGGGATTGGTTGGTCGCTTGAGCACAGTCGGCACGCCGTCGCGGCGCCTGCTGTGCGTGCGTGTATCCGGACATCTGAGTGCAGCCGGCATTGGCCACGTTGGGTGCCAGCGCGGGTTCCGTCCGAACAGCCCGGCTTCTATCGTGAGGATTAGGTAGCTCTCAGTGAGGGGCGCTGGAAGGGAGCGGATCATGTCGGCCAGTGTGATCAAAGACAGCACACAGCGCTTCATGGCTGAGCCGAGCGCAGCGCGATCCGCTCCCGCCGTGACAGCGTCGCTGGTCAACGGGCGTGCGCGGCTATCAGCCGGGCCTTTCAACTGGGACGCCGATCTGCCGCCCGCGGTCGGCGGGGAGAACTCAGCGCCCAGCCCCACCGCCTACCTGCTCGGCGCGCTCGCACTGGGTCATGCTGACCTCGATGCTCAAGACTCTGGCCGCCAAGCATCGTTCGACGGTGTCGAAGATGGCCCGCAAGCACCAGGCCACCATCGACACTCCGTACGGCCCACGCAGATGCTTCCAGGCCAGCGTCGCACGTAATGGTAGAAACCCACTGGTCGCACAGTTCGGTGGCATTCCCCTTCGGCGGCAGAAAACCGCGGTGCTCGCCGACCGCAAACCAGCCCCGGTCACCGTCCGCCGCAAGGAGCTGATCTCTCGGCTCTGGGCCGGCCGGTGCGAACTCTGCGAGCAACGGGCCGAGACGCAAGTACACCAGGTCCGCAAACTCGCCGACCTCGCCAAGCCGGGGCGACCACAGCCCGCGTGGGCGCAACTCATGGCGAAACGACGGCGCAAGACCCTCGTGGTCTGCGCCACTTGCCACGACACCATCCACGCGCGGCAACCAACCGCCATGTCCACGGCGTAGTCACTGGAGAGCCGTGATGATCGGAAACGATCACGTCCGGTTCGGGCCGGAGGCCGTTGGAAAAGGATCTGCCCAGCAGAAACCTCGCCAACGGCCTACCGGTACCTCCCCGGTAGCTGGCTGGTCTTGGTCGACAAGCCGTTCTACCCGAGCCCCGCTGCCTCGTCTGCGGCGCCCTCCCTCATCCCAGGACAGCCCTTGACGCCAGCCCAAACTCCCTAACTTGATGACCTTGGTCTAATGCCTAACCCTGATCCGAAAGGAAATATGGGGACAGCAGCATGGCAGCAAATCAACGGTCGTGTCCAGGCGTAGGGAACGACGCGTTGAGAGACCCGCGCGATACGGCGAACGGCTGGATTGCCTAAAGCCTAATCTCCAGAGGATGCAATGGTCCATCCGCCGGAAAGACGCATGAAACCGGCGCCGCGCCCTGTGTCGGCATGGCATGCTGGCCGGCACAACCTCTGGGGTTCGGAGCGATGTCCAATGAGGACATTAAAGGGGATGAGTGGGCTGCCTAAGTCGCGCTCGGACGTATGACGGAGACGAACGTGGGATCGCCTAAGGGACGCGAGTCCTAGGGCGATCACCGGCCTCCGCTCCGACTGCCGGTACAGGCGCAACACCCGTTCGCGCACCTCGGCCCGAACGGCCGGCGGCCGGGACATTCCCCCGGTACCCGGGGCTCAGGTTCCCGGGATGATCCGGCGGGTCTCGTAGGCCCACATCGCGATTTCCACCCGATTGCGGGCGCCGAGCTTGGCCATCAGGCTCGCCAGGTGCGTCTTCACCGTGCTCAGTCTGATGTGCAGGGCATCGGCGATCTCGGTGTTGGTCAGCCCCCGGGCGACGGCAAGCAGCACCTCCTCCTCGCGGGCGGTGACCGGGGAGATCGGCTGCGCAGCGGGCCTCCCGGCCGGTACGTCCGCGAACGCCCGCAGCAGGCGCACGGTGACGCTCGGCGCGATGAGCGCCTCGCCGTCCGCGGCCGACCGCACGGCCTGCACCAGCAGCTCCGGCCCTGCGTCCTTGAGCAGGAACCCGCGGGCCCCCGCGCGCAGGGCGCCGTAGACGTACTCGTCGAGATCGAAGGTGGTGATCACGACCACGACCATCGGGTCGGCGACGCCCGGAC
>WNGE01012928.1_pt1 | contig 11308 bp, 9 predicted proteins | sample 5400651 | NCBI WGS metagenome assembly WNGE01 (sample SAMN13153370, study PRJNA577476) | soil metagenome | isolation source: 60 cm soil or saprolite under grassland replicate 2 | place: USA:California | collected 2016-06-15 | reverse complement strand
CTTCCCAGTCGACGACTCCCGTGACCCGATCGCCCGACGCGAGGATGTTCCCGAGCCAGAAATCGCCGTGCACGACCGTCCGCGGCACCTGGTTCCGGCGCAGGCGCGCATGGATCGCAGCGAGCCGCTCGAGGTCTGCCTCGCCGCCGAACCGCTCGCGGAGCCGCGAGACGACGCCAGCGTCCATCTCCAGAGCCGCGTGCTCCTGGGCGGTCTCGCGCTGCAGGTCCGCGAGCCACCTGCCGCCGGCGGCGAAATCGGCCGCGACGCGGTTGGCGCTGCGCGTGTGGCGGCGGCGCGAGTAGGCGGTCGTCATCGGCTGTCCCGGCAGGGCCGTCATCACGGCCGCGCGCCGCTGTTCGAACTCGACGAAGCCGACGACCCGCGGGATCAGCTCGTCCAGGAGGCCGAGCGGCTGGTTGCGGAGCTCGGCCAGCATCCCGGCCTCGGCCTCGACTGCGCGCTCGGCCGCGCCGGTTGTCGGAGCCTTCACCGCGAGCACCGGCAGCCCGCTCTCCGGCGAGACGAGCAGGACGGTGATCTTCGCGTTCGGATCCTTCGAGGTCGCGGCGACGAGCGACTGCAGCCCCGTCGTCGCGACGAAGTCCCACAGGCCGAGATCCGGCGAGAGGTCTGCATCGACCGGCGAGAAGGCGAGCGAAGCGGCGGTGGCAGCCGTCATGTCCGCCTCCCGACGACGACGCGCCCGGGCGCGAGCGCGCGCACGAGGCGCCACGACTTCAAGCTCCGGAGCAGGGCGAGCCCGATCTCCAGCGGCAGCGCGAAGCGCGTGCGGGGAGGCGCCACGAGGACGTTGGTGACGAAGCGCAGCACGGGTGCGGGCGCGTCCTCGACGAGGTAAGCGGGAGTCGAAGCCGACGGAAACGCCAGGTAGCCGCGCTCGAGCGAGATCCCGGCGGCCGACGCGAAGGCCCTGCAGCGGCCCGCTGCGCCCGGAGCCGACGCCGAGAGGACGACCGGAGTCCCGGCCTCCAGCTCGCGGACGGCCGTAAGCGAGACGCCGCGTCGTGCCCGGGAACGCGGGAGCTCGACGTACACGGCGCCCCCGTCGGCCACGGAGCGCCAGTTGTCGCGCCAGCGGTGCGTGGAGATCACGCCGACCTCGCTCAATTCAGCACCGCGAACGGCCGCAGGCGGGCGACGGGCCGGACGATGTCATGGCTGGTCAGGACTTCGAGGGTGTCGTCGATGCCGCGGTCGTCGAGGTGCGCGACCTCGGCCGGGCCGTTGCCTGCGTAGTCGAACTTCCAGGTGGCCCGCTTCTCCGGGTCCGGGCCCGAGAGGCCGCGCGACTCGAAGCTCTCGATGTTCGAGCCCGAGCCGTGTGAGACTGAGTAGAGGCTGCGATCGGCGCCCTCGCTCGCGACGCAGAGGAACGAAGACGTTCGATCCGTCCCCGGAAGGAGCAGGGGCTGTCCCGTTTTCCCGAAGACGGGGTGGTCCGTCATTCGCGAGGCGGGGTACGCCCGCGCGGCGTTGTGCCGGTGCACGATCGCCTTCGCACCGCCGATCTCCTCTTCGTAGATCGAGTTGTGCGGCGAGTCGACGACGAGCTTCGGCGCGACGGTCCCGAAGGACTCCTCGGCGAGCTGCGTCAGGATCGCGTAGGCCGAGAGCCTGAAGGCGAACCCGTAGTTCATCGCCATCAGGTTGGAGAGCATCAGCCGCTCCCCCTCGGCCCCCGCACGCTCGACCGGCGGAAAGCCGCCGGAGAAGTACAGCGCGCGCCTGAGGTTGAGCTCCTCGCGCGACCGGGCGCTCGCGAGGTGGTACAGCGGCTTCTGCACCGCCATCTGCGCGCGCAGGGTCCGGGGGAAGCGCTTCCGGCGGCCGAAAAGGACGCCGAGCTCGCCGGGCAGCGAGCCGCCGCCGCCGTGGTACTGCATCGTCACCTGGCCGCGCTCGACCCCGAGCAACGCGGCCCGCTCCTCGTCGAGGACCTCCTCGACTTCCTGGAGCTCGATGAAGTGGTTGCTTTTGCCGATCGTCGCGAACCTGATCCTCGAGAGCTGCTTGACCGTCCACGGCAGTTCGCGCCGGATCCGCTCGGCCCCGCCGTACGAGTCGACGTCGACCCGGCCGCCGTGCTCGATGCGTTCGGTTGTCGCGGGATCGACGTCGAGCTTCTCGACCGCGAAGAATGCGCCGTCGGCCGCGCAGCGGACGACCTCGGCGGCGGTCAGGTCGCGGCGATACGTCGGGGGGTAGGGCAGGCGCTCGCGAACGCGCCGGTAGAAATCGGCAACGGCGTGGCCGTCCGGGCGCTCGAGGTCGAACGCAACGAGGGCCATGCCGCAGTTCAAGGAGGAGCACGTGAACGTGGGACGGATCGTCTCGCGGGTCGCAACGGCGATGCTCGACGGCATCTCCTTGTCGACTTTGAAGTGGAAGTCGGGCAGGACGACAGCCGGCGCGGCGAGGTCGGCCTCCGCGGCGCTCGCGCGCAGCGCTCGCAGCGCGACGGGATCGGCCGGCGAGGCCGCGCTCTCGAAGACGCGAACGTCCGTCAGATCGTCAGATGCTTCGGCCGGGACCGTGTGCAGCGTTGTGCTCACGCCGCCACCGCCGAGGTCTCGAGCAGGTCGCCGAGGCACGCGCCGGGCACCCGGCCGAGCGCGAGCGAGAAGCACGGCAGGTTCTCCGCAAAGCTTGCTGCGACCTGCGAGACCGGCGGGTGCGGAGGCCCGACCCCCGTGCCCGCTGCGAGCGCCGCCGCGAACGACCAGTACCTGCGCAGCTCGCCGGCCATGTACGTGCTGGCGACAAGCGCGCTGGCCGCAACCTCGGGCGCGCAGCGCGTGAGCGAAGGAGCCTCGCCGCTGCCGCGAGCGAGGATGACGACGCAGTCCGGCTCGAGGGCGGGGACGCGGTTCGGCACACGTGCGGGCTCGACGAGCCCCCACAGGCTCGTCCCGTCGCCGACTGCGAGATTGTCTCCGGTGACCAGGCCGCCGACGAGTGTCTCGGCGAGTACGAGGGTGGAGCGTCCGATCCCGCTCTGAGCCGTCACGAGCGCGATCGAGCGCGCGGAGGCACAGCCGGAGGCATGGAGCGGCGCGCGCCCGCGCGTCCCGGCCCACCAGAGCGCCGGGTACTGGAGCAGCGTCGCGCGGGCCAGCAGGTGGAACCTCGACCGCAGCACGCGCGCGGCTGCCCGGTCACGGGCCGGCGGCCGCCAGCGGTAGGTGAACTCCGGCGGGCCGTCCCCGCAGCTGAGGTGCAGGTCGAACCCCGACGTGCAGACGTTGGCGATCACGACCTCGCCGCGCCGCCGCCAGGCGCCGCGGGCGAGGAGCTGCCAGCCGTCCGTGTCGAAAGGTTGGCGGTCGGCCTCGACCTGCACCGACACGGACGCGTCCGCCGCCTCGCCGGTGCGCAGGTCTCCGCCGGCGCCTTCGGCGATCAGCTCGCTCACCCAGCCGAGCGAGCTCGAGAGCGAGAGGCACTCGCCCGCCGTGAGCAGGTGGTCGCTCACCTTCGACCGCTCTTTCGCGTCGATCCGAAGCGCAGAGCCGTGTCGTAAGCATCCATCAGCTCTTCGCCGAGGGCGTCCGGGTTGAACTGCTGTCCGACGTGATCGCGCGCGGCCGCGGCCATGCGCGCTGCATCGTGCGGGTGGTCGAGCAGGTACGCGATCCCGCGCGCGAGCGAGCTCGGATCTTTCGGACGCGTGACGATTCCCGTCTTCCCTGCGAGCACGATCTCGGGCACCGAATTGACGGCATTCGCGACGACAGGGATGCCGCACGTCATCGCCTCGATCACCGAGCACGGCAAGCCTTCGAAAAGGCTCGAGAGCGCGAAGACGTCAAGGGCAGGAAGGAGCTGCGGGACGTCGCTACGCTCGCCGATGAGCAAGAACCGGTCGGTGAGACCCCTGGCCCGGATCAATTCCTCCGTCCGCGCACGCAACTCGCCCTCGCCGATCCAGACCATGTACACGTCCGGTCGCCCAAGTGCAGCGAACGCCTCGACCATGTCGAGCGGGGCTTTCTGCGCCACGATGCGCGCCGTCGTCCCGACGACCTGCGCATGCTGCGGGAGTCCGAGGAGCTGCCGCGCCCTGCGCCGGCGGTCGGCGGAGACCGGCGGCACAGGATCGATCGGGCTGATCAGCGCGCGAATCCGGTCTGGAGGCGCGATCTTCAGCCGAACGGCTTCGGACGCCACGAAGGTGCCGTCCGTGAGGAAGTAATCGGTGAACCTGCCGAGCCGACGCTCCATCGTGACGAGAGCGGCGCGCGTCGCGCGAAACTGAAATTCGTGGAACGGAAAGCCGTGGAGCGTGTGCACGATCGCTCGAACACCGACCCTGCGAGCGGCAACCCTTCCGAGGACGCCGGATTTCGTGCCGTGCGTATGGACGACGTCGTAGTTGCCTTCGGCCAGGCGCGCCGTGAGCTCGCGCAGCGTCGCGACTTCCGAGATCGCGATACGTCGTCCTCCCCGAAGGGAGTCCAGCCTGACCACTTCGAGGCCCGCCTGCTCTGCGCGGCCGAGCAACGTCCCGCCGTGTGGAGCAAGGATCGTGCTCGCGCATCCCTGGCCTGCGAGTGCCAGTGCCTCGCGCAGCATGATTCCCCCGGCGCCGGCGAAGAAGTTCGCATTGATGTGCGCGACGCGGACCGGCCGCGCGCGCGCGGGCGCCTTTGGTGCAGCAGGAGCGAAAACCGTGGAGGTCACGAGACTGCGCGAGAGGCCGCTGCCGCGACCAGCGAGACGTCACCGACGCTCATGTGCGGGTAGAGAGGGAGACTGACGAGCCGCGACGCCACCGTCTCGGTCACGGGAAGAGGCCGCCGCGCCCCGATCGAGCGGTACGCGGAGAAGCCGTGGATCGGCGGATAGTGGACGCTGGTCTGTATGCCTTGCTCTGCGAGGGCGGCCTGGAACGCGTTCCGCGAGCAGCGCTCCGGGAGAACGATCGCGGCGAGGTGATTCGACGGCTCGCTCACGCCGTCCGGCGGGAACGGCATCTCGATTCCGGCGACCCCGTCGAGCGCGGCGCGATAGCACCCGGCCAGGTGTGCGCGGGCCGCGTTGTGCTCCGCGAGCCGGCGGAGCTGGACGAGCCCGATCGCCGCCCGGACCTCGTCGAGACGGTAGTTGAACCCGTGCGCGACGACGTCGTAGCTGTGTGCGTGGCCTCGATCGCGGTCCCACGTCAGCGTTGTCATCCCGTGGGAGCGGAGAAGCCGGATCCGCTCGGCGAGCGCTTCGTCGTTCGTCACGACCATCCCGCCCTCGCCCACCGGCAGGTTCTTGTTCGAGAAGAAGCTGAAGCAGCCGATGTCGCCGAGCGTGCCGCACGGGCGGCCGTTCCACCGGGCACCGGGAGCGTGCGCCGCATCCTCGATCACTGCGACTCCGTGACGGGCCGCGAGCTCGAGGATCGCGTCAATGCGGCAGGGATGGCCGCCGTAGTGCAGGACGACGATCGCCCGTGTCGCCGGCGTGATAGCAGCCTCGACGTCCTTCACGTCCAGGTTCAGGTCGCGCGGCCCTGCGATGTCGCAGAACACGGGTGTCGCACCGACGTGCACGATGGTGTTCGCGGCAGCCACGAAGGTCAGCGAGGGGAGGATCACCTCGTCGCCCGGCCCGCACCCGAGGGCGAGGAGCGCGAGGTGCAGCGCCGCCGTCCCGTTGGCTACCGCGAACGCTGCGTTCGCATCGCATAGAGCAGCGAACTCGTCTTCGAATTCCTTGACGCGCGGGCCCATGCTCCACCAGCCCGATCGGACCGCGTCGGCGACCGCCTGCTCGATCTCCTCGTCGACGAGGATGTCCGAGAGGGGGACCACGGCTGAACCGAACGGCTGAGCTGCCGGCCGCCTTTCTGATGGGGCGACGGTCACCGCGAGCTGGTCTCTTTGCTTCGTTCGATCGCGCTCTTGACACGCTTGAGAGGACTGGTCGTGGTCGGCGGATACGTGATCAGGCCGAGGAGCGGCAGCTGGCTCACCTTCAGGAGGTGGGCGATGTCGTTCAGCTCCGCCTTCTTCAGCGCCGTTGGCGAGACGAGCACGAGGCCGCTGAGCCTGCCGTTGTTCATCGGCGGGCGTTCGGGCTTGAAGCTCGTGATCCGCAGAGGCTTCGCGTGACCGCTCCCGTTTTCGTTGCCCTTCAGCTCTCCGAGGGCGGCGGACGACCTCAACGACGTCGCCACGCGGTCGAGATCGCCGTCCGGGCCTGCCGCGAGCAGCGCCACGTTCCCCACCTCGACCGCTTCTGCGGCGAGGCGGAGCCTGGCGCCGATGTCGAGCGCAGCCGCCGGCGATGCGTCGGGCGCAAGCGTCCCGAGCAGCGCCGCATCCAGCTCGTCGGCGAGCGTCTCGCTTCCGACCAGCGTCGGCCGGATCGTCTCGATGAGCCCTGCCGCTCCCGTCCCCAGGATCAGGCCGAGCAGCGCACCGAGGACCAGGTACAGCATCCGGTGCGACGGCTCCGGCGAGCTCGGCGGAGTCGCTGCGCTGATCACCGACGGCCGCGGGCGCTCCGCGCTCGCCGAGAGCAGGCTCACGCGCTCGGACTCGAGCACGCCCCGCTGCTGGGCGAGGAAGTCGCGCGACCGCTGAGCCGCGTCCCGCTGGGCGCGAAGCGCATTGGCCTCCTGCGCCGTGCTCGCCCCTGCGACCTGGAGGCTGAGCGAGTTCAGGTCCTCGTCCGCCGCCGCGATCTTGTGGTTGAGCGTGTCGATCCGCTGGTCGATGTCGGCGAAGACCTGGTCGGTCTGTCCGTTGGTCACGCCGAGGCGGGTGTGGATCACGAGCGCTGCGAGCGCGTTGGCAACCGAGGCGGCGACCTTGCTGCTGCGATCCGTCACGGAGAGCTGAAGCACGCCCGAGCTGCCGAGTGCCACGAGGGAGACGTGCTGCTTCGCGAAGACCACGGGGTCTCCCCGGTCGACACCGGCCCTGCGAAGGGCACGGCTGACCTGCGAAGGGCTCGTCGCAATCGCCTTCGCCGTGTCGGCGATCGCCTCGGACTGCTGCCGCGCCACCGGATCGGGGGTGTCGAGCACCAGCCGCGCCGAGGCGGAGTACTGCTTGCCATGAGGCGCGAAAAGGAGTCCCAGGGTCATTCCTGCCAAGAGGCAGGCACTGAGCAGGCGCCAGTGCTGTCCTACAATTCGGCGAATTACGTCATTCAGTTCCATGGCGGCTCTCTCCTTCAGTCATGGGTGTCGCCGTCGAGCGCCAGCTCCACGACTGCTTCCTCGTCGAACGGCTGCCCGTTCCCGTTGCCGTTGCTGTATGCGCTGACGTGGCTGCCGTTGCCGTTGCCGTTCCCGTTCCCGTTCCCGTTGCTGTACGCAGTCGGGTGGCCGTTGCCGTTCGCCGTGTTCTCGAGCCAGCGGCTGACGGCCTCTTCGTAGTCGTCGCGCCGGCCGATGTCGAACCAGAGCCCGTCGAAGCGGAGGGCGCTGACACGCTCGCCGGCGCGCAAGAGCGCCTTGACGAGATCGGGAAAGTCGAAGTGGCCTTCGGACGGAATGTAGGCAAGGGCCTCGGGCTCGACGACGTAGATACCCATGCTGACCGTCGATGTCCGCTGCGGCTTCTCGATGTACTTGTAGACCTCGTCGCCGTTCGCGCGCAGGTGTAGGACGCCGTAGTCGATCTGGATCGGCCGCTCGCGCGTCGCGATCGTCACCATGCTCCCCGAGGCGCGGTGGTGACGCAGGAGCTCCTTGTAGTCGAGCGTCGTCAGCACATCGCCGTTCATCGCGATGAAGGTGCTGTCCAGACCCTCGACGAGCCGAAGCGGCGCGGCGGTGCCGAGCGCCTCTTCCTCGCGGATGTACGTGATGTTGACGCCGTGTGTGTCACCGTCGCCGATGACCGCCTCGATCAGGTGCGACAGGTAGCCGACGCAGAGCGTCACGTCGGCGATCCCGGACTCCGCGAGCTGGGCGATCACGAGCTCGAGGATCGACCGCTCGCCGATCGGCATCAGCGGCTTCGGAAGCACCGACGTGTAGGGCGCAAGGCGCGTCCCGCGGCCGCCTGCGAAGATGATCGCGCGGGCGGCTCCGTTCTTGCCGTTGCTCTTTCCGTTGTTTGAGGCGCGCTTGGCCATACCTAGGACACCGCCCTCTCCATGCGGAGCGCCTCCGACGGCAGCGGCCGCGGCCGGCGGCGCCGGTTCATGTGTCCGGTGGAGCGGTTGACCGCCACGTCGCGCCGCAAGGCGATCGCAACGAAGGTCCACCAGAGGATCCGCAGGTTCATCGAGAGCGAACGCTGCGTCGCGTAGAACTCGTCGAGAGCCATCTTCTGAGGCATGAGCCGGCGCAGGTAGTCGCCGACCCGGTCCTCCGCGTCGAGGATCTCCATCTCGCGTGCGAACGCGAGCTGCGAGAGGCCCGTGATCCCCGGCCTCACGCGCAGGATCTGCTCGTACTCCGCCCGCCGCAGGGCAACGAAGACCGGGTCCTCCGGGCGCGGGCCGACGAGGCTCATGCTGCCGGTCAGCACGTTCCAGAGCTGCGGGAGCTCGTCGAGCTTCGTCTTCGCCAGGAGCCTGCCGATGCGCGTGAACCGCTCGTCGTCGACCGCTGTCAGAGGCGCGCCCGCCGCACCGGTGCGCATCTTGCGGAACTTGAGCATCGCGAACTCACGGCCGGCGAGGCCGACCCGCCGGCACTTGAAGAAGACGGGTCCCCGACTCTCCAGCTTGATCGCGAGCGCCGCGATCGCAAAGACCGGAAGGAGCAGGAGAAGCGCCGGTGCCGCGAGCAGGACGTCGAGCAGGCGCTGTCCCGGGACGTGCGTGGTCGGTCCCCCGACCGGGGTGCCTAAGAGATCGTCGCTTTCGCAACGAGGGTGACGCTTTCTTGCCACAGAACCTCCCCTGCTCCGCCGCAGATACTGCATTTGCCGGGAAAACCCCGACACCTGAAGTTCTACACGTCAGGTGAGTAGGGTCAACGGGCCATTCGGGGGGTTCGGCATGGGCCGTTCGGCCCATTGACAGGCCCAGCGGGGCCAGGTGGTCTGCACCGCGTTGCGCAGTTCTAGCGGCGGCGGCCTCTGCTGATCACGAGATTGACGCGAGCACGCGTCTTCAGCCTCGAGCGCGCCCTCGGCCGCTGCGCGATGACCCGGCCTCGCCGGTGCGAGGAGTACCGCTTCGCCACCCTTCCCACGGCACAGTTCGCGCGCGCGATCGCCGCACGAGCCCGAGGCAGCGTCGTTCCAATCACCGACGGCACCACACACCGCAGCGGCGTGCTCGCGGAGTTGAACTGCCTGAGGATCGCGAGCAGATCGGGCTTGCTGCTCAGGCCGGTCCCGGCCCACGTCCACGCAAAGGTCATGTAACCGGTTTCCTGCGAGGCCGCCCACTGGTGGAGCATGTGCGTCAGCTCGCCCGGGGTCGGCCAGCGCCAACTCGAGTCGTCGAACGCCTGCACTACGCCCCAGTAGTTCAGCCCGGCTAGGTTCGCGGCGTGGATCGTCTTGTCGATCCACCCGAAGTCACACGCCGATCCCTGGTAGCACGGATACGGGTCGAGACCGACGTAGTCGGCGACGCCCCTCCAGAGGTGCAACTGCGCGAGTGCGTCGGGTGTCGCGCGCCCCGCGAACCCGTTCGAGTCGAGCACGATCACTGTCGGCTTGCGCGGGTCGATCGAGTGGATCAGGTTGCTTCGCGCCCTGTGCTGCGCCGGGGCACTCGGACAGGCGTACGGATTCGGCTCATCGGAGAAGAAGTAGCCGAACACCTTCGGATCGCCGACGGCCTGAGTCACATCCGCCCGCAACTCGGCCTCCGACGTCTGCCAGGAACAGCTGCCGTTGTCGTAGTCGCCCTCCCAGACGAGCCCTCTGGTGCCGGCGGGAAGGTGGTCCGCAGACCATTTCGAGCCCACGTCGATCAGATTCCAGCCGTTCGCCAGGGCCTTGCCGGCAGCCGAATCGGAGTTGTAGATGAATCGGTAGGGCGGCGAAACGCCGGACGTTGCAGCGGCCCTTGCGGGCGCGGCGCTCGCGCGCGTGGCATGCACGGCCCACGCGACCGCGCAGCCGACCGCCAACAGGGCGAGCCCTACCGAGACTCCTACGCGGACACCCATCGCCCCAATTATTCTCGACACAGCGGAGGCCGACAGCCTTGTCCGAAAAATCCCTGCATTCGAGAGAGCCGACGCCCGGACTCGAACCGGGGACCCCTTCATTACGAGGGAGAGACGGGTGAGGAGTGGGCGTCCACTCGCGGGCGTGGGCGGGCACATTTCCCCGGAGATCAGGCGGTTCAGCCGCTCTAGCAGCGGACGCGCGTGCCCTCCCGTGCCCGAGCTGACGTACCCGTTTCGTACCCCGAAGCGAACCGCTCCGATGCTACCCACCCTGAAGCCGCATCAGCTTCGACGGCGAGGTTGGATCCACGCAGCGGGGAGGCGATACGACGCGGGCGGCCGAACGTTCGCGGCCGGCACGAGCAGCGAACCTGAAGCGCTCGGCGCCTCCACACCAGTTGCGCCAGAGCCAATCGCGAACGAGGGCGGTGGATGGCCTGAGTCGTGCACTGACGGGAAGAAGCGCAGGGTTTCCCTCGACCTCCCTCACCGCTGAGCCGTCCGCGTGCTGAGCGGCGAAGCGAAGCCGCGTCTCGAGTCGACACCGGACGCCGGCCGCAGAGTGGATCTGGACGATCCCAACAATGCCACCGGTCGCTCCGTTCGTGGAAAGGGTGAGACGGTAGTCGCCGGTGCGGCAGGGCGGCGCCGCATTCGCGGGACGTCTGCTCGCCGTTCCCCGCGACGACGATGACCCACAGCCGGCGAGGAGCGGAAGCACAGCCGCAGCGCTGCCGGCGGCAACGATCGCGCGGCACCTCTTCATGCCGCGCTCCTCCGGCGCCGACCAGCGAGCCACCGCCGCAGACGGCTGCGGGCAATCGGCAAAGAGCGCTGGCGTATCTCCGTCACTAGCGCGTCCTCACCCTATCGGTCGCGAGGTCGAGCACCCCGGAGATCCCATTGGAGCCGCGGAAGCCGAGCTTCCCTCGCTGAGCGGACGTCTCCACCGCTTCGCCATTGGGGGCGTCGGTGATCGTGACCACCCCGGTCCCGGAGACGTCGACCGTGTCCTCACTCTGTGTTCCGCTGGCGAGGTTTTGTCTGACGACTACGAACCGGCCCTTCGAGCGGTCGCTCGCGGCGGCGCCGGCGTAGACGGCGACGAGCGTCGCGCCATCGCTGACAAGCCAGGCGTTGGCGGCCTGGAGCACCTGCGGTGAGATCGGCACCGGGGCCTCAGGCGGCAGCATCTGCGCCGGG
>WNGE01024666.1_pt1 | contig 11309 bp, 14 predicted proteins | sample 5400651 | NCBI WGS metagenome assembly WNGE01 (sample SAMN13153370, study PRJNA577476) | soil metagenome | isolation source: 60 cm soil or saprolite under grassland replicate 2 | place: USA:California | collected 2016-06-15 | reverse complement strand
CGTTCCGACACCGACTGATGGAAAACAGGGGCGCGTTACCGAAAGATCACGAACTCGGCGAGAAGAAAAAAAAGAGAAAGAACAAAGTTCTTTCTACAGGAGAGTCTTTGCCTCTTGACCTGCCTGCTAATGGGTGACCATCATGTTCCTCTCATGCTTGGTTGAAGGAAGCTTCGAGGAAATTTGGAGTGGTCGACTAGGATGGAAGCGGCGAGATCCCAGCTTGGTAAGCTAGCGTTCTACCGATACGAGGTTTATTCCGTTGCGAGAATGGAAATGAAATCCGATAGCCTGCGTGTCCGCGGCAGGTAAGGATGGGAGGTAATTTGTCCCTGGAACAAAGGACCCCAACGTCCTGGAATGGTCGTGCCACATGAGGGACAGCAGCCATTTGGAGTAAGATTGTAGCTCAAGATTAGATAGCCGTACCTCTCAATGAGAAGCTCCTGGCATTTATAGCAACGAGTATTTTCCAGGTCTCCCACCTGGCCCGGCAGATTCCCTGCGTAGACATAACGCAGCCCAGCCTTCTTGCCGATCTCGGCTGCCCGTATCAAGTCTTTGGCCGTGGTATTTTCCGAATCAGTCATCTTATAGTCTTTGTGAAACGCGGTCACATGCCAGGGGATGTATGCCGATACGCTTACCAGGAATTCGCTAAGCCGCTTCAGCTCATCATCCGAATCGTTAAAACCGGGAACCAACAGCGTTACAATCTCTAGCCAGAAGCCCATTTCATAGACTCTGCGAATCGTATCCAGAATGGGCTGCAACCGACCGCCCAATTGCCGATAATGGCGGTCATCGAAACTCTTGAGATCTACCTTGTAGAGCTCAACCCACGGCCTCAGGTACTCCAACACTTGAGGAGTACCGTTTCCATTGGAAACAAAGCCTGTCAACAAGCCAGCCGCGCGCGCTTCCTTAAAGACCGCTACCGCCCACTCGCTCGTAATTAACGGCTCATTGTAGGTGCTGACGATGACTTTGGCCCCTTGCTGGAGAGCTTCGCGAACAAGCTCCTGCGGCGTAACCCTCACGGGTGGAGCGGCGGCCGCAGGATCGCGGAGGGCCTGTGAGGTTACCCAGTTCTGGCAATAGGCGCAGTGTAAATCACAGCCGAGCATTCCGAAGCTAAAGGCCAAAGCCCCGGGATGGACATGGAAGAATGGTTTTTTCTCTATGGGGTCGCATTGCACGCCCCCCACATAACCCCAAGGAACGTAGAGCTTGCCTCCTCTATTGAATCGAACCTGGCAAACCCCGGGCCGGCCATCCGGGATTGGGCAGCAATGGCCGCACGCGAAACAGCGGATTCGCCCATCGTCAAGCTTCTCGTAAAGCTCGCCTTCGCGAACATTGTCATTAAGAATGTCTCGCATGGTCGCCATGGACTACTCTTTCCCGCGTAAACCGCAAGCAATTGCATCATGTCTGCGTTCCGAATTCAAATAGGCAGTTACTCGGGCAGGCATACACTTAGATTCGTACGTGTAAAATGTTCAACACAACCACTTCAACAAAGTTCATCGCGCCAAGACGCCACCTAAAGAAAATCCAAAATCCGAAGGTCAAAAAAGGGGTCAAAAAGGGGTCAAGGCTTTCTAATATTGATAATCTTCGATTCTCGGTGGTAAAGGGGATGGATGGCGAGGCGTCCGCGGCTATTGGCTGCGGAGTTTTGTATCACGTCATCGTGCGGAGAAACAAAGAGGTCACGTCTTTTGTTGGTGTGTCCAGATGAAATGCTGTCGTGATCCATAGGGTAACTCTCATCGATGAGAGTGGTGAGAGAAGTCCCGTGGCGGTAAAAGCCAGGAGCCGCCTAGCTTGGGTAGCAGCATGAAGAGTAATCGACATGTTGAAGCCTACCCGACAAAGTCAGCCCTGGGCTGATGAGCGAGTTACTGGGTTGCAACGTGAGTGAACGCTGAGCAAGCCTCGTTAAGATTAAGATCCGATGGTCGAGCCGATCAACAACGGTCAAGACGATATGTGCTATCTCAGACTGGCTTAAGGGATAGTTCACACCGGCGGGGTATTGGCGGCGACACGGTAACAAGGAGACGATGGAAACTGGAGAAGTCCTGTTTGTCCCAGGAAGAAATTCTTGGAGAAGGATCGGTCCTATAACTGAGGACACAGGAAAGGGATCGAAGAATCAAACTCAGCATGGCCCCTTCGCTCCAGAGACATTACTCTCCTTCTTCACTACTACGGGCCACTCCGCCATCCTGCTTGCCGGTGGGAACCCGCTTCAGTAACCCGCCTTTTTAGCTAGGATTCGTGAATGCGAAATTCCTTTCAAGACGGTCCCATATTAGACAGTAATCCCTCTCCAGTCAGCGTAGAGTTCGAGCAATTCTAGGCATGGGGTTTCACTTCTGAGGTTACTCGAAATTTTTTAAGTAAGCCTGACTTAACCCTCCTAATCTGTCCAACCAAAGGAGGTTGACATGCGAAAATTAATGGTGCTCTTCGCGCTCATGATCGCTCTCGGTCAATGGGGTTGCCAATTCATTGGAGGAACGGCGTCAGGGAACAGTACACCCGTGTCACGCTACAACTCTAACTCTCATTACCAGATGAACCAGCTGGAGGAGGATTATCGAGAGCAAAGAATAACTCGTAGAGACTACGAGATCCGTAAGGGACAGGTAGAGATAGGATTTATCCTTTACTAGGCGAAGTCTTTGATGACAATTGGTTCAACTTTCACTGGGTGAAATCTCTCAACCAAAGGCTCCCTAAACCCAGCTTGCGTGCTGCTCACACGGTTGTAAAAGAGAATGAAATCGATGCGAGATGTTTTTCAGCTAATCTTGACACTACGGTACGTGCTTTTGGCGGCGTTACGAGCAACCAAGGGAGAAGCGCTTGGCTTTCCCCCTTGGTTGCTGTTTGACGGTTTGTGATGAATCAGTTCAGGCTTATAGCGATCTGTCTTGGCTTGGCCTCATCGGCTTTGGGAACTTGTACTTCAAGTATTCCGTCCCGATAGGTCGCTTTGATGCCATCGTGTTTCACCGTTTGCGGCATGTAGAAGGATCGACAAAATTTACCTGCAACCCGCTCGACCCGGTGGTACTCGACCCCAGTGGCCGGCTCTTCAAACTTTCTCTCGCCACTGAGTGTCAATATCCCCTCGTTCACTTCCGTTTTGAGGTCCTCGTTTCTCATCCCGGGCAGCTCGGCGCGAATGAGATACGAATCCTTACTTTCAAGAATGTCCACGGGAGGATACCAGACTCCAGTGGCAGCACTCTGTTGCGCCCGTGTCCGACCGAACGTGTCTTCGAATAGCTCGTTGATCCGGGACTGAAATCTGTTTACCCCCTCCACCTGTTCCAATCTTACTAGTTCAATAATTAGCTCTCCTTTTTTAAACCTTTTCTTTAAGCTAGCGGGAAGTTAATCACGGCGTGTCACCGTGTCAAGGAGGAGTAGAATGATTGGAGAATGATTGGATCAGTCTGACCCATAGCTGAGCATGGATAAAACCGCAGAAACGGATCGGCCAGTATGCCTGGTTGGTCTTGATCACGTTTATCGGCGCTTTCTTCTGGCTGTATTCGGATACCGTGAATAAGACCAGCCTTGCCACTCGCATTGCCGGACTGCGAACGTTGGCCACGGAAGAAGGCAAACCGTTGCTTCTGTCCGTGACTCTGACCGACGGGAATAACCTAAAGTACCTCATCTAACTGCCGCAAGCCGACAAGTTGGAGGTCGCAAAAGAAGGGAATTCGAAAGAAAAGGTCTCATCCTGGGAGAGAGAGCGAAAAATTAGGCACGGCTTTTAGCACCGGCGATAATCCATTGCCGCTCGGTATCGCGCTGAAGATTTCCCACTAGAACTCAGCAAAAGAGCCACATCACACTCGAGATGCCGCATCGGCACCTCAGTATTAAATTCTTTTCAACACTGTACACTATTAGACAGCAAACTCTTGCCGAGTAAGATTACGTTGATCGTACAAGGAGGACGAATCTATGTTTACGCCGATTTGGAGAACCGTATTCGCAAGCGCGCTTTTCTTGACTCTGGCTGTGTCCGCTTGGGCGGCGGAGGAAAAGCAAGCGCCGCCGGCTAAAGCGGAGAAGATGGGGGAGATGGAGAAGAAGCCGGAGATGGGAAAGATGACGACGGGCAGGAAAGACAACAGAGAGGTTCAAGAGGCTTTGAAGGCCAAGGGCAACGATCCCGGACCTATCGACGGCAGAATGGGTCCCAAAACCCGGGCCGCGCTGAAGGCATTTCAAGAGGCCAATGGTTTGAAGGCGACCGGACAATTGGATAACCAGACAGCCGAGAAGCTCGGAATCAAAATGGCTAAGCCCATGGATACGGAGATGAAGGCCATGAAAAAAGAAAAGATGGAACCCATGAGCAAAGAACCGACGAGCAAAGAAAAGAAGTAATTGCCCATCCACGAAAACAGAAGGGGAGTTTTAATGCTCCCCTCTGACCTATAAGACGGTATCTCCCAGCAGCCATCAAAAGTCTCTTCCGGCGTTTCGCAAAAGAACAATCTGAGTTAATAGACTGAGGCAAGTCTCACAGTGCGCCGCACTTGTACGTTCGCTATATAAAAAAGGACTTCATGACTTTTTCGAGAAGTAGCCCGTTCCTTGATTAGCCGAGTCGAAAAAGCGATCGTGAGTGAGGAGTGCCGACATCGCGACTCAGGTCAATGTGACTCAGGCGATTTTTCACTCTGGTATAACGTACCCACAGCCGCTATGCTCATTTTCGCCGGCGTAATCGCTCTGAACGCTTTCGACGAGGCAGGCGATTGGCAATTCCGTTGGCGGTGAACTTGTCTCACAGTTGATACGCCGCTGATCCAAATTGTCGCAGAGTTGGGACGCTGGATAGCGTTTTTGAACTCTTGTTTTTGACTCAGCAGTTTCTCGCAGAACTTCTTCCGGCGTCGCTTGGCCGCCAATTTATTTCGCTCCACTTGATCGTCGCTGACCCAAATACTGCGGTACTCGCTAGCGACGGATCTGCCATTGTCAGTGTTAGCGTTAACGAAAGAGATCAATGACGCATCGTCTGCGTCGTCATTAAATTGTTGCGCACCGAGCTCGGTAGTTTGGCCCGGTCCTTGCTCGCTTCCTTTCTTTTAGATGAAAGCGACCGGTGCGATTGTCGCGCCAGTGTCTGCAATCCGGTAGCAAGAAGAACCCATCCGCGAAAAGGCGAAAGAACAAATACATCCCGCCGTCCCAGACCAATGAACCCTTCGAACAGGAAGCCGATCGCCCGATTGGCTAACACGGCGCAGCGGGCCGCCCGCCGCTCATGAAGAAGTAACTGTCATCGGGTTGTCTGATGGAACTGCAGCGTAGATCGCCTTGCTCCGCCGCTGAATGATGACGGGTCAGATGAGAGACGGGGCTATTTTACGCGCGATGACGTCCGGCCCGGTTACGCGCGCGGTCTCGAGGCATTTTTGCTTCGTTGCGATTCTCGGCAATTTCTTTCTAACCGTGTGCGCGTTTGCCGGAGAGGCGCCGCTGAAGCAAATCAAGCTGCCCACGGGATTCGAAATCGCCATCTTCGCCGACAATATCCGCGATGCCCGCTCCATGGTCTTGAGTCCAAAAGGGACTGTATTCGTCGGCACCCGCGGGGCGGGGAAAGTCTATGCGCTTGCGGCTCAAGCAGAAGAGGGTCTGATCTGGTGTCAGGATTTCATATTGACTTATTGAGGTGGACTGTCATAGGAAGGATGCGATGGCGCGAAAGCCGAGAGTGGAATATGCGGGAGCGTTTTACCATGTGATTTGCCGGGGCAATCAGCGGCAGGTGATATTCCGCAGCGACGCGGACCGGGAATTCTATTTGGAACGACTCGATGAGTACCGGCAGCGATACGGCTTTAACGTTTATTCCTACGTGCTGATGAGCAATCACGTTCACTTGTTGATCGAAACCGGCAAGGTTCCGTTGTCCAAGATAATGCAGGGGCTACAATTGAGGTACACGGGATACTACAACAGGAAATACAAGAAAGTAGGACATCTTTTTCAGGGACGCTACAAAGCCATCTTGTGCGACCGCCAAGCGTATTGTTGGAGCTGGTACGTTATTTACATCTCAATCCGGGACGGATGCGCGCACCGTTGGACCCATGGAAGTATCGGTGGAGCAGCCATGGGTCATATTTAGGGAAGACCGGTTTGGTCAAAGTAGAGACCTCGGTGGTTTTGGGAGAGTTGGCTAACACGGTTGGCCAAGCCAGACGAGTGTACTTAGGATTTATGTCGGAAGGGAAAGGGGCGGGGCACCAATCGAACTACTATGATGTGCGCGATCAGAGGTTTTTGGGCGATAAGGGTTTTGTCGAGCAGATCGATGAGCGGATTCGGGCCGAGCGAGAGATTGAGGTGCCCGGGCCAAGAGCGAAATTTTCAGAATTGCTGCGTCTGACGGCTGAAGCTTATGGCGTGAACGAACGGGCCTTAGTCCAAGCCGGGCGTCAACGAAAATGGGTGAGGACGAGGTCGATATTGGTGTATCTGGCGCGGGAGTGGGGTAGGGCAAGCGTCAAGGAGATAGGGCGCCGTTTGCATCGCGATCCTTCGATCATCAGCCGGTTGTACTCAGCGTACGCGGCAGATCGCGACCGCAATAAAGAGACACTATTGGCCAAACAACTACAACAATAATGCAATATGAAAGCCTGACACCTTCGCTGCTGCTGACACCTTCGCTGCTGCACCTTCGCCTGCCTTGAAATCATATCTCTTCGAGCGCCGTGTAGTCATGAACTCCGCTACATTGCGGAGCGAAGCGGGCCCACTTAAAAACTTTGCCGTCCTTCTTTCGCACGAAACGGTACGGAATTTCGCCGCGCGTCGCGGGCCTCCCATTCTCGTCGATGTAGTCAAAGCCATCTCGCAATTCATGCGCTGATATCACATAGATTCTATGCGCCGGCACTTCGATCCATGCAGCCATGTTCGTAGACCTCCATTCCGCCGGCTGGAGAAGTAACTATTACAGGTCACGCCGCGGAAAAGATCCGCGAGCTTCTTTCCGGCGCAGCCGAGGGATATGGGTTGCGCATCAAAGTCATGGAGGGCGGCTGCTCCGGTTACGAGTACAAAATGGAGATTGATTTTCCCGCGGCATTGCGACGAAGCGCGCCCCCAGTGGAGCAGATCATCGATTTTCGTCGTAAAAACCGTTTCGGGCAATTGGTTTATTAGTGACGTAAAAGCCTCCTGGTTATCTTTGTAGCCGTCGAACCGTCATTTCCTATCGATCCACCGCATGGCATCCTCCAGGGCAAACTCGTCGGCTTCGTTTTCCGTCCAAAACACTTTATCGAGCCGATCGTGGTGCGATGGAGCACCGTTCCCCTCAGCGTTGGAATTTTGACGCGTCAAAATATAGCGGGGAATCCAACTGCTACTTTGCGTCAGCTGAAACGATTCACTGCGAATGAGGCAGTTCTTGTATGAAATGTCACGTTTCATTTACTGCGCCGTTGCCTCACGGTCGATGATGATCGTCTCGCGTTCGCCATTTACTTACGGCAAAGACCCTGCGATCGCTGGCATTCCGCGAAACGACCCTTTGCCGTTCAATTCGAAATTCTCAGACCAATCCCAAGAGGCACCGGCGCATCGCCGACATTGACCGCCGTTCCCAAGCTCGCCAGTTGCCAGTTCTGCATGATTTCTGTTGAGTGCTCATCTCTTTTTGCTGTATGCGCGGCCTGCGGTTCCGATGCCGTGACGACATATTTAATGTTACTGCCGTCACTAAGAGTCAGGGACAATACCGTTTCTTTGCTATCGGCTACCGCGAATGTTTGAATTGCGCTGATTTGCTTTGACATCGTAGTGACTCTGACGGCATCGGAATACAGAAACCATGAGGACGCGACAAATACCGCCAGAACGAACCAGGCATATTGACTGACTCTCTTTTGGCGTTTCAAAAGTCGCGCTCTCTGTAGTTGGAAGAAATGATAATTCGCTTGCCGTTCGGCTGCCAGTTTATGAGCCGGATCCTCTTCGAATGAAAATGCCGGTTGATCATGGACAATATGAAAACTGTTCAACATAATCCCGATAATCGTTAACGCCAGGGGGATAACAATAACTAATAGCGGACTCACTCTGTTGCTCCTTTTGGCCGTAAATGCCGGCCGTCTGATTGGAAGGCTGAGGAAAAAAGCTTACTTGAAGGATTTCAACTAACTGCGGACGGGAACCTTACGACTGTAGAGGTATGTATTAAGCCTAGGTGAATTAGGTCGTGATAGCAAGCAAGCCAAGATGTACGGTAGTGTCCTAATTTGCCGCTGGGCTATTTTTTCTTCTGACCTTCGGCCACTATGTAAGCCCGCACTGCATCATAAGCCGAGTTAATCGGCGGTACTCCTAACACCGCAACTTGGCGCAGCTTGCCAGCATCGTTTTTATAGCTCCAAGCATAAGCCTTTTTTGCTTTCGGATGGTTTATCAACGAGAAGATTTCAACGACTCCTTGCCAAACGCTTTTACCTTCGAAAGTTTCATGAACAGCAACGGAAACCACATGGGTGCTATTGCAACCGTGCAGATCCAAAATTGTCTTCTTTAGTTTGCCGAGATCATTCATGGAGCCATTTCAACTAAGTTTTGGACTGTCAACGGACTACCGACAACGCCCGCTTGCATCGCTGGCGTCATGCGGAGTGTACGATGAAACCGCACAAAATTGTAGAAGCAGAAATATAAATCCATCGCCGCTTGGAAATTTTCTAGCTTCTTGCTGAAACCATTCGTCAATCTAGTCAGGCGACGGCAGTGCATTCGCATATTGAGATTAGAACGCTCAACGTAAGAAGTCGAAGCAAAGTCCATGTCAGGATAGCCGATCACATCGTTTTTCGTTGTTCTAAAAACTTTGGGTGGGCTATAACGGCCACGGTCTTCTGGTTCTTGTGAATACTCCTTTACGATTGTGGCGTAATCAACGTCATGGGCTCTCGCCGCCAACCTACTGCCTCTCGGAGAAGCCTTCTAGATGATTATCAAGTCTAGAGTTGCTTAGTTGTAACCTTCTGAGGTAGTCCATGTCGCGACCTCTCAGAATTCAGTATCCCGGAGCCGTCTATCACGTTATGAACCGGGGTCGGGTAAGACGGGCGACCTTTGTCGACGACGCCGACTCGGGCGTACCGAGAGCATGGGTATCGGCTGCACGAAATCGCCGCGCATCTGGGAGTGCACTATGCGACGGTGAGTCGACGGCTCAGAAAGCTGGAGCGACAGGAGTAGGATGTCGGATTGCAAGACACCAAACATCTAACACTAACATCTAACATTCAACGTGGCCGGGCTTTTTCTCTAGGCGATTTGAAATTAGGCAACTTAGGCAAGTCAGGCACCGAAATACGCACCGAAATATGTCCATCCGTGCCTTGAGGCTCACCCCAAATTGACATAACGTTATCTTATCGGATACTCTTTCCTCCGAAATAGCGATCCGGGGACAGCCGAGTCTCTCTCCTAGCAGCTTCGAATCCTCGACGTGGGCTGGCGGTTTTTTTCGCTCTTCAAAATTCTCAGTCTACTCCTGGGGGACGTTGGTAGTATGGCCAAAAACTACTACATCGTTCTGAGAGTATCCCGTGCAGAGAGCCCGCGCGGAATTCAAGATGCCTTTCGCGAGCTCGCCAAGAAGTACCACCCAGATAGAATAGGGCCCCAAGGCACACGGACATTTCAGGAAATCCTGGAAGCCTACCAGGCCCTTTCCGATCCAGAGAAAAGAAAGCTCCACAACCAGGAGCTTTACAAGGCCGAGACCCAAGAAGAAATCCGGCCCGAACCCATTAGGGTACGCAGGCCGCGCGCTGAACCACTAGTACATGAACCCATGTCCATATTGAGAGACTTCCAGACAATCCGCCCTGGATACGAACCCTTATTCGACCGGATATTCAGAAATTTTACCGGCGTAGGCATCCCAAAAGGAGAACTCCCAGAGGGACTCAATCTGGAACTTATACTTTCATCTGATGAGGTCGTCACAGGTATAACGGCACCTATTAGAATCCCAATCTTTTATCCATGCCCTGCCTGCGGAGGTTCCGGCCGAAACTGGCTCTTCCCTTGCGTTGAGTGCGGCGAGCAGGGAATGATCGAGGACGAAAAGACGATTCATGTTCGCATCCCCTCCATGGTCCGGGACGGCACCATCATGGAAATACCCATCCGCGGCTTGGGAATTCACAATTTCTACCTACGCCTGCATATTCTCATTGCGCGCTGACACTATCCCCGCCAGCTCAAGCATTCTATAAAAAATCGCAGCGTTGCCAAGACAACATGACCCGAATCAGGCCCTATTTTAGATTCGATAGGAAGCTTTTGGGGAAGCTCAACCATTGCGCCTTTCAGTCTCTTAAGGAGTTCTTCCGTAAGACACTGAGTTCAAGATGAAATCTAAGACTTACAATGGTCAAGCGCGAAGTGGCGAAAAGGACTTTGAAACTTTACAGTTGGGTGCCTTCGCTACTCCAGGTTTGCTCCTCGCTCAAGGGCCCGAAGGTTTAACTGCGGAATCCCGGCTGAATAAAAAAGAAGCCGTGCCAGGGGCTGTGATCTCTATCCAAACTTTCGGAGATCTCGTCAACTTTCACCCGCATCTCCATTATCTTGTCAGCGACGGCTGCTTTATGCCCAACGGGTGGTTTTACGTCCTTCCCGAAATAGACGTAAAAAAGCTTGAAAGCCTCTTCCGGCATAAGGTCCTTAAGTTACTGCTCAGAGAGAAAAAGATCAGCAGGGAGTGGGTCGAAAAGCTCCTTTCCTGGAGAAACTCCGGGTTAATATCCATAATCAGGTCAAAATCAGAAGCCAGGACAAGAGTGGGCGGGAATGCTTAGCCCAGTACTTCGTTCCCCATTCTCCCAGGAAAAGATGACCTACCGAAAGGGCGATTTGAAATTAGGCAACTTAGGCAAGTCAGGCACCGAAATGGTACCGAAATTCGATCTCTTCCGGCACTCCCTGTTCTCTTACGAAGACACGCATGCGAATCACAGCCGCCCCTATGCCCTAGTCGTGAAAGTGTTGCGAGGAGAATCCTTGAAGGCCAGGGGCCGGTTTTTACTTTCGTCGTTGGCGACGGCGTGATGAAGCGATTAAAGACCGCAGACCTGATAATCATCTAGCAGGCTTCTCCGAGAGGCACTAAGGTTGGCAATGAGCCAACCCCAACAACTCAAGGAGGAGACGAAGATGAAACTGTATGGAGCGATCGATTTGCATTCGACCAACAGCGTGCTGGTTGTGAT
>WNGE01009386.1_pt1 | contig 11309 bp, 18 predicted proteins | sample 5400651 | NCBI WGS metagenome assembly WNGE01 (sample SAMN13153370, study PRJNA577476) | soil metagenome | isolation source: 60 cm soil or saprolite under grassland replicate 2 | place: USA:California | collected 2016-06-15 | reverse complement strand
GCGCCCGGACAAGAGACCACGCGGGGTGGAGAGGATCGCCACTCCCATTCCGCCCAGGACACGCGGAATTTCCTGCGCCCCCACATAACGCCGCAGGCCGGGCCGGCTGACGCGTTTCAATCCCGTGATGGCGCACGATCTGTTGACCAGTTTGTTGGTAATTTTGATCCGCGGATGCGCCGCGCTCCGATCCAATTCGTAATCGGTGATGTAGCCTTCCTCTTTCAAAATTCGCGCTATCTCCGCTTTGATTCTCGAGTACGGCACAAATAATTCCGGCTTCTGCGCCTGCGCTCCATTGCGCACACGCGCCAGCAAATCTGCAATCGGATCGGTTACGGTACTCATTTAATCATTACGCTGCTTGAGCTTGTCCAGCCGGTCCGCCTTCGGGCGGACTCGCCGTGGCGAGCTTTTTCGCGCGGTCGCTGAACGGCATCCCCATTTCGCTGAGCAGCGATTTGGCTTCCGCGTTCGTGCGAGCGGTGGTCACGATAGTAACATCAAATCCGATATTGCGCTTGATTTTATCGAGCTCGACCTCGGGAAAAATCGACTGATCGGAAACGCCCAGGGTGTAGTTGCCGTGGCCATCAAACCCGCGCGGCGAAACTCCACGAAAATCGCGAATACGGGGCAACGCTGCTTTGATCAGGCGCTCGAGAAACTCGTACATGCGTTCCCCCCGCAATGTCACCTTCGCGCCGATCGCCTGGTCCTTCCGCAACTTGAAATTCGAAATGCTTTTCTTCGCTCGAGTCTCCGCCGCGCGCTGACCGGTGATCAAGGCTAGCTCGGTCTTGGCATCGTCGAGCGCCTGCTTCACCTCCGCCTGGGACCCCACCGAGGTGTTGATCACCACCTTTTCCACCTTTGGGACCTGGTGCACGTTTTTGTATCCGTGCTGCTGTTGCAGAGCCGGCATCACCCGTTCTTTGTAGTGCTTGTAAAATTCGTTTTCCATCTACTCACTCGTCATTCTGACTGAAGTCGAAGAATCTCTAACTCTTCACTTTCTCCGGCTTCGTCTTGGTCTCTTTTTTCGCGCCTTTCCGTGTCTTCTCCTCTTTTTCGATCAAGCGCACATTCGAAATGTGGATCGGTCCCTCGCGTTCCGCGATCTTGCCGCTCGGGTTATCCTGCGACTTCCGCAGGTGCTTCTTAATAATACGCACCCCTTCGATCAACACCCGCTGCTTCTTTGGCAACACCTGCAGAATTTTCCCGCTCGAACCGCGGAAATTCCCAGAGACCACTTCGACGTTGTCGCCTTTTTTTACGTGAAACTTGATCCGGTTCATAAAACAATGACGAATGACGAATGACGAAGCTCGAAGGAATGACGAATAAATAAATGACGAAATTCCGCAGCGAAGCTCTTTCGGGCCTCGGGCTTCGACATTCCTTCGTCATTCATCATTCGTGTTTCGTCATTCCTCATAACACCTCCGGCGCCAGCGAGACGATCTTCATGAAGTTTTTCTCTCTTAGCTCACGCGCTACCGGCCCGAAAATACGAGTCCCGCGCGGATTCAAATCCTTGTCGATGATGACAATCGCGTTGTTATCGAAGCGCAGGAGCGAGCCATCATCGCGTTTTACCGGCTGTTTCGTACGGACAATAACGGCCCGCACGACTTCGCCTTTTTTCACCGTGCCGGTCGCGCTCGCTTCTTTTACGTTTGCAGTGATCACGTCCCCGATCCGCGCGTAAAGCGTGGCCTTCCCGATCACGCCGATCATCGTCGCCATGCGCGCGCCGGTGTTGTCAGCCACATCGAGTCTGGAACGAATCTGCACCATAAATTATTTCCCGACGATCTCGACCAAACGCCACCGTTTCAATTTGCTCAGCGGGCGCGTTTCCATAATGCGAACGGTGTCGCCATTCTTCGCTTTGTTCTCTTCGTCGTGCGCGTAAAATTTCTTCTGTTGCTTTACGATCTTGCCGAATTTCGGGTGGGGCACGCGTGTGACGGTACGGACAACGATCGTCTTATTTATCCCGCTCGAAATCACTTCGCCCACCCGCGTCTTACGTGAACCGCGCTGAGATTTTGACCCGGCCGCAGCAGATGATGGGGCGCTTGTCGGCAGCGGCGGGGGCATCGCGGTTGATGGTTGTTCAGCCATAAAACTATTTTGTCTCCTTCGCCCGTTTGGAAAGCACCGTCTCGATCCGGGCCACCTCGCGCCGGAGCAAACGCAGCCGGCTCGGTTGCTCGAGCTGTCCGCTCTGTTGCTGCAACCGCAGATGCAAACTCTCCTGCCGCAGATCGCGCTTCTTCGTCAGAAGTTCGTCCGTGCTCATCTCAATAATTTCTTTGATCTTCATACTTCTTTAGGCAGCAACACGTGCGCGGAACACAGACTTGCAGTCTGTGCGCCCAGCGGAGTTGCACTCCGCTGAAATGTAAGGGCCGCGGATAGAATATCCACGGGGCGCACAGGCAGGCTGCCTGTGTTCCGTCCCTCGTTCAGAATGACAGGAATTGTTCATCAATTTCATAATCAGGCAGCCACATGGTGACGACTTAAAAACTTCGTCCGCACCGGCAGCTTATCGGCCGCTAATCGCAATGATTCGCGCGCGACCGATTCCGGCACGCCATCAAGCTCAAACAAAATGTTGCCCGGCCGCACCGTTGCCACCCAAAACTCCGGCTGACCTTTGCCTTTCCCCATCCGCGTTTCCGGCGGGCGCGCCGTGACCGATTTGTCGGGAAAAATCCGGATCCACAGTTTGCCTTTGCGTTTCATGTTGCGGGTCAGAGCCACCCGCGCCGCTTCAATCTGTGTGTTCGTGATCCAGGCGCGCTCGAGCGTTTGCAATCCGAACTCTCCGAAATCGATTCGCAAATTGCGCGAAGCTGTTCCCTTCCGGCTTCCCCGCTGGGACTTGCGATACTTCACGCGTTTGGGCATCAACGGCATAACAAATCTCCCTTACCTCAAAATTGCTGATCCGAGCTGTAGCCGCTTCGCTAAGCGAAGCGCGCACACGTCCCATAGGGACGCGGCTACAACGTTTGGTTTCAGTAACAGTATAACAATTCTCCTTAAAGTTCAGCCGCCGCGGGCTCTGGGGGCGGTGGCGGCGGAGATGCTTGCACCGGTGTTTCGGCAGGCGCCTCTTCCTTTTTACAAATCCAACATTTCACGCCGATCTTCCCATAGACCGTATTCGCTTCGGCGAATCCGTAGTCGATTCCCGTGCGCAAGGTATGCAATGGCACTTTGCCTTCGCGATACCATTCCGAACGCGAAATCTCAGCGCCGTTCAATCGGCCCGAGCTTCGTAAACGAATTCCGAGTGCGCCAAAATCCATCGCTATCTGCACCGCTTTTTTCATCGCCCGCCGATACGCGATGCGGCGTTCGATTTGCAACGCCACATTTTCCGCGACCAACTGCGCATCCAGCTCCGGGGTTTTGATTTCCTGGATATCGATCTTGATCTGTTTGCCTTGCGCCATCTTCGAAATTTCCTCAGTCATCTTTTCGATTTCAGCGCCCTTGCGTCCGATGACAATGCCGGGACGCGCCGTGAAAATCGTGACGCGAATTGAATTCCACGCCCGTTCGATCACGATTTTCGAAACCGCGGCGAACAAAAGCTTCTTCTTCACGTAATCACGAATCTCGATGTCGCTGTGCAAAAACTCCGGCATCTCCTGCGGTGATGCATACCAGCGGGACCGCCAGTCGCGGTTCACGCCCAATCGAAATCCAATCGGATTAACTTTCTGTCCCATAATAAAATTTCGGAGAAATGGAGTAAGAGAGTGGTGGCGTAATGTTCAAAGGCAGCATTACTCCAACACTCCAACACTCCATTACTCCTATTCCCTCGTTCATGATTTCTTCGCTTTCTTCGGAGCATGCTTCGCCTGCTTTTCAGCTTTTGCTTTGGCGAATTCGCCTTCCGCTTTCGCCTCTCCGGTTTTTTTCTTCGCCGCTTTTTGCGCGGCCTTTCGCGTCTCGCGCGTTTCAATCTTAATTTCGTCCGTCAGCACAATCCGAATGTGGCTGCTCCGCTTCAAAATCCGGCTGCCACTCCCCCGTGCGCGCGCCATCATCCGCTTCATCGTTGGCCCTTCGCCAACGATGGCTTCTTTCACCGCCAAACCGTCCACTTTCAGATTCGCGTTGTTCTCGGCGTTCGCCACCGCGCTCTTCAATGTTTTGTTGATCAGCGCCGCCGCTTTTTTTGTGCTGTAGGCGACAACATCAAGTGCTGCCGAAACCGGCAGACCCTGGATCTCACGCGTGATTTCACGCGCCTTGAACGGCGAAATCTTCGCGTACTTATATGTCGCTCTAACTTCCATTGCTTCGCAGACGTTAAAATTGTTAAAAGAGTTACACCGTTAAAACGGAATCCCTTTTTAATCTTGTAACTTTTTTAACCTTTCTAACCCCTTTCCTCACCTCGCACTCACATCTGGCCGGGCATCGACTTCGAGCCGATCCCCAACCTTAATTTTTTCCTTTCCAGATTCCTGAATGACCGCACCGCAAATCCGCTCGCGCACGTCCACCACACGTAACCTCGCAACCACGTCGTCGCCACGTTTCACTCGCAGCGGCATTCCGATTTTCACACCTTCGCGGGCGCCAAAATTACCGACCACAAACGACCACTCTTCCTTCACACTGATGACGCTGCCATCGAGCAACGATCCATTCTGCGGTTGCCCCTTGGTTGACTTGTCCACTAACGCGTTCATTCCGCGCAATTGCGCTTCCACATCCATTCGCGCCTGCGCGTCGCCGCCTTCCGCAGTCTTCAAATAACCCAGCATCGTTTCCGATAACTGCATCATTTGATCGCGATATTGATCGCGCTCTTTTTGCGCCAGCTGCAAATCACTCACCGCCGTCAGCAACCGTTGCTCCAGTTTCGCGCGGTCCTTGCTCGCCGAAGCCAGCCCGAGCGCCTCCATCCGCAATTGCAGATCAGCGAATTTCCGCCGAAACAATTCCGCTTCGGCATTGGATTCCGCTAGACTGGTGGTCAGCGTTTTCACCGTTTCCTGGCTCAAGGACAACTGCCGGCGCAATTCTTCCTGCTGCGCCAGCAACGCCCCCGCCGTTACGCTTTCATTCTTGGAATCTGACAAAGAACCATTTTCCTCTGCCGCCAGCCCTCGAGCCAGCGTTACGCAGCCCACTAAAATCATCACCGCCGATTTCAGATTTAAGATCTCAGATTTGAAAACGTGGCGGCTCCGCCGCGCCCATTTCAATCTGCAATCCGCAATCTTCAATCTGCAATTCCCATTACTTCGTCACCTTCGCCGTGTGCGAACCGTGTTTCTTAAACACACGCGTGGGCGAAAATTCGCCGAGCTTGTGACCAACCATGTTTTCGGTCACGAAAACAGATTGAAAAATCTTTCCGTTGTGAACCAGAAACGTGTGGCCGACAAAATCCGGCGTCACCATCGAGCGCCGCGCCCAGGTCTTAATTGGTTTCTTCGCGCCCAGGTTGTTCATCTTATCGATCTTCTCCAGAAGATGCGATTCGACGAAGGGTCCTTTCTTCAATGATCTAGCCATAAATTTCAAGTAATTTGTGAGAAGTGAGACGTGGATGCGGGGAATCACTTCTCACCTTTCACCAATCACTTCTCACATCTTCTTCTTCCCCCGTCTCCTTTCCAAAATGAACCGATCGCTCGGTTTGTGTTTCGTCCGCGTTTTAAATCCTTTCGCCAGTTGTCCCCACGGGCTCACCGGATGATGCCGGCCGCCGCCGCCTTTGGATTTACCCTGGCCACCGCCCATTGGATGATCGATCGGGTTCATCGACATGCCCCGCACATGCGGACGCCGACCCCGCCAGCGCGTTCGCCCTGCTTTGCCGCTTGACACATTCATGTGATCGACATTGCCGACCTGACCAATCGTCGCGTAACAGGTCTCGTGAATCCGCCGGATTTCGCCGGAAGGCATTTTTACCAGACCGTAACCGCCTTCGCGGTTATTCAGCGTCGCCTGCTGGCCGGCGCTGCGCGCGATCTGGCCACCGCGTCCGGGTGCCAGCTCGATGTTGTGAATGTTGGTGCCGAGCGGAATGGCTGACAAGGGGAGCGCATTTCCCAAATCTGGCGGCGCCTCATTGCCAGACATCACCCGCGCGCCAACGCGCACACCGTCCGGTGCCAGAATATAACTAAGTTCGCCATCGCTGTACTTGATAAGAGCGATGCGGGCCGAGCGGTTGGGATCGTACTCGATTCCCAGGACTTCCGCCTCCACCCCGCGTTTGCGCCGTTTGAAATCGACCTTGCGATAATGCTGTTTGTGACCGCCGCCGATGTGGCGCGAAGTCAGCCGCCCGAAATGATTACGACCGCCGGTCTTTTTCTTCGGCTCGAGCAAACGCTTCGCCGGTCTCGCTTTCGTAACTTCATCGAAAGCTGGGAGCGACTTGAATCGCAGCGTCGGAGTAAGTGGGCGAAAAGACTTTAGGGCCATAAACGTTAGACCAAATCGATCTTCTCGCCTTCCTGCAGTGTTACGATCGCTTTCTTCCAATGCGATTTACGACCGAAGTCGGCGCGGCGCTCGCGTTTCTTTTTGCCGGCGTAATTGCAGGTGTTCACGTCCACCACTTTCTTTTGAAAAAGCTTCTCGATTGCCTGCTTGATCTGAATCTTGTTAGCTCGCGGCCGGACACGAAAGACGTACTTGTTCTGCTTCTCGCTCAGAAGCGATGATTTTTCCGTCAACGACGCTGTTTCAATAATGTCGAATGGCTCGTTCATTCTTGTCGCGCCTTGCCAGAGGCGGAGGTTCTTTCGGCTAACTTCGCCAGTGCACCGTCTGTTACTAAAATTTTCTCAAACGCGAGCAATTGTTCCGTGTTCACATCGCTCGCCGTCGCCAGCTTCACCGGCTTAACGTTGCGCGCCGATTTGTAGGTGTTCTCATCAAATTGATCCGACACGATCAGAATACGGCGTGCATCAGTCTGTTTTTTGACCAACTGCACGAAGGCTTTGGTTTTTGCCTCTTTGACCGCGAACTCGCCAATCGTAAGCACGTCGCCGGCATCGATTCGCTCGCTCAGCGCCTTCTGAAAGGCGAGCCGGCGCACCGATTTAGAAACTTTCTTGGAATAATCGCGCGGCTTCGGCCCGAAGACCACGCCGCCGCCCCGCCAGATGACCGATGATTTGTAGCCCGCGCGCGCGCGCCCGGTGCCTTTTTGCCGCCACGGTTTGGCCCCGGACAAATTCACGTCCGCTTTCGTTTTGGTGTTAGCAGTGCCGGATCGCCGGGCCGCCCGCATCGCGACCACGACATCATGCACCGCCTGCGTCCCGCGTCCGCCATCTACCAGTGCGATTTTGGCCTCTTTCGCCGCTGCTTTGGTTAAAACTTTCGCGCTCATGATTTTTTGGCAGGCTTTTTGATCGCGGGACGCACCACCACAAATGATCCGTTTGATCCGGGCACCGCGCCGCTAACGAGAATTATTTTTTCCGATTCGCGCACCTGCATTACCCGCAAATTTTGCACCGTTACCCGCTCGTCCCCGAGGTGCCCGGGCATGCCCATGTTTTTCCAGATCCGGCCAGGAGTAGAACGATTGCCGATGGCACCGTTCCGCCGGTGTGTCTTGGAGCCGTGGGCCGCACCCTGCCCATGCATGTTGTGCTTTTTCATTACCCCCTGAAATCCTTTGCCTTTGGAGCGGCCGATCACATCGACAAAGTCGCCCGCTTGAAATTGCGCTACGCTCAAATTCACTTCGCCCTCGGGCAAATCAGCCCCGAGCCGAAACTCGCGAGAAAATCTTTTCGGCTCGACCCCGGCTTTCTTGAACGCGCCGAGCTCGGAGTTGTTCAGCCGCGATTCCTTTTGCGCGCCAAACCCGACTTGCACGGCGGAGTAGCCATCGTGTTCCGCCGTTATTCGGCGGACGACAACATTATCGCCTGCCGCGATCACGGTCACCGGACGCAGCCTGCCATTGGCGTCGTAGACGCTGGTCATGCCGATTTTTTGTCCAAGTAACCCGATGCTCATGGTGAAGGTCTGCGAAAATTCTCAAGCGCTTAAATCTTAATCGTAATATCCACGCCCGCAGGCAAATTTAATTTTTTCAATTCGTCCACCGTTTTCGCGGTTGGCTCGATAATGTCGAGCAGGCGTTTGTGGGTGCGGATTTCAAATTGGTCCATCGACTTTTTATCCACGTGCGGCGAACGATTGACGGTAAACTTCTCAATCAACGTCGGCAGCGGAATCGGTCCGGCTACCCGCGCGCCGGTGCGTTTCGCAGTCTCGACAATCTCGACGGCGGATTGATCGAGCATGCGATGATCGAATGCCTTCAAACGAATGCGAATACGCTGGCCGTTCGTCATTTCGTCTCCTTTTGATCAAGGATTGCGCTTACTAAATTCTGCGGCACCTGCTCGAAATGCGACGGCTCCATCGAATAACTGGAACGGCCCTTGGAAAGCGAACGAATAGCGGTGGCATAACCGAACATCTCCGCAAGCGGCACCTCCGCATGCACAATAGTCAGATTTCCGCGCGCCTCGATGCTATTGATGCGGGCACGGCGCCGATTTAAGTCACCGATGATGTCGCCCTGATATTCTTCCGGGGTGATGTTTTCCACTTTCATGATCGGCTCGAGCAGGATCGGTTTGCCCTGTTTGAAACCATCTTTCATGGCAAAAATCGCCGCCATTTTGAAAGCCAATTCGTTGGAATCGACTTCGTGATAGCTGCCGTAAACAATATCGACTTCGACATCGATGACGGGATAACCACCGAGGACACCGTTGAGCACTGCTTCTTCAATCCCTTTCTTTACCGCCGGGATGTACTCGCGCGGAATCACGCCGCCCACGACCTTGTTCTCGACCAATAAACCTTTCCCACGCGACGCCGGACGCACATCAACCTCCACGTGGCCGTACTGACCGCGTCCGCCAGATTGCTTGATCAATTTGCCGACGCCGTGCGCCCCACCAGTGATAGTCTCGCGATACGCGATCTGCGGTTTACCCGCATTCGCATCCACCTTGAATTCGCGGAACATCCGATCGCGAATGATCTCCAAATGCAGCTCGCCCATGCCTGCAATGATGGTCTGGCCGGTATCTTCATGGGTGTAAACGCGGAAGGTTGGATCCTCTTCCGCCAGCCGTTGCAACGCCACGCCCATTTTTTCCTGATCCAACTTCGTCTTCGGCTCGATTGCCATTGAGATAACCGGATCTGGAAATGTCGGAGGCTCAAGCAGGATCGGATAATCTTGGTCGCAAAGCGTGTCGCCCGTCGTGATATTCTTGATCCCGACGATTGCCGCGATGTCGCCGGAATAACAGGTTTCGATGTCTTCGCGTTTGTCAGCCTGAATCTGGATCAATCGCGAAATGCGCTCGCGCTTGTTCGTGCGCGGATTGTAAACGTTATCGCCTTTCGAAAGGGTGCCAGAGTAAATGCGGAAGAAGACGAGTTTGCCGACAAACGGATCGCTCCACAGTTTGAACGCGAGCGAACAGAATTTCCCATTGTCATCTGTCGGCGCTTCCATCGGCTCACGCGTGTCCGGATCCATCCCTTTCGCTGGCGGAATTTCAAGCGGGCTCGGCAGATAATCGACTACGGCATCGATCAAATATTGCACGCCGATGTTCTTCAAGGCCGAACCGCCGATCACCGGCACAAATTTGTTGGCGATGGTTTGACGACGAATGCCGGCCTTCAATAATTCCCGCGTGATCGGCTTTTCGTGGATTACGACCTCGGCCACCTCGTCGTCGATGTTCGAAATTTGCTGGACGAGATTGTCATAAGCCTTGTTTACAACATCGACATATTCCTTGGGGATATCGGTGACTTCATAGGTCGATCCAAGCTCGTCGTTGTCCGAATAAATGATCGCTTTCTTGTTAATGACGTCGAGCTGGCCTTTGAGTTGGTCTTCCCGGCCAAGCGGGAGCAATACACGCGAAGAGAACGTTCCACTTCCGCCGTAAAATCAACGTGACCCGGCGTGTCGATGATATTAATGCGCTGCTTGATCCCTTCGAAAGCTTTGTAAACGCCTTCTTCCTTGCGTTGCGCCCAACTACACGTTGTCGCTGCTGAAGTAATCGTGATCCCGCGCTCGCGCTCCTGCTCCATCCAGTCGGTCACGGTCGTGCCTTCATGCACCTCGCCCATCTTGTGGATCATGCCGGTGTAAAACAGGACACGCTCTGTAATCGTGGTCTTGCCCGCATCGATGTGCGCGGCGATACCGATATTGCGTGTTCGCTCGAGCGGAAATTTACGCTCCGGCGAATTCGGATTCGCCGAAACTGGCTTCTTTTCCATTGTCGCCGTCGCCATAAAATTACCAGCGGAAATGCGCAAAAGCGCGGTTCGCCTGCGCCATTTTGTGCGTGTCTTCGCGTTTCTTGATCGCGTTGCCCTGACCGGCCGCGGCGTCCTTAATTTCTTGTGCGAGCGAAGCGGCCATCGGCTGGCCGCGGCGATTATCGGCGTATTGCACGATCCAACGCATGGCGAGCGAGATTTGCCGCGCCGGCGCAACTTCCATCGGCACCTGATAGGTCGCGCCCCCGACGCGCCGTGATTTCACTTCCAGGCGGGGTCGCACATTCTCCAGCGCCTTGTTTAAAATTTCGAGCGGATCGACCGAGTCCGAGCCTTCGCGCGATTTATCGATCGCAGTGTAAACAATCCGTTCCGCCAGCGATTTTTTGCCGCGCTTCATCACCGTGGAAATCAAACGCGCCACCGCTGGACTGCCGTAGCGCGAGTCTACCTTCTCTTCCTTTTTGTAAACTTTGCGCCGGCGCGACATGTTTACTTCTTCGCCTCCGCTTTCGGCGCACGCGCCTTAGCTTCACCACCGCCGCCCGCCTTGGGACGTTTCGCGCCGTATTTGGAACGGCTCCGGCGCCGTCCATCAACCCCGAGGGAATCGAGCGTCCCCCGGACAATATGATAGCGCACACCTGGTAAATCCTTCACTCGGCCACCACGCACCAGCACGATCGAGTGTTCCTGCAAATTGTGACCCTCGCCCGGAATGTAAGCGATCACTTCCTGGCCGTTTGTCAGCCGCACTTTCGCCACTTTGCGCAGGGCAGAATTCGGCTTCTTCGGCGTCCGCGTCATTACCTGAACGCAGACCCCGCGCCGCTGCGGACAATCGGTCAAGGCCGGTGATTTCGATTTCACCGACACTTTCCGTCGTCCTTTTCGCACAAGTTGATTGATCGTTGGCATTTCCAGTCCAAAAAAGGCCGCCGCGACGATTAAGTTTT
>WNGE01011125.1_pt1 | contig 11310 bp, 10 predicted proteins | sample 5400651 | NCBI WGS metagenome assembly WNGE01 (sample SAMN13153370, study PRJNA577476) | soil metagenome | isolation source: 60 cm soil or saprolite under grassland replicate 2 | place: USA:California | collected 2016-06-15 | reverse complement strand
AATCGCAACCGAGCCCGGCGAGTCGCTCGATGCAATCGAGCCAGCGCACCGTGCCCGTGACTTGATCCTGCAGCGTGCGCCGAATTTCAACCGGCGTTGTCACTTCAGCGCCGGTCACGTTGCTAATCACAGGAAAACGTGGCGGTTGCACGGGGACGTGCTGAAGTGCAGCCCCAAGTTTTTCATATGCGCTTTCCATCAAACGTGAGTGGTACGCTCCCGCTACGTTGAGTAATGTTGCGCGACCAATTCCGTACTCCCTGGCAACGCCGACCGCGGCTTCTACTTTCGCGCGTTCACCGGAGATGACGATCTGTCCAGGCGCATTAATGTTCGCAACGTCGACATCCCCATCAGCGGCCAGTCGGCGTACATCGTTTTCGGCGCCGCCGATCATCGCCGCCATCGTGCCATTGGTCGCGCCGCAGGCTTCATCCATCAATTCGCCGCGCCGTTGCACCAGTTTGAGTCCTCCCGCGAAATCGAAGGTACCCGCCGCGGCGTGCGCAGTCATCTCGCCTAACGACAGACCCGCGGCGCCTCCAATCTGAAAATCGCCCCCCAGCTCGCGCAAGATCGACAAACAGGCGAGTCCATGAACGAACAGTGCCGGCTGACAATTTGAAGTCTTGGTCAACTCCTCAATCGGACCGTGCCACGCGATTTCGCTCAACTTGCGCCCAAGAACGTCATCCGCTTCCTGAAACAAGTCGGCTGCGGTAGGAAACTGTTCCGCCAAGTCGCGACCCATTCCGACGCTTTGAGCGCCTTGCCCCGCAAACAACAGCGCGATCTTTTTAGGCATTACATCTAGCTAATCGCAGCCCATCGGAAGCGCGAGCGCGTTTTTGATCTCTGAAGAGCGCGTTGGCACTAACTGGCGGATTTTTGACCTAAACAGCGGTCTTCCAGTGGGATACCCTGAGTGACAAAGAGGCGCGCCACCCAAAAAAAGTGCTTGACTCGGCTAAAGAAATCTGAGCATTCTTAAAATATGAGCACACAGCGTTCGCAGAAAGCGGTATCGGGTTCCGCGCGATGCGGAACAGTCATTGCAGTTTTATTAATGCTGCCATTCGTTTCCGTTAAAGCGGAATGGATCGAAAAGCCTACGCCTGAATTTCCAATGGGCATATTTTACGCAGGCTTGGAAGGTTCGGTAGTTGTGTCCTTGACCATGGACAGAGATGGCCGAGTGACCAGCTCGCGAGTGATCAGGGGCAGCGGGCAAACAATCCTGGATCGGTTGGCGCGCGAGGCATCGATGAAATGGCGGCTTGCGCCGTATTCGTTAGTTCCTACCGATTTGACCGTGGGGCGGCTTCAATTGATTAGGTTCCGCCAATCCAATCCCGGTTACGCAAAGGCGCTTGTCCCCGGTTCTTCTCCTTTTTGGAAAGAGGTGCGATGGCGCGACCTCTGAGCTGAAGGATCACGTAGACAGTTGAGTGGACGATAATTTCGTCCGTGCAAAGTCATTGTGCTCGTCGCGCGTTGGCGTGACCGGGCCACTTTGGAAATTCTGCGACAAATGCGGCTCCCGAAATCCGCTGGGGACAGCGACGCTACAAGCCCGAGCTGAAAACAGCTGTAGCGTGCGCTGTCCTCAGCGCACTTGCCTGGACCTGGCGACATAGCGCGCATTTTCGCTAAGGTCACTCGGCAGAGAGTTCGGTTTGGCGGGACGCATGCGCTCCCCATTTTACGCTTGCGGTTGCCGGTTGACTCGCCAGCGTAAATAGAATTGTCGATCAATGCCCTTCACAACGCGCGAGATTGAATCACCCGATCCGGTGACGCGAGTCATCGCAGCGGATGCGAAGTTGCGCCATCCCGAGGACGACATTGGTGAAAAGATGGTACTCAACATGGGGCCATCGCATCCAGCCACGCACGGCGTGCTACGGCTGGTGCTTGAACTCGACGGTGAAATCATCACCAAAGCGACACCTGATATCGGTTTTCTACATCGTGGCGATGAGAAAATTGCCGAGAACATGCAGTACAACCAATTCGTGCCTTACACGGATCGGCTCGATTATCTCGCGCCGCTCTCGAACAACGTCGATGGGCATCGGCGCAATGGCTCTCGACCTGGGCGCGATGACGGTCTTCCTCTACACGTTTACGGAGCGCGAAAAACTTTATAATCTGTTCGAGCTGTTGACCGGCGCGCGTTTCACTACTTCCTACACGCGCGTGGGCGGACAGATTCGTGATCTTCCAGAGAATTTCATCCCGCAGCTACAAAAGTTCCTCGACGAATTTATTCCGAGTCTCGGTGAGTGCGATAAATTGCTCACGCGCAATCGCATCTTTGTCGATCGAACCAGGGATATCGCCGTCATCACCAAAGACCGCGCGATTGCCTATGCGCTTTCCGGCCCGAATTTGCGCGGCAGCGGGATCGAACACGATCTGCGGCGCAAACATCCGTATCTGGATTACGACCAGTACGACTTCGATGTCGTGATCGGCAGCGCGGGCGATTGCTACGATCGCTATCTGGTGCGAATCGAGGAAATGCGCCAGAGCGTCCGGATCCTGCGCCAGGTGATCGATAAATTACCGGCCGGGCCAATCAACGTCGCGGATTGGAAAAACATGACGCCGCCAAAATCACGTGTGATGACGAAGATGGAAGAGTTGATCCATCATTTCATTGTAGTGACGGAAGGATTGGATGCGCCGCCGGGCGAGATTTATTTCGCGGCGGAAAATCCGAAGGGCGAGCTTGGCTTTTACATCAACAGCAGGGGCGGCGGCGTGCCGTATCGGCTAAAGATTCGCGCACCATCGTTTGTCAATCTCAGTATTCTGCCTGAACTTTTGCCCGGTTGCATGGTGAGCGACGTGCCCGCTGTGCTGGGCAGTCTGGACTTCGTTATGGGTGAATGCGACAGATGAATATGCCGATCTTGAAATCAATCTCTCGGTTTTTACTGGTAGTCCTGCTCGCGCTGGCTGTTTCCTGCACTCCGGGAAAGCGAATCACGAAAGCGAATGTCGATGAGGTGACCGAAGGAATGTCGAAAAAACAGGTCGAATCGATCCTTGGCCCGCCCACTTCCATTAACAACGAGGATTTCGTTATCATGAAAAAAACGACCTACGTTTACCGGCAGGGGAAGGACACGGTTACGATCGTTTTTAAAGACGACAAGGTGCAGGCGAAAGACAGCACGTTGGCCCGTTAATTCGCCGCTTCTCGTGGACTCGACGAGCACACAGGTTCCCGCCGAGTTGGAGCGGAAAATGGACGAGGCGATCGCGCGCTATCCGAAGGAACACCGACGAAGCGCGGCAATGCCGCTGCTACACCTGTGGCAGGAACACTTCGGATTTATCAGCGACGACGGCGTGCTCTGGATCGCTGCGAAACTGGGGTTGCAGCCGATCAACATCCTCGAGCTGGTTACGTTTTATCCGATGTTTCGCCAGAAGCCTGCAGGAAAAACGCATATCCGCGTCTGCCGCACACTCAGTTGTGCCATGGCTGATAGTTATCGGTTGATGGAAAATTTGTGTACGGCGACCGGAATTGATCGCCGGGGCCATGGCCACGGAATGCACAATCCCATTTCGGTCAGCGCCGATGGTAATTACAGCATCGAGTTTGTCGAATGTCTGGCGAGCTGCGGCACCGCGCCAGTCTGCATGATCGGTGAAGAGCTGCGCGAAAATGTCGATCCAAAATCGAGTGCTGATCTCAAGGAAGGGCGGTCTCCAGACCGCCCACCGAGAAACGGCGGACCAGAGACCGCCGCTCCTTGGAGATCCCCTCATCCGCTCGAACATCGCCTCGTTTTCAAAAGCATCGGACGCGAGGATTGGACAACAGATATCGATTGTTACCTGCGCAATGGCGGGTACGAAGAATTGAAACAAGCGCTGACGATGTCGCGCTCCGAAATTATCGATAAAGTTAAAAACTCCGAGCTGCGCGGTCGCGGTGGGGCCGGATTTTCGTGCGGGCTAAAATGGAGCTTCATTAAGCCGGACGAAAAGCGGCCAGTCTATCTGATCTGCAATGCCGACGAATCCGAGCCGGGCACATTCAAGGACCGCTACATCATTCACGAAGATCCACATCAACTCCTGGAAGGCATTCTGATCTCCTGTTTCGCCCTGAATGCCCGTACGGCCTATATTTATGTAAGAGGTGAGTTTCCGGAAGGCGCGAAAATCCTCGAACGTGCCATCGAAGAAGCGCGCCGACACAATTTCCTTGGGCATAACATTCTCGGCTCGGGATTCGATGTGGAGGTTTACATCCATCGCGGGGCTGGCGCTTATATTTGCGGCGAAGAAACAGGCTTGATCGAGTCGCTCGAAGGCAAACGAGGTTATCCACGGATTAAACCACCCTATTTCCCGGCCGTGCTCGGTCTCTACATGTGCCCGACAATCGTGAACAACGTCGAGACGCTTTGCCATGTGAAACACATTATCGCCATGGGTGGCGTAAATTATGCGCGACTCGGCCGCCCAAACAATACCGGCACCCGAATTGTCTGCGTGAGCGGTGACGTGCAGCGCCCTGGCTATTTCGAAATCGAAGTAGGCGCGGTAACGATGGGTCAATTAATTTACGAAATGGCCGGCGGACTGAGACCCGGCCGAAAACTGAAGGCGGTCATTCCGGGTGGAAGTTCCGCTAAACTTTTGCGCGCGGATGAGCGGTTCAAACTCAAACAGAAGCAACCCGATGGATCGTCAATCGAACGCGAAATGTCGATCGATGAAATCCCGATGGATTTTGATTCCCTTGCCGCGGCGGGTTCGATGGCTGGTTCCGGCGGCGTAATCGTGCTCGATGATTCCCGTGACGTGGTTTGGGCGCTCAATAATATCAATGAGTTCTATGCTCATGAGAGCTGCGGCCAGTGCACGCCCTGCCGGGAAGGGTCGCTTTGGATGAAAAAAATCACCGACCGCATGTTGCGCGGCGGCGGTGTGACGGAAGATCCAAAAACGCTCAAAAATATCGGAGACAATATTGCCGGGCGCACAATTTGCGCCTTTGGGGAAGCATGCGCGTGGCCAACGCAAAGTTTTGTCGAAAAATTTCCAGAAGAGTTCGCGGCTCGTGCCCAGAAACCTGTGCCACCACCGCTGCCACCTGAATACACGGCGGAAGAACTGATCGAAGAGGAGTCGATTCCGACAATTCCCATGGCGCACGATCCCGGCTGGGAAAAAGTTGGCGCGAAAGGAGCGATTTAGAAGAATCTCGAAACCAGGAAGCCAAGAATGGAAATACAGAACAAAGGACTAACGGATCGGATAATCGCGGCCGCCATTCGAGTTCACAAAGAGCTAGGCCCTGGATTTCTCGAGACGATGTATGAAGAGGCTTTAGCTATCGAATTCGCTGCGGCCGGCATTCGCTTCGAGCGACAAAAGCTATTGCCGGCGTTTTATCGTGAGCACCTGATTGGCGAACACCGACTTGACTTTCTCGTCGAACAGAAGGTGCTCTTGGAGCTTAAGGCAATTAGCGCGATCGAAGACATTCACTTTGCAATTGTCCGCTCCTATTTGAAGGCAGCCGGCTTGAGTGACGCGTTGTTGTTAAACTTCGCAACTACGCGACTGACCGTGAAGCGCGTAGGCCGCGAATACCATCCAGCGCCAAAAGGAGACGAGCTTGTGCTGTAAGCTTCCTGGCTTCCTGGATTCCAGATTCAACAATGCCTAACGAATCATCAGTCCCGATGTTCAATGTCCAGATCGACGGCGTGTGGCATCAGTTCTCAAAAGGCACGCGCGTCATCGAGGCATGCGAGCAGGCCGGCAGTTATGTGCCGCGCTACTGTTATCACAAGAAGCTCAGTTCCCCGGGCAATTGCCGAATGTGTTTGATCGAAATGGGATTCCCAAGACTCGGTCCCGATCATAAACCGGAACTGGGCGCTGACGGCAAACCACTGATCAACTGGCTGCCCCGCCCGCAAATTTCCTGCGCACAGGATGTGGCAGAAGGAATAGGGGTGCGGACAAATTCTCCGCTGGTAACGGAATGCCAGCGCGGCGTGATGGAACTCCTCCTTATTAATCATCCGCTCGATTGTCCGATCTGCGATCAGGCCGGCGAATGCCGCTTGCAGGAATTCAGCGTCGATTTCGGCACGAGCCAGTCGCGTTTTCTCGAGCACAAAGTGAAGAAGCCAAAAAACGTTGTGCTCGGGCCGCGTGTCACGCTCGATGATGAGCGCTGCATTCTCTGTTCCCGCTGTATTCGTTTCTGTCAGGAGATTGCGAAGGATGACGTCCTTGGTTTCGTTGATCGCGGCAGTTATACCGTGTTGACCGCGCATCCCGGCAAGCGGCTGGAGAACAACTATTCTCTTAACACGGTCGATATTTGTCCGGTCGGCGCGCTCACCTCCAGCGATTTTCGTTTCAAGATGCGGGTCTGGTTTTTGAAGGAAACCAAAAGTATCTGCACAAGCTGCGCGACTGGTTGCAACACAATTATCGGTACACGCGAAGATGTCATCTACCGGCAGACGCCGCGCGAGAATGATGCAGTCAACTCTTGTTGGATGTGCGATTACGGCCGGCTCAACTTCGACTATATCCAATCGGGTCGCCGATTGCTGGAACCGCGGATAGTTTCCCAAGAAAAGCTCGTCGCCACTGATTGGCCAATCGCGATCGCTCAGGCGGCGCTCCAGTTAAAGCAACTGTCCGGCTTGGAAATTGCAGTTATCGCTTCGGGCCGGATGACCAGCGAAGAACTTTGGATGGCACTGCAACTCGCCAGAGCGCTCGGTGTTGAGTTGATCGATATTGTACCGCGCACAGGTCCTGGCGACGATATTCTCCTGAGCGAAGATCGAAATCCGAATACCAACGGCGCGCGACTGCTCGGAGTAACTTCGGAGCCCGGCGCGAAACTGCCCGCCATCGCGGACGCCGTGAAATCCGGGCGTGTAAAGGCATTGATCACGCTGGGCGAGAACCCGATGCGATTGGGAATTTCGGACAAACAACTCCAGAATCTTTCGGCCTTCATCGTGATGGATGTTCTCTCAAACGCCGCGACGGAACATGCGACGGTCGTGCTTCCATCCCTTGCTTTTGCGGAAAAACGCGGATCGATGATCAATGGCGATGGCCGGTTGCAGCGCCTCAATCGCGCCGTGCGCGCGCCGGGCGAAGCGCGCGACGATTGGGAAATCTTGCGCGACCTGATCCAGGCATGTTCTGGTCCGAACAGCATTTATTCGATTGAAGACGTTTTCCGGCAGATGGCTGAAGCCGTGCCGCAATTAGCTGGACTGAGTCTGAGCAAAATCGGCGATCTCGGCATTCAAATCATGCAAGCAAACGAGTCCCCTGCTCCACCTGTTGATCCCGGCTCTAAGGACATCGAAAAAGCAGAATCGGAACGGCCGCCAGGGCGCTCCCGCTAAAAGATCGACATGGATTTTTTTTTCATCATGACGTCGTTGCTGAAGATCATCGGGATTCTGTTCGTCGTGATTCTTCCGATGGTGTCCTACAGCGTTTACGCCGAGCGGCGGGTGAGCGCGTTCATTCAAGATCGACCAGGACCCAATCGCGTCGGGCCGGTGGGCCTCTTTCAACCAATTGCGGACATGTTCAAATTGCTGCTGAAAGAGGATTTCACCCCGCGGAGCGTGAACACGTTTTACTATTGGCTTGCGCCATGCCTGGCGATGATGCCAGCGATTACCACTATCGCAGTCGTTCCATTTGGCAGCACACTTTTCGGTGTGCCCATGGTGATCGCCGACGTGAATGTCGGTATTCTGTTCGTCTTCGCCATCGCGTCGCTTGGCGTTTACGGGATCGTCATTGCCGGCTGGGCGTCGAATTCCAAATATCCATTTCTCGGCGGCATTCGTTCGAGTTCGCAAATGATTTCGTACGAACTTTCGCTCGGGCTCGCGGTCATTCCGGTTTTTCTGCTCGTCGGTAACCTGCGGCTAACCAGCGTCGTGCAGTATCAGATCGGGCACGGGTGGTTTATCGCGCCGTTCTTCGGCGACTGGCTGAACCCGTGGAAATGGTTGCTTGCCGTTCCCATGATCATTTCGTTCGTCGTTTTCATGATCGCAATTTTCGCAGAGACGAATCGGCTGCCCTTCGATTTACCCGAGGCCGAACAGGAACTAGCCGGCGGTTATCACACTGAATATTCGTCGATGAAATTCGCGCTTTTTTTTCTCGGCGAATACGCAGCCATGATCACCGGGTCAGCTATCATCGTGACTTTGTTTTTTGGCGGGTGGCATTTTCCGGGCATCCCGGATGGATCGCACAGCTGGATTTTCGGTCTCATCAATATTGCCGTCTTCTTCGCAAAAGTCGCCGCCTTAATCTTTGTCTTCATGTGGGTCCGCTGGACGCTGCCGCGTTTCCGCTACGATCAACTCATGCGCCTCGGCTGGCTTTTCTTTTTTGAGATCGCGCTGGTAAACATTTTTATCGTTGCAGTCATCCTGGCGTACCTGCCAAACAAGTGACGAAATCCGAATGACGAATCCCGAAGGAAATCCCAGTGACACGGACCAAGGGACTGCCCCCGGGGGAGAATGCATTGGTCATTCGTGCTTTGTCATTTATTCGTCATTCGTCATTCGTCATTTCGATTTGTAAATCATGGCAATTACCGTCCTACGACCGAAGCTCAACTGGCGGGAACGCATGTATTTGCCCGCCATCGTCGCAGGCCTTGCCATTACCATTAAACATTTCAAGAACATGCTTCTCGGACGCACCAAGGTCACGATGCAATATCCCGAGGAGAAGTGGGACAGCAGCCTGCCGGACCATTATCGCGGCGCGCCCGCGCTCGTGCGGGACGAGGACGAGCGCGTGCGCTGTGTTGCTTGTCAGCTATGCGAATTCATTTGTCCTCCGCGCGCGATCAAAATTATTCCCGGCGAAATCCCTTCGACCGACCGTTTCGCTAAAGTCGAAAAATATCCCGAGGAATTCGATATCGACATGATCCGCTGCATTTTCTGCGGGATGTGCGAGGAGGTTTGTCCCGAGCAGGCGATCTTTTTACGTAAGGATTATGCGATTATTGGATTCACGCGCGCAGATATGGTTCATGACAAGGAAAAACTTCTCGAGATCGGTGGCGTAATTCACGGCGTCGTCCTGAAATGGAATGAGAAGAAATGAGACAAGGGTTAAGAGTTCAGGCTTCAGGGTTCAGAAATGGGACGGGCGACGCTTTCCTCTACCTGAAACCTGAACCCTGAACGCTTCCATGTCTCCGTTCCTGTTCTGGTTTTTCGCATTGATGATGCTCGTGTTCGGCGTTGCTGTCATCGTTAACCGCAATCCTGTGGCGAGCGCGCTGAGTCTCGTCGTTTCGTTTCTCGGGCTCGCCGCGCTCTTCATGTCGCTCGATGCCTATTTCATCGGTATCATTCAAGTGCTGGTCTATGCGGGCGCGGTGATGGTGCTTTTTCTTTTCATCATCATGCTTCTCGGTCTTCGCGCGGAAGCGCGACGCCAGATCAACTGGCTGGCCTCGGCCGGCGCAATCGCCGTTGCGCTCGCTTTGGCCCTCCAGATTTTTTATGTTGTCGGACATTTCAAATCCGCTGGCCAACCTTTTCCAGCGCTCGCACGATCGACCACCGACGACGTTCGCAATATCGGCGCGCTGCTTTTCAGCAATTACAATCTGCCGTTTCAAATCATCGGCGTTCTTGTGCTGGTGGCAACGATTGGAGTGGTCCTTTTGAGCAGACGCGAGCCTCGATAGCATGGTAACGCTGGGCGATTATCTCATCGTAAGTGGGATGCTCTTCGCGATCGGCTTCGCGGGCGTCATGTTGCGCCGCAATCTCATCATTATTCTCATGTCACTCGAGCTGATGTTGAACGCGGCAAATCTCTCGCTCGTCGCGTTTTCAAGATTCCGTGTCGATCCAACCGGCGTGTCCAACTATAACGCGCAAGTGTTTGTCTTCTTTATCATCACGGTGGCAGCAGCCGAAGTGGCCGTGGGCCTTGCCATTCTCGTCGCCCTATTTCGCGCCCGCCAAACAACCGACGTGAAAGACATCAGCAGCCTGAGATTTTAATCATCCGCCAAACACGCCAAATGACGCCAAAAAAATTAGCTCCAGATTTTGTTTTTAAGACCGAATGCTACGCGATCATTGGCGCGTGCTTTGAAGTTTATAAAGACAAAGGCTGCGGCTTTCACGAGCCAGTTTATCAGGAATGCCTCGGCATCGAATTCGAGCATTTACATATCCCAGCGATCGCCCTGCCAGAATTGGCTCTCGAATATCGAGGTCAAATCCTCAACCAGAAATACTTTCCCATTTTTGTCTGCTGCGAGAAAATCATCATCGAACCAAAGGCTGTCAGCGAGCTGTCTGACGAGCATCGCGCTCAAGTCCTAAACTACTTGAAGGCCGGTCGCTTCGAGCTTGGTATCCTTGTTAATTTTGGTCATTACCCAAAATTGCAGTACGAACGCATCGCAAAGACGCATCCGAAAATTGATTCGGACGAACCGTTTCCCTCTAAGAGATGAACCGCCAAATATGCCAAATAACGCCGAAATCTCCTCGGATTATTTGGTTTGGCTCTAAACTTTTGGCGTTTTTTGGCGTGTTTGGCGGATAATTCTTATGCTGATTCTGCCCTGGGTGGTTCTTCTCGCGCCGCTTTTTAGCGCGGTAGTCATCACGGTGTTTACGCTTCGATGGAAAGCGCTGAGCAGTGTTATTTCGGTTGCTGCTGTGCTCGTCAGCTTCGTCTGCAGTTGTTTGATCTTTTCTCGGTCAGGTATCTCCCCACCAGAATTCGCCTGGCTTGAGCTGGCCGGCGTCTTCAAGGTCCCGTTTGGCTTTGTACTGGATAGCCTCAGCAAGACGATGCTCGTCGTGGTCTCGGGCGTCGGATCTCTGATCCATATTTATTCGCTGGGCTATATGCGGGATGACGAAGGCAAATCCCGCTATTTCGCGGCATTGTCGCTCTTTATGTTCGCGATGCTCGGCATCGTTCTGGCGAACAATTTCGTGATGCTGTTTGTCGTTTGGGAGTTGGTCGGCTTTACCTCGTATGCCCTGATCGGCCACTGGTTTTATCGCGACGCCGCGGCGGACGCGGGCAAAAAAGCGTTCATCACTACTCGCCTCGGCGATTTCGGATTCATGCTCGGGATTTTGATGGTCTGGATGGCGACCGGCTCGGTTATTTTCAGCGAGATCGCACCGCGATTGCCGGCGCTGACGAGTCATCCCGCTTTCCTCACGATTGCCGCACTTCTGATTTTCTGCGGTGTGGTTGGCAAATCCG
>WNGE01019631.1_pt1 | contig 11311 bp, 12 predicted proteins | sample 5400651 | NCBI WGS metagenome assembly WNGE01 (sample SAMN13153370, study PRJNA577476) | soil metagenome | isolation source: 60 cm soil or saprolite under grassland replicate 2 | place: USA:California | collected 2016-06-15 | reverse complement strand
ATCAGGTTTTCATAGCGCAGAATGCGATCCAGAATGATTTTTCTTCCCGAGCGATCTGTGTATCGGAAATAGTTAATCGGGAATCTGCCGCGAGCGAGGTATTCATCGAGCGAAAGCGAACCGCCTTCGCGGGCAGCATGCATGTGGTAGTGAGACAAAACCTTGTCCCAGGGATTCCTTTCCACGCAGAACTTGAAGTAGCTGTTCCAGACGTCGGCGGGAACGCGGTTCCTAATCTCACGTGCCGGCATGTGGTTATAAAATTTCGCGCGACTCGTGAGTGAATGTCGTAGCGCCGAAAAGAGTTTGCCGGGACGCTGTAGGATTTCGGGAACCGGATTAATGAATCCCTCGTAATTGCGCGGCTGATGTTCTTCGACCAGTGGCGCAATCGGCGTCACGATGTCTTTAGGGCCACAGTGCTTTGACAGGAATACCTCCATGCTTGTGCCGGCAGTCTTCGCGGTCTTGATGAAGATGAATTTGTATTTGTGAGAAAGGATCATTGTCCCGCAATAACCTGTCGCACGGCCCACAAATGCTCGCCAGCACTCGCATGAGCGAACAACGCGTCGTAAACTGAGATCCTCACGAATGATCTCATTTCAAAAGCGGTTTCTATTCGTTCACATACCGAAAACCGCAGGTAACTCGATTCAGAGCGCGCTCCGCGATTATTCGGAAGATCAGCTGGTTGCTTTACGTAAAGAGCAAGACGGGATCGAGCGTTTCGGACTGCGCAATCCAAATTACAAGATCAAGAAACACTCCACGCTCTGCGAGTATCGAGATGCGCTCGGAGACGAGCAGTTTCGCAATCTTTATAAGTTTACCTGCGTCCGAAACCCATGGGATCGGATGGTGTCGTATTATTTCACGCCCACGCAAAGTCCCGAGACTTGGGACCGAAAGAAATTCCGAAATATGATTTCCAAAGCTGTATCGGTTGCAGACTATCTGCGACTGGATCAGGACGAAGAGGACCCGTTCGCTAACGTCGATTACATCATATGCTTCGAGAATTTGGAGGACGACTTTCGCACCGTCTGCGGAACACTGGGCATTTCGCCGGCAACATTACCCCAATACAACCGTTCCACCCGCGACCATTATTCGAAGTACTACGATGATGAACTTCGCGAATTAGTACGGATGCGGTTTGCTGCGGAGATCGAACGCTTCGGTTACACGTTTGAGCAGCCATAACGCCGTGTAACGTCCCGCAGGGCATTCAATAAGGTTACTGGCTGATCGCATGATGAAAGCGATGCGAAGACGCATCGCACTCCAAAGCACTTCGTGCGAAATCCATTCGAAGCCTATCACCGTTTCGCGCAAGCTTTCGGAATGCGCGCGTGTCTCGGTGTCGCTTTTCGGAGTCGCGCGGGGGCGACCCTTCGCGCGGTGATGGGCTAAAAGCAATTGTAAAGGGCAATACCTAACACCAAAGGGCGCGACGTTTCGTAGAAAATGGGCTGCGAAATTTGTGTGAGCGCAGCTTTACAACTTCCCAAGCGTCACGTATTCGCCCGTCGGACGTTGGAACCATTCTGGCAGCTCAATTCCCGCGTCCACAATGCTTTCATAACAGTTTTGCGTGATATCACCTCTTCGAGTGCTCTCTCCAAACACCGCAAAATTTTTCTCGGTCACAAACAGTCGGTGCTCGGGCAGCTTTGGCACCTCCTCTTTCAGATCATCCATTACCTTCGCGTTTGGGATATGGTCGGGCAAATGAGTGAACAGGTGCCTGAGCACTTTCGCGCGCAGGATCTGATGAATCCATATTTGGGACCAAGTCTTTCGCTCCAGGTAGACATCGCCAAATAGGTTTTTAGTTTTGTGAGGGTGAAGAGTGAACCAGGGGCTGCTCAATGTTGCCCTGCATCTGCAGAACAAGAGGCCATCGATCCCGGGTGAACGCATAGCATGAGAAATGAGACTGGCGACCTTGTCTGTGGGAAGTTCGATCGGGTATTTGTCGTCCACGCACCAGTAAATCCACTCTTCGTCGTCGATCTCCGCCAGTAAATGCAACACAGTGCCTTTAATGTCCGAAGGAGAAGTGAAATACTTGACGCGCTGGGTGTCGGTTCCGCCAAGCTCCTGATAAGGAATGTGAAAAACGAACGGATGATCCGGCCACAGGTGGTCGTACTTGAAAATAAGATGCCGGGTAATCGCGCGGAACCGATCACACGTAAGCACGATCGCTTTTATTTTATTTGGAAAACTCATAGCCGAAGCGATCGATATCCACTTTGAACTTGTTAGCAATCACATCGCGTGTCCGCGAATTGTAATACTCAGTGTAATGGCGGTCACGGGGATTGGCTCTTCGATGCGGCAACTTTTCGCTCAAACCAAGCTTTTGTGCCACAAAAGCCCAATCTTCGTCCAGCCGCTCGAATTTGCCGATGAAATCGGCCAGCACATTTCCGTTGGGATCGACAAACCAATCCAATTGATAACGATGCGGAGACGAGTGAACGCAGGTTGCGCTGCTGTACTCGATCCAATCGACAAATTGTTCGAAGGTCATCTCGTTTCCGAGCTGTAGCGCTTCGGTACGCTCATACAGCGAGACAACGCGGTCCCATGGATTGCGCACGAATCCGAACTTGAAGTAGGTCTCGAATTGTTCGCGCCCGATTTTTTTTCGCTGCTCTTCCGGACGCAACAAATACAGAGCCGCCAGAATGCGGTTTTTCCTTCCGCCATAATGCGTCCAGTACATCTCCATCTGGTTTTTGATCTGCCATAAATTCAGATGCGGTTTCCATGCCTTGCCAAGAATGGCCCTGACGCTGGTAGAGCCAGTCTTTGGCACCTCAACAAAGATGCATTTGTGTTGATGAGAGATCATGTCCGACGGCGTGTCATTGTACATTGAAAAAATCTGGCAAGCATTACAAAGTGAAGCTCGGCTGCGGGTCGGTAGCTCAATCGGTAGAGCAGCGCCCTTTTAAGGCGTTGGTTCCGGGTTCGAGTCCCGGTCGACCCATCTTACCAAATTGCGCAGCGAATTCCTTGGTCGGTCCAACGGAAAGACCAACAAGCCAGCCGCCTTCGCTGCTTTCCAATCGCGTTCTGGATCGTCGCCCACATATAGCACCTCGTTCGCATTCGGATGGATTAGGTTTAGTGCGCGTCGGAAAATTTCCGGATCAGGTTTGTCGGCTCCAAGCTCGCTGGAAATGAAAACGTGGCTGAAAAACTTCGAGACACTGAGGTGCTGGAGAATAAGGCGCAAACGGCCATCGAAATTTGAAACCACGGCGAGTTGGAATCGCGGCTGTAATTTCTCCAACACGCCGGGAACTTCCGGGTAAAGCTCCCAAACACCTGCTTCAGCAAAATGTTCGTAAGCGATCTCGAAGAAATTGTCGTGATCGAGCTCGCTCAGTGAAGGCGCGACCTGATCGAGGACAAGATCGACAAGTTCACGCCACCAGAGTTTGTCGTCGTTTTCACGCGGGCCATCGATGGCGGTGCGTTGCGGCATTTTGTTCCACGCTGAATAAAACGCACGATCAAGCTGGTTCGCGTCAAGCCCCAGGCCCACTTCGCGACCGACCAGTGCGTAATGATCGCCAACTGTTCCGGTCAAATAAAACAATGTTCCCACGGCATCGAAAAAGATAGCCTTTAACAATTCCGGTTTGTTTTTTGTGGCCATGAATACGCTTGCTCGATGGAAGGTTGTTTTGGCGCTGATTGCAACCTTTGCGGGTGGCGCACTCACGGGCAGCTTTCTCACGGGTCGCGCTATCAGAGACGTAGCGCGCCGCACTGAACAGCCGCGTCAACCATCAAGCCTTACAGCGGATCGATTGCAGAGGGAGCTACATCTAAATCCGGAACAGGCAGACAAGATGAGGTCGGTTCTGACACAAATGGATAACGAGTTGAGCAACCTGCGTTCGCTCGATCTCCGCGAAACCGATGGAATCTTCTCTCGCGCAAAAGATCGAATGGATCCGATCGTTGCACCGGATCAGCGGCCGCGATTGCAAGCAATTCTAGACGAACACAGGCGCCGGTTCGAGGAAACGCCACCCGTCCCTGACAGGCCGCAGTGAGCCGCCATTTTTGCTTTAAAATTGCTTGTTGCGCGCTGTATCGTGCCTGGCGATGAACGCGGCTGACGAGACGCTGGCGCTGCCGAAACGGATGCAGTCCACGGGCGAAGAATTGGCGAACAGCATCAGTCACGGAATTGGATTGTGCGCCGCGTTAATTGGCGCGCCGATTCTTCTGCTGGAAGCGCGTCGTAGTAGCCCCGGCTTTTTTCTCGGCGCAGTAATTTTCGTGGTCACGTTGTCGATGTTGTATCTCGGATCAACGCTTTACCATGCGTGGCCGCAAAGGCGCGGAAAATCTATTCTGCAGGTGGTGGACCACTCGGCGATCTTTTTGTTGATTGCCGGAACGTACACGCCGTTCACGCTAGGCCCGCTTCGCGGTTTCTGGGGATCCACCATGCTCGCACTTGTTTGGGCGCTCGCGATTTTCGGCGTTTTTTTAAAGACGACGCGCGGGGCCTCGCGCCATCCAAAACTTTCGATGACTCTTTATCTCGGCACGGGATGGCTAGTGCTCATTGCGGCTCGCCCGATGACATTGGCGATTCCGTACCCTGCACTGTTTTGGCTTGTGGCGGGCGGAATTGCCTACACCACCGGCGTGCTCTTTTTCGTCAACCAACGCCTACGCTACAGTCATTTCATTTGGCATTTGTTTGTCCTCGCCGGTTCGGCCTGTCACTTTGCGGCCGTTTTCTCTTGCGCGGCGTGAGTTTACGTAATTTAAAATTTCACGCGCTTGATCAGCCAGAACAGGACGACAGCAAGAAACGGAAGCGGCAGCAATACAAGCACCGAGGGGATGCACCAAAGAAAAGTCTCCTCGGTGCAACAACCAGCCCAGCGCCGAATGCGCCAAAGTTAAGAATCCACGCCGCATGGTAACGCGCGCAGCCACTCGCAATTTCCCACGCGGCGATTTCCGCTTCCCCTGGCCAATCTGTTTCATACTCGGCCGCGATGTGATGCAAATCGTGTAACCGCGCTGCCGCGACGCGCGCTGGCCAATTCGGAAAATAAAACGGAATCGGCTTAGTCTCAACGCGCACCCAGCGATCGCTATAACCGCCATCCGAGCCGAGCTTCGCGTCACGAAAAAACAAATTGCGCGCGACGAGCAAGGACAGGTCATCCGAATATCGAACCATGGTATTGGACAATTTACTCGGTGACGGGCTAATTAGCAGCGGGATGTTGCCGGTAGAACACAACGATCCAATCAACGCAAGGATACTTGCGATTTCAGAGGACAAGATCGAGGGATTCGTGCGCGAACCGTTCGAGGAGATCGCAGTTCGCTCGGGTGTGCCTATGGATGTAGTGATGGCGCGGATCGCCGCGATGCTGCGCGCACGAACGATCCGCCGGGTTCGGCAAACGCTGCTAGCGACCAATCTCGCTGCAGGCGCGCTCGTGGCATGGAAAGTTCCTGAGAATAAGATCGACGCCGCCTTCGATTGGATGTTTCAGCGCGATCCGTTTTCAGGTCACGTGGTGCTGCGTTCCACGGACACTGTCACCGCCGGATCGGACTACAAATTGTGGACCACTCTCAAGGTGCCCCAGGGATTTTCATTGCAAACGCATTGCGAATTGCTGGTCAAAAAAGTCGGTGCCGAGCGTTTTCGGCTGATGCCGGCGAAAGGAATTTTCACTCTCGGAGTCGGTCATGTTCGCCGCAAAACAATTGAGCCGGGCAGTAAGGCCGATCAGTCGGCGAAGATGATTCCGGTGCAAATGGTCGATCTTAGCGAGCACGAGTGGAGTGTCTTGCTCGCGCTCAAGCGCGAATTTACTCCGGAAGAGATCAGGCCGTCGCCGTGGGTTACGCGTGCGAAGGAAGCCGGCGTATCACCGGAGGAATTCTATCGGCTGGCCGAAGAACTGAACGCGCGAAAGATCATTGGGCGTTTTTCAACTTTTCTCGAGCATGTCAAACCATCGGCTGGCGGTGTACGCGTCACTAGGTTCAACGCGCTGTTTCATTGGGCCGTGCCGCCCGGCCGTGAAATTGAAGCAGGCGGCGAGGTCGGCCGTCACCATATTCTACCGCATTGCTACTGGCGCGACGCGGGACCGGAATTCAAGATCGTTAACATCATGGCTGTGGCGCACGGCACCGATAAACAACTGCTCCTCGATCATAAGGCGGCCATTGATCAGCATCTTCAATCGAGCGGCATCCCCGTTTCGTACACGAACGTTTTTTGGGGCGGACGCAGCGAGATCAAGCCATCGGAGATCTCACCGCACATCTATCGCGAATGGTTGGCGCAGCAGGTCTAACTTTGCAGCGCTTCGTCCGTGAAGCGTTCGCGATACGTCCTATCCAAGTATCGCAACACCGCCACTGCAAGCTGTCGGCGATCAACTGGCCGATGCAGCGCCATGGCAAGTGAGATTGCACGGTTTTGCAATTCCGGTGGGAAATCTTCCATTGACTGATTCACGTTAATTCCGATTCCCACGACAGCCAGGTGCGGCGCCTTCTCTTGCGCGCGCATCTCTACGAGCACGCCTGCTACTTTGCGCCCGGAAATCTGAACGTCGTTGGGTAACTTGATCGCGGGTTCGAGAGAAAACTCGTTTCGTATAACATCCGAAACAGCTTCGATCGCCCAAATTGTCAGCCTGCCAGACTCGTCGATTTGAATTCCTGGCCGCAAAAGGATGGAAAACCAAAGGCCTTTGCCCGCCGCCGATTCCCACCGGTTGCCCCGCTGACCGCGACCGGCAGTTTGATGTTCGGCAAACAGAACCAAACCTTCGTTTGAGTTTGTAGTCGCGACCTGCAAGATCGCGTCGTTTGTTGAGCTGGTTTGCTCGAGCACAATGATCTGCCTGCCGATCGTGGCGCGGGCGGAGTGGGTTTGCAGTTCATCGGCGATCAGCCGATCCGACATCTCAGCCTGGAACATGCGTCATTTCCAGCCCGATATCGATTGCGCGGGCGGCGTTCGTTAGCGCGCCAATGGAAATGAAATCGACTCCCGTGGCTGCCACACGCTTCACGTTTTTCAATGTGATGCCGCCGCTTGCTTCAAACTTGATATTGTTCCTTCTCAACGCCAGAGCTTCCCGAATTTGCGCCGGCGTCATGTTGTCGAGGAGGATAACATCTATGCCCTCTACCTCGACGAAAGCGCGGACCTGTTCAAGGTCGTCCGCTTCTACTTCAATGCGGATATTCGGTCGTTCTTGCCGGAGGCGACGAATTCGATCCGCAAAAGTGGAGAGCCCTCCGAGAGTAGCAAGGTGATTATCCTTTATAAGCACCATGTCGTACAGGCCGAAACGGTGATTGACACCGCCACCAGCAACTACGGCAGCTTTTTCCAAAGCGCGTAACCCAGGAGTGGTTTTGCGCGTATCCAATATTTTGGCCGAATGGTTCTCGATAGCATTAATAAATTCGCGCGTGAGGGTTGCGATGCCACAGAGACATTGCAAAAAATTCAGCGCTACGCGTTCCGCCTTGAGGATCGAGCGCGCCAGGCCGCGCACTTCCATGATAACGTCGCCGGCCGCAACCTCGTCGGCATCACTGTGACTAATCTCGATATCAGTCGAAGGATCGACCTGCCGAAAAACTTCAGCAGCTGCTCCCGTGCCGGCAACAACTGTTTTTTCACGCACAATGATGCGTCCGGTTGCATGCAGCGCTTCTGGCACGAAGAAATCAGTAGTGACGTCGCCGTCGCCAATGTCTTCCTTAAGGGCGGCGGCGATCGGATCGTAACGGTCAGACGTCATCTGGCGCAGTTAGATGGCGGATGATACTCGCGAAATGCGATTGGGTCTATCCCGTCCCCTGTATCAAACGCGCTCGGGTCGTTCTTGGCAAGTCGCGCCGCTCGAAGTCCCTCCACGTCGTCTTCGGCGCCATCAGGTACAAAAAAAGATTCGGGCAGCGCACGTTAAGGAGAAACAACGAATCTAAGAAATCGTGCGACCACCCGAATCGCCTTAACCTGTTAACTTTGACAACGGGTCGCACAGTTTGTTCGAATTTTTTACGAGAAATTCGTGTCTGACGTTAGTTGCTACCAATCAGCAGCTTACCCGACAACAACGACGTCGGGGCTTTTAGGAGGGCTTCCGGCACGTCTCGCCGGATTGATTAAAGAAGTTGGTTCTGGATGTGAGCACCAGCATGATCAGCTTCGTCGCGCACCTCCTGAAGGAGCGATTTAAACTCGCAGGTTTCCAGAGCTGCGATCAGGGCAGGGTAATCTGGTTTGATCTGAAGCTGATCGACCGGCACAGGCAATTCAAGGCGACAATCGAGATCGACCATTTTTCTGTTTTGCAATATCTGCTCGCGACCGTTGGCGAGTTTCTCCCGCGTTCGTTCGCTTTTCACCTTGTCGATATTGTTTAGCAATGGCTCTAACCCGCCGAACTGCCGAATCAACGCCGCGGCGGTCTTGCGGCCAAGGCCGACCCCGGGAATGTTGTCGACTGAATCGCCGGTCAACGCGAGAACATCGCCAATGAGCCTGGGCGGAACCTCCCATTTTGCGGTGACTTGATCTTCGCTGAGCAATGTGAATGCGTCCTTAGGCGACGCGAGGTCCGCTTTCGCTGTGGTATAAACTTTCACGCACGGGCCTACGAGTTGATACAGATCCTTGTCGTTGGTTGCGAGCATGACTTCCATCCCAGGTCGCTCGCATGCGGCGATGGCATAACAGCCCATCAGGTCATCGGCCTCCGTATCGGGGAGGGAAATGTTTCTAAAGCCCAACAAAGGTGTGAGTTTCTGAATGAACTCGAGTTGCGGGATCATGGGCTTGGGCATTTCTTTGCGCGTCTCCTTGTACGCGGGTTGCAGCTCCACCCGCTTCTGCGGCACGCCTTCGTCCCATACCACTGCGCCTAAGTCAGGTTGCAAGTGTTTCAGCATTAGCCGCAGCGTTTTCGTAAAGCCGAAAATCGCGTTGGTCGGTTCGCCGCGGGAATTGGAGAGATTCGGTATGGCGAAAAACGACCGGTAAACGTAGTAATGACCGTCGATGAGCAGCAGTTTCATTGGAGAGGCTAACGCTGGATTCTGGATGCATGATGCTTGATGATCAAGAGATGGCGGAAGAATGGATCGTGCGCGTGCAGGGAAAGGAGTATGGCCCGGCGGATATCGATACATTGCTTGAATGGAAGAAAGAGGGGCGGCTCCTTCCTCAAAACGAAGCCCGCCCGGCAAATGCCGACCCGACCGCCGTAGCCGATTCCGCGAAGGAGGTTCTTTGGAGCACAGCAGCAGCGATTCCAGGATTGTTTGACGTAGGGATGCTCGCCGCGGCGAGCGCGCGGGTCGAAATACAGCCACCGCTACAAACGCAACACAGCTTCGGTCAGATTTTGGCCGAGACATTTCAGATTTACCGCAAAGGCTTTTTTCAATTTCTTGGGCTTACGCTGGTAGTGTTGTTGCCGTCAGTATGCAGTCAGTTAACAACTGCATTAATACAGACCGCACAGGCTTTGGGCGGCGATTTGCGCGTTCTCGCCGGTGGTAGCTTTGCCTTTTTAATGTTCGTCTTCTCAATGGCGATGTGGCCGGTGTATGTGGCGGGCATCCAAATTCTCACTGTTGAAATTGCGAGCGGACGCCGTCTGGGTTTGGTCGCTGTGTTAAATGAAGCTGTCAGATTCTGGCCGCGCGTTGCAGCGCTCTGCATCTTCGTCTATGGCGTGTTCTTCCTGCTGATCGTATTTGGGCTTGCGATTGCTGCCATCGCTCTTGCCGGCGCGTCTTCGTTGTTGTTGGTCTTTTTTGCGCTGGCATTGCTCATTCTCCAGGTTTGGATGTTCAGCCGTTTCTTCGTGAACGTTCTCTTTTGGCAGCAGTTTGCAGTTCTCGAAAACGCCGAATTCATCGATTCACTGCGCCATAGTAGAAATCTCGCGCGTAGCGGCGGCGATCTTCCGTGGTTTGAACGCCCGTTGTGGCGCGGCGCCTTCATTGCATCGCTGTGGTTCGCCTTTGTGCTGGTAGTCACGCTCGCTTCCGAATGGACGACCCTGCACCACTATTTCAGTCAGGTGGTGACCACACAGGATCCCCAGAAGCTCCTACAACAACTGACTGAAGCCCAGCAGGCTCGGGGCTTTGATATTTCCGCTTTCGCGCTCAATCTTCTGCAAAGAATTCTCCAACCGTTGCTGGGAATCGCGTTCGTTGTGCTCTATCTCGACTGCAAAATTCATCGCGAGCGATAAGTTTACCTCGAGAGGCGAGACTATCCGCCCCGGCTAATTTGTCTGCCGGCTTCGCAAAACAAGCAGCGCAATCGCGCTGAAGTAGCGGCTGGTATAAAAGAGGTAACCGATGAAGGAGAAAAGCTGCGTGCTAATCAGCCAGGTGTGACCGGCACGTGCAATGAACAAATCAGGCCAGCGCCAAATGGCGAACGCAGAGACGACATTGAGCGCAATCAGTAGAGGAACAAGCAAACGAATATTAAGCAACTGATCGGACATCGCGCGGGCGTAAAGGGCGCGCTGGGAGTCGACACGTGATTCGGCGAGGCGCGTGTGAATCAGCCGCATGTCGTAAACAAAGAGCAGCCAAACAATGCATGCGTAGGCGGCGCTTAGTTGAAACCACGCGAGAGGATTATCAAGGCGGCTGAAAAGAATTGCTTCGCCCAAGGCGCAACCGATGTAGAAAAAGTTGTGGCCAAACTCCAGTGGCCAACCAATTAGCGTGAGGGTGTGAATGACGGAACGCGACCAAAAAATGAAGATCACGCACAAGGCCGCGACGACATACAGAAAGGCTTCCCAATGCCGCAGCGATATGAGCACGCGGGCATTGTCCGTCAGGAAAAAGAGTGCAACGCCCTGGATTATGCTGACAAGAGTAAGCTCGATGTTAATCACAACCGAGTCGAGTTCCCGGCGGCCTTCACTTGGAGGATTCACGACGCGACTGGTAACCGCTTGATCGTTGAACTGTCAAGGCGCGAGGAGGCACAGCGAGATCGCGCAGTAACTGGAGTGTTTATCTACGAAAATCCGATTACGGGCAGTGCAATTTTGTCGCGCCGTTCCAGCTATTGCCGGCTTAGAAGTGTGTCAGATTAGATCACCACATGTGTTAAGGACATGGCGGGTCGCCCTTGTAAGGCCTTCCTGTCATTGATCTTACGGCGATGCATTGTCTGAATTTAACCTTGGCATAGTCCGAGCTACTACAATCGCTGAACAAGAATCATTTATCG
>WNGE01008608.1_pt1 | contig 11313 bp, 12 predicted proteins | sample 5400651 | NCBI WGS metagenome assembly WNGE01 (sample SAMN13153370, study PRJNA577476) | soil metagenome | isolation source: 60 cm soil or saprolite under grassland replicate 2 | place: USA:California | collected 2016-06-15 | reverse complement strand
GCCACGTCAGCTCACCCGAGGTGAATCCCGACGCATGAACCTGAACAACGACGTCGTTTATCGCCGGTTCCGGCTCGGGCCGCTCCACCAGCGTCATCCCGGCCGTTCCCGCAGCCTCATCCGTCACCACAATCGCCTTTATCAGGCACCGCCCTGTATCCAGTCCTCGCCGCCACACTCTGTGCACGATTCTGTGGACGATATCGTCACATTATAGTTCCGGTGCAGAGGCACCCGGCCAGACGAGGACGTACCGCCACGACCGTCAGGCGCACTGCTGCTCCAAACCACTGATGGCCGGCGGAGGCTTGCCGATCGATGCCACGCCAGTCTTCTCTGGGGATAGTCCAGTTGGTTGACGCCGGTTTGTGGGCGACTACGTCCTCACCGCGGAGAACCTCATCACCGGGTCCCTCGCTGACGATGACGTCGCCATGGGTGGGTACCACATCGGGATCCACCGGCCGAGTGGAAGTGGGTGGCGGTGGGATTGCGGCCGCCCGGCCACAGCAGGAGGGTTGCATGGCGGTGATCACGCGCGGTTTCGGCGGCCGCAGACGTGACGACACCGATCTCCCGCCTGGTCAGTACCGCACGGACGACTTCAGCCTTGTCCTGCTCGGGAGACGGCACCGGCTCGCTCCGCTGCTTTCGGCGCTTCGGCGTCATCCTTCGGACCCGACGTGAGAGAACCCGAAGTGCACACGGCGACCGGCTCGACCGCCCGGTGTTTCTGGTCGGCCGGCGCGTCAGTGCACGCGGCGAGCTGGACGGGACGAAGAACTTCGTGTCGGGGCTCCCGCTGTTCGCCGTCATGGCGGCTGCCGGCTGGCCGGGCACGCGCTCAACCTGATCGGCGCGCGGCCAGTGCTCTAATCAGAAGACCGCGATCGACGCGGTGCGCGTCCCTTCCGGGCAAAGGAATTCCGCGGTGGCGGCCGAGGCGTCGAGGAAGGTCGCTGTGACAGATAACGGCATGACTGATTACTCCTGGTTTTTCCAGTCTGCGGTTCGCGCCTATGGTATTCAGTTCACTCGAGACGGGCTTCCACTCGATCGCGGTTCCCCTCCGGCGCTGGGACGACATCCAGATCGCCGCCCTGAACGTCGGCTCGAACATCGAGCGGCTGCCCGCTGACGACATGTTCCAGCGCGTGCTCCCGGGTACTCCAGGCGACGGCGAGGAAGCTTCAGCCCCAGCTAGTGTGACAGCGCCCTCAGCCCGCCTGCCGCGCCAGGGTCTCGAACTCTGATTCCGGCCGCAGGCCCGAGACCATTTCCCTGCGATCAGCCGGGTCGGCGGGGCCTGGACGCCGAACCGGGCCCCTGCCGACTCCGTCTCGGCGACGAAAGCCTGCGCGCAGCCGTCCGCCAGCGCGGAACGAAGGACCTTGGTATCGATGCCCGCCTCGCTGGCGTGCCGCATGATCACCGCGGTGTCGCCGAGGTCTTCACTGAGCTCGAAGTGCGCGGCGAACAGGGCGCGGTTGAACTCGTCCGACGCATCGGGCCTGTGCCGGCGAACCCACTCCGCCGCTGCCAGGGCCGTTCGCGTGCCGGGAAGCCGCGGCGGCCAGTTCAGCGACAGCCCGGTCTGGGCGGCCTCCCGTTCGAGCGCCTGGTACATGGGCCCGTCGCGCGGTCCCGCCTCGACGCCCTCGGGCGGGATATCCGGGTGGATCTGGAACGGCAGGTGAACGATCTCGAGTCCGTGCCGGCTGAGAATCTGGTTCCGCTGCTGCCCCAGGTAACAAAACGGACAGATGAAATCGAACCAGTGCAGGACAGTGCGCGGGCTCGGCAGGAGCACCAGCCGGATGTCGTTGGCGTTCATGTAATTGAGTTACAATCTCAGCCTGTAACTGTATTCCGAGAGTCAGTTGCTGCATGATTTACAGCTACACTGTGTAATGGATCATTCGGTAAGCTCCGTGGGGAGCCGTCTCTGCGAGGTGGGATCCATGGCCCGGGCACGTGAACCCGCCAGCGAACGCTCCGCCGGCGCGGGCTCCGCTGGTGATGCCGACCATTCCCGCGCCGGCGGTCGGCCTCGCGACCCGGCCCTGGATGAGGCGATCATCCTGGCCGCGCGCGAGCGCCTGGTGAAGGACGGCTATTGGCGGATGACGATCGGCGACATCGTGGCCGACGCCGGCGTCACCCGCCCTACCCTCTACCGGCGCTGGAAGAACAAGCTCGACCTGGTCGTGGACGCCCTCGACTACGGTTTCCGCAAGCAGGGCGACATGTACACGGTGGACCTGAGCCAGCTGGACGCCCGGGAGGCACTGGTCGAGGCAGTCCACCGTGTCAACCCCACGTACTACAACCCCGATGCCATGGTGCTGATGGGCAACTTCGCCGGCGAGGCGATCCGCACGCCCGAGCTGCTTGACATCCTGCGCAGGCATGCCGTCGAGCCTCGCGTGGCGCTGGTGGAGAGGGTGCTGGGCCAGCTACAGGAAAGCGGCGCGGTCAGGGCAGGCATCGACGCTCACACGATCGCGACTATGTGCTTCGGCTCGTACTTCGCCGCGTTCTACCGGGGCGAGGACAGCAAGCAGATTCCCGAACAGGTCGTCGCGGTGCTGTGGCCGGGCATCGCCACCGGGAGCTGAGGGCCACCCGATTAACGTGAAGAGTCACGGGCAGGACTGCTGCATGTCCGCGTCGAAGGCGCTGAACATGAACCCGCTGGCAATCCGCGTCGGTCTGGACGGCGAATGACCTCGCTTCGGTGATCGTGTGCCCGGACGGATCGTGTTGTACGGGGCCACTGGCTATATCGGTGGCCTGATCGCGCGGGCGATGGTCGCGGGCGGCGCGCGCCCGGTGCTCGCGGGCCGTGATCAGGGCCGGCTGGACGCGCTCGCCGTCGAGGAAGTGCAGGACCGCGCCAAGGATGACGCATACCGGTTCGGCCGGGTTGATGACAGCCCGCAGGTCATGGTCGGCCAGCACCGCGGCGGGATCGCGCAGGTCCGCCGCGACCGCGGCCACACCGGGGTCGGCGAGCAGCGCGCGGGCGTGCGACAGCACCATCGGGTCCAGGTCGACGTAGGCCACCCGGGCTCCGGGCAGGACCGCCTGCGCGGTCTCATGAACTGCGGGGGGAGCGGGCAGCCCGGCGCCCAGGTCGATGAACTGGCCGACTCCCTCGGTGGCGGCCCAGGTGACAGCCTCGGCGATGAACGCCCGGTTCTCCTTGACCATCTCGGCCAGCGGCGGGTAGATCTCCAGCAGCAGGTCGGCCTCGGCCCGGTCAGAGGGGAAATGGTCCTTGCCGCCCAGTAGGCGGGAGTACACACGGGCCGTGTTCGGCATAGCTGGGTCGAATCCGCCGGTCACTGGTCTGCCCTGCACGCTGCGGGCCGCGAGACCAGCCGCCGCGCCAGCCGGGTCAGCCGTACTGGCTGCGCCTTCGTCTGAGCGGCCTCGTGCATCGACCCGAAGCACGGCCGCCGGGCGCACGCTTCCCGGAGCCGCCCGCAGTGCGGGCACCCTGCCGCGGTGCCGACGCGGTGGTCCCGGCCGTCGCGGCACGTCGGATCAGGCGGCGGGCCGGCCAGCCCGCAGACCCGGCACGTCCGCACCTCCGCCGGCGCGGCTGCCAGCGCATGTAGGTCGCTCATCACTGCATCGCCTGCCAGTGCGCCCGGATCTTCCTGACTAGCGCGTCCGGAGTGTCGCCGGTCAGCACCTCCCCGGCGCTGCTGATCGCTGACCAGGTGCCGTCGTCGACGCTGAAACCGTGATAGCCGCCGTCGGCCCATGCAAGTTCAAGCTCGGCCAGCGCGGCGTTCTCATCGACACTGAACATGCCGCGCCGCTGGGGCGCCGCCGTTGCCATGCTCTGCCTGCCTCCTGGTCGCGTGGTGCCTTCAGTTGCCTGTCCTCTGAGGATGCGCTGGTACCCCTGCTGACCGAAAGGAGATTGCCCGGAATTGCCCTCATCGCGATAGACTTACCTAGTCACCACAGGTAACGGCACTGACAGCCCATCAGGCAATACTCGGCAATCCGTGCCAGCCGTGGCCTCGGCGGGCTTGGATTGGTCGTGATGCCGCCTTCGTCTTCCAGCCTCCAGGCCGCCCGGCAACGCCTGGGCGGCAAGCTCCGCGAGCTGCGCCTGGCCGCCGGGCTGACCGGCCGCGGCTTCGCTGCCGCCGCGGGCTGCCAGGCGTCGAAGGTCTCCCAGATCGAGAAGGGCGTCCGGCCTGCCTCCGTCGGCGACGTGCGGCTGTGGTGCCGTATCTGCGACGCCTCACCGCAGCAGACCGAGGAGCTGCTGACCGAGCAGGCGGCGGTCGCGCGGCTGTGGATAGCCTTCCGCGACCTGGACCGCCGGACTGGGCTGAACGCCACGCAGAAGATGCTGTCCGGCGACATGTGGGAACGCGTCCGGCTGTTCCGCACCTACCAGACCAAGGTGATACCGGGTCTGCTGCAAACCGCCGGGTACATGACCGCCGTCCTGACCGCGGTACGGCACGAGCGCGGCGTGGAAGTCGACGACGTCGCCGACGCCCTCGCCGAGAGGATCGGGCGGCAAGGCTACCTGCTCCAGCGTGATCGGCAGTTCGTGTTCGTCATCGAGGAGCCCGTGCTGTGGTTCCGGCCGTTCAGCATCGAGGTCCAGCGCGAGCAGCTCGCTCACCTGCTGGACGTGATGACCCTGCCGTCGGTGTCCCTGAGCATCATCCCGATGCGCGCCGGCCGGCACGGCTACCGGCCCCGGGAATCCTTCGACATCACCGACTCGGACCTGGTGACCATCGAGATGCTGACGGGTTTCCTGTCGCTCACCCACCCCGGCGAGATCGCCGCGTACGTCACCGCGTGGAAGCAGCTGTACTCGATCGCGGTGCGCGGCAGGAAAGCACGTGCGTTGATCAGGGCCGCCCTCGCCGCGCTTGACGAGGCGGCCGGGAGCGAGTGAGGCTCGCGGAGGAACCCCGGCATCTCCAGGAGGCCCACAGTGCCTGACTTCATCGGCGGCGACCCCGAATCCAACGCCAGCGAATGCCCGGCGGTATTCGTCATCCCGGAGACGGGAGACTTCGTGTTCCGCGGCAAGACCATCACCGACCCGGCGCTCATCGCCGAATTCAACGAGCACATCGGCAAGGCCGAGGACGAGTCGGACGTGTGGCTTCCGGCTCGCATGGCGCCGCTCATCCGGGACGCCCTGGACGGGTATGAGCAGGGCCGGCAAGGCCCCGGCCAGCACACCTTCGCCGAGCTGCTGGCCGCTACGCAGGCATCCGTGATCCGCTTCGAGATGCGGGACTCCTACGACGAGACCGAGCAGGGGTTCGCCGAATGGAAGGCGACCGGCGACCTCGGCGCCTACGACTGGGGCGACCACCTCGATGTCATCCGCACCGCGGTCGCGCGCGGCGTGACCATACGCCGGGTCCGGGTCGTGTCCGAACCCCTGTCGGACTACCTGCGGTGGGAGCACGCCTGCACCACGGTCAACATCGAGGCGGGGGAGGACATCCGCTGGCTGCCCCGCACCAAAGCCGCCGACCTGATGCTGCCCGGCGCCGACTGCTTCGTGTTCGACCACCGGGTCGTGCGGTGGAACTTCCAGCGCGGCGACGGCACCAACCCCCGCCGCTACACCTTCAGCTCGGATCCCCGGACCGTCCGCGATATCGTCGCCGCGTTCGAGCTGGCCTGGAACCGGGCAACCCCGCACGCCGACTACAAGCCTGACTGAAACGAGCCGACACCCCGCCTCAACGTGCGCCGATGCATGCGGCGGCTGTGGGTCATTCCAGCGGTTGGCGGCGACCTACGTCCAACTCGGCCCAGTTGCATCTAGCATGCCAGGCTGCATCAGCTGGTCGGTCGCAGGGAGGGATCACGGGCAACGCCTCGTGTGATCCTCATCCAGAGGTATTCGTCGATCAGCTTCGGCGGTGATGACTCGGGTCGGCCAACTATGGGCGGCAGATCGGCCGCCGCCACCCCGGCTCGGTTAGCGGTCTTAGTTAGGGCTCGCGCGATGAGCTGCATATACCAGCGGTATGCCGCGTCATTGTCTCCCAAGCCAAGAGCGTCCCGGATGGGATCGTCCCACGGCGCACAGGCGTTGGGACGCAACGCGTACATGGTCTTAGCAGCTGCGGTGGGCCCAAAGGTAACGAGCGCTGGACCTTTAGCCAGACGACGTTCGCCAGCGACCGTCTTGGCCAGCTGACCGTAGGCGACCGCCGCCGCAACAATGTTGTCGGCAGAGAGGTCGGCAAGCGGCTGGCCGGGATCGGGTAGAAGTGGTACCCACTCTTGAGCCCATGTGCGGAGCGCGGCTGCAGACGTCGCATCGCTCGCACGACTGAGATGGCGGCAGCCCCACTGCCGCAACCACGTGAGCAATGCTGATTGATGGTCTGCCATGTTCAGCTCGAGCGCAGCGCCAATGCGCCGCTTGAGGATCCGGAGGCTGCCGTCATACGCGGAGGCAATCGCGTACCTGCTGACCCGTTCACGGATGTCGTCCAAGTCCAGACCACATTCCAGAGCGAGGACAGCGCTCAGCCCACGTGAACCAGCCAGCGTGTCGTCGTGACTCATCTGGTGGTCGAACCCTTCTCCCCGAGCCGATCCAGCTCGTCATCCGGCGATACACTGCACATCCGGGAACCATCACATGGTGGGTAGTACCGCACCTCCAATGTATCGGTATATACTGAATGCAGTAGTGCGAATCCGGTGAGCATTTCGGAGCCTAGAATATATCCCGCGGGGATAAGCAAGCGAAATCGCAGGCACCTCGAGCGCCTGCATCGTCAGGCGTTGACGCCCTTCGACGTAGAGACAGCTGCCGAGGTGCTGGAGCTCGACCGCGATACAACGGCTCGTCTGCTCGGCTACCTAGCCCGACGCGGCTGGCTGTCCCGTGTCCGTCGGGGCTTGTACGTGGCCGTTCCCCTGGACGCCCGTCAGTCGGGGCAGTGGATAGAGGACTCCTGGGTCGTCGCGAATCAGGTCTTCTCGCCCTGCTACATCGGAGGGTGGAGCGCCTGCGAGCACTGGGATCTGACTGAGCAGGTGTTCCGGACCCTGTTGGTGGTCACCGCTCGAAAGGTCCACGATCGTGACGTCACTATGCAGGGCATCCCAATTCGACTGACGGTTCGCCCCAGAGAGAAGCACTTCGGCACTGTTCCGGTCTGGCGAGGCCAGGCGCGGGTCGCAGTCTCCGATCCCTCCCGAACGGTAGTTGACATTCTCGACGACCCTCGCCTGGGAGGCGGTATCCGTACGGTTGCGGACATCATTCACGCGTACATGGCAAGCGGGCATCGGAATGACGGACTGATCGTGCAGTATGGAGACCGGCTTGGCAACCGCAGCGTTTTCAAACGACTGGGTTACCTGCTCGAGCAGTCCGGGGCGGACGCGCCGGATCTCATCACCGCATGTCTTGAGCGGCGCAGCGCGGGTCTGACCACCCTTGATCCTTCGGTCAGGGCACCTGGCCGGATCCTGCGCCGATGGGGCCTGCGCATCAACGTGACCTTGCGACCGGAGGGCTGAATGTGATCACCCGAGCTGACATCGTTCAGAGGGTCGCGGAGTGGCAGATGACCGAGGAGGTGGTCGAGAAGGACTACGTCCTCGGATGGCTGCTATGGGGAATCGGTGCCGATCCCGTTCTCGGCAACCGCTGGGTATTCAAGGGTGGGACCTGCCTCAAGAAGTGCTATATCGAGACGCACAGATTCTCCGAGGACCTGGACTTCACCGTCCTGCCGGGCGGCCCGTTCCGTCCCGAGGAGCTTGAGCCACTTATCGCTCGGACGCTGGAGCGTGTCCACGAGGCGGCGGGAATCGACTTCTCCCTGCAAAAGCCAACGCTGCGACTCCGTCCGGGCGGCTCGTCGACCGAGGGCCGCGTGTACTACGTGGGTCCCCGCCAGGCGCGCCAGGTGGCGCGCGTGAAGCTGGACATCACAGCTAACGAAAAGGTCGTGCGCCCACCTGTCCTCCTACAGATCGCGCATCCGTACCCTGACGGGCCGGTGCCCGGACCAGTGCGCTGCTACTCGTTCGACGAGGTGTTCGCCGAGAAGATACGAGCGATGGGCCAGCGGGGCCGGCCACGTGACCTCTACGACATCGTCAACCTCTTCCGTCGCGACGATCTTCGGCTGTATCCCAAGCTGATCCACGAGGTGCTGCTTGAGAAGTGCGCAGCCAAGTCGGTTCCGGTGCCCTCTGCCGCTGACTTCGTCGACTCGCCGCTCCTCGCCGAGTTGGAGGCGGATTGGGAGAACATGCTCTCCCACCAACTGCCAGCTCTGCCCCCGCTACAAGGGTTCCTCGAAGAGCTCCCGAACCTGTTTGGATGGTTGGACGGAACTGCGACCTTCGAGCCGCTGCCCGCCATTCCCCGCCAGGCAGGCGAGCAGGATTGGTCTCCGCCCCCGACAGTTTACGTTTGGGGTGCAGGCATTCCCTTGGAGACAATCAGGTTCGCGGCGGCTAACCGCCTACTGGTGAGCCTGACATACGACGGGAGCCGCCGGTTGATCGAGCCGTACTCGCTGCGCAGGTCGAGCACGGGACGGTTGCTGCTGCATGCGGAGCGCGCCGACGGAAGCGGCCACCGCACGTACGGGGTGGACAAGATCGCCGGTCTCCGCGTGACCACAACTCCGTTCCGACCGCAGCATGCAATCGAGTTCTCCTCACAGGGACCGATGCATGCTCCGGCCCAGAGTAGGTCGTCGCGCGTATCGAGCCGCGGTCGGTCCTCTGCAACACTGTTCGTGCGGCCAAGCCCGAAGTACGTTTACCGGTGCGTGCGGTGCCACCGTGAATTTCTACACACGAGGCCGCAGCCAGCGCTCCGGGCGCATGCTGATCCAAGCGGACGCCGGTGCGTCGGTAGATACGGCAGTTACGTTGGCAGAAGATAGTGATCCAAGCGACAGGTGGGGCTTCCAGCGTCAGCCACTCTGGGCTGCGGATCTGGTGGTTAGCTGTGCGAGGTAGGCGGCGGCGCGGCGGTCGACCTCGGATACCGGGTCGGCGTAGTGCTTTAGCGTGGTAGCGCCTCCGCCGGAATGCCCGAGTCGGGCGGCGGTGTTGCCGAGGTCGAAGCCCGCGGCAAGTAGCTGGCTGGCGGTGTAGTGCCTGATTCCCTTGATGTCCAGGTCGACCCCGGCGGCCTTGGCAAGATCGCAGACGCGGTGGGTCACCCAGTCGGGGTTCCACGGGCGGGAGTGCGCGGGGGCGTTGGAGAACAGGAAGGCGGAGGGGGCCAGGGTCACGCCAACGGCCGCCAGCGCCGTCGTGGTCTCGTCCAGGGTCTCCTGGATAAGGGCGCACTGGGGTATTCATTTAACCGGAGTGCCCAGCTCAGAAGCTTGTGCTGGGAAGGTCCGATTTGGGCGAGTTGAACCATGACCAGCTCTCATGACGTTCAGTTACCGAAGTTGCTCCGCTTACGTGAATAGCCCTGAGGGCGCATGTGACTGAGTCGATGGCGATGTGCCGCTCCTGGTGCGTCTTGGTGTCCTTCCGGAGCTTCTGGCCGGCTTTGACGACGTAGTTGAACGCGATATGTATCACGCCGTTGCTGAGGTCGATATCTGCGATCTGGACGGCGCACAGCTCGCCCCTTCGTACGCCGGTGATCGCGACAAGCCACACGTACAGCGCGATGTCGTGCTGACCGGCGGCACGGGCCTGGTCGATCACGTTCACGACGTCGGCGGGTGGCGTGGCGGGTCTCTTCTTCTGCGTCACCGTTGGCGGTCTGGCGGAATCGGCAGGATTCCGGTCGACCCACTCCCAGCGCTCGGCGGCCTCGAACGCGCCGGACAGGATGCTGTGGATGATGTGAATGGTGCTTTTGGCCATTGGCTTGCAGACGTGCGGCTTGCATCCGGACAGTTTGCAGTCGTGGCTATATTGCGGCCGGGTAAGCCTCATCCGTCCGCTGGCCCTGGTGTCGCCCGTGGGCTCGCCTGTGACGGTCGTTGTCCGTCCGTGCCGGATGTGCACGAGTCCGGCCTCGGACAGGGCGATAAACATGTGCCGGATAGTGCCCGGTTTTAGTCCTTGGAGTTGGGCTAGGTCAGGTACCGAAGGGAGCGCGTCACCTGGTGTCAATTCTCCGGTCTCGATCGCTGCCCGTAGCTTGTCGGCAGCTTGCTGCCACTCGGGCCGTGGGTCAGAGGAGTCGGGTCTCAAGTCCGGCACGTTGCGGTGCTCGGTGAACGGCTTGCCGGTGCACGTGAAGTTGCCGCATCGCATCAGCCGGGCGTACAGCGTGTCCAGCAGCGGGCCGCGGACCTTGCGGACCTGCGTGGACCCGATTGCAGGCTTGATGGTCCGGCGGATATACCCGAGATTGCCTTCCCGGGTGGACACGTCCCACCCCGCTGTCGACACGTACTGGTCGAGCAACTGGGCCACGGTGACGGCCGAGTCAGGCTGGCGTCCCGCTACGGCCTGCTCAAGCAGCTTGCCGAGCTCGATCTGCGCCGCCCGTTCGGTCTTACATGTCTTACGGAACCGGATCTCCCGGCCAGTGAGCGGGTCGGTTCCGGCGTAGACCTTGGCGCGCCAGGATCCGCTCGGCAGTTGCTCTATGTGTCCGCTCGGTGTACCAGTCACGACATGACGGTACACCGGACCACCGACACCGGTCCACGGTGGGGCGGGTGGGGCTCGAACCCACGACCGGCGGATTATGAGTCCGCTGCTCTGACCGGCTGAGCTACCGCCCCGGTGACGGGTGCACATTACCATCTGCGGGTGGCGGCCCGAGAGTCCTCGCCGGGCCGGCCGGCAGGATCTGGATCAGCTGGCGCGGGCGCTCCGGATGCCGGTCCTGCTCGTAGGGGTAGCCGAGGGACACCTCCTCGAACCGGACGCCGTCCCGGAACATGGTCCGCGGGATGTGCAGGTGGCCGTAGACCACGGTGCGGGCGCGGAACCGGCGGTGCCAGTCGGCGGTCTGCTCGGTGCCGCACCACTGCGCGAACACCGGGTAGCGAAGGATACGGGTGGGCTCGCGGGTGAGCGGGAAGTGGCTGACCAGGATCGTGGGCAGCTCCGGGTCGATGGCCGTCAGCCGCGGCAGGGTTGCGTCGATGCGGGCCCGGCACCAGGCCTCCCGGCTCGGGTACGGGTCGGGGTGCAGGTGCCGTTCGTCGGCGCCGATCACGCCGGTCCGGTAGGCCAGGTCCAGCGCCTCGGCCTTGGTGCTGGTGCCGTCCGGGCGGAACGTGTAGTCGTACAGCAGGAACAGCGGGACGATCACCGCGGGTCCCCCGTCGCCCGTCCACA
>WNGE01008083.1_pt1 | contig 11314 bp, 12 predicted proteins | sample 5400651 | NCBI WGS metagenome assembly WNGE01 (sample SAMN13153370, study PRJNA577476) | soil metagenome | isolation source: 60 cm soil or saprolite under grassland replicate 2 | place: USA:California | collected 2016-06-15 | reverse complement strand
GCGGGTCGACGTGAAAGCGATGCGGGACCCATCGGCGGAGAACGCGGGCTCCGTGGCGATCGCGGGGTCGTCCATCACCTTGCGGAGCTGCGCCAGGTTGGACCGCTCCGCCGAGTACAGCTGAAAGCGGCCGTTGCGGGAGCTCGCGACCACGATCTCACCCTGGACGAACGCCTCCGCCACGGCGCGCCGGCCTCCGGGCGCCGTCGCCGTGAGCCGCACGTGGCCGTACGCCACGGTCGAAATCGTCCCGTCCTCCGCGACGGTGGCCACCTGCGGGTTGTCGGACGCCCAGGTGACGCCGGTGGCGGGTCCGATCACGACGCCGGCCTCGTCGGCGAAGCTCGCCCGCAACGGGAAACGGCGCCCCAGCGGGAGACCGACGCGGTCCATCGACAGCTTCAGGCCCGCCGCGATCACGCGGATCTGCCACGTGACCGCCAGGCCGGCCCCCGGGCCCTTGACGGCCAGCGTGGTCCGCCCGGCCTTCTTGCCCGTGAGCACGCCGGTCGCGGGATCGAAGCTCACGAGCGACGTGTCGCCCACGGTCCAGTGGAGCGGTGCTTCCACTACCACGCTCTTGTCGGCGGCGAGCGCCTGGACCTGAAACTTCGCGGTGCCCTGGATCGGCAGCGGGAGCTCGCTCTTCGACGTCGGCACCACGGCGAGCGCCTCGACGGTCTTGTGCACCACCACGTCGAGGGTCTTCGTCTGCAACAGCCCCACGACGGTCAGTGTCGTCCGGCCCGGAGCCACCGCCGCGACCACGCCGGTGAGACTCACGCGCGCCACGCCTGGATCCGCGGCGGACCATTGCAGCGCGAGTGGATTCACGGTGCGGCCGCCCTGCGCCGGGACGATCACGTGCAGCGTGTCGGCGTCGCCGGGGGACATGACCACGGGGACGGGTTCCTGAATCGCGATGTCGCTCTGCTGCACCACGACCGGAGCGGTGGCCGTGAGACCGCCACTGGTCGTGACCTGCACCGTGCCCTGGCCCGGTGTCAGCGCCACGATCACGCCGCTCTGGTCCACGCTCGCGATGTCCGGACGGAGCGCCTTCCAGGTCACCGACACGGGCGCCGCGGGCGTGCCGTCGTCCTTGAGAGCGCGCGGCGACACCCGCGTGTTCTCGGACGGGAGCAGATACACCGTCGGCGGCTCGATCCGGAGCACCGCGGCGGGGCCGGTGCCGGGCGGCTGGCCGGCGAGTACCTCGGCCGCAGGCTCGCCGGCCGGACGCGCCGGGGGCTGAGTGCCCGCCGGCTGTGCGGCGGGCGCGGTCGGCCCGCCCATCACCTGCACGGCGGCCTGGCCGTGGCGCGCGCCCGCCCGCGCCTCGATGATCGCCACCCCGCCCCCCATCCCCGTCACCGTCCCTTCGTTGTCCACCCTCGCCACCGCCACGTTGTTCGACGACCAGATCACCCGCACCGTCGGAATCACGTTTCCGGCGCGGTCAAACGCCGTGGCGAGCAGGCCGCTGCGCTCCCCGATCTTGATCGTTATGGAGGGCGGGGCCACCTGCACCTCGGCGACGTTCTGCGCCAGCGCCGCACCCGGCAGGGCCAGGGCGGCGAGGATGAAAACGCTCCGTCGCGTCATAGGGCCGCGAACGTAAGTCCTCGTAAGTGCCGTTGTCAAGCTGACTTGTCACCAGGTACCGGGGGTGCCCATCACACCGGCGGAGGCGTCCGTCGTCCACTTGCGTGGCAGCATTCCCAAGGTAAGCTATAGGCCACGCCCACCGACAACCAGCGGAGGAGAGATCATCCGATGCTCGAGCCCACCGATTTTTCGGAGAGCAGCTGGCCTGGCTCCGGGATGATGGAGCCGATGTACCCGCCGGCACCCTCGACGCCGCCCACACCCGCGCCCATGATGCGCGAGCCGATGGCGGCGCCACGGCCGAAGCCGGCGAAGAAGAGAAAGCCGGCGAGACCGAAAGCCAAGAAGAAGGCCGCGAAGCGGCGGCCCAAGGCCAAGGCGAAGCGGGGCGGAAAGAGGAAGGCGACGAAGAAGCGTCGCCGCTAGAACACGTCGACCTGACACCGCGGGAGCGCCGATCGGATGGCTCGAGCCATCTCCTCGAGGCGCTCCCGCGGAACGTTTTGGACGGCCTGCCATCCCAGCCGTTCCCCTTCGCGACCATCGGCTGAATCGTGTAGGGCTTGAGTGCGCGGTAGGAGTCGGCGAGCCGCGCGCCGTCGTACCGCAGCCCGTTCACCAGCTCCATCGGTCCCACAGGAATCCGCCGTCCGGGCGCGGTCGCTTCGCACCGGCGAGCGGCGGCACCGGAGGACTCCCCGGCGGCGGGGTTGCGTCGGGCATGACTCAAGGTACGTTGGGGCGTTCCTCGAACGAAGGGCGATGCGATGGACATGCGGCACTGCTGTTGGGGCCTGGGCGCAGCGCTGGCGTTCGCCTGCGCGGCTCCGAAGGTCAGCCCGGGGAACCCCCAGGCCGAGATCGAGGCGATGCTCGCCCGCAGCGCCGCCGACTGGAACCGCGGCGACCTCGCCGGCTTCATGGGCGACTACGCGCACGATTCGCTCACGAGCTACGTGTCCGCCGGCCACGTGCAATACGGGTGGCAGGCCCTGTACGACCATTACCAGACGACCTACTTCGCGCCCGGCAAGCGGCGGGATTCGCTCGCGTTCGAGGAGGTGCGCGTGCGGCCGCTCACCCTCGACCTCGCGCTGTGCACCGCGCGCTTCATGCTGCGGCACGGTGATACTGTGACCGCGAGCGGGCCTTTCACGCTGATTCTGCAGAAGCGGGGAGAGCGGTGGCAGATTCTGCACGACCACACGTCCGCCGATCCCAAGCCGTGAGGCACGCCGTCAGGTGCCGCTCCCCGCTCCTTGCGCTCGTCCTGCTGTTGGCCATCGCCTGCAAGTCTTCAGGCGGCGACGTCATCGCGCTCGAGGGGGCCACGCTGATCGACGGCTCCGGAGGCGAGCCGGTCAAAGACGCGATCGTGCTGATCCGCGACCGGCACATCGAGGCCGTGGCCCGCGTGAACGAAATCCCGGTGCCGCGGGGCGCCCAGGTGGTCAACCTCATCGGCAAGACCATCATCCCGGGGTTGATCGACGCGCACGCGCACGTCGAGCGCTGGGCAGCGGAGCGCTATCTCGCCTGGGGCGTGACCACGGTGCGCGACCTCGGCGCCTCCAGCACCGACTCGTCCATCGCCCTCAAGAACGACCTCGACCTGGGCTCGGTGTGGGGCCCGCGCATGTTCACCTCGGGGGCGATGATCGACGGCGCGCCTCCCACCTACCCCGCGGCCACGGTTGTGCGGACGGCGAGCGAGGTGCGCAAAGCGGTGGACCAGCGCGCCGTGGCGGGCGCGGACTACGTCAAGATCTACACTAAGTTCACGGCGGACCTGCTCAAGCCGCTGGTGGACGAAGCGACGACGTTGCGGCTGCCGGTGGCGGCGCATCTCGGCAAGATCGACGCCCTCACGGCGGCGCGGGCCGGGGTCATGTCCCTCGAGCACATGGCGGGCGTCGTCCAGGCGGCGAGTGGCAATCCCGCGGCGTACGAGCAGGCGCACGACCAGTTCCTCCGCGGCTGGACCACCGAAGAGATGGGCTGGGCCGCGCTCGACTCCGCATCCGTCGCGCGGACGGCGCGGGCCCTGGCCGCGACGCACGTCGCCATCGTGCCCACGCTCGTGCTCCACGAGATGCTGTCGCGGCTCGACAACCCCACGCTGCTCTCGCGTCCGGGCATGGAGGACGTGCCGGCCGCCGCCGCGAGCGTGCGCGACGTGGCCGGGCTGCTGCGCCGCACCGGCTGGCGCAGCGCCGATCTCCAGGCGTTCCGGCGATCGCGCGCGCGACAGAATCAGTTCGTCCGCGAGTTCAAGCGGGCGGGCGGGCTCGTGGCCGCCGGGTCCGATGCCGCGAACCAGCTGCTCGTGCCGGGGCTCTCGCTGCACGAGGAGATGGCCCTGCTCGTGGCCGCCGGCCTCACGCCGGTCGAGGCCGTGACCGCGGCGACGCGCAAGGCGGCGGAGCTGTTGGGCGCCGACTCATTGGGCCGCGTCGCGGCGGGCAAGGTGGCCGATCTGGTCGTGCTCGACGCCAACCCCGCCACGGACATCGGCGCCACCCGCCGCATCGCGTTCGTGATCGTGCGGGGTGTGATGATCACCCCTGATTCGCTGAGGAGGACGTGGCCGAAATGAAGCGACTCGTGCTGCTGCTGCTGGTGCTGGGCTGCGGGCCGGGGGACCGGGGCCGGAGGGCGGCGTCCGGTCCCCACGACCTGATCCTCAAGAACGGCTGGATCGTGGACGGCAGCGGTAATCCCCGCTACCGGGGCGACGTCGCCGTCCGGGGCGACCGGATCGCGGCTGTGGGATTCTTGAACGGCGCGGCCGCCCGCGAGACCGTGGTCGTGAGCGGGCTCGTGGTGGCGCCGGGATTCATCGACATGATGGGCCAGTCGGAGATCAACGTGCTCATCGACAACCGCGTGCTCAGCAAGATCACGCAGGGCGTGACGACGGAGGTCACCGGCGAAGGCGGGTCGGTGGCGCCGCTCACCGACCGGCTGGTGCGGGACGATTCCGACGCGATGAAAAAGTGGCACTATCGCGAGGATTGGCGCGACCTGGACGGCTACTTCGCGCAGCTCGCGAAGCAGGGAGCGGCCCTGAACATCGCCACGTTCGTCGGAGCGACCCAGGTGCGCCTCGCCGTGGTGGGCAAGGAGGACCGGCAGCCGACGCCGGCCGAGCTGGCGCACATGACGGCCATCGTGGACACGCTCATGGAGCAGGGCGCCCTGGGATTGTGGACCGCGCTCGAGTATGCCCCGGCGAGCTACTCGAAGACCGACGAGATCATCGCGCTGGCGCGGGCGGCGCGGCGGCACGGCGGGGTGTACGCGTCGCACATGCGCAACGAGGGCATCCGCATCGACGATGCACTCGACGAGGTATTCCGCATCGCGCGCGAAGCGAATATCCCGGCGGAGATCTCGCACTTGAAGGTGTCGGGACGCCAGAGCTGGGGCCGCATGCCCAGGGTGCTGGCGCGGATCGACTCGGCTCGAGCCGCGGGACTCGACGTGACCGCCGATCAGTACCCGTACACCCGCGCGGCGACGGCGCTCGACGCCTCGATTCCCACGTGGGCCCAGAGCGGCGGCTGGGACTCACTGCTCGCACGCCTGCGAAATCCGACGACCCGCGCCCGGCTGCGCGACGAGATGCTCACCCCCAAGGGGGTCGAGAGCTTCTACTACGAGGCCGGCGGGGGGGCCGGAGTATTGATCACGGGGACCTTCCAGGATTCGCTCCGCTACATGCAAGGCAAGACGGTCGCCGAGATCGCCGCCGCGCGGCATCGCGACGCGGTCGAGACGCTCTTCGACATCGTGCTGGCGGAGGGCGGCCACCGCACCGACGCGGTGTATGCCGTGATGGACGAGCCCGACGTGCAGGCGGCGATGAAGACGTGGTGGGTGGCGGTGAACACGGATTTCGGCGGCGTCGCGCCCGACGGACCGTTCGGCACGCAGTCCGCGCATCCGCGCGCCTACGGCACGTTCGCCCGGATCCTGGGCCACTACGCGCGTGATTTGAAGCTGTTCCCGCTCGAGGTCGCCGTCCACAAGATGACAGCGCTCGCCGCGCAGCGGGTGGGCCTCGCCGATCGCGGGCTGCTCAGGGCCGGCATGGCGGCGGACATCACGGTGTTCGACCCCGCGACCGTGACCGACAAGGCGACGTTCGAGCAGCCGCACCAGCCGTCCGTGGGCTTCGCGTACGTGTTCGTGAACGGGACGAAGGTGCTCGACCACGGGAAACTCACGGCGGCCCGCCCCGGGCGGGGACTCCGCGGCCCGGGGTACGTGGCGCCGGAGGCGCGCGGCAAGAAGTGACGCTCGGGCGGCTGGTGCTCGCCTGGCTACCCGTCGCCGTGTGGTTCGTCCTCGCGACGTACGCGATCCCGCTGCTCGTGGCAGCGGTCTCGCCGCCGGCCGGCCAACCGGGGGCATGGCCGCCCGTGGCGCTCCCGCTCCTCACGTGGCGGCTCGTCGAAGCCGGATTGGTGACGCTGTTCGCGTCGCTGTGGTTCGACTCCCTCGGCAGCGGCGGCTGGTGGTTGCTGTTCCTGCTCGTCGGAGCGCTCGCGACGATCCCGCTGTGGTTGTCGCCCCGCTCGGAGCTGCCGCGCCGGGCCCGCGCCACGGGAGCTTGCGCCGATCTCGCGCGTTACGTCGTTGCCGGGGCCATTCTCGCCTGGAGACTGCGATAGAGTATCTTCGGTGAACCGTATGTCTACCGACCTCATGTCCGCCATCCGGCTGACGCGCTACTCGCACGGCGCGGGCTGAGCCTGCAAACTCGGGGCTCCCGAGTTGGCGCAGGTCTTGCGCCATGTGCCGGTCGCGACGGATCCCCGGATCCTCGTCGACGCCTCGAGCCGCGACGACGCCGCCGTGTTCCAGCTGGCGCCCGATCGCGCGATCGTGGCGACGGTGGATTTTTTCACGCCCATCGTGGACGACCCCTACGACTTCGGGCGCATCGCGGCCGCGAACGCCTTCTCTGACGTGTACGCCATGGGCGCGACACCGCTGCTCGCGCTCAACCTGGTGGGGTGGCCGCGCGAGGTGCTACCCTTCGAGCTGTTGGCCGAGGTCATCCGCGGCGGGGCGGACGTGGCGCGCGCCGCCGGCGCGTTCGTCCTGGGCGGGCATTCGGTGGACGATCCCGAGCCGAAGTACGGCATGGTGGCGATCGGGGAAGTACACCCCGACAAGATCGTCACCAACGCCGGGGCGCGGCCCGGGGACGTCCTGGTGCTGACGAAGCCGCTGGGCACCGGAGTGCTGAGCACCGCGCTGAAGCGCGATCTGCTGAGCGCAGCGGACCTGGCCGGGGCGGTGGAGACCATGACCGCGCTGAACGCGGGCGCGGGGCGCGCGATGGTCGCCGTCGGCGTGCACGCCGCGACCGACGTCACCGGCTTCGGCCTGCTCGGTCATCTGCGCACCCTGCTCGAGGCGAGCGGGGCGGCCGCGGAGCTCGACGCGGCCGCGGTGCCGCTCCTCCCGGGCGCACGCGAGGCGGTCGCGCGCGGCGCCGTTCCCGGCGGCACCACGCGCAACGCGACGAGCGTCGCGGACGCCGTGCGCTTCGCGGCCGGCGTGGACGAGACGGCGCGGCTGCTGCTCGCGGACGCCCAGACATCGGGGGGTCTGCTCATCGCCGTCGCGCCGGACCGGGCCGATGCGCTGGTGGCGGCGCTGCAGCGGGAAAACACCCCGGCGGCGGCCGTCATCGGCCGCGTGGTCGCCGGCGCGGCCGGCGGGATCACCGTGCGGTGACGCGCGCGCGGCCGATCCCCGAATTCCGCAGTCTCACGCCCGACGCGCTGGATGCGCTCGAGCGAGCCGTGCGGGAGCGGCGCCGGGTGGCGCTGCGGCGGCGCGGCACGGAGTACGTGGTCGTCGCGGAGCGTCTCGACACGTTGGAGCGCGATGAGGCCCTGCAAGGAAGGCTGCCCATGACGGGAGAGCTGCTCGCGTTCCCGCTGCGCGAGCTCGAGTCCTTCGCGGTGCTGCCGTAGCGATGTTCACGCGCCTCCTCGTGGGACTCGACGGCAGCCCGAGGGCCGACTCCGCGTTCGAGCAGGCGGTGCTGCTCGGCAAACGCTTCGGCAGCACGATCATCGTGGCCTACATCCGCGAGCCCGACGGGCGCGAGACCGATGGACCGGCCATGCTCGACCGGGCGCGCGAGCGGGTGCTCGCCGCGGGCCTTGAAGCCGAGATCACCGCCCTCACGGGCCATGCCGACGTGGAGCTCGCCGAGCTCGCCAAGACCGCGGACGCGGTGCTGGTCGGGCGCCGTGGCGTGACCACCCAGCACGACGCCCTCGGCCCCACCGCCGCGTCCCTGATCCGCCTCGCCGAGCGCTGCGTGATCGTGTGCGGCGGCCTCCCATCGCCGATGCAGGCCATCGCCGTCGCGTTCGACGGGCGCGACACCAGCCGCCGCGCCCTCGAGCTCGCCATGCAGTTCGCCAGCGTGGCGGAGAGCACGGTGCACATCATCCACGCGAGCGACGACCGCGAGGCCGGGCTCAAGGTGGTGGGCGTGGCCGAGGCGACGCTGTCGATGGAGCGCGTGTCCTTCGTCACGCACGTGGAGGGCGGCGAGCCGGGCGAGGTCGTCGCCCGGGTCATCAAGCGGACCCGCTGCGACGCCCTGTTCGTCGGCGCGCACATGACCCACGCCGACGGCCGTCCCAGCGCGGTCGTCGTGTCGCACGCGGAGCAGATCCTGCGCCACACCGACATCCCGGTCGTCATTCAACCCTGACATGGCCGGCGCGCCCGTCACCCGCGTCCTGGTCCACGCCGACGAAAGCTGCCTCGGCAACGACGGCTCCAAACCGAGCCCCGGCGGGAACGCCGCGCTGATCGAGGCGCCCGCCGGCGACAGTGTGGCGCGGTGGGACTTCTACGAATCCTCCCCACAGACCACCAACAACAAGATGGCCCTCGCCGGAGCGATCGCTACCTTGGAATGGATCCGCCGCCAGTGGAGGCACGCCGGCGTCGTGTACGTGTCCGACTCGCAGTACCTCGTCAAGGGGATGCGCGAGTGGGTAGCGGGGTGGGAAGCACGTGGCTGGAAGCGCAAGGGCGGAGTGCTCGAGAACCAGGAGCTCTGGAAAAAGCTCGTCCAGGCCGCGGCGGCGCACGACGTCGAGTGGCGCTGGATCGAGGGCCACGCGGGGCATGCGAAGAACGAATACGCCGACGTCCTCGCGACCGGTGCGGCGGAGCGCCAGGAGCGATCGAACGGGCTCGTGCCATCGGGGTTCGATACCTGGCTCGCGCAGCAGCGCGCCCGCGGGCAGTACGCCGACTACGATCCCGACGAGGAGTTGCATGAGCGTCTATAAGGATGGGGTCACCGCCAACACGCACTTCCTCAACGTGCTGGCCGACGGCGCGCCGGCGCCGCCGGTCGAGCGCGTGCCGCTGTACGAGGTGTACATGCGGATGGCAGAGGAGCTGGCCAAACGCTCCACCTGCGCGCGCCTGCAGGTCGGCACGGTCGTGACCGATCAGCGGCTCGAGAACGTGCTGGCCATCGGCTACAACGGCAACGCGCGCGGCCTCCCGAACAGGTGTGACTCCACCGTGCCGGGTAGTTGCGGGTGTATTCATTCGGAGATGAACGCCCTCGTGAAGGCGCCGGGGAACGCGCGCGACAAGGTCGTCTTCATCAGCGCGTCCCCGTGTGTGATGTGCGCCAAGCTGATCATCAACTCGGGTGTGACGCACGTGTTCTATCGCAAGGCGTACCGCGACCCGTCCGGGATCGAGGTGCTGGCGCAGGGAAAGGTGACGCCCGTGCTGTACGACAAATGGGTGCAGGAATGGCGGTAGATCGAGTGCGGAGTGTGGAATGCGGAATGCGGAATTGACAGGCCAGCATCGAGTCGAACGCTCTCACCCAGGGGTAGGCATGAACCGCCTCTCGTTGGCTTCGCTGACTCTCGGTTTGTCACTTGTGGTTGCGCCGGTCGATGCGCAGTCCCTCCTCTACCGCGGGCCGAACATGGGCGGCACGTGGGTCCCCGACGGGGGCGTGGTGCAATTCAATTTCCTGCACCGCTTCTACGTGTTCCCGGGCCCTTCGCACGTCGTCGATAACCACCCGACCTTCACGCTCGCGGCCGGACTCGGTCACGAGATCGCGTTCGGTGGTTGGTTCGCGACCAAGTCCGTCGTCGGCACGGGAGCCGGTGCGCAGTCGAGCAACGAAACGCAGGTGTTCGCACGGTGGCGTCCGGTTGGGATGGAGGGGAAGGAAGGATTCTCCATCGCGCTCACGCCCGCATACAATTTTCTCGCAAAGAGTATCGATGGCGAACTGGGAGTAGACTGGACCCGGGGCGCGCTGACACTGCAGGGCGCGGCGCGGGGCATCAGCCGGGAACTCGGCGTGCCGGGAGCGCGTCAGGTGGCGCTCGCCGGTGGCGTCGTCGCACGCCTCACGCGCTACATCGGCGTGAGTGCCGACCTCGGCTCCTTTGTCGCTCCGGTTGACGGACGCGCGGCCTGGAGTGTGGCGATCGACCTGCTCATCCCAGGATCCCCCCACACGTTTTCCTTCCAGGCGAGCAACGCGACGAGTGCGACGATCCAGGGGGCGTCGATCGGGTACGCGCCGACGGGATCGACCCGCATCCTCTACGGCTTCGAGTTCACCATTCCGCTCCACCTCAAGCGCTTCGCGCCCTGGTTCCACAAGTCGCCCGCGCCGGTGACCTTGGGCGCGCCCGCCGGAGCCGCGGTCGCCGCCGAGATCCGCATGACGGCGCTCAAGTTCCGGGCCGACACGGTGACGATCTCGACCGGACAGGCGGTACGCTGGACCAACGCCGACCCGGTGGAACACACGGTCACGTTCGACGGCGCCGCCGAACCGGGCTCCCCGGTCATCCCGCCGAACGGCAGCTACGTCCACCGCTTCGAGAAGCCGGGGAAGTACCCCTATCACTGCACGCCGCATCCGTTCATGACAGGAGTCGTCGTCGTGAAATGAGTGACGATCTCGACCGGCTGTTCGAGCGACTGGTGAGCGTGCTGGCGGAGGACGCCCCCGGCCGGCTCGCCATCCCGTTCCCAGCGGCGGAGGTGTACGAGCGGCTCGTGCCGTACCGCTCCAACCGCTCGATCCTGAAGGTCGCGACGCACCAGGACTACGAGATGGCGGTGCTGCGGTTGCTCGCGGGCGAGCGAGGGTACGCGTCGCTCGAGCCGGCCGAGGTGCATGAGGCGCTGCAACGCGAAGCGGCAGAAGCGAACCCCGATCCGGGCCTGTTCCGCCAGTTCCCCGATGCAATCCTGAGCCTCAACCGGCTCGCCGCCGAGCGGTTCCTGCGCGGCGACCGGGCCTACGCGCCGCCCCCACTTCCCCCCCTGGCGCCGCCGCCCGAGTCCGCCGACGCGGCGGAGCGCGAGGAAGAAGAAGAGGAAGAGGGAGCGGGCGGGAAAGCCCGGCTCGCGGGCGCGACGTTCGAGCTCGCCGAGCAAAGCGAGTCGCCGCGCCAGTGCCCCTACTGCGGGGAGACACTCCCCGGCAGCCGCAAGGTGAACTTCTGCCCGCAGTGCGGGCAGCCGCCGTCGGGCGAGCTGCGCTGTCCCGCCTGCGGCGGCGAGGTGGATGTGGGGTGGCGCTACTGCGTGAGCTGCGGGCGCGCCACGGGCTTCGAGTGAAGCACGCGCACCGCATCGCGATCATCGCCGGCGACGGGATCGG
>WNGE01015018.1_pt1 | contig 11315 bp, 8 predicted proteins | sample 5400651 | NCBI WGS metagenome assembly WNGE01 (sample SAMN13153370, study PRJNA577476) | soil metagenome | isolation source: 60 cm soil or saprolite under grassland replicate 2 | place: USA:California | collected 2016-06-15 | reverse complement strand
GAAGGCCGTCGTCATCACGGGATCGGCGACGATCACCGCGGCGTCGTAGGGCGAGAGCCCCAGGCCCCCGGTGTAGCGCCGGCGCCGCGCGGCGGGGAGCTCCGGAAGCCGAGCGCGCAGGCCGTCCAGCCATCGACGGTCGATCGACAGCGGCGGCAGGTCCGGCTCCGGGAAATACCGGTAGTCGTCGGAGTCCTCCTTGATCCGCATCGTGTAGGTGGCTTGCCGGTCGTCACTCCAGCCGCGCGTCTCCTGGCTGATCCGCTCCCCCGCGTCGATCGCCTTCGCCTGGCGCTCGATCTCGAAGCCGACGGCCCGCTCGACGCTCCGGAACGAATTCATGTTCTTGACCTCGACCCGCGTCCCGAGCTCCTCGCTGCCCCGCGTCCGCAGCGACACGTTGGCCTCCACCCGGAGCTGGCCTCGCTCCATGTCGGCGTCCGAGACTCCGATCGTGCGGAGCAGCAGCTGCAGCTCCTCGGCGTAGCGGCGACTCTGTTCGGCCGAGCGGATGTCCGGCTCTGTCACGACCTCCATGAGCGGGGCGCCCGAGCGGTTGAAGTCGACGAGGCTGACCCGGCGGCCATCCAAGGCCGCGACGTGGACGAGCTTGGCGGTGTCCTCCTCGAGGTGCGCCCGCCGGATGCCGACGGTCACCGGCCCACCCGACGTGTCGAATGTCAGCGTGCCGGACGACGCGAGCGGCAGGTCGTACTGGCTGATCTGGTAGCCCTTGGGCAGGTCCGGGTAGAAGTAGTTCTTGCGGTCCCAGCGAGTGGTCGGTGGCGTGGTCGCGTCGATCGCCAGACCGGTCGTGAGCACGTGCTCCACTGCCCGGCGGTTGATCGTCGGCAGGGCGCCCGGCAGGCCCATGCAGACGGGACAGGTGTGGGTGTTGGGCGGCGCGCCGTCGTAGTCGGTCGAGCAGGCACAGAACATCTTGCTCGCCGTGCGAAGCTGACAATGGACCTCGATGCCGACAACGACCTCGTAGCGCTCCAGCGCCGCCGAACTGGCCGGCGATCGCGGCTGTCGGCCCGGGCGGGCCGGCGCCGTCACGCCGCCACCTCCATGCCCGCCACGACCAGGTAGAGGCCGTACCCGGCGACGAGCAGCCATGCCACGGCGACCGCGACACGGCGGAGGAACAGGCGCACCCGGGTTCGGGCGAGAATCGGCTGGCCGGCCTCCAGCGCGGTCCGGGTGGGATCGCCCTGGTGCGCGATCGGCCCGAGTGCCGCACGGGCCATCGCGTAGCTCCGCCAGCCGCCGATCGCCACGGCCACGATGCCGCACGTCTCCAGGATGAGCCGCACGTTCCGGCCTCTCAGGCCGGGTGGCGCTCGACGAAGCGCCCGATTCGGCGGAGCGCCTCCTCGAGCTGCTCGTACGACGTCGCGTAGCAGGCCCGCACGTGGCCCTCGCCGGACGGCCCGAAGGCGCCGCCCGGGACGACCGCGACCCGCTCCTCCTCCAGGAGGCGCTCGGCGAAGCTCTCGCTGTCGAGGCCGGTCGCGGCGGTCACTTCCGGGAAGGCGTAGAAGGCGCCGCGCGGCTCGAACGTCGGCAGGCCCAGCGCGTTGAGCCCGTCGACGAACATCCTTCGGCGACGGTCGTACTCGGCCAGCATCCGGACCACGTCCGGCTCGCCCTGGGTGAGCGCCACGAGCGCTCAGCCAGCCGACGCGCCAGCCGGTCATCGCATACGCCTTCGAGAAGCCGCCGACGAGGATCGTCCGCTCGCGCATGCCCGCCAGCGCGCTCATCGCCCGGTGGCGATACGTCCCGTAGGCCAGCCGGTCGTAGATCTCGTCGGAGTAGACGAGCAGGTCGTGACGGACCGCGATGGCGGCGAGCTCGTCCTGGACGTCGGGCGGCAGGACCGCCCCGGTCGGGTTGCAGGGATAGCCCAGGAATAGCGCCTTGGTGCGCGGCGTGATCGCCGCCTCGACGGCCGCCGGGTCGAGCGCGAACTCGTCGGCCTGCCTCGTTGCCACATGGACGGCCGCCCCGCCGGCGAAGGTGATGGCCGGTACATAGGCCACGTACGACGGCTCGTGGAGGATGACCTCGTCGCCCGGATCGCACGTCGCCCGCAGGGCGAGATCCACCGCCTCGCTCGCGCCGACCGTGATGAGGATCTCGCGAGCGGGGTCGTAACTGACGCCGTATCGTCGCTCGAGGTGCTCCGCGAGCGCCTGGCGCAGTGCCACCGTCCCGTAGTTGCTCGTGTAGTGCGTTCGGCCGCGGCGAAGGCTGGCGATGCCCGCCTCCACGATCGGAGCCGGCGTGTCGAAGTCAGGCTCGCCGACGCCCAGGCTGATGACGTCCTCCATCGTCGCCAGGATGTCGAAGAACCGCCGGATGCCGGATGGCGGCACGGCACGGACGCGCTGGCTCAGGGCGCGCTCCGCGAGCGGGGCGCGACCGGAAGACTGCCCGCGGACGCCCTCGGCAGCGTGGCCCTCGGCCCCTGGCTCGGCATGCGCTGGTTGAGACCGGGTCGTGGTCATGCGTAGCTCCTATGTCAAGCCGCGGCCACTGTCAAGGCCGTCAGGGCCTGGATGCGGTCCGTCTCATCGGTCATGAGCCTCCGGAACACCTCGTCGCTGAGCCGGCGCCGGAGAGCCCGGATCGCCTCGGTCTTCGTGTCACCGGCGGCCATGCGCTTGGCGAGGTACTCCTTGCCGGGGCCGGGTCGCTGCAGCTGGGTGATCGCGATCCGGTGGAGGGCGACGTTGAGCTGGCGGTCACCGCCGCGGTTGAGCCGATGGCGGACGGTGTTGCCTGACCAGACCGGGACCGGAGCCGTTCCGTTGTGGCGGGCGAAGGCGGCTCGCGACCGGAACCTGGTGATCCCGGCCGTCTGACCGACGAGCTTGGCCGCCGTCAGATGGCCGCAGCCGGTGAGCGCCAGGAGCGAGGGCGCGACCTGGCTGGCGAGGACGCGGATCTCGCGCTCGAGGGCATCGACCGCCGCGGTCAGCTCGCGGATCCGGATGAGCAGGTCGCGGGCGAAGCGGGCGACGGGCTCGGTCCGATCGGCCAGCTCCGCCGCGAGTCGATCGAGCACGACCGCCCGGTCGAGCGAGCGGGCCGGCGGCTCGGCGATGCCGAGCTCGACGAGGAACCAGCGCAGGCGCTCCTGATGGCCGGTCCGATCGACGACGAGGTCTTCCCGGTGATCGACGAGGAGCCGCAGCTCACGCTCGAGGCCGTCGAGCCGCGCGGTAGGCAGGCCGGGTTCCCGAAGGGCCGCCCGGGCGACCGACAGCGCGTCGATCGGATCGCTCTTGCCGGGCTCGCGATTCGAGCGGCGGGTGCCGGCCATGAGCTTGGGCGGGACGCGGACGACCCGCTCGCCGGCGGCCAGCAGGTCGCGCTCCAGGCGGCGGGTGAGATGGCGGCAGTCCTCGAGGGCCCACGTCCGCTCGCGCCAGCGGCGGACCCAACGCAGCAGCTCGAGGTGTCCGGCCGGCGACGTCGACACGGTCCGCTCGCCAAGCTTGCGGCCGGTGCCGTCGACCGCGACCACGGTGTGGGTGCGCTTGTGCGCATCGAGCCCAATGACGACCATGTCCTCTGTCTCCCTCCTCAAGGGGTGACGACCGAGGACCGGTCGGTGGACACGGCTGAGTGGGGGCGTCGCCACGCTCCTATCAAGTCACGCCGGCCGGTCGTCGCCACGCTCCTATCAAGTCACGCCGGCCGGTCCGACGTGTCTCACGGCCGGCACTACGCATGAAGGCCACGCCGAAGCAGCGGGCACGAAGCCTATGAGCCAAGCCGTGAGACCAAGGAGAGGGTGACACTCAGCGGAAGTCTAGTAGAGTCGCCTGCGATGAACGGCCCACGCGATCCGGACGACGGCGGGTTGCCCGCAGACGCACTGAACCAGACCGGCCCGCTCGATCGCGAGACCGCGCTCCGGCTCCTCGCGCGGGCAGACCAGCTGTTCGAAGCGGGGCAGTTCGAGGAGGCGGGTCGCTATTACCAGCGGATCTACGGCTTTGACGATCCGCCGATCACCGCCAGCGCCCTGTACGGCCTGGGCAACGCCCTCTACCGGCTCGATCGGGAGGACGTCGCCCTGACGGTCTGGGAGCAGATCCTCAAGTTGCCCGAGACCCCCAGCACGTACCTCGCCTGGCGCCAGATCGCGGCACTGCGCGTCCGGGAGGGCGATCTCAACGGCGCGCTGACCGCGTACCGCGAGGCCGATCGGCGTGCACCGGCCGCGGACAAGGCGGAGCTCGCTTCGCGGCTGGGCTGGCTCGCCAAGGAGACGGGCGACAAGCGTGGCGCGGCCCGGCATTTCCGGCGCAGTCGGGGGTCCAGTTGGCCGGCCGTGACCTACGGGATCATCGCGTTGACGGTGATCGTCTCCCTGACCGCATGGGCGGGCCTGAGCGTCACTCGCGGCGGCGTCGACTACGGGCCGATCTATCCGGCCCTGTGGCTCGACAAGGCGGCGGTGGCCGACGGCCAGCTATGGCGCCTGGTCACCGTCGCCCTCGTCCATGCCCCGGACCCGACCTTCATGTTCATCCATCTCGGCTTCAACATGTACGCGCTGTATCTCGTGGGGCCGGTGGTCGAAACGATCTACGGTCCCGCGCGAATGGCGTTGATGTACGTGCTGACTGCGATCGCCGGCTCGACGGCCAGTTTCGTCTTCGTGCCGCAGGGCCAGTCCGTCGGAGCCTCCGGGGCGGTCTTCGGCCTGTTCGGGATCCTGCTCGTGGCGTCACGAGTTCACCATCCCATGCTGGACCGTCGCGGCCGGGCGATCAGCACTCAGGTTGGCACGCTCATCCTCATCAACCTGGCCTTCGGCTTCGGGGCGGGTGGAGGAACGATCGACAACGCAGCCCACGTGGGCGGGCTGCTTGGCGGCATGTGGCTCGCGCTCGTCCTCCTGCCACCCGGCGCACCGACGCTCGCCGGCATGTGGCAGCGGCCGGCCGCCAACCAGTCCGCGGCCTGGCGGGCCAACCCCCTCCTGCAGGCGGTCGGCGTCGCGGCGCTGGTGCTGGTCATGGCGATCGGCCTGATCGTTGGCGGCCGGGCATATCGTCCCGGCGTCGGCGTCGGCGTCGGCGTCGGGGTCGGCGTCGGGGGGTCCGCGTCGGCGACGGCGTCGAGCTCATCGCGCGCCCCGGAGGCCGCCACGATCGCTGAGATCACGACCGCCTGAGGCACGGCCTGAGGGCGTGGCGTGGCTCGAGAATCTGCCCTGAACAAGACGGCCACATGTTCGCCCCGGAACTCATGGGCTGCTGGTGATGCCCCGTGGGCCATCACCGAGGCTCCAGAGGCCGCCATCTGTGGCGGTTTCACGCACGGAGCAGGGCCCGGACGTCGGCGGTTGTTCGCACGGCACGGCCTGCGAGTGGGGCCACGAATATTGGCCGCCCCGATCTCCGCCGTGGGCCACGAGCTTCAGTCGCCTTCAGTTGTGGCCACGATTTCACCCACAGACTCTTGGGCCCGACGCTATGCCCCGTGGTGCATCGCTTTTGGCGATCGAGGCGGCTTTGGTGCGCGGCTCACGCACGACGCAGGGCCGGGCTGCCGACCGCCGGTGGCAACTTGTGGCCGCCGAGCCTGCCCATGAACATCTGGCCACGCGAGAAACCACCGCGAATCGCGGTGCTCAGCAGCCTCAGATCGTGGCGCGAGGCACCCTCGGCAGGATGACGCTCACCCGCGCCCCATGTGGTGCGACCTGCTCCGCGAGCGCTCGGCCGCCGTGCGCCTCGGCGAGCTCGCGAACGATGGCCAGCCCCAGCCCGCTGCCTCTGCCCGAACGAGCCGGGTCGGCGCGGTAGAAGCGCTCGAACACCCGGTCCACGGTTCCGGGTGGGAAGCCTGGCCCATCGTCCGTCACCGACAACGCGATCTCGCTCGGCTCACCGGCCGCGGCTGCCGGAACGGTCCTCGCCGCAAGCCAGACATGGCCGCCCGGCCGGGGCACGGCATCGAGCGCATTCGCGACGAGATTGCCGAGCATGCGATCGACGGCGAGCCGGTCGGCGGCGAACCGAAGGTCGCCCGCCGGATCGTCGACGGGCCGCGGGGCGTCGGCTGGACCGGCTCCGGCGGGCCCGGTCGCGCCCCGCTCCACGAGCAGGTCCACTCCGGCCGCGGCCGCCCCAGGCGCGAACCGCTCGGCCGTTTGACGAAGCGCATCCATCGCGTCGATGGGCTCCGGGCGGAGTCCGGCGGCGCCGGTCCGCAGCCGCTCGATCGCGTCGAGCTCGTCGACGAGTGCCTCCAGGCGAGCCGACTCCTCCTCGATTGCCCGGGCCGCCCGACCCGCCGCCTCGCCGGTCGCGGTCCCGTCGGCAAGTGCCGCTGCGAACCCCGCGATCACGGTCAGCGGCGTCCGGATGTCGTGTCGCAGGTTGGCCAGCAGCTCGCTCTCGCGATGCCGGGTGGCGGCCAGCTCGGCCGTCATGGCGTTGAATCGGGCGATGACCTCACGGACTTCGGTCGGGCCTTCCAGCGGCAGGGCCGCGACCGGGGTACTCGGCACCGCGACGGTCGCTGCCGCCAACCGGCGCAGCGGTGCCCCAACCGAGCGTGCGACCAGCCAGGCGATCGGCGCACCCACGATCAGCGACACGAGGATGACCCCAGGCACGGCCGCGACCAGGTCGCCCAGCGTCTCCCGGGCCGATCGATCGGGCGTCGCCACGACGAACGCACGCTGGCCGATGAGGGCACCGCCGCGAAGCGACGTGGCGGCATACACGTAGGGCTGACCGTTGGGGAACGTGGTGACGCCGTGGCTCGTGGCACTGCCCAGGTCGATCTGGAACGTGCCGGCCGGGGGTGTCGAGTCGCCTTCGACACCGAAGATCCGTCCGCCCGACCCAACGACGTAGACGCTCGTGCCCAGCTCCGCGGCCTGGTCTCGGATCGACGCCAGGCCTGCCTGAACATCGCCCGCGAGGATGGACTGGCGAGCCTGCCTGGCGAGCAGCGTCGCGACGTCCTCCAGGCGACCACCGGCCTGGTCCGCTCGAAGCTGCCGGAGGACGAGGAACAGGGCGCCGCCGATCGCGAGCCAGGTCACGATGGCCACCCCGAAGAAGGCGAGCGCGATGCGCGCGGTCAGGCCGCGGGCCATCCCTCAGCCCGGCCGGACCGGCTCGCGAGGAGGCGGCACGAGCCGGTAGCCGACTCCCCGGACCGTCTCGATCGGGGGCCCATCGTCGCCGAGCTTCTTGCGAACCTCGGCGACATGGACGTCGACGGTACGAGTCTCGCCCGGAAAGTCGGTTCCCCAGACATCTTCGAGGAGCCCGTCCCGCGTCATGACGACGCCGGGATCGCGGGCAAGAGCGGCCAGGAGGTCGAACTCCCGGGCGCGAAGTTCGAGTCGACGGTCGCGGACGGTGGCCTCGCGCCGGCGAGGATCGATGCGGAGGGTGCCGACCTCGATCGGCCGGCCGCCACGGGTCGTCACCTCGGTGCGGCGCAGGATGGCCTTCACCCGGGCAACGAGGGCGCGTGGGTTGAAGGGCTTCGTGACGTAGTCGTCGGCGCCCAGCTCGAGCCCCACAATGGCGTCGACGTCGTCGTCGCGGGCCGTGAGCATGAGGAGCGGCGTGTCGCCGCGGCGCCGGATCTCCCGGCAGACGTCGAAGCCGTCGACCCGCGGGAGCATGAGGTCCAGCACCACGAGGTCCGGATCGTGACGCGCGTGGAGGGCGAGCGCTTCCTCGCCGTCGCCCGCGGCCACGACCGCGTAGCCCTCCTTCTCGAGGTAGAGGCGAAGGAGGTCGACGATGTGACGCTCGTCGTCGACGACGAGGATCGTCTTCATCGGGCGAAGGATAGCGACGTGCTGGTCAGCGCCCGACGTGGTTTGTAAGCCGACGGTAAGGCCGATGGTCCGGTAAGGCCGATGGTCCGAAGCCGGGCGGCCCGCAGGGAGCTATGGGATCGCGTCCCGGAGTGCCTCGGCCGCGTCGAGCAGCCGTTGGGCCGGGGCGCCTCGGACGCGCCCTTCATCGATGTCCTTGCGGACCTCCTCGACGAGCTTGTCGGCCGCCTCCCTCGCCATCTCGGCGTTCATCTCCTGGATCGCACGGTCGATGTCGCCGGCGAGCCGCAGCAGGTCGTTGGCCTCCTTGTTCTTGAGGCCCCCGGACCCACGCGCGGCGTCGATGGCTGTGCGCGCGTCGGCCAGACGAGCGCGCGCGGCGGCCCAGGGATCTCGTGTCGGTGTGGGCGACACGCGGGGCGACGGGCTCGGCGACGCAGACCTCGACGGCGAAGGCATCTGCGACGGGCTGGCACTGGCGCTCCCGGGCGCCAGCACGCCCGGACTCAGCGACCTGAGGCCGGTCAGCAGGGCGAGCCCGATCACGGCAGCGGCGCCGAAACCGATGAAGATCACGGTCATCCCGGCCAGGTCGGCGAACCGTATGCGGTGATCACTCGAGGCGGCGGGCCCGCCCGGCGCGCGAAAGACGGAGGTGGCGGCATCGGAATCGGCGGGCACCGCGAGAGGAGGCGGCGCCGGGATCGGCGCGCCGCTTCGTGAGCTCGACCGTGGGCGGGTCGTGGCCGTGCCCCTGTCGCGCGACCAGCGCCCCAGGGCGCTCACGAGGGCCGCGCCGAACGCGAGCGCCCCCGGCCGGCCCGCCGGGTCCGGGTCGAGGGCGGCGAGGAGTGGCCCGTCGAAAGCCTCGCCGAGCTCCGGCCTGACGCTCGAGGGTGCGGATGACACTGCCAGACGGCGCTCGGCCAGCTCGGTGACCGTGGCAGCGGCTCGCGGGAGCCGCCCGGTCAGCGCCTGGTAGGTCGTTGCCCCGAGCGACCAGACATCGGCGCCAGGCGTGGCGGGCTCGCCTGCCAGTCGTTCCGGGGCGATATAGGCGAGCGTCCCCATGGCCATTCCGGTCGTCGTGAGCGCGTCCCAGCCCGTTTCGTCGCCCGGCCGGGCCAGGCCCAGATCGCCCAGCCGGGCGCGGTCGGCCGCCAGCAGGACGTTGTGCGGCTTCACGTCACGGTGGACCAGACCGGACGAATGCAGCGCGTCCAGGCCCGACGCGATCGAGGCGATGATCGGCACGACTTCGTCGGGCGGCAGGTGCCCACCCGCCCGCAGGAGCCGATCGGCAAGCGAGCCACCTTGGCACAGCTCCATGACGAAGAACGGTTCCCGCCCAGTCGCCGGATCCCCGGGCTCGACGTCATAGATCGTGACGATGTTCGGATGACTGACGGCAGCCAGCGCCCGCGCCTCGCGATCGAACCGCTCGCTGAGGACCGTGTCCCCGGCCAGGTTGGGGGCAAGGACCTTGACCGCGACGTCACGGTCAAGCCTCAGGTCGCGCGCGCGATAGACGGTTGCCATCCCGCCGGCGCCGAGGGAGGCGTCGATGCGGAATCGTCCCGCCAGCGTCTCCCCGATCGTGGGCATGCGGGCGAGCGTACTCGATGCGCTAGCATCCGTCCCCATGTTCGCCACCCTCGGGGGCTCCATACCCCGGCCAGCGGTCGTCCCCGAGGCCGGGTCCTCGGGCGAGGACCGGCCGGACGGGCCGGACGGCCTCGACGGGCCGGAAGGGCCGGACGCCCCGGACGCGCTCGACGGACTGGTTCGCGACGCGATCGTGCTGCAGGCGGGCGCCGGCCTCGAGCCGGTCAGCGATGGCGGCCTCAGGCACGAGGACGTGGCCGCGATGATGTTGAGGGGCCTCGAAGGCGTGGTCATTCGCGCGGGCGAGGCAGCGGTCGTGAACGCCCTCCCATCCTGGCGAGGTCCGATCACCGTCGACTCGTGGGCGTTCGCGGCCGGTTGCACGGACCGGGCGGTCAAGCAGTCGATCGTCGGCCCATACACGCTGGCGCGAGCGATCAAACCAGGCAGGCGCGGTCGCCAGGCGGTCACCATCGCGCTGGCCGAGGCACTCACCCTGGAGCTGCGTGCCCTCGCCGAGGCGGGTTGCCCGCTCGTCCAGGTCGAGGAGGATGCGGCGACGGCGATCGACGATTCGCCCGCCGAGCGGCGGCTGTTCGCGGAGTCACAGCGTCGCCTGCTCCAGGGAGTCGATGACCTCCACACGAGCCTGGCGATCCGCGGTGGCAATGCCGACAGGGCAGGTGCGGCGACGATCCTCGACGCGCCGTACCGGAGCTACCTGTTCGACCTCTGCGCCGGCCCCGACAACTGGCGGCTTGTCGTGAACGTCCCCGGCGACCGCGGCGTCATCGTGGGTGCGGCTGACGCGCGGACCCCGCGGGTGGATGAGCTGGAGGTGCTGGCCTTCGCGATCGGTTACGCCGCGTCCACCGGGGGCCGCGGCCACGATCGAGTCGGCGTTGCGACGTCCGGCGACATGGCCGGCCTCGGCCACGAAGCGGCAGCGGCCAAGATCCGGCGCCTCGGCGAGGTGGCCGCCGCCTACGCCGGTCCGCCGGGATCGCTGGCCCAGGCGATGGACCCACGGGCGATCGACATCCGCAGCGCCGCGCTCGGTCGCCACGAGCCGCCTCGGCGCGACCCGACGGCACGATGACGACCCGATGATTACGCGATGACCATGCCGGAACCCCGCCGCTCCGGTGCGTGGTCGGTCTACCTCCGTATCCAGTACCGCCTGATCCGTGTGCTCGATCCGATCACCAGGACCGTCTGGCGAGCCTTCGGGCTGGGCAACGTGGTGGAGCTGCGAGTGCCGGGCCGCAAGACGGGCCGGGAGCGCCGGGTGCTCATCGGGCTCCTGAAGGAGGGGGGCGCCTGGTACGTGGGACACCCGAACGGTCACGCAGCCTGGACGCGGAACCTGGAGGCGGCCGGCGCCGGGCAGCTGTCGATGAGCTGGCCCGGCTCGGTGCCGATCGTGGCGCGGCGCCTCGAGCCCGGTCCCGAGCGCGACCGCGCCATCGCCGCGACATCTCAGCACGTCTTCCCGGGAAACGTCGTTTACCGCCTCGCCCGTCGGCACATCCTGGCGGTCGGTGTCTACTTCGCGGTTGAGATCGCCGGGCCGTCGCCGGAACCCACCGTCCGCTCGTGACGTCCCGGGCGGCGATTGCGTACGGCGCATCGATTCCGACACGAACGTCCAGGGCGAGCCCTTGATTCCGATGCTCTGGAGCCAGCGTCGAGGACGGCCATCTGCAGGTGACGCGCGAATCGCCACGGCCTATTGTGCGGGCCGACGTTCCCGGGCCCTCGCCTGCCGCATGACAGCCCCGACGCACACGAACGTGGCCCGTGCGATGCGCCAGACGCAATCCCCGTGTCGGGAGAGCTCTGAGCCAGGCCACGCTTGATTCCGGGCGCCGGGAGG